>Ga0247844_1002292_pt1 | contig 31723 bp, 19 predicted proteins | sample LaCtaG_FD_192421 | JGI IMG/M metagenome (GOLD analysis project Ga0247844, IMG submission 192421) | Freshwater microbial communities from meromictic Lake La Cruz, Castile-La Mancha, Spain - LaCruzMarch201714.5m_1 | ecosystem: Environmental > Aquatic > Freshwater > Lake | place: Spain: Castile-La...
GCCCTGCGCGGGGGCCGCACGCGCACGCTCGTGCCCGTCCTGGACACCCTGGTCATCGACACCGATGCCGCTGAGGTCGCCCTGTCGTGGCGTGCGCAACTGCCGATCAGCGAGGTGCCCGCGGACCTGGTCGCCGTGCGCATCCGCTGGACCAAGACCGCCAGCCCCGCGGGGCCATCACCCTGGAAAGAGTCATTTGTCCGCGAAAAACGCGAATGAACGCGAATAAGAACAACGAAAATGACCCATGAGTTGCCCGCCGGGCAGGCAGTCACCATAGGGGCTAGCGAATAGCCGGCGTCATCTCTATTGTGTTTTTTCGCGTTTTTCGCGTTTTTCGCGTTTTTCGCGGACTGAATTCCGGTTCTCGGATCACCAGCCCCCACCCGAGTGGACTCTGCAATGCGCGCCTTTCGGATCGGTCTCTATCGTGAACACCTGGACGAGGCCTCGTTCCTCTATGGGCACTGCCGCGCGCTGCGCCGGGACCCGCAGATCCCTTGGCCCGCGCTCGCCGGGTTCGAGGAGCGGCTGGAGGCGCACCTGGACGCGCTGGTCGTCGGGGAAGACCTGGCGCTCGCGGTGGCCAACACCCAGGCCTTGGACGGGGACGCGGGCGAGCTCTTCGCCGCCCTGTCGGTGTTCTGTCGGCAGCGGCTGCCGCACCTGCTGTCGGGGGTCTTGCAGGGGCTCGACGAGACCGACCGGGCGCGGTTGACGGCGGTCACCGATGCCCTGAAATACGCACTGCCGGATCAGTGGTCCGGCTTCGTCACCCAGGCCATGGCCCGCCGCGACGCCCGGCTGACGCCGCTCCTGGCCGTGGTCTGCGGGTACCGGCGGATCCCCACGGTCGGCCTCCTGCCCGCCCTCCTGGCCCAGGCCCCACCGACCGCGCTGCGCCCCCTGCTGTGGGCCGCTGGCCGCACGCGCGAGGCCGGCCTCGCGGCGGCGGTCCGCCCCTTCTATGCCGCGCCGCAGGCCGCGATCGGCACCGCCGCGCTGCGCGCCGGCCTGCGGCTGCAAGACCCGGACGCACTGCACTGCATCCGGACCCTGAGCGGCACCGGTGACTGCCCGCCGCTCCTGCTCGGTCTCGCCGGCGGGCGCGGCGCCGTCCCGCTCCTCTTGGAGCGACTGCGCCGGTGTGAGGCGGACCGGGACGCACTGACCGCGCTCGGGTTCCTCGGCGACCCCGCGGCGATCCCCGCCCTCACCGAGCGGCTCGACCCGCACCCGCTGGCCGCGGCCGCCGCCGAGGCACTGCATCTGATCACCGGCGCCCCGCTCTTCGAGGACCTGTTCGTGCCCGAACCGATCGCGGAGGATGAACTGTTCGAGCACGAATTGGCCACCTATCGCCAGACCGGCGAGGGCCCGCGGCGCGGCGACGGGAAGCCCTTCGGCACCAGCGTCCGGCGCCTGTGCCGCAACCGCGACCGCTGGGCGGCCTGGCTGCAGGAGCACGCGGGGCGTCTCACTGCCCACCGGCGCTACCGCTGCGGCCACCCCGATGGCCCCGCCGTGCTGCTGGCGGCCCTGGCGGCGGACACCTGCCCCGCGGCTTGGCGGGGCCAGATCGCGGAAGAACTGTGTGTGCGCTACGGGGTCGACCTGCCGTTCGAGGTGGACCTGCCGGTGGCCGCGCAGCGGCGTGTGCTCGAAGCGGCGGCGCACGCGGTGCGCGAGGCGGCGTCCAGGGTCGAACCCGGTCACTGGTCTATGTTCGGACGGCCCTTGACGACCGAGGGGCCTTGAGCATAATTCCGGGAAACGGGGCCAACCGCGGGGCCATGGTCCGCGCAGCGGACCCTACGGGCACGGGACCCTACTCACGCCTGCGGTGACCGCCTGCCTGGCGGACAACTCATTGCTCATATTCTCGTTCGTTCGCGTTTTGCGCGGACTGATTGCGCTTTCCAGGATCAACGCATGAACCAATCCGCGCTGGTGGTCGGGGGCGTCTCCTGGGACACCATCGTGCGCGTTGCCGCCCTGCCCGATCCCAGGCCACAAACGCTGTTCTCACAGGCCTGCCATGAGGCCGTCGGCGGCACCGGAGCGGGCAAAGCGCTGAACCTGGCCCGCCTGGCGTGGCGCACGACGCTACACTGTTTGCTCGGCGATGACGACCCGGGTCGGCGCGCCCGGGCCGCCCTGGAAGGTGCCGGCATTCGGGTACTGGCAGAACCAGACCGCAACGGGACCGAGCGGCACACCAATCTCATTGCCGACAGTGGGGCACGGCTGTCGATCTATACGCACTATGGGACTTTCGAGCCCGCCTTTGACCTGCCGGCACTGCTCGCGCAGGCGCTGGCGCATGACGTGGTGATCGTCAATATTGCAAACTATGCGCGCGCACTGCTCGGTCCCCTGAAGGCGGCCGGCAAGGCAATTTGGTGCGACGTTCATGACTGGAACGGGCGCGATGCCTATCACCGCGACTTTGTCACCGCGGCGGATTACCTGTTCATGAGTTCGGACAACCTGCCACAGTGGCGGGACGAGCTGGCCGCGCTGATCGCCGATGGCAGGACGCGGCTCGCCGTCTGCACCCATGGTGCCGACGGTGCCACCGCGCTCCTGCCCGGAGGCCGCGCAATCGAGGTGCCGGCGGTCGCCGTACCCGCGATCGTCAGCAGCGACGGGGCCGGAGATGCGTTCATGGTCGCCACCCTGCACGGCGTGCTGGCGGGGCGTTCGATCGAGCAGAGTCTGGAGTTCGGGGCACTGGCCGGGGCACTCTGCGTTCAATCGCAATCACTCAGCAGCGAGCGGCTGATACCACCATCAGACTGGTCCTGCATTTCGACCCCAACGGGATACCGGTCCCGGGGGTCGGCGCCCTAGGGTGGACAAGCGTAGCGCAGTCCACCAGCGATGACGCGAGCTGCGGTGGACTGCGCTATCACTAGTCCAACCTACGGGCTGACGGACTCGATCATCGTCCCGGCCGGAACCACTCCAACGCCCGGGGGTCTTGGACATCTTGGGCAACAGATACCACAAGCCTCTGATTTTTTTCATCGAGGTGCGCAACTCATGGCTGATGTCGGCCAGGAAGGCGCTCTTCATGGACGGCACGCACGGGCCTCGTGTTCGTCAGGTGAACGCCGGCGACCGCGGGACGGCGGCTGCGTCCGATCGCGGCCCCCACACCCATCGGGACCCGGCCTGATTTTCACAGCGTCCGAAGCGGGCGACATCTCAGGCGGTGGTGTCAATGCGTTTTCGCACTATGGAAACGGTACGACCAAGCCGTCTGGAGTCAGCGTTCTGCTCTTGCCTGCACCCTCGTTCAAGGAGTAGAAAGGCAATAATCAAGACCCGACCCCAAGACCCAAAGACCCCATAGGATTGCGGATGGGCATCAGTGCCCGCATCTTAACCGCCACCGACGGGCATTTCGGCCTGCAATCGCATTTAGAGAACCTCGCACCATGGCCCAACCCCCAACCCCCGGCGGCCTCGCCGTCCCCAGCCAACGCCTGGCCCGCCTCTGGCACCTCGGCCGCGCCACCGGCGACCTGGCGGCCGGGATCGGGTTGCGCGGCCTGATCGAGCTGGCGCGCAACCGCGACGGCGGGATGGATCGGATCCAACTCTCCGCCGCGAGCACCCAGCGTTTCACGGATCGCCTGGCGCGGATGCGTGGGGCGGCGATGAAGATGGGCCAACTCATGTCCCTGGACGGCTCCGACCTCTTCACCCCGGAGGCCGCCGAGATCATGGCCAGCCTGCGCGACCGCGCCGAGCCCATGCCGCTGGGGCAGGTCAACCAGGTCCTCTCGGGCGAACTGGGGGCCGACTGGGACAAGCGGTTTCGCCGCTTCAGCTTCACCCCCATGGCCGCCGCCTCCATCGGGCAGGTGCATCGGGCCGAGACCCGCGACGGTCGGCACCTGGCCATCAAGATCCAGTTTCCCGGGGTGCGCGAGAGCATCGACAGCGATCTGGACAATTTCGCCTTCCTGGGGCGGACCCTGGGGCTCGCACCCAATGGCGTGAACCTGGAGCCCGTCCTGACGGCGGCGCGCCGCCAACTCCACCAGGAGGCCGATTACGTGGCCGAGGCCGATGCGCTGGAGGCCTACGGGGCACTGGTCGGCGACGACCCCGACTTTTCGGTGCCCAAGGTGCACCGGGACCTCTCCAGCACCCGGGTGCTGGCCATGGATTTCGCCGACGGCATCCCGGTCGATCAACTCACCGGTCAGGCGTTTCGCCAGGGTGAGCGTGACCGCGCCGCCACCCTCCTGGTCCAACTGCTGCTGCGCGAGTTGTTCGACTTCGCGCTGGTGCAGACCGATCCCAACTACAGCAACTTTCTCTACCAGGCCGAGACCCGCAAGCTGGTCCTCCTGGACTTCGGCGCCACCCAACGGGTCGCCCCCCCGCTGGTTGGGTACTACCGGCAGATGATGCAGGCGTCCTTGGTCGGGGACACGGAGTCGGTGCGACAGTGTGCGGTAGCCTTGGGCTACCTGGAGCCTGACGCCTCCCCGGCCCAGGCCGCGAGCATTGCCGAGCTGATCCAACTCACCGGCGAGCCGCTGCGCCACCCGGGACCCTATGATTTCGGGGCCTCCGACCTCTTCGAGCGGGTCTTCGTCGGCGGGCGCAACCTCTTCTACGAGGACGCCTTCGGCCGCACCCCCGACCCGGCGACCTTCTTCCTGCACCGCAAGTTCGTCGGCACCTTCATGCTGTGCCGCCGCCTGCGGGCTCGGGTGGATTTGAATGCGATAGCGGCGGCCTACGGGTGACCACAGGCGCGACTGCGGCGTCTTTGACCCCGCCGACGCTGGGCAACGCGAGCGCCCTGTCACCGCGTTTCGACACGCCCGTTTACGGTGCGGGCGCGCAGATCGGCACTGGTTCAGTTTGGTTCCAGATGAAACCGATGTTTAATCAATGCTTTACGGACGCACCCAGTTATCTCGATCTCTTGTCGAAATCGCCTATCCCGTTGTTTCCCCGAATATCGTATAGGGACTCCCTCGGAGTCAACCTGCGAGGGTGCACCGTAAGGCAATGATAAATATAATAACTTACAGAGAATTGAACTGAACCAGTGCGGGCCCGGCTGGCGAGGGCATTACCGTCGGCTCCTCGCCCAACTGGACCCGGATGCCGAACCAGACCTGCGGGTGTGTCTCGCGCTGCTGCAACCGGGTGATACGGTAGTGGATGTTGGCGCCCACGTCGGGCTCTATTGCCTCGCCTGCGCACGCCAGGTCGGCCTTAGTGGCCAAGTCCTTGCCTTGGAGCCAATGCCCTGGACCTATGCAGTGCTGCGGCGGCTGGCTGCCGAGTCGCGCTGCGGGAACATAAGCACGCTCCGGGTCGCAGCCAGTGATGCTGACTGTTTGCTGTGGATGTCGGTGCCTCTGGATCGATATGGGCTCGCAAACTACTATCTTGCCCGGATCACCTCCCAACCCGTGCGTCACAGCACGCAGGTGCGGACGGTGGCCCTCGACGGGCTGCTTCGGTCCCTGTCAATTACCGTGATGAAGGTCGATGTCGAAGGCGATGAGTTCCCCTGTCTACAGGGCAGTCTGGCAACCATCCGCCGCTGCCGGCCCGCTTTGCTGGTGGAGATCGGCGGGCCCGCGGGTGCACCATCGGAGTCGGAACGGGCCGCCGTGTTCGCACTCCTTGCGGGGCAGGGCTACCAGGTCTTCATGCTGGATGGAGGGCAGTTGCACCCCTGGTCGAAGCGCTTCCGGGGGATCAATCACTGGTTCCTGCAACCCGAGCACCTGATCAGCCTCCGCCGCTGCTGTCCGCCTTTACTCCGGCCTAAGTGAAGCACGGATGTCGATCGCGTTCATCTGTTTTTTTGCCGCGGCGCCGCCGACGGGGGGGGCCGGCACTGTCAGTTGTGCCCTCGCCGAGGCCGTTGTCGGCGAGCGGCTGCTGGTGCAGCCGGGCCCCGTGGAGCGTTGTTTCCTGACCCCTGGCGGCTTGCCGGTATGGCAACTGCCTTTGATCAGCGACCGGGGTTGGCGCAAATTGATGGGGATTCCAGACTATGTGCGACGGGTGGTCGGGCTGGTGCAACGAGTTGGGGCTGACGTGGTGGTATTGGAGGGGGCGTCCTGGGTGCTCTACCACTGGTGGTTACTCCGGCGGTTGCGGCGCCGCTGGCCGACGATGACGGTGCTCTATCACGCCCACAATGTGGAATACGAATTGCGGCGACAACGTCATGGGTGGCTCGCGCACCGGCTCACCCATTGGGCCGAGGGACAGGTGTTGCGCGGCGTGGCGCAGTCCTTTGCGGTCTCGGAGCGGGATCGTGATGCCTTCCGGGACCTCTACGGCGTCGTGCCACTGCTGTTGCCCAACGGCGTCGATAGTCGGCGCTTCGCCGGCGTGGCTGAAGGCGCAATCACCGCCTGTCGGCGGATGCATCGATTAGGAGAGAACGTGATCCTGTTCATGGGCGCCTATGCCTATCCGCCGAACCGGGAGGCGATCGATTTCCTGGTGACTTCCGTGCTGCCCCTAGTATTGGCACACTGCCCGAGTGCGGAGTTGGCCATTATCGGCGGACCGGCGCCCCATCGGCGGCCATGGCTGCGGGCTTTCGGGCTGCTGCCGGACGAGCAGGTACCGCCGTTCATCCGCTGTTGCGCAGTCAGCGTAGCGCCAATTTTTTCCGGCTCCGGAACGCGGCTGAAGATCCTGGAGTCCCTGGCGGCCGGCGTGCCGGTGGTGGCAACCCGCAAGGGCGCCGAGGGGCTGACGCTGGAGCCTGGGAGCGAGATTCTGCTGGCGGAGGGTGCCACGGACATTGCCGCAGCGCTGGTCACGCTGCTGGGGGACCCCGACCGGCGCCGGCAACTGGGAGCCTGCGGTCAGCGCCAGGTCGCCAGCCGCTATGATTGGGCGGTGTTGGTTCCGACGCTCTCGCAAGTGATCGACTCTGCCCGCAGCCAGCGGGCGTCGGTCTGAGGGATCGAATCTGGACGCAGCCTGCGAACGTCACTCCGTCCGCCGGAGGAACAGACGCCGGCAGGCCTTCTGCGGCGCACACACTGCCGCCCCCAGCAGCCACCCCCATGTGGCCCACCGTCGGCCCGCCGCCCGCGCATGCAGCGACTGCCTGTAGGCCCGGGCCTTCCCGGCGGCCAGTTGCGCACGCAACAGGTTTTTCCGGCATCCATGCCAGGTTTGAAAGAACGCGGCGTGGTCCGGCTCGGTCTCGCCCTGTCTTCTCGCCGCCGCGCAAGTGCAGGCGTAATCGATTCCGCACAGCAAGAGTCCCTGTGACGAGGAGACGATGGAACCTTCGTGAATGCGGTAGTGAAGCAATACCCGGTCCAGATTGGCCAGCCGGCCCCGCTCGGCCATGCGGATAAAGAAGTCGAAGTCTTCGCCGGCCCCGGGAATTCGGTAGCCGCTGAGCGCGCGAGCGTCGTCCCGGCGGAACATCACCGACGGATGACATACGATGGGTTCACCGCGCAGCAACAGGGCCAGGATTCGGTCATGCGTTTGCGGAAACCGGCCGGCGGGCAGGATGGTTTCCCCTGCCGCAAACCCGATCTGCGTGCCGACGAGCACAACGGACGGGTGTTGTTCCAGAAACGCCACCTGCGCCGCAAGGCGCCCGGGCAGGGCGATATCATCGGCGTCCATGCGGGCGTAAAGCGGGGTGTCGCAAAGATTGAGCGATCGGTTGAGCGTCGCGCCCAGCCCTATGTTGCCCTGACGGACAATCGTTATGCGCGGATCCCTCAGTTGCGCGAGGTACGCGGCCGCATCATCTGTGGAACCGTCGTCGATGATCAGGAATCTGAAATCGCGGTACGTCTGCGCCAAAACGCTGTCGACCGCCTGCCGCAGGTACGGCATGGCGTTGTAGACGGGCATAGCAAGGGTAACGAGGGGGCTCATGATGTCGTTACCGGATCGGCGGCCCGTTTCCGGCCTGTTCAGGGCGGCCCACTGAGGGGGCGCCCGTCACGCGCCGGTAGATCTCATCCACTTTCCGCGCCTTTATCTCCCAGGCAAAATCTCGCGCACGCACGAGGGCGTTGCGTGCCATACGCTGGCGCTCCTCCTCGTCGGCGTACAGGCGCTTGAGGGCGGCGGACAGTCCGGACACCAGAGATGCCGCCGAATGCGCGGCGCACCGGATGCCGCATCCGTCCGACACGGCATCGCGAAAGCCGCAGTGATCCGGGCACACGACTGGTACCCCGGCGGCGAGGGCCTCTACCACCACCGTGGAGGTGAGGTCGTACACGCTGGTCACCACCAGCACATGCGCCTTTCGCAGTGCGGCCAGTACTGCTGTGCGGGGCTGGCGTCCATGCCAGGTAAGCCGCGACGACAGGTCGCGCGTCTCCGCCATGCGACGCCAGCGACGCGCTTCCGGTCCATCCCCGAAAATATCCAGGGTCCAATCCAGCGCGGCAAAGGGTCGGCGGTTTCCCGTTCCGGCGTCGCTTGGGGTCCCGCCCGTCGTCGCCACGACCGCGTCGAAGAAAAAGGGAAGCGCCTTCCTCGCCAGAAGATGGCCGATCCATATCAGGCGCAGTGGCTCGCCCGGCCTCCGGCGTGCGAGATCGGACTCCGCGGCCGCGTCGCCGGGGGGCAGGCCCACCTCGGTGATCACCTCGCTCTCTTCACCGTAGAGCCGCAGGATTTCCGACTGGATGCCCGAGGTGGCTGCAATCAGACCGCCGTGGGCGGCTTTCATTGCCTGGCGAACGAGCGGTCGGGTGTGCTTGTCCCGTCCGTTGAGCAGATTCCGGCCTGCGTAGTAGGCCAGAGCGCGCACCCCCAGCGGTGGAAGGAGACTTAAGTTCGTCTGTTCCAATCCGCCGATCGGACCCCAGACGAAGGGAATGCCCAGCCGCCACAGTTGACCCGGCACGCGGAATCCTACGTAGGTCAACTGATGGACCAGATCAAACCCAAGCCGGCGATGGGCCTCGGCCGCGACTTGAAAGGCCCGCGGTTGCCAGATCCGTTCGTAAGCCATCAGAAATGACGGCGGCCACAGCCAGCGCTGTAATCGAATGACTACCTCAAGACGATTGATTTCCTCTACGAAAATAAACCTTGGCCGGTCCGTCTTGCCGAGCGCATCGCTGGTCTCTTTTTCAATATCCGCGCGGTGGCGATCCGTGGTCAGCACCCATACTTCATGATGCCGGGCGATGGCCTGACACCACCCCCACCCGACACCCTCTTCCGATCCGTGGTGCGGATGACAGGCATAGGCGGAGAGGAGAACCTTGAGCCTTTTCACGAAGTGCAGACCAAGACCAAGTCGACAAATTTCATTGCCTTCCACGCAATAAATCAAAGAGGGGTCTGAGCTTTCCTGTATAGGGTTCGGCCCACTGCTGGAATTTGCTACGACGCGTACGCATGGCAAAAAGCCGCGGGTGTATCATCGATAGTTGTCCGAGGTTTGTTCTAGCTTGCGCCTCACGCAGGGCCGCATTGGTTGCAAGAAGATCTTCAGCCACGTACAAGAGGATGTTCTGGGCATACCAATAGTCTACCCGAGGGTCGCTCCAAACGATCGGGCGTACACAATCGATTGGCGCGTAACCCTGCTTTGCGAACAGTTGTGCCCAGTAGTCCTGCCATTGCTCATTGACGTGAAATTCGCCGCCTTGCCGCGGTACTGCTCCGGAAAACAAGACCGCCTTTCCTATGCGTACCAGATCGGCGACAAGACTTTCCGCACGTGTCTCAGGGAGATGCTCGGCCGCCTCTACTGAAATGACCAAGTCGTATGCCTCAGGAAGGCTCAGCGGTTCGCACAAGTTCGCAGACTTAAAAGATTCCACTGGTATCTGCAGTGTCCGGCTCGTCACCCATTTGCCATCCACTCCGACTATCCGTTGCGCTCCCAACTCACGACAGACGGCCAGCCACACGCCAGTACCACACCCGATGTCGGCCACGCGGTGCGGCTGAAGCAGGTCAAACACGATCGGCAGCACCACCCGCGCCGAGCTCAGGGAGCCCGGACCAACTCTCGCGTAGAATTTTTTCGAATAGAATGACATGTTGTCTGCCTTGCCGATCCTGCATGTGCGTTGCGTATGTTAAACGGGAGGCTACGGTCAGTCCGGGGTCCTTCTTCTTGGGATTCGCGGTCCGCACCGTGCTTGCTGGCGTCCGACGCATCAGCGTCTGTCCGTCGTGTGCGCCGCACTGACCCACGGTCGTGACGCAACGGTGCAAACTCGCCACGGGTGGGGGGCCATGTCCTGAAGATCGTGCCAAGCAGGAATTTAGCCCAGAAGCAGAGCCTTTGCTACTCGGCTCGGCTTGGTCTTCATGCGGCGGTGCCTGGTGAAGCACTGGTCGCGCCCGGGCGGGGCATTTCGGGGCGCCCGAGGCGCGGTTGGCGGCGGCGAGCCGCGGTGCCGGGGGGTGCCCAACAGGACCCTGTGTGGCTGGGGCACGGTACTGCCGCGGGTGGGCTTTCCGGCTTTGGCTCTTGCTGTGTTCGCAGTCTTGCTTGACCGGCAGCCGCAAGCAATGCGGACTTTGTGCGACCGGGTGGAGGTTGCGCTATGGCGCCCCTGTCGTGTATGGTCGACACGAGGGGGTCGTGTCACGCCGGGCGACCAGCGGGTGGGTGCCATGCGCTGTGGCGGCTCGTAGCTCGCCCCCCGCAGGCGGCGGTCAGGCGCGTTGGGCGTCGGCACGCCATGTTCGTGGGCTCTTATACCTCATCTGCCGAATAGTGTGGGGATCGATTTCCTGGCGAGCTGCGGGCCGCGCCTGGAATTTGAGAAACGCCCGCCCGTGGAATTGGCGATCATCTGGCGACCCAGTGTGCCCTAGCGCCGTTCGCTGCGGTCCGCGGTGCGGATCACGGCCTGGCTTATCGCGGAGCAGCAATGCGATCTGACGTACCAACTCACCTATGTCGGATGCCGGCCGCCCCCGATATCAACGGCCGCCCGGGCGGCAAACCAGGAGCGGCGGGTGTCCCAGCCATACCGACCCGCTGACGGGACACGGCCCGCCTTGGGCGTGCAGTCATTCGTACTGCCGCTGCTGGTCTGGCTCTGCTGTTGGGCCGGGCTCAACGCAGGCCCTTGGTATTTTGAAAAGGCGCCGCAGGACCTCGTCTCTTGGATCAACGTGTTGCGTACGTTTGGACCCCTGCTCCCCCTGGCCTTGTGGCCCCTGTTGCCGCTGCTGCGGCGGCAACACCGGCTGCCGACCCTGGCCGAGGGACTGTGGATCGGTTATGCACTGTTGTCGCTGCAAGCCGCGCTGCTGACCGGTGCCGATTTCATGGTCTGCTACTGGGCGCTCGCCTATCTCGGCGTCTTCGCGGCCATCGACTGGTCTTTCGGCAGCGTCGATCCGCTGCCGCGGGCGATGGCGACCAATCACTTCATCTGGCTGTTGGCGAGTCTGCTGTTCTTCGGGATGCTGTTCGTTGCGCGCGATGTGCTGCTGGTACAGGGGAAGCTTGGGATTACTGCCCACGGGCTGGTCACCCGGGCGGATCTCGGCCAGTTCGGGCCGATCTCGCGCTCCACCGGGATGGCGCGTCTGGCCGTGATACCGGCGGTGGTTGGATTGGTGATGGCTCTCGGAGGGCGTGGCCTGCGGCGCGTGATCTGGGCTGCACTCAGTCTGGCCGCGCTGGGAGCGATCTGGTTGCTTCAGGCCCGTCAGGGCATCGTCGGGGCCGCCTTCGCGCTGGGCCTAGTGGTCTGGCTGTTCGGCGGGCGGACGCGGTTCGTCGGCGTTGCCGCAATGCTGCTGGCCGGGCTGCTGCTGCTCGGGGGGCTCTTCCCGGAGGACTGGCTGCGCTACCTGACTGAGTATGCGACCCGCGGCGACAGTCTGTCGAAATTGCAGTCGATGACCGGCCGCGACCTGATATGGCGCCTGGGCTGGCGAGTGGTGGAGGAGGCGCCCTGGCTCGGTGCCGGCCCCGAGGCGGATCGCCGCCTGATCGGCCTGAATGCGCAGAACGGACTGCTGTACGCCGCACTGGCCGCCGGTTATCCCGGTGCTGCCCTGTATCTCGGGGGCCTTCTCTGGGGCTGGATCTTGTTCGCTCGGGCGGTGCTGCGCGGCTATGCGCAGGACAGCGCCGAACGGCTGTTTCTGATCCAGGTCGGCGGTATCATGGCCTATCTGACCATCCGCAACATCCCTGAAAACACCGCGGCCCTGTTCAGTGTCGACTTGTTGCTGCACGCGCCGCTGCTCGCCTATCTCGGCACGCTCGAGCGGGTGCGGGGGCCGGCATGGCGGCGAGCCCACCGGACGACGGCGAGCCCAGCCTGGGGCCTGGGCAGTTCGGCCGACGGACCGACCGGACTGCCCAGAGCGTGATTCGGGACAGCGGTCTGAACGTCTGTAAGTTCCAGCGAGGAAGAGCATGAGCAAGAGTCTAGCCCGGGCTGGTGGTGTCGGCACGATCCCCGCGGTCGATGCGGCGCCGGAGGTCCTGGCATGAGCACTAACCTGGTCTTGGTCTGCGGCGCCGGCGGATTCATCGGCGCGCACCTGGTACGGCGGCTGAAGGCCGCCGGCCGGCAGGTGCGCGGCGTGGATCTGAGGCTGCCGCCCTTTGCCCCCAGCGCGGCGGATGAATTCGTCCAAGGCGACCTGCGCGACCCCGACCTGGCGGCCCGCGTGGTGGCCGGCACCGCAGAGGTCTATCAACTCGCCGCCGACATGGGCGGCGCCGGCTTCGTCTTCACCGGCGCGCACGACGCCGAGATCATGCACAACTCGGCGCTGATCAATCTCAATGTGCTCGAAGCCTGTCGTCGGGCCGGGGTGGACCGGGTCTTCTACTCGTCGTCGGCCTGTGTCTATCCGCGCCACAACCAATGCGATACCCAGGCGCCGACCACGGCCGAGGACTCGGTCTACCCGGCGGACCCGGATAGCGATTACGGTTGGGAAAAGCTGTTCAGCGAGCGCCTGTATTTCGCCTATGCCAGGAACTATGGCATGCGGGTGCGGGTGGCGCGCTTCCACAACGTCTTCGGCCCGCAAGGGAGTTGGAACGACGGTCGCGAAAAGGCCCCCGCGGCGCTCTGTCGTAAGGTGGCCGCGGCACCCGCGGGCGGCAGCATTGAAGTCTGGGGCGATGGGGAGCAGACGCGCTCGTTTCTCGGCATCAATGAATGCCTTGAGGCGGTACTGCGCTTCGTGGCGTCGGATTTCGCTGGCCCGCTGAACATCGGTTCGGCGGAGATGGTCTCGCTCAACCAACTCGCGCAACTGGTCATGGAGATTGCAGACAAACCGTTGACTATCAGACATATTCCAGGGCCGCTCGGGGTGCGCGGGCGCACCTCGGACAACCGGCTGATCCGCGAGCGGCTCGGCTGGGCTCCGAGTTGGCCCCTGCGCGAAGGTCTGGCGGCGACGTACGACTGGATTGCGACCCAGGTGGCCGCGGGAGATGTGCAATGAGTCCCACGGCACGCACCGACGCCGGAATGCCCCAGGGCCAGGCACCGCGCACGCGGGTGACGATCCTGGGTGCACAGCTCGATCGCCTGCGTGCCGATGAGGCGGTCACCCGCATCGAGACCTGGATCGCGGAGCGCCCCCCACGGTCGCGCCATGTGGTGGTGACCGGCTTCCATGGCATCTGGATCGGTTATCGGGATCCGAGCTTTCGCGCGATCCTGAATCGGGCCGACCTGTTTTGTCCCGATGGCATCGCGCCCATCTGGCTGTCGCGGCTACGCGGCGAGCCCCTGCCGGAGCGCATACCGGGCGCGGACCTGATGCGGCGGTTGCTGCTGGCGGCCGACACCAGGGGTTATTCCAGTTTTTTCTACGGCGATACCGAGGCGACCCTGGACGCCCTGCGCGGGCGCCTCGCCGACACCTATCCCGGCCATCGCATCGTCGGCACCCGTTCGCCGCCGTTCCGACCCTTAAGCCCCGCCGAGGTCGCGGCCGACATCGAGCGCATCAACGCCTCCGGGGCCGATCTGCTGTGGGTCGGGCTGGGTCTGCCGAAACAGGAACGCTGGATCGACGCCCACCTGGAGCAACTGCGGGTGCCGGTGGTGATCGGTGTCGGCGCCGCCTTCGGTTTCCTGAGTGGACAGGTGGCTCGGGTGCCGACCTGGCTTGGGGAGGCCGGTTTCGAGTGGCTCTGGCGTCTGTTTATGGAGCCGCGCAAGCTGTGGCAGCGGGACTTCATTGATGGTCCGCGGTTTCTTTACCACGGGTTGCGGGAGAGCATCGCGTACCGGCTGCGGCGCCGGGAAGACCACTGAAGCAACGCACGCCGACTCGTGGAGACGCGTTTCCCTGTTGGGCCTTGGCGGCCCGGGCTGCGCTGCTGGCGCCGTGGAAACGCTGAGCAGTCAACCCGGCCACAGTCCCCGGATAGCGGCGATCCCCTGAGCGCCGTGGCGGATGGCATCCGACAGGTCGGTGGGGGCGAGGCCGCCAAGGGCGTACACCGGTAGCGCGATGGGATCGACCAGCGCGGCGAAGCGCGACCAGCCGAGTGCATGGGCACCGGGGTGGGTGGCGGTGGCCTTGACCGGCGACAGGAGGGCGTAGTCGAGCCCCAGGGCGGCGGTCCGGGCGAGGTCCGCGCCGTCGTGACAGGAGGCGCCGACCAGTTCGCCGGGCGCACCGGGGCGCCGCGTCAGGTCGGCCAGGTGGCGGGCGCGCAGGTGCAGACCCGCGCGGGGACAGTCGGCGACGCACCCGGGGTTGCGGTTGAGCAGCAGGCGGGCGCCGCCCGCGACGCAGATGGGATGGGCGCGCGCGGCCAGTGTGCGATAGGCGGGATCGTCCAGGTCATGGGCGCGCAGTTGCACCAGCCGCACGCCGCCGCGGATCGCCTGTCCGAGCCGCGCCAGGAAGCGGTCGGGGTCTCGGGTGTCGGGGCCCGTGATAAGCAGCAGTTGGGGGAGCCGCAGCGCCGTGATGATCGGGCGGTCGGCGGCGGGGAACCGGGCCGGGTCCATCGCATCCGGATGCAGCCAGGCCAGCGGCTGCCCCTCCCGGCCCCGGGGGATGCCAGCGTGGGCGCCGATGCGGCGTACGTCCAGCAGGATGTGGCGATCCCCGTAGTCGTGATGGACGCGGATCAGGGGCCGGCTGGTGAAGACCTGGATGCCGAGTTCCTCATCCAGTTCGCGCGCCAATCCCTCTTCGGGGGTCTCACCGGGCTCTAACTTGCCGCCCGGGAACTCCCAGAGGCCGCCCTGGTGGGTGTGGTCGGGGCGGCGGGTGACCAGGACCCGGCCCTGCTCGTCCTGGAGGACCCCGGCCATGACGTGGATCTGCTTCCTGGGCATCGACACGGCCTGGTCCTTTAATAACGCGTCAGAAATATGTCGAACAACGAATACAATCGTTGTCGTTGTCGTTGTCGTAATCGTAATCGGAGAAGCAATGCAATTCAGCCATGAGCAGTTCGACGTCTATCGGGTTTCGATTCGCTAAAGCAAGACGATGGCGATGCGGATCGTTACGATGCCCGCTCGGATAGCGAAACGACGAGGTGCGAGAGAATCCGGGCCGGTATGAGTACCTCGATTACGATTACGACAACGACAACGACAACGAGGGCCTCCCCTGATGGACTTGTTTCGCTTGTTAGTGAACCGTTCCGTTGTAGCGAATCCGCGGACAAGTCGGCGCGCGTACCGCCCTGAACACGCACCTCCTACGACCGGTACTCCGCATTGATCCGCACATAGTCATAGGAGAAGTCGCAGGTCAGGATCTCGGCGGCGGACTCGCCGCGGCCGAGTGCGACGCGGATGAGGATCTCGGGCGAGCGCATGACGGCCGCACCGGCGGCCTCGGTATAGGTGGGCGCGCGCCCGCCCCCATCGACGATGAGCACCTCCCCGAGCCAGATTCGGACCCCGGCGATGGCCAGATCCGGGACGCCGGCCCGCCCGACCGCGGCGAGGATGCGGCCCCAGTTGGGGTCGGAGGCGAAGAGCGCGGTCTTCACCAGCGGCGAGTGGGCGATGGTGTAGCCGACCTGGCGCGCCTCGGCGTGGCTCGCGGCGCCCTCCACGCGCACGGTCACGAGCTTGGTCGCGCCCTCCGCGTCGCGCACGATGGCGGTGGCCAGTTCGATGCAAACGGCGTCCAGCGCGGCCTGGAAGGCGGCGTAGTCGGGGCTCACGGCGGCGGCGATGGGGGCGTTGCCCAGGGCCCCGGTGGCGGCCAGGACGCAGGCGTCGTTGGTGGAGGTGTCGCCATCGACGGTGATGGCGTTGAAGGAGCGCTCCACCGCGGCGTGCAGACAGGCGGCCAGGAAGCCGGGCTCCACCGCCGCATCGGTGGCCAGGAAGCCCAGCATGGTGGCCATGTTCGGGCAGATCATGCCGGCACCCTTGGCGATGCCGGTGAGGGTGGCGGTGCGCCCGTCGCACGCGAACCGGCGGGAGACGAGTTTGGGTACCCGGTCCGTGGTCATGATGGCGCGGGCGGCCGCCGGCCAGTGGGTCGCGTCGAGCTGGGCCAGGAGCCTGGGCAGGGCGGCGGCGATCCGCTCCACCGGCAGGTGCTCGCCGATAACGCCGGTGGAGAAGGGCAGGACGGCAGTCGCCGGATCACCGGTCAACTCGCCTAAGGCCTGACAACTGGCGGTGGCGTCCAGCAGCCCGCGCGCGCCAGTGCCGGCGTTGGCGTTGCCGGCATTGATCAGCCACCAGCGTGGGGCCCCCGTGCCCAGATGGGCGCGGGCCAGGGTGACCGGGGCGGCGCAGAAGGCGTTGCGGGTGAAGACGGCCGCGCAACTGGTGCCCGGGGCCAGTTCGACGAGCACCAGGTCGTTGCGGTCTTGGTAGCGGATCCCGGCCGCGCCAAAGGCGAGACGCACGCCGGGTACCGGATGAAAGTGCAGTGCGGGTTGCTCGGTCATGGGCAGGTCTGCGGCTAACTGAGCTTGCCGTGGCATTGCTTGAACTTCTTGCCGGAGCCGCAGGGGCAGGGCTCGTTGCGGCCGACCTTGCGGGCGTCGCGCACGAAGGGCTGCTGGCCGTCGGCCCCGGGCGCCGCGCCGTCCGGGGGCGCATCCTCCTCTTCTGCGGCACCGAAGCCCCGGAATTCCTCATGCTTGAACTCGAACTCCCGGGCCGGCAGGGGGTGCGGCGCCAACTCCGGCACGCGCTCGGCCGCCTGGACCTGGAGCTTGCACAGGGTGCCGACGACCTCCTGCTTGATGTCGTCGAGCATGGCCGAGAACATCTCGAAGGCCTCGCGCTTGTACTCCTGCTTGGGGTTCTTCTGGGCATAGCCGCGCAGGTGGATGCCCTGGCGCAGATAATCCATCGCCGCCAGGTGGTCCTTCCAATGGGTGTCCAGGGCCTGGAGCATGACCGCCTTCTCGATCTGGCGCAGGGTCGCAGCGCCGACCTGGGCGTCCTTGTCCGTATAGCCCTTGCTCAGGGTCTCGGCGATGCGCGTGCGCAGGGTCTCCTCGTGCAGGTCGTGGTCGGCCTCCAGCCAGTGGCGCACCGGCCAGTCGCCGCCGAAGGTGTCCGCCAGTGCGCGCTCCAGGCCCGGCAGGTCCCACTGTTCCTCCAGGCTCTGGGGCGGGACGCAGGCGTTGAGGGTGGCCTCCAGGATGTCGCCGCGCATGGCGGTAACGGTCTCGGAGATGTCGTTGGTATCCATCAACTCCCGGCGCTGGCCGTAGATGACCTTGCGCTGGTCATTGGCGACGTCGTCATATTCCAGGAGCTGCTTGCGGATATCGAAGTTGCGCCCCTCGACCTTGCGCTGCGCATTCTGGATTGCCTTGGTGACCCAGGGGTGCTCGATCGCCTCGCCCGGCTGCATCCCGAGCTTCTGCATCATCGAGGCCACCCGCTCGGAGGCGAAGATGCGCATCAGGTTGTCTTCCAACGACAGATAGAAGCGGCTGGAGCCCGGGTCACCCTGGCGCCCGGAGCGCCCGCGCAACTGGTTGTCGATGCGCCGCGACTCGTGGCGCTCGGTGCCGACCACGTGCAGCCCGCCGGCGGCGACCACGGCCGCGTGGCGCTCCTTCCAGGCGGCACGGATCGCCTCCTGGTCGGCATCCGGGCCGGCCTGCTCCAGTTCCGCGTCCAGGTTGCCGCCGAGCACGATGTCGGTGCCGCGGCCGGCCATGTTGGTGGCGATGGTGACGGCCCCCGGCCGCCCGGCCTGGGCGATGATGCCGGCCTCACGCTCGTGCTGCTTGGCGTTCAGCACCTCGTGGGGGACTTCGCCCTCGACCAGGAGCTTGGAGACCAGCTCCGAGGTCTCGATGGAGGCGGTGCCGACCAGCACCGGTTGGCCGCGGGTGACGCAGTCGCGAATGTCCTCGATGACCGCCTTGTATTTCTCCTCCTGGGTCAGGTACACGAGATCGCCGTTGTCCTTGCGGATCATCGGCGCATTGGTGGGGATGACCACCACCTCGAGCCCGTAGATCTGCTGGAACTCGTAGGCCTCGGTGTCCGCCGTGCCGGTCATGCCCGCGAGCTTGGGGTAGAGCCGGAACAGATTCTGGAAGGTGATGGAGGCGAGTGTCTGGTTCTCCTGCTGGATCGGCACCCGCTCCTTGGCCTCCACCGCCTGGTGCAGGCCCTCGGACCAGCGCCGGCCCGGCATGGTGCGGCCGGTGAACTCATCGACGATGATGATCTGGCCGTCGCGCACGATGTATTCCACGTTCTTCTGGAATAGGGCGTGGGCGCGCAGGGCCGCGTAGACGTGGTGCATCAGGGCGATGTTGGTGGCGTCGTAGAGGCTCTCGCCCTCCGCCAGCAGGCCCATCGCGGTCAGCATCTCCTCGACGTGCTGGTGGCCCTCCTCGCTCAGGAAGGTCTGGCGGGCCTTCTCGTCGACCGAGTAGTCACCGGGGCCGAAGTCCGGCTTGCCCTCATCGTTGGTCATCGGGGCCTGGCGGGTGAGGCGCGGGATGATGACGTCGATCTGCCGGTACAGGTCGGTGTTGCCCTCGGAGGGGCCGGAGATGATGAGCGGCGTGCGCGCCTCATCGATCAGGATCGAGTCCACCTCGTCGACGATGGCGTAGAAGGGGTCGCGCTGGCTGCGCTGCTCCGGCACGAAGGCCATGTTGTCGCGCAGATAGTCGAAGCCGAACTCGTTGTTGGTGCCGTAGGTGATGTCGGCGGCATAGGTCTCCCGGCGGCTGACCGGGCGCAGGTGGCGGTAGCCCTGATCGGCGTCCGGCGGCTCATAGGATGGATCGTACAAATAGGAGGCGGCGTCCGGACCCATGACCCCGGAGGAGTTGATCACCCCGACGGTAAGGCCCAGGGCGTGGTAGATGCGTCCCATCCAACAGGCATCGCGCCGCGCCAGGTAGTCGTTGACCGTGACCACGTGCACGCCCTTGGCGGGCAGGGCGTTGAGATAGCCGGCGAGCGTGGCGACCAGGGTCTTGCCCTCGCCGGTGCGCATCTCCGCGATCTTGCCCTGGTGCAGGACCATGCCGCCGACCATCTGGACATCGAAGTGACGCATCCCGAGCACGCGCCGCCCGGTCTCGCGCACCACCGCGAAGGCCTCGGGCAGCAGCGCGTCCAGGTCCTCCCCGGCCGCGAGCCGCCCCCGGAACTCCTGGGTCTTGGCCGTGAGCGCCGCGTCTGAGAGGGTCTGGAGGTCGGGCTCCAGGACATTGATCCGGCTGACGGATTTGAGGAGCTTCCTGACCAACCGCTCGTTGCGGCTGCCGAAGATCTTCTTGAGCAGATTGCTGACCATCGATGGAAGGAAGGGCCTTGAGGGATAATCGTTGGGATCTTACCGGATTCCCGTGCTGACCGCAGGCTCCACGCAAGAACATTTCCCTGTCCAAGATCGGAAAATCCGCTGTGGACGAGCAGGTGGCCGGCCGCGGCTTCGGCTCCATCCGCCTGGGCCAGCAGGTCAGGCAGCCCCACGGCGATGCGGTGGCAGGACCGGAAGGCGGTTGCCCGCAGGGCGATCCACCATCCTCGCCAGGTACGCCCGCACCCGCCCGCAGCGCGACCGTTGGGTGCGCCGCGCGTACCACGGCGCCGACCGAGGCCCCCGGCGGCGGCGGGGCGGTCAACCGCAGCCTGCCGGTGCGCACAGCGCACCCTACGCCAATGGTCCGAGCCAGAGCGTCTAGGTGGTACTAGGTCCCGAATCGCGCCACGCAGTGTTCGAGGCGATTGGCCGGCGTCTTCTGAATCTTGGCGAGCAGGCCGCAGGAGACCGCGCCGATGCCGAAGCGCTGCCGCAGTTCGCGCTCCAGATAGAGGGCCAGGTGGGCGGCCATCTCGGCGTCGGCCTGGGCGCGGTGGTAACGGCCGCTGACCGGCAGGTTGGCGAAGTCCACCAGGGTGCCGAGCTTGTGGTTGGGGGCCTGCGGCAGGAGGCGCCGGGCCAGGAGCAGGGTGCAGATGAAGGCCTGGCGGCGGGTGCGCCCGATGCGCGCCAGCTCGGCGTCCCAAAACTTGCTGTCGAAGGAGGCGTTGTGGGCCACCAGCGGATGGTCGCCGACAAAGTCGGCAACCTCGGCCATGACCTGCCGGGCGGGCGGCGCCTGGCGGACCATCGCGGTGGTGATGCCGGTGAAGCCGGTGATGAATCCGGGTACCGCCACCCCGGCGTTCATCAAGCTCTGGTACTGTCCGACGATCCGGCCGTCGCGGACCAGGACCGCGGCAATCTCGGTGGCGCGATCACCGTTGTCCGGCGACAGGCCGGTGGTCTCGAAGTCGATGACGGCGATGGTTTCCAGTTCGTTTCTCCGGGATCGGCGCGTGTCGGCGCGGGTGCGGGGTCGCCCAAGGGACGGATAGCCGACGATGGTCACATCTTTTTTAGGTAAATGATAACACACTATGGCGTGCGCTCCGACTTTGCGCGCCAGCTGGCGCGCAAAGCCGGCGCTTGGACGGGCCAGGGCTTAGACCCTGGACTCCAGGCGTTGAATGGCGCAGTGCGGGGGGGCCGACGCGGCGCGCGCGGCGCCTGGGGATCGGCGCGCCGCGGGGTCCGGCTCCCTGGCGCTCGCGTGGTCACCGTCGATCCGATTAAATGACCGTTTGTCGGTTTCTGTGCGCCTGTTAACATCGCGGCCAACACCGATCCCAATGGGCAAGCCATCTGAGCGGCCCAGTTTCCAGGACCTGGCGGCCGGTCGTAAGGAGTATCTGCCCTGGCTCTTTGTACCGGATTCCTACGCGATGTCCTGCCGCTGCCTCGATCGTCCGCCCGTGCCGGCCCCCGGCCGGTCCCGCTTGCCTCGGGCTGGCGCATCCACCATGGATGCGGTGTTGTGAGGCTGGGCCCGGACGCCGGCTGCACCGGATGGGCGCCGGTCCTGTGGGTCCTGTGCCTGCTGTCGGTCGCGGTGTTCGCCGAGTTGGTCTTCCTGGCCTGGGTCGGGATCCCGGAGCGCGCGCTGGCGGCCCAGTCACGCGTGGCCGAGCAGGTGCTGCGGCGGCAGGCCGCTGCGCTGGAGGGGCTGGCGGCCGATCGGCCGGGCCTGGTGCGGGCGGTGTTGGATCTGGAGACGGTGCTGCCCGAGTTGCGGCTCCTGGCCCTGGAGGACCCGGACGGGCGGGTGGTGACGGCGGTGGGTCCGGCGGCCGACGCGGCCCCGGCCGCCGGGCGGGACGCCGGGCACCGCTACCCCGCCGGCTCCGACGCGGCCGCCGACGGGGCGCCCCCGGACCCGCGTCCGTTCCTGCGACCGGACCCCCGGGCCGGGCTGTTGCAGGCGTCCTTGGTCCTGCCGGCGCCCGCGTCCGGCGGTCCGGCCGGGGCGCCCGCCGGGCGGCTCTATCTGGAGCTCGATCTGCGCGCCGCGCAGCGGGCGGATTGGGTACAGCGTCTCGCGCCGGCCGGCTGGCTGCCCTGGGTGTGCGGGGGGGGTGTGGCCCTGACCCTGGCGCTCGTATCGGTCCCGGTCCGTCGTCGGCAGCACCGGGCGCGGGCGCAGGCCGACGCCGCCGGCCTGGCGGCGGCGCACCCGGACCACCCGGCGCTGGCCGAGCGGCGCAGCGAGCTGACGGATCTGGCCGGGCTGGTAGACCAATTGGGTCAGCACTGCGCCATGCAGGAGCTCGCCCGGCAGGATGCGGAGGTGCGCTGGAACGCGGCCCTGTCGGTCGCCGGCGAGGGCTTCTGGGACTGGGACCTGAGCACCGACCGGGTCTTCTATTCGCCGCGCTGGAAGGAACTGCTGGGCGAGCCGCAGGAGGCGATCGGTGACGCCCTCGAGGAATGGACCGCGCGCGTGCACCCGGACGACCTGGACACCTGTCGGGACGCCTTCGTCCGCCACCAGTCCGGTGTGGCGCCGGGCTTCGACTGTGAGTTCCGGCTGCGCGACCGGGACGAGGCCTGGCGCTGGTTCCTGTGCCGCGGTCGGATTACGCAGCGCGATCCCGAGGGGCGCGGGCTGCGCATCGTCGGGACCCTGGCCGACATCACCGAGCGCCGCCAGGCCGAGCACGCACTGAGCTATCTGGTCGGGCTGGAGACCATGCTGGAGGAGACCTCCCGCGCCCTGCTGGCGTCCCAGCCGGAGGCGGTGGACCAGGTGTTGGAGCGGGTCCTGGGGGCCTTGGCGCGACGCCTGGACGTGGAGCGCGCCTGTATCTACTCCCTAAGCGCGGACGGTCAGGGACTGAGCGCCACCCACGAGTGGTGCGCGGTGGACATCCCGGAACGGCGGCTCGGCACTGAACCGGTGCCGGTGGCGGGACTCCCGCGCCTGATGGAGGCCCTGCGTCATGGGGAGGACGTGCGCATTGACGACCTGGAGCACCTGCCGGGGGCCTGGGTGCGGGACCGTCGGGTCCTGGCGGCCCAGGGGGTGCGCGCCACCGTGGCGGTGCCGCTGTACGTCGGCGCCGGGCTTGCGGGCTGCGTGGTGGCGGAGATGCAGCGCGCACCGCGCGCCTGGCGCAAGGGGGAGGTGCGCGTCCTGCGCCTGTTGGGGGACCTGATCGGCGCCGCGTTGGAGCGGTGCCGGTTTGCCCAGGCGCTGATGGAGAGTCGGCAACGCATCGAACAGGCGGCGCTCTTCGACCCCCTGACCGGGCTGCCCAACCGCGTCCTGCTGGCCGAGCGCATGCGCACCGCCATGGGAGCGGCGGTGGCGGGGGGCACGGAGCTGGCCGTGTGCTCGCTCGACCTGGACGGCTTCAAGTCGCTCAACGAGGCCCATGGCCAGGAGGTCGGTGACCTGGTGCTGCGCGCCGTCGCCGCCCGACTGCGCGAGCAGGTACGCGCGAGCGACAGCGTGGCACGCCTGGGCGGGGACGAGTTCATCCTGCTGCTGGGCGGCTTCGAGAGTCCGCTTGCGTGCGCCAAGGTGCTCGATCCCCTGATCGCGGCCCTGGGCGAGCCCTACCGGATCGCGGGTCAGGACCTGCTGGTGACGGCCAGCGCCGGCGTCACCCTGTATCCGCGCGACCCCGCCGACGCCGACACCCTGCTGCGCCACGCCGACCACGCCATGTACCGGGCCAAGCAGCGCGGGCGCAACTGCTATCTCTTCTTCAACCCCAGCCGCGACCAGCGTGCCCGCGCCCGCCACTCCCAATTGGAGCGGATCGGCGCCGCCATCGACGACAACGAGCTGGTGCTCTATTACCAGCCCAAGGTGGATATGCGCCGCAGCCGGGTGATCGGGGCCGAGGGCCTGGTGCGCTGGCAGCACCCGCAGCGGGGCCTGCTGCCGCCGGGGGCCTTCATCCCGCTGCTCGACGGCACTGCGGTGCAACAGCGCCTGGACTGGTGGGTGCTGGAGCAAGGGCTGCGCCAGCTCACGGCCTGGCGGGAGGCCGGGCTGGACTTGGCGCTCAGCCTCAACATCTCCGCCCGCTCGGTGCAGCACGAGTCCTTCGTCTGCGACTTAGGCGAGCGCCTGGCGCGCCACCCGCGGCTCGCGCCGGACGCGCTGTCGCTGGAGATCCTGGAGTCCGAGGCCCTGGTCGACCTGGACGCGGTGGCCAACGTCATCCAGCACTGCGCTGGGCTTGGGGTACGCTTCGCGCTGGACGACTTCGGTACCGGCTATTCCTCCCTGACCTATTTCCGTCGCCTGCCTGCCCAGGTCCTCAAGATCGACCAGACCTTCGTGCGCGACATGCTGCGCTCCCCGGACGACCGCAACATCGTCGAAGGGGTGGTGGGGCTGGCCCGGGTCTTCCGGCGCGAGGTGATCGCCGAAGGGGTGGAGTCCGCCGCCCACGGCCTGATGCTGCTGCGCATGGGCTGCGATCAGGCCCAAGGCTACGGGGTGGCGGAACCCATGCCGGCCGCCCTGTTGCCGCAATGGGTGGCGGACTACCGCTTCCCGCCGCTGTGGGGCCTGAACCCCGACTTCGACTGGTCCGGGGCGACCCTGGATCTGCTGAGCACCGAGTGCGAGTACCGGGATTGGGTGGCCCTGGTGATCCGCGCGGTCGGCGCCGGGGCCAAGACCAGGCCGGCGACCCTGGCTGCCACCGGCGGCGCCTTCGCCCACTGGTTCGCGGGGGAGGGGCGCCGCCTCTACGGCGACCTGGACGCCTTCCAGCGGCTGGAGTCCCTGCATCAGGCGGTCTATGACCTGGGTACTGGGCTCTGGGGCGCCCACGATCGGGGGCAGCCCACCGCGGTTTGGGTTGGGGACTTGATCGCCGCCCGCGACCGCTGCATCGTCGGTCTGCAGGCGCTGCAGGAGGGGGTGCTGCGCGAGGCGCCGACGGTTGGTGCCGGGCCGTCAGGCTGAAGCCGGGGCGGTCAGGTCGGACCTGTCGGATGGAGGAACAATCGACCCTGAACGCACACGTTTTCGGGCGTCGATCAAGATTCCGGCCGCTTGGGCTCGCCGGGTGCGTAGTCAGGCCATCTTGGCCTGACACCGTCAGGGCTGGAAGCCCTGACTACGCACGCCACTGGCCGGGATTATGATCAAGGCCCGTTTTCGGCCGCGAGCCTGACGTCAGGCTGAGGTATACACCAGCCGGCCACGCCGGTGGGCCAATGACTCTGATCGGCCAGGACCGGACCGTCGATGCCCAATTTAAAAGCCCAATTTGAAAGCAAGCCGTAGTATTCTTCGCGTGTTGGCCCATTCCCAAGATTTTGACGCCGGAACGCTACCCAGGGATGATCCCAGGGTCGCCGCCCGCCCGCAACGCTGACGGCAAGAAGCCACGTCCGCGCCGCCGGGCCAGCGACAACAGGATGCCTTCAGCAAGGTACGCGCCCGATGCCTTGAGGGTCGCGGGGTACCCCGTCAATTGAACCAGTCGCCGGTCGCGCTCTGGTCGGAAAAAATCATGTCTGGCTCAAGAATGCCGTCATTGTGGATACTGGTATCGCTGCTGCCGCTGCTCGGCGGTTGTGCCACCCGACCGATCAATCCGCCGCTCACCCAGGCCGACCCGAGCGTCGGCTACCGCTTTGAAACCCGTCAAGCGCGGGACCGGAACAAAGAGAATCTGGTTATCCTCGCCTTTTCGGGAGGAGGCACGCGCGCCGCCGCCTTTTCTTACGGCGTCCTGGAGTTCTTGCGGCGTACTGAGGTGGTTGGACCCCAGGGTAACAAGGTCCGCCTGCTTGACGCGGTGGATGTCATCACCGGCGTGTCGGGCGGTAGCTTCACGGCGCTCGCCTATGGTCTCTACGGTGACACGCTGTTCGACAACTACGAGCAACGCTTCCTCAAGCACGATGTGCAGGGCGAGATCATCGCACGCACGCTGCGTCCGTCCAATTGGGGCAAGCTGGGGTCGACCGGCTGGGGCCGTTCCGAATTGGCGGCCGGTCTCTACGATGAAATTCTGTTCAACGGTGCCACATTCGGCGATCTCGACCGCGGTCAGGGCCCATTGATTCTCGCGTCTGCGACCGACATTTCGACCGGCTCCCGTTTCGTCTTCAGCCAGCGCGTATTCGACGTCGTCTGCTCGGATCTGAATGCAGTCCGGCTCTCCCGCGCCGCTGCCGCCTCGTCGGCGGTGCCCGTGGTGCTCTCGCCGGTCACGCTCAACAATTATGGCGGTACCTGCAAAACGATCACGCCCGATTGGGTGAAACCCTTCCTCGATTCCGACAACCCGCCGCGGCCGGCCGCCCGCGCGATACGCTCACTCAAGGCCGAGCAAGGCTTTCGCGACAGCGCGCAGCGGCCCTACCTTCATCTGGTTGACGGCGGCGTATCGGACAATGTCGGCATGCGCTCGGTGCTCGATGCGTTGGAGGTGCTCGAGGCGTTGCACGACGCCGGTCAACCATCGCCGGTCGACAGCGCGCGCCGGATCATCGTGATCATCGTCAATTCGCTGTCGTCGCCCCCGACCAACTGGGACAAGTCCGAAAGCCCGCCCGGCACCCTGGACGTGCTGCTCAAGGCGGCCGGCGCGCCGATCGACGCCTTTTCCTACGAGGCAGTGGAACTCCTGCGGGATACCGCAGCGCGTTGGAAGAACCTGCGCCGGATCCGCAACTCGGCCGCCTATGCGGCCAACCAGGACCCGGCGGTCGCCGCCGCGTTGCGTGTTCCCGATGCCGAGGTCTACGCCATCGATGTATCGTTCCCGATGCTGAAGGACAAGGCGGAATTCGCCTACCTGAATCAGCAGCCGACGTCGTTCGTGCTGCCCGCCGAGGCCGTCGATCGCCTGCGCGCAGCGGCGGGAACCATTCTCATGGACTCGCCCGAATTCAAACGATTGCTCAAGGATGTCGGCGCCAGAGTCGTGCCGGCACCACCGTTGGTGCACGCCGCTGAACCGTTGTAGCGGCCTGCACTCGCGGTTGTTTGCGCTTATGCGCTCGGCCTTGCTGACCAGCGCCGTCTGAACAGCAAACATTGGTAACCACCGAGACTACCTCGCGGGGGCCTTGATCATAATCCCGGCCAGCGGCGTGCGTAGTCAGGGCTTCCAGCCCTGACGGTGTCAGGCCAAGATGGCCTGACTACGCACCCGGCGAGCCCAAGCGGCCGGAATCTTGATCAAGGCCCTCGCGGGGTTCCGGAACGGGCATGAGAAGCCGCGCTGGCGGTCGGGCTCGCGGCCAGCCTGCCGGGCCATCCGCGCCTCGCCGGGCTCACCGCGCCGGCCGCGCTTGCGGGGGGAGTAGACGTACTCTGGTTCTATGTGGCGGTAGAGGTCGCGACCTCGGCCATCGCCTTCGCCCTGCGCCTGTGGCCGCTGCGGCTGCTCAATATGGTGTGCGACCACCGCAAGTGGCTACTGCTGCGCACCCAGCGGTTGCTACTGGCTTATTCAATAGTCGTCATTTGCGCCTTTAATTGTTCCCCGTGAACCGGTTCCCCAACAATCCGGCAGGCGCGGGCCGCTGCGGGAGGCGTCGCCCCTCGGGACCTATTTGCGTTTATTTGCGTTCATTTGCGGACAACATCCGGGACCTCAGCCATGAGCTTCAAGACTGCCGACCTCTACGACCAGTTCGAGACCCAGGTGCGGGTCTGTGACCCGCTGTTTCGGGACTACGGCGGACGCCGCGCCTTCTGGGGCGCGGTGGTCACCGTCAAGTGCTTCGAGGACAACACCCAGATCAAAGCGGCGCTGGCGGAGCCGGGGGCCGGGCGCGTGCTGGTGGCGGACGCCGGCGGTTCGCTGCGCTGCGCCATGTTGGGCGACCTGATCGCCGCCAGCGCCCTGGCGCAGGGCTGGGCCGGCGTGATCCTTTACGGCTGCGTGCGCGATACCCAGGAACTCGCCGGGATGGATCTCGGCGTCAAGGCGCTCGCCGCCAACCCGCGCAAGAGCCAGCGCCGCGGGGAGGGTCAGCGCGGCCTGCCGGTCACCTTCGCCGGGGTCTGTTTCGCCCCCGAAGACTGGGTCTATGCGGACGAGGACGGCATTCTGGTCGCCGCCACGCGACTCTACCCGGCAGATTGAGGGGCACCCATGGCCTGGACCGAGGCAAAGCAGATCGCGGAGACCATCCTCAATGGTTTCGATGTCCATTACCGACTCTTTCGGGAGATCACCGGCGGGGCGCGGGCGCGCTTCGAGGCCGCGGACTGGCACGGGGTCCAGGCCGCCGCACGCGAGCGCATCGACTTCTACGACCGGCGGGTGGCCGAGACGCTCGCCATGCTGCGCCGCGAATTCAAGCTCAATGACCGCGACGAGCGCCTGTGGCGCCGGGTCAAGGTGGAATACCTGCGGATGCTGCCGCAGCACCGCCAACCCGAGTTGGCGGAGACCTTCTACAACTCGGTCTTCTGCCGCCTCTTCGATCGCCGCTATTATAACAGCGCCAATATCTTCGTCTGGCCGCTGATCTCCACCGAACACCTGGAGGCGGACAATCCCATCTACCGTCCCTATTACCCGGCGCGCGACGGCTTCGTGCGGGTCTTCTCGCGGATCCTGAACCGGCTCGGGTTCAGCCTCCCCTTTCGCAACCGGCGCCGCGACATCCGCAACCTGATGCAGGCGGTCCACGACCGCTTTCCGCCCAATCGCGCCCTGGCGCAGAACTTCCAATTGGCGGTCCTGTCCGAGCCCTTCTATCGCAACAAGGGTGCTTACATCATCGGCAAGGTCATCAATGGGGCGGACCAGACCCCCTTTGCCGTCCCCATCCTCAATGACGAGCAGGGCGGGCTCTATATCGATGCCCTGCTGGCCGGCGAGGATGAGATGTCCGACGTCTTCAGCTTCTCGCGCGCCTATTTCATGGTGGACACCGAGGTCCCGGCCGCGGTGGTGGACTTCCTGCGGCCGCTGATGCGGCGCAAGACCAAGGCCGAGCTCTATACCTCCATCGGCTTCCACAAGTTCGGTAAGGCCGAATTCTACCGTGACTTCCTGAAGCACCTGCGCTATTCGGCGGACGAGTTCCAGGTCGCGCCCGGCATCCGCGGCATGGTCATGTGCGTCTTCACCCTGCCGTCCTTCCCCTTCGTCTTCAAGATCATCAAGGACCGCTTCCCACCGCCCAAGGAGATGACCCAGGCCAAGGTCAAGGAGAAATACGTGCTAGTCAAGATGCACGACCGGGTAGGGCGCATGGCCGACTCCTGGGAGTATTCCCACGTCGCCTTCCCGCTGGAGCGCTTCTCGCCGGAACTGCGCGAGCAGTTGGAGACCGAATGTGCCGACAGCGTGGAACTGGACGGCAGGCAGCTCATCATCAAGCACCTCTATATCGAGCGGCGCATGACCCCGCTCAACCTCTATCTTCATACCGCGGACGAGGACGAGATCCTCCACGCCGTGCGCGAATACGGCGACGCCATCAAGCACCTGGCCGCGGCCAATATCTTTCCCGGCGATTTTCTCTACAAGAACTTCGGCGTCACCCGCCAGGGCCGGGTCGTCTTCTACGACTACGACGAGATCTGCTATCTCACCGAGTGCAACTTCCGCGAGATCCCGGAGCCGCCCTACCCGGAGATGGAGATGTCCGAAGAGCCCTGGTACACCCCGGCGCCGGAGGACGTCTTTCCCGAGGAGTTCGCCACCTTCCTGCTCACCGACCCGCGCATCCGCAAGATCTTCCTGACCCTGCACCGCGACCTGCTCGACCCCAAATGGTGGCGCGCCCGCCAGGCCGTGATCCGCTCGGGGCGTCTGGACGACATCTTCCCCTACCCGGCCGAGCGGCGCTTCCGGCGGGAGCGCAAGCCGCGCCCGAGCGCCTGAGGCCCTTGAGCGTCGGTCCGACCGCCACGAGACAGGAGGTGAAGGTCTTACCGTGACAGTCGCGCAGCGACGCTGTGGGAGCGGCTTTAGCCGCGACGAGACCTCGCGGGTGGTCCGAGCGTCGCAGGTGACCGCGGCCGTGGATCGCGGCTAGAGCCGCTCCCACCGAGGGCCTTGATGGTCCGGCGCAAGCCGCGAGCCCGGGTGTAGGACGCCTGGACGGAGGCTGTCACGATAATCAAGGCGGATCGGCCGTGCGGCCGCGAAATTGATTTCCTGCGGACCACCTTGCCGGCCAAGGCGTTGCAGCGGTCAACTCAACCGGTGAGATAACCAGTGCCGGCCGGGTGTTGCGAATCTCGGTACCGACGGTGGAGTCTAGCGTTACCCAGTAGACTTCACCACGCTTTACCATTCCCACTCTTCCTGTTCCTCGGATATGAAATGGAGCGAAGCTTGGGAGTGGACAAGCGGCTGAGGGAGCCAGATCCGCAATGCATGGGTTGCCAACGGTAAGGCCCTCGAATTCTGGAGTGCGATTGCATGGGGAGGGTCCGGATGGAGATTGCCCATCCTGAGGCATCAATTTTTTTTTCATTATTTCTGGTCGCCTTAATCGGATGTCGCCCGAGTGGCGGTCGGTCCGGCCGTGCTCCGCGGCTCGGCGCTGAGCCCGCAGGATCCTTTCTGCGGATCAAGAAACCCGCCGTAAGGGGAGTCGCTGGGACCAGCCACATCCGTTGCGGTTGCTCGACGAGCGGCAGCCGCCGTTGAGAGACTCCAGGTGCCGCCTTGTCAAACCCTAGCGTGCCATGGAATCCGGCGCCGGCGCAAGTGGCCGACGGGTGGTTTCCCAATCAGACCGATGAGGTTGCGGCCCGGTCCCCGGTCTGCCCTGCCCAGCAGGCTGCGGTCGGTATCGGTATCCGGTCCGCAGCGCTTGATTTCGGCTTGCTGCTGGAATGACGGACTGTTCGGCAACTCGCTGAACGTCAGTCATCGAACCCATTGTCGCGTGCCACCCCCTTATACCACCAGGCCGAGGCCTTGGGCCGTCGCTCCAGGGTGTCGCGATCGACATGCAGGAAGCCGTAGCGCTTTTTATACCCATTGGCCCAGGAGAAGTTGTCCATCAGCGACCACATATAATAGCCGCGTACATTGGCGCCGTCGGCGATGGCGCGGTGTACGACCTTGAGGTGATCGCGGACGAAGGCGATGCGCGCGCTGTCATCGATGCGGCCGGCGGCGTCCGGTTCCTCCGACAGGCCGATGCCGTTCTCGGTGATGTCGATGGGGATGCCGGGGCGGTAGTGCTGCGCGCGCATCAGCAGGTCATAGAGCGCGGCGGGGGCGATCTCCCAATCCCAATCGGTGAAGCGGCCCTGGGGGTTGCGCACGAAGCGGAACAGGCCAGCGATGGAGAAGGCGCCCTGGTCGGCGCGCTCGCCGCTGGTGTTCATGGCGAAGGCGGTGGTGGGGGCGTCCGCGCTCGCGTAGTGGGGGTAATAATAATTGACGCCGATGAAGTCGAGCGTGTCCTCCTGGAAGGCGAGCAGGTCGTCAGCACTGCATTGCGGCAGCAGACCTTGGATGCGATAGAGGTTCAGGACGTCCTGGGGATAGCGCCCGAGCAGTGCCGGGTCGATGAACCAGCGGTTGAGAATGCCGTCCGCCAGGCGGGCGGCGGTGCGGTCGGCCGCCGTGTCGGTCGCCGGGTAGACGGTGCTCATGTTCAGGACCAACCCGATCTCCCCGCCGGTGTTGAGCCCGTGAAAGACCTGTACGGCCCGGGCGTGGGCGACCAGCAGGTGATGGGCGACCTGGATGGCGGCACGGTAGTCGCGGCGCCCGGGCGGGTGCAGTCCGGTCACATAGCCGTTGAGCGTCGACCAGCCGGGTTCGTTGAGGGTTGCCCAGCGCTTGACGCGGTCGCCGTAGAGGCGGAAGCAGCGTTCGGCGTAGGTCAGGTAGGCGGCGATGGTGGCCGGGTTCTCCCAACCGCCGTGCTCGCCCAGGGCGGCGGGCAGGTCCCAGTGATAGAGGGTGACGTTGGGCGCGATCCCGGCCGCGAGCAGGGCGTCGATCAGCCGGTCATA
>Ga0247844_1002297_pt1 | contig 31672 bp, 32 predicted proteins | sample LaCtaG_FD_192421 | JGI IMG/M metagenome (GOLD analysis project Ga0247844, IMG submission 192421) | Freshwater microbial communities from meromictic Lake La Cruz, Castile-La Mancha, Spain - LaCruzMarch201714.5m_1 | ecosystem: Environmental > Aquatic > Freshwater > Lake | place: Spain: Castile-La...
TGGCGGACAGGGAGGGATTCGAACCCTCGGTGACGTTACCGCCACACACGCTTTCCAAGCGTGCTCATTCGACCACTCTGACACCTGCCCTTGGAGGGCGGGAAGCTAAGAAGGGGATTGGGGCTTGGCAATGCATTTTTCGATTCTTTCCGCCGAGAATCCTCAATGCCTGCGATGCTTGAGGTTGCACGGCCGGGATTCATGGGTCATGAAGTCCACGATGACGGGCCGGGAAATCAGGGAAACATTGGATCGGGCGGGGGTTTTGCCGAGCAAACAACTCGGTCAGAATTTTCTGATCGATCCGAACATGGCGCGTTGGATTGTTTCGCAGCTTGAGGCGACCGAGGATGACGCGGTGGTGGAGGTTGGTCCGGGGACGGGTTCGTTAAGCGAGCATTTGGTGGGAAAAGTGCGGAAGTTGATTTTGATCGAGTTTGATGGGCGCTTGGCCTCAGCGTTGGCGGAGCGGTTTCGCGATGAACCGAGCGTAGAAGTCCATCACGCGGATGGTGCGAAGTTTGATGGTCGCACGCTTTTCAAACACCGACGGCTGAAGTTTTTGGGGAATCTGCCTTATTCCTGCGGGGGCGCGATCATGAAAAACCTGCTCAGTCGGCCACATCCTTTTGAGCGGGCAGTGGTGATGTTGCAAAAGGAGGTGATCGATCGGCTTGCGGCGGTGCCCGGAACCAAGGACTACGGGATTCTCTCGTTGCGGACGCAGATGGATTGGGTGGTGGAGCCGCAGCGGACGGTGCCGCCCGAGGCGTTTTACCCGCGTCCACGGATCGATTCCAGCGTGGCGATTTTGCGACCGCGGACTAGCGGATTGCCGGCTTTTGATCATCGTTTGTTTGATGAGTTGATCCGCCGTGGATTTGCACAACGACGCAAGCAACTCAAAAAACAACTGCCGGAAGGGACCGCTTGGGAGGAAATCGCGGAGCAACTTGGAGTGCCAGTCACGACTCGTGGCGAGGAACTCACGCTCGCGCAATGGGTGGAACTGACCCGCGCTTGCGATCCGAATCCGCTCAAGGATCTGCCGCAGAAGGCCGGTGAGATTTTTGATGTGGTGGATGAAAATGATCAGGTCATCGGTCGGAAAACGCGTGGGGAAGTCCATGCGGAAAAGCTTCTGCATCGGGCAGTGCATGTGTTCGTTTTTAACAAACGTGGAGATCTGCTTTTGCAGCAGCGGTCGATGCTCAAGGATGTGCATCCGGGAGTTTGGGATTCGAGTGTTTCGGGTCACCTGGATGCTGGCGAGGACTACGCGCCAGCGGCCGTTCGTGAGTTGGAGGAGGAAATGGGGATCCGCGTGGACGAGGGGCCGGAGGAAATAGCCCGCATCGCACCATGTGAAGATACGGGCTGGGAGCATGTCCGTCTCTACCGCTGCGGGCACAGTGGATCACTGCGCTATCCTGCGGCGGAGGTGATGGCGGCGGCGTGGTTTCCAGTGGCGGAAATCTCAGCTTGGCTCGCTGCGCGACCTGAAGATTTCGCCACGGGCTTCATCGCTTGCTGGAATGCCAGAACTGCAAGTCTTGGATAAACCGCACCATCATTCAGCCAGTATCCCACTCATGAAATTTCTGTTTTTGCCACTCATTGCCATTTTGTTAGGGGCTTGCCAAAAGCCTGCGGCCACGCTGGGGTATCGTGTCGTGTCCGTCCGGCCGCATGATGCGGAATGTTACACCCAGGGCTTCGAGTTTTCCGGCAACAAGCTTTTTGAAAGCAGCGGTCAGTATGGAACTTCCAGCGTGCGTGAGGTCGATCCTGCCAATGGAGCTGTTGTTCGCAAGCGGCCGATGGCAAAAAATGTGTTTGCGGAGGGCATCACGGTTTTGGACGGTGAGTTATGGGTTCTTACTTGGAAAGAGGGGACGGCTTATGTGTTGGAACCGGAGACTTTCAAATTCAGGCGCTCGCACACCTATCAGGGCGAAGGATGGGGGCTTACGAACGATGGCAAGCAGTTGATCATGAGCGATGGGAGCAGTGAATTGAAGTTCATCGATCCCAAAGATTTTTCCGTTAAAAAATCGCTTAAAGTCAAAGACGGTGGTGGCGATGTGACAAAGCTCAACGAATTGGAATACGTCAACGGTGAGATCTTTGCCAACATCTATCAAAGCGGAAAAATCGCACGTATTTCGGCTGAAGACGGTCGCGTCACCGGGTGGCTCGATTTATCAGGTTTGCGGAACCAGCTCCCAAGTCCGAACCGCGCGGATGTCATCAATGGAATCGCCTTTGATGTGGCAACCGGGCATTTTCTGATTACTGGTAAATATTGGCCGCAGATGTTTGAAATCGAAATTACCGGGCTTTGAGCAGATTTCGGGAGCCCCACAGGTAGTTCCATCCTGAGAGCAGCGTGAGTGCCAGTGCGAGCCACATCGAGATTGGTTGCAGCCAGCCATCCGGGTTAGAGAGGTATTGGAGTAGCTTGATCAATCCATTTCCGGGATCGAGTGTTTGGATAGGGAACCAGACGAGGCAGGTGATGCAGAACGTCAGTTGCAGACCGGTCTTCCATTTTCCCAATCGGTCTGCGGCCATGACTTGGCCAGCCTCCATCGCGATTTGCCGCAGGCCGGTGACCAGAAATTCGCGGGCTAAAATCAGCACCGTCACCCACACCGGGCAAAAATCTTGCGCGCTCAGATACACGAAGGCCGAGCAGACGAGAATCTTGTCCGCCAGCGGATCGAGTAGTTTTCCCATCGCAGTGACAAGCCCGAGTTTGCGTGCCAGCCAGCCATCCAGAAAGTCGCTGATCGCCGCGATGACAAAGGAAATCAAGGCGATCCAATGACCTGCGGCACTGCCGAATGCAGTGCCTGCGACGAAGATGGCGGTCAGGATAAGGCGCGATAGCGTGATGGAATTCGGGAGATTCACGTGCTGAGTGTGGGGAATCGTTCCCCGGATGGCAACCCACGGTTCTGCCAATCATCGCAATCCCTCGGAACGCGCAGCTTTTTCTCGGCAAACCCTTGCCAGTCCGGGCACCTTCGTCTAATCCCATCGGCCTATGGCAAATTATCGCGTATTGGTTTCAGATCCGATCTCGGAAAAAGGTGTGGACGCATTGCGCGAAGCGCCGGGCATCACCGTGGATGTCAACACTGGCCTGAAGCTGGATGAACTTCTTAAAATTATCGGTGACTATCACGGTCTCGTGGTCCGCTCCCAGACCAAGGTGACGCCCGAGGTATTTGCGGCAGCGAAAAACCTCAAAGTCATCGGCCGCGCCGGGGTCGGAGTGGATAACATTGATCGTTCCGCCGCCACCGATCACGGGGTGGTGGTGATGAACACGCCCAGCGGCAACACGATTTCCACCGCCGAACACGCATTCACGCTGATGCTTTCATTGGCTCGGAATATTCCGCAAGCACACGCTTCCATCGTCGCCGGGAAATGGGATCGCAAGTCGTTTGAAGGCGTTGAGATCAATGGCAAACGCCTCGCCATTCTCGGAATGGGCCGCATCGGCACTGAGTTTGCCAAACGTGCCCAAGCCTTCGGCATGACGGTGGTTGCCTATGATCCTTTCCTAACCGCCGCCCGCGCTCAATCGCTCAAAATCGAGCTTGCCGAGAGTCCGGACGAAGCTCTAACCGGTGCGGATGCGGTTACCCTGCATATTCCGCTCACTCCGGAAACCCAGCATGTTCTCAACGACAAACGTCTCCGCTTGATGAATCCGGGTGCATTGGTCGTCAATTGCGCTCGCGGCGGACTCGTCGATGAAGCTGCGGCGGCCGCTTTGCTAGAATCCGGTCATCTCGCAGGCATTGCCCTCGATGTTTTCGAAGTCGAGCCACCGCCTGCGGATTTCCCGCTGTTGGGAGCCAAAAAATGCGTTTTCACCCCGCACCTCGGGGCATCCACGGCGGAAGCGCAGGAAAACGTCGGCATTGAAGTCGCACAGCAAGTTAGAGACTACCTTGTCACCGGTGAAATCCGCAATGCCGTCAACATGCCCAATCTCGACAGCCGAACGCTCGAAAGCGTCGGCCCTTACCTCGATCTCGCCAACTCGCTTGGCAAGTTGCTTTCCAAAATCGCCCCCGCCCAGTGCGATACGATCCGCGTTTCCTATCTCGGTCCGGTTTCAGAATTGGATACTGAGTTGATCACGCGGATGACGCTCACCGGCTACTTGGCTGCCGCGCACCACGAGTCGCAGGTGAATCTGGTCAACGCCCCGGCGGTCGCCAAAGCACTTGGTTTGCAAGTCACCGAGTCCACCGTAGCTCTCGCCACCAATTGTACCGAACTCATCGAAGTCTCCGCCGTCAAGGGCGACGAGATTTGCACCGTAGCTGGCACATTCTTCGGAAAATCCGCGCGCATCGTCCACATTGCCGGCCACAACGTGGAAACCAGTCCCTCCGGCCGATTCCTGTTTGTGGAAAATGACGACCGCCCAGGCATGGTCGGCAGGATCGGAACCTCGCTTGGTGAGGCTCAGGTCAACATCGCCAACATGGCGCTCAGCCGCACGAGCGATCACACCCGCGCCGTCACCGTCATCGAAGTGGATACCGTGCCGCCGGTGAATTTGCTTGAAAACTTGCGCTCCACCCCGGGGATCATCCGCGTGCTGAGCTTCGAACTCTGAGTGAGCCCGGTTTTCGTAGAATTATAGAAACCTGAAGTGTTTCGAGAATCTCATAAAATTACCGTTGCCATCCCCCGGCGAGGGGCATTAAATTACTCCCAGCATGAAAAAACTCTTTGTTATTGCCACCGTGCTTGCATCGCTGACTTTCCCGATCGCTGCGGATATTCACGCGCCTCCGGGTTCGACATACACTTCCAGCCGCAAGCTCGGCCGGGCGCTCAGCAATATTCTTTACGGCTTTGTCGAGATTCCAGAGCAAATTGCTCGTAAGTCGGATAGTTATGGCCGCAAGGCAGGTTGGTCATACGGAGTGGTGGACGGAACCAGTCGTTCGCTTCGTCGCCTCGGCTACGGTTTCTACGAGCTTTTCACTTTCACTTGCCCGACTTATCGTGGCACGTTCAAACCTCCCTATGAGCGTTGTGGTGAAGACAATCGCATTGAGATGAACGTCCACGACGGACTCTCCGAGTTTCCCCCAGAACTGGGTTTTGAAACTCACTTCGCACACTCTCGCTCCCAGAGATACTGAGATCTCAGTGCGTTTTTTGTGACCATCACTCGCTCTTACCCCAATTCCCCCATTTTTTCCATGGTGGAGCCTTTTCCTTCCATGTCGATGCGGGTAGTTCGTCATCGAATTCGAAACGGTTGCCGATGCCGCTGAGGAGGCTGCTGATTTCCTTCGCCTCCTCTAGTAATTCAATCATGCGCGTGGCGTCCAGGCCGGGCTCTTTGAGCGCCGCTTTGATCGCCGCATCACGGCGCTGAAGTACCGTGCCGGATAACAAGGCCAACGCATGCTCCGCCGCCAGCATTCCGTCTGGCGGGGCGCTGTCCAAGCCCATTCCAGCAGTGAGCGCAAGCCGATCGGACTCCGGCAAGCTGCCAAGAAATGCGTTTACCGCCGCATGCGATCCTGGATCGGGCGCGGCTGCCAGAATACTTTCTAACAAATGAATTCCCTCAACCCATCGCGACGCCTCATGTAGGCTCTCAAATTGTTCGCCTAACAAATGCTGCGCCGGTTGCGAGGAGAGTGCCAGATGGCACAAAACAGCCACGATCCGATGCATGGGAGTCGGCTCGGCAGGTGCGGTATCCGCGTTCTCCATCACGGAGCGATCACGTGTTGGGCGCAGGGGTTTGGCTTTGATTTTAGCGATTTCCTGGCGCAGGGAGCTGGTCGATGTCTGAAGGTGCATCGCCACGATATTGAGCTGGTTGTCCTGCACCGCGAAGTCGCTGATCAGTGATAACAGTTCAGCGCAGTCTTTGAGTGCGACGGCGCGTTCTGTGGGCGATTCAAACAAACCGGTGGCTTTCGCCCGTTCGAGTTTGAAGTGGAAAAACTCCTTGGCGTTAGAGAGCAGTTGCCGGAAGGCGTCCTTGCCATGCGTTTTTAGAAAAGAATCCGGATCATCGCCGGTTGGCATTTCCACCACGCGCACCCCGAGACCTTCGGGCGCCAGTTGGCGATAGGCTTTTTCCACGGCGGCCATGCCGGCGCTGTCGGCATCGAAGCAGATCAGCACATTGTGGGTGTAGCGTTTGAGGATCTTTGCATGTTCGGTGGTGCATGCCGTGCCAGAGGTGGCGATGGCGTGAGTGAATCCATGCTCATGACAGCAAATGGCATCGAGCTGCCCTTCGCACAGCAGCGCGGCTTTTTCGGCCAGGATGGATTTTTTTGCGCGGTCCAGTGCGAAGAACACCCGGGATTTTTTGTAGATCGCCGTCTCGGGTGAGTTGATGTATTTGCCGCTGTTTTTGTTCTCCCGGAGTTGCCGCGCGGTGAAGGCGATCACGTCGCCCACCTCATTGCGGATTGGAAACATCAGTCGGTCTTGGAAGCGCACGAACAATCCTGAGTTCGGATTGGTTTCATCGCGCAAATTGCAAATGCCCGAGTCTTTCAATTCACGCCCGGTGAATTTTTTCAAACGTGCCCAATCGAGGAAAACCTTGGGATTGTCCGGCATCCAACCGAGCGTCCAGTTGGCAGCCATTTCGCGACCAAATCCCCGGGATTTCAGATAGTCCCGTGCGTGCGCGGCGTTGGGCGACTTGAGCAGAAGTTCGTGAAAATACTCTGCAGCTTCGCGATGGAGATCAAGAATACGGCCTTTGCTACGGCGTTTTTGGTCGGCTTCCGGATCGGCCTCCTCTTCGCGCAGTTGCACCCCCGCCCGCCCGGCAAGTTTCCGTAACGCCTCCATGAATGGCAGGTTTTCGTAATCCCGCACAAACGCGATCGCATCCCCGCCTTTTTGACACCCGAAACAATGAAACGACTGCTTGGCGGGATTGACATAAAACGAGGGCGTTTTTTCGCTGTGAAACGGGCAGTTCGCCCGGAATTGCGAACCCGCCCGCTTCAACGGCACATACGAGTTCACCAGATCGACGATATCCGTCGCGCTGAGAACCTGTTCGATGTTTTCCTTGGAGATTTGGGCCACGTTTTCCGGGGTGCGGCCGCCACCATACGTGACCCGTTCGCCGCCACAACTCCACAAAACCAAAAATCCACCTCGATGCACCGAAGTGCTTGCCAAGCACCGGATCGCCGCGTAATTCTCCCGCCCGGCGGTTTCCCAAATCCGTTCCATTTTCCCCATGCGCGCTTAGCTCAGTGGTAGAGCACATCCTTCACACGGATGGGGTCGCAGGTTCGAACCCTGCAGCGCGCACCACTTGACAGCCCGCGACAAGGCCCGCCAGAGCGCGACTAAGTCCTTCATTTACAGTGGCTTGTATCGAGTGTTTTTTCTCTTTTGTTTTGCCAGATTGCGACACGCTTTGACCCGGTTCGACAGAAATCTGTGCGCGTATTTGTGTATACCCTGGGCTTGTTAGTTCATAGCTCGGCAGCTTGCTCACAGCGTCATTCATGGCCAATCCAGCTTTGTCCGTGTAGCGCTTCGAGGTTTGTTGCAAATCGCTGTGCCGCATTAGTTCCTGAACCACCCTTGGATTCGCTCCGGTTTCCCATAGCCAGGTCGCGAACGTGTGGCGCAACGAATGAAAGACGGCCACATGGCCGCGCTCATCAACGCGGGGTATTCCAGCGGCTTTCAAATCGCCGTAGAAGCGGGGCATCCGGGGAATGGAGGCAAACACCTTGTCAGACAGTTTCGAGCCCGCAGGGCGGTGCTTAGTGAGCAAATCCGCGAGCCAAGAGGGAACGGGCAGAATGGCAATCTTTCCGTTCTTCGTGGTTTTGGCCCGTAGCTTCAGAAAGGCGCTTCCGTCGGGATCAATTCGCACGTCGCCCCAGAGGAGTTGTTTCACTTCCGCCCGACGCATGCCGGTGAAAAGCGTAAGTTGATAGATTAAGGTTCGCGGACCACTGACAGCGCTCAGTCGCTCAAACTCCACATGCGTGAAAGCGCGGCGTTCTTCCTCTTCTTCGCCTTCCTTTGGTTTGGCCCTATCGACTCTTGACAGTGGGTTTGAGTCAAGACGGTCCAGTTTTACGAGCCAGCCGAGGAAGCTCGCCGCATCGCAAAGATAATCGTTCAACGTCTTGGCTTTGTGGGACTGACTACGGCGCCAGGACATGAAGGAATCAGCTGTGACGTCGCCCAGCATCTTCCAGCCGCATTCAGCGGTGAGCAGGGCAAGGCGCTTTTCGGTTCCCTTGACGTATTTCGAATCACGTCCGCGAGACGCCAGTTCACCGATATACTCCGCGAGCTGTTTCGTAATTGGCAGATTGGCGGCCTTGACTTGCTTCTTTGGCAAAGCAAGGCCGGCATTCTCCCGTTCCAGATTCTTGATGAACTTGTCAGCCTCTGCCCGCGCAACCCCAAGATCCGTGACGCCCAGCGAGACCCATTTGTCGCACGGCATGTCGCCGATTCGATACCGCAGGTAATACGAACGAGTTCGCTTGAGAACTCCATTCACCCGCCTTTTCCGTTTCTCGACTTTGAAAATCATGACGGTATGGGGTTGGAAGTTTCAATGCCACCCAAGCGCATCACATCCGCCATCTGGAAGCCGACACAGCCACGGACTTTGTGTTTTTTCAGACGCCCTGAATTCACTTCGCGCTCGATGGTGCGTATCGATACGCCCAGCAATTCTGCCGCTTCAGGTTTCCGAACCAATCGCATTGGATCGCTCAATTGTTCTTTCGGTTTCACTCTATTTGGGTCGTTTTGAATTGTGCCAATTCCAGAAGTCGTTCGACCAGTCGGGCCGGTCGCCTTCCAGTTCTTCCGCAGTGATTTGTTCGAGGCGCAACATTCGCTCCTTCAGTTCTTCGGCCCATGCTTTGCACTCGGAAACGGGAATATAGACGAAGGGCAAGACTTTGCGCTCTGTCTTCTGCCTGCCGAAAAACCCCTTTTTGGTCTCGATTCCGTGAAAACAGAAAGCCGACATACGCCCCTCCTTCATCCGCTTGTGCACGGCGGCACGACTGACAGGAGCAAACATGCTCACGCCCCCTGGCGAGACCACAGGGCCTACAATGGCGTTCAGTGCCTGAAACCACTCGCCAGATTCTGACTCAAGGGCCTCATAACGGTAACAGCGGGTGCCGACATCTGGCGTGCCCAACACAGGCAGGACTTCTTCGGGAATTTCAACGTATGGAAAGGAATCGCTCATGAATGGATGAGCTTATTCCATAGAGTGAACGAATCGTCAACCAATAAAGTTTACAATTCGAAAACAAATTATCGTCCCGCCTGAAATCCCGTTAATCTGAAGTTTTTCCTAGCAGTTATGCGACACACGCAGAATATGCCACCCGCCTGCGATGGGTGAGGCGTGAGCCGATGGGGTGGCCAATGCACGGGAAATTGGCAGAATGCTCGGGTGGCATTACTCTTGCCCTCGGCCTCAAGGTTCCCTGGAGTTTTTAGCGACCTCCACCAAACGCCTTGTCGCGATTGCCAATTTATTGGCCATTTCGGAGGAATCACTATGCACGACCATAGCACCCCAATCTTCGAAAGCACCCGGAACCATGGCCTGTCCTTGCCATTGGATATCATGTTTCGTCAAAGTCGGTCCATCCACAACGAAGCTGTAGGTAGTGTCCAATGATTCACTTTCTCTTATAAAATCGCTCCTCCTAATCGTTCCTGAGTCTGCGGCAACGAATTGGTCACCCACTCGACGGACTTTTGGCAACTCTACGGCCTGGGTAAAATATCCCGTGACCACCCCCTGGGCTGAACCCTGCGAGGAGCGGGACGTGACCGTAGTATGCCTGATAACCAGTTGGTGCTTCCGATTGACCATCGCCAGTTGGTATTGGCCGGTTATCTTGCTTATGTGACTGCCTTGCCACGGGCCCAGCCCGGCAAAATTTGACACGACCGCTTCGGCTGTTACGCTACTGTATCTGACACCCGGCAACACTTGATTCACTTCGGCCAAAGCCGCAAGGATGTCAGGATTTCGAGTGCTTTCCATGCTCACGGTGACGCAGGAAGCAAGCAGGCAAACGCTGCCCGATAAGCAGAAACGTATGATGAATTGGAAGTTGATACGAGGATTCAACATTTGCTATTGTCTCCTTGCCGTTTCTACCAATTTATCCAGTGCGGTCTTGAGTTGCTCCATCTGGGATAGGGAATCTCCTTGGATTATACACCCGACAGCATCTTTGTTGGGAGTTAAGGTCATCGTTCCTTGAACTGGAAAAATTGCTTGAGATCCGATTTGTCGATACACTTTGTCAGAATTTATGATAATGCTATAAGCCGTATCCAAATATTCGCTTTCTGACGAAATTTCTGCAGTTCTCAGAGAAGAAAAATCTTTATTATTGATAGTTGGGGATGTGATTGAATACACCCCCCTTAAATTGACAGTGTAATGGTCTTGCTGGGTATAAGCTTCGGTGAGATTCTCATTGTGTAGAAACTGCGTTGTCCACTCGGATGAGATAATGAGCTGGTTTCGAGTATTTACAATTGCTCCTGTGAATCTGCCGTTTATTTTTATGACCCCGCTAGACGCCTGACCATTGATAATATAAGCTGAGGCTTGGGAAGTGGAATACGATATGGCCCGCAGAATTTTGTCCACTTCGCCTGCGGCAGCGAGGATTGCGGGATCCTTTGATGGCGTCATATTGACGGATGCGCAGTTGCACAACAGGGAGGCAAATACCCAAATCGGCATCACCTTCAAAGTAGTGAAAAAATTTTCCATGGTGACTGATGTTAAGTTATTGGATTCCAAGTTTTTTCCGCATGCGTTGTTCCGCCTGGGCTTCTGGAGAAAGCTGAGGTGATTTTTGCCTTTGCGGTTTTTTTCCCGGGGTTTGGGGAGCTTGTCTTTCGGGCTCGTCGATCACCGCCAGCGCGGCGAGGGTCTCATCGTTGAGCAAGCCAGAGGCCGGTAAGCCCTTTTTTTCTTGGAAAACAAAAACCGCTTTCTGGCTGCGAGATCCCATTGCGCCATCTGCCGAGCCGTCATAACAATTCTCATCTTTGAGACGGTTTTGGACCCGGCGCAGGATTTCCTTTTTCGAATACGCGTTGTGTGAGGTGTATGCTGAATTTTGAAAAATCTGGTCAATGGAATAAAAGTCGCTTGCCGGTTGTGTTACTACATCTGCCATGCGTTCTCTTTCTTTCTGACTCTCAAAATACTCGGTGATTTCAATTTTATTCTCCTTAACGACCGCTTTTAATATGACTGAAGTAGCTCCTTCGAGAATTTTATCTCCTTCATAATAAAACTCGAAGTCATATGAGAGAATAATATTTTTATTTTCAATGCGGTAACGCGGTGCTCCTGCCAGTTTGTAAGCAGTCTTTGGATAGGAGGCATTGAAGGTGCTGAAATTATCCGCAATGACCAGACGACTGACTGTCGAAGGTTCAAGTGATTTCGTGGAGTAATAAGCCTTGGAGGCAAACTGCGAAGCCCACAATTCAGGGTTTTTTTGTTTCCTTGCATCCCAATGCGCAAAAAAGAAAGACAGGATGATATTTTTTGTTGTATCTGCGTTGTTTTCCGCTCTTGAACCAGACGTTGAAAGTATCAAAAGAACGAAACACCCTAGCGAAAACAATGTTACCCGATTAATGGCCATGGCCATGGGAATTTGAGGACCGATAATAAGGTGTAGGGTATGTCCGTGTGGCGGGGGGCGTATACTTCGGTGTCACCACCTTGGGCGGAACAACCTGATAGCTTGTTGCGGGCTTCGTACGCGTGCCGCCAGCCTTTGCATTGACTCCAGATGTAGAAGTAGCCGCAGTCTTTGGGGTCCCGGATGAGCTTGCCGTCTTTGCATTCGAGGTAATTCGGGGAGTGCTGGGGGGGGCGGCTCGGCCCGATGTGCGTGATTTGTATTCTGAATACTTGAGCCCATCATTGTCCAACACTGTGGGGTCATTCGATCTTTTGGGTGCCTTAGGAGTCGGGACGTTTGGGGAAAGTTTGGCTGGTGGTGTTTTCCAATTGTGGATGTTACCATGATCGGGGCCACCATGGCTCGATGTTCCCGAATTTGGGTTTTCGCCATAGTTTTGCTGAACAGTGCCTATCGCTTTTTCCAATTGCCTCTTAACGCCTCCAGCGACTTGGTCTCCCAGAGTTGACTGACGTTGCGTAGATGACTGAGAAATTCTATCCGGTTCTCTCATCGTTTCCTGCCACTGCCCTGTTGATGGGATGTATCGTGATTCCGTGGCGTTGGACCGCGTAGATTCTCTATTGGTTGCTTTTGGTTTGTTTATCATTGGTGGGAATTCTCTACGCACCGCCTCCCATTTCCCAGTGACTTTGTTTTTCATGAGCATTTCCCTAGATGGTTCATAACTTATAGTTTGTTTTGTATCTAAAGTCTTCACTGTCTTGTAGCCACTGCTTGTTGTCGCAGTCTCTACTTTTTTAAAGTTGCTGCGCAGACTCTGGGGGATGCCATCATCGTAAGCGATTCCAAACTCGACCTCGTCGAGCGACCCAAAGGAGTCATCTTGTAGCACCGCCTCCAAGTTGTCTGTGCCACTATTGCGATAGAGGAATCCTGTGGTCGGATCCAGAGTCACTAATTTCTTCTTCACTTCATCGAAGTAAGTTTTATGCACAGGAGACGTCTGCTCCGTTTGCATTTCATAATAATATTTTGGGGAATAGGGTTCCAGTGGAGACTTCCTGCGTGGTTCAATTTCTTTAGGAGGAATGATCACCGGCGTTTCCGACAGTGTCATTTCCAGTCTTGATTTGACACGAGCTGGGGCTTCTTCTGCCGCAACCATTTGTATATGATTAGCGAGCAAAATTATGATGAAAAAACTGTTTGGCTTAGACATAATTAAGGGAGGATTAAGGGGAAGGGTAGGTCGCATTACCCACCAAAAATTTATTACACGCTGGTCAAAGTCAATCAAAAAACCAGAGGGGAGCATCAGGATCCCTACATTAGGGAGAGAAGTTTTCAAGGTACACGGATCCATCCAGTCCAGATCATGGCAGACCATGATCTGGCGCTTCTCTTCGCGATCATGCCCAAGATCCTCAGTTTGAGCGAATCAGAAAGACAGGCTTTTATGAGAATTGGATTTCGGATCAAGAATTGCTTGAGCGGTTGGCGTCTTTTACTGCGAGGTGCAGGTGGCGGAGATTGTGAAGGAAATCGACGGGGGCGGTCCCAAATAACAGACATTAATGACTAACGAATTATTCGGGTCAGGTCTCATGGATTCACATTCCGGGTCTGTTGGTTGCCGTGCAAGCGGGGTTTGGGAGCGGGACAGTTACGGTAGTAGTGTGAACCTAAATGGTAGCCCCGCCGAGAATCCCCTGAGCCGTCGCGTCCAAACGGGCCGGAATCGCGTCGATGGGGGCAATCACGCCCTCCGGGGTGCGAACGACATTCGCGGGGCGGAGATCAAAAACCGCAACGTTATTTCGGACGAAAGCGAGGGAGTCGGTATAGCCGACGGAATAACGGCTTTGCAGAAGCCTGAAGTCCAAGCCTTCGACCATCATCGAAACGATCTCCTCGCGGCTTGCTCCTTCACCCTGCAAGTGAGGTTGCCGGGTGACGATGCGTGGCCGTTGGCGGGTTCCGGCTACGCCTACGAAGGTCATGGTGTCGGCGAAGAGTTCATTCTGAAGTATGAGCCGTTCAATATATTCCAGGGGAAGAGCGGGCTCCAACAAGGGAAAGCCGGATTCGAACGAAACCACGTAACCGACAGCGGCGGGTTTGGTGAACTTGAGCCAGCAAGCGTCCTCTTCGACGAACGTTAGATCATGCTCACGCCCGCCTTCCTTCAGCGGTTGGAGGTTTTCGAAGAAACATCCTGTTTCTTCCGCCCACCGGACAAGCCGTCGGAGGCTTTCGTCGTAAATGGACCATTCGTCGATTTCGCCATGCGGTCCACTTGGGCATAAGCGTTCGGCGAGGTCGTGGAAGGCCTCGATGAGCGGGCGGTCGCAATTCGGCTGAGGTATGGGTGTTGGTTCATTCAACTGGGGCTACGCTAAAGCAGACTGCATTCTGCTTCCAGTAAAAAACCGTTGAAGGCACTTACTTGGGAGTCCAACCCATTCCCTCGTGCCGGAATACGGCACCAGGGAATCCCCCGCAAGATGGCGCAAAGCCTCCGGTCTGACTCGGTGGGCTTCGTTCCTCACCCTCCGAGTCAGATCCTCGGCCTTGCCGGTCCTGAGGCCTCACCAGGTGTTTTCGGCTGCACAGCGCGCAAGCCTCCGCTGACACCCCCCAACCCCCTCTAGGGGGCTTCTCCCCCCCGCCCCTCAAGGGGAGCGGGGGGACATTCATTGCGCTCGTGAGCGAAATCACCGCCGCTAGGCAATTCGGATGGGGGCCAGCCCCCAAACCCCCGGAGTTTTTCGCTTTTGGCCAAGGGGCATTCGGTCACGCCCAAGGGCAAAGTGCCGCAACGGGGCTTGCGCCCCGCTGCGACACCGAGGCGTAAGCCCCTTTGGCGAAGTCCGCCGCTCCGGTTGCCCTCCGGCAGAGCCGTATCCTGCGGACAACACCGGATCGTTTCCCATCGATCCATTGAAGGCCACCACAAAGACGAAAGGTTATCCTGTGGCTTCGCTGGCTTTCGCTCGACCCTGGGCTGCCTCCCAGATCATTCGCAAACGCGCGCTATTCTCTAGCAGTGCCTTTTTGCTCCGGTTCATCACAATTGCGGCCGGTTCGGTAATCCGGGAGAAATAGGCCGCTGGGGTAAGAGTCGCCAGAACCATGTCATCAGGGGCGGAGCCCTCACTCGGAGTATCGGAGGCGGGTGGGCGCGTGTTCCAGTTTGGAATGGTTTCCAGCTTGTTTCCCAAGGGAGTGTTTACCCGGTGGAACCGCTGATCGGTATCCTCCCGATTCTTTTTCTGATCGCGTAGCGGGCCGAGAGCCTGAACCAGGTGAAGTTTGAAAAGCTGATCGTAAAGTGCTTTCAGCTCGTTTCCGGTGAGGTTCAAGAGATCGCCGGGTTTCACGACATATTTGCACGCTTCCCGCGCCATTTGGATTTGTTTGGCGTCGGCAAAATGGAATTTCCACCACTCGCGGACCTTTCCTAGCAGCAGGGACCAAGATTCATTTGGAAGCTTCCGGTCCAGGTGAATGATCGCATGGCAATGAATGTGAAACGTCGGCTTTCCATCGACCCGTTCCAGCGATCCAAGCTCGGTAGCGCGGAACACAATCGATATGCCAGCGGCTTTCATGAACGGCTTGGCGTTGAGTTTGGAAATCCGGCGATGAACTTCCTTGATTCGATCCGCTACCTCTTCGATGGCGCACCGAGCGCCAGAGGTGAAAACCCACATGCGGGAAAATCGGTTGTTCTGAATAAAATACTCAAGATCCCCGAGCAGTCGGTTCCGCTTCCGTTTGGCCACTGCGGGAATGAACACGATGTTTCGAAAAGCGATCATCGGTTCCTCGATCCCGGTGAGCAGGCCGACAATTGTCAGATTGGATTCACCGTAGGCTTTCACGCCGACGCTTTCGAGCATGTCGGCAATATGGATCGATTGCGAGATGAGCAGATCCCGTTCGGCTTTCTTTTTTTCGTATGCCTCTGCCGGGATTTCCCGCCCGCTCTCATTCTCGACGATCTTCAAATAAACCCGCTCACCCTTCGAGAGTTGGCCGCAGCCGTCCGTGCCGGTCGCGCTGTCGCGCGATCCGGCATCGTCCGGCTTCCGGGCTTCTTTCGTTGGGGTGGTGGCGGGGTTCGGTCGGAGGAGGTATTTCCTCACTTTCCGCCTCCTTCCCCGCAATCCGCATCAATGATGGCGAGAATTGCCTGCTTGAGACCACCCCCAAGCCGAGGCCAACTTTCGACCACTCTGGCCAGCGCACGACAATCCTCGTCAGAAATCTGTGCGCGTATTTGTGTATACCCTCTTAAAGCTTCATCAGCTTCACATTGATTTTCAATCACTTGCGAGGATTCCGCCGCAGGTTCGAACCCTGCAGCGCGCACCAGTTTTCCCCTTACCTGATGAACGCACTTGCCTCCGGCGATTGAAGCGAAAATAAGGGCGAGGAAAACAATCTTCTTGAACCAGGTCAATTATGCCACACCTTTGACAGGATACATAATCAACACAGTCCTCAACTCCTCGCTGAGCCAACATCATGTTTCACAAAATCGATTACCCGTTTCTGATCGGGGCATTTATTAGTTTTATCACAAGTGTTTCACTCTGGTTCCTAATCAGTCACGATTACGGAATTTTCGTGGGGATCTGGGTGCCGAGCATTCTGAGCCTATGGGTGGGTGTCAGACTCGTCATCCTTTCGGCAGGCATTAAAACCCGTGGAGGCAAATAGAACATGACAACGGTATTCGCGGTTTTTATGGTCGGGCTTTTTGTGACGCTTGTGGTCGCCAAGGGGATGATGCAGGCGAGTGATTTTGCCAAACAAGAACTCAGAAAAATGGACAAGTTGCAAACGGATGATGACGACGGCAATGGCAGTTAGAAATCTGTTTCATCACGCGGGTAGTGTTAATTCCGTGCACGCCAAAATTTGCCCTTATAACCTATTCTGGATTGCCGGCCTGCTGGTGAATCGGTTAGCCCCCCGAGATGATTCGTTCGGCAACCTGCAAGCCGGATTCTAGAGCCAAGTTAAGGCGTCCTTTGCCGAACAAGGCATCACCGGCAATGAAAATTCCCTCATTTTCACGGGATCGGGCGGCGGCCACGTCAGCGCCTGACGATGGGTGGGCATACATCCAGCGTTTTGCTTCGAACCAATCGGGCTCGGAATCCGGCCATCGTAGAAGTTTTGTTGCGTGGCCCCAAGCAGATACGGCCAAGTCCGTAGCATCTTGCTCGAAGTGATCAGCACTCCACTTTGGGTTCATCTGAACGACAACCACTGTCCAACAGGGCGGCACATGCCCCGGTTTGTCATTCTCGAAGCCCAGCCATGAAATGACATGCTTGCGGTCCAGATTGAGAAGGGCATGAAAATCACCGGGGCGCTGGAATTCCCCGGCAAGTCCAAAACCGAAACAAAACTGCCGGAAGTAAGCTGCGGGTCGAAGCGCTTCGACGATGGGTTCCAGCAAGGACTCTGCGATAGGACTGGCTTCCAGAATGTCAATCGTCTGCGGTCCCGGAGGAGTGAGAAGAATGGCATCGAATGGACCGCGTTTGTTATCGTCTGCATCCACAAGCAGCCAGGATTTTCCGGGTTTCTCCAGAGCAACCACGCGAGTCCCAAGATGAATCTTCGCACGCGCCCTTGCGGCGAGAAGCTTGCCGAGCGTGCTGATGCCGGAACGATAAGTCCACTTTGCTTCGCGGTTCTGGGCCGGGTCCCCCAGATTCAAATTTCCTTCTCCATCAAAGGTCCAGATGTCGCCTTCAATCCGTGCCAAGTCCTCAGTTGGCAGACGCTTCAGAAGCAATTCCTCGATTTCAGGTGAGCCGGATTTGAGATAGTTGGCTCCGGTATCCAGCCAAGTCCCGTGGCAGTATCTCGATGCGGCGCGCCCGCAGAGGCTTACGCTTTTCTCGAAGATTTCGACAACAATGTTCTGATTCTTCAACGCAAAAGCTGCCGCCAAACCCGATGGTCCAGCTCCGATGATGGCAAGTCGTTTCATTTGGCAAGGTGGGTAGATTAGGTCTATGTTGTTAGCTGATACGAGGCCCGAGGAGTGCGGCAAGACAAAGACCACGAACGGTCCAACCAAGCGTGCGCCAAAGATTCGTGCGCACCAGACGTTGGATGGTCCGGGCATCGTATTCCCGGGTGAGCTTGTGATGCAGCGGAACTGAAAAAAGCCAGGTTGAAACCCAAATCAGTGCCAGCACAACGAGGCTGGTGCAAAACAACGCCGAACGTTCGCCAAGATAGAGCAGCCATGCGGCGCTGCCAACTTCCATCAGCATCAAAGGACCCACCACCCAAGTGATGAGCGACATGTGGCGTAAATGGTAGGCGATGAAGTTTTCATGCCCCACGTCTTTGAACAACGGGTAGTGGACGACTTGGACGGTCCAGATCAAGCCAACGAGCGACCAAGTGATGGCAAAATGAATGATGAGCGGCATTATCATGTTTTGTGGGCGGATTTCCTGCGGCGGCAGGCATCGCTACAATAGCGGACGTTTTCCCAGTCGCGGGCCCACTTCTTGCGCCAGACGAATGGACGCAGGCAATGAAGACAAACTTTTGTCGGAAGGTTTTGTTTTTTCACGCCATTCATTGCGGTCGGAGCTGGTTTCGCGATGGTTTCAGGATTGCATCCGCAGTTCTCAGACCGGAGATGATGGCACCTTCGATGGATGCGCTCCACAGATGATCCCCGCAAAAGTAAATGCCGGCCTCCTCTCGGAAACCTGGTCCAGTGAATCCACTGCCGGGTGCCTGAGTGGGAAGTGCTCGCTCGATTCGGTAGGTTCTGAGGTGTCGCCATTCGCGCACCACGCTGCCGAACCATGCTTCGAGTTCCGCCAAGATCTGCGATTCCAAGCCGGCTGGGTCCGCAATCCCCAGGATGCTAACAGAAATCAGTGATTGGCCGGGAGGCGCGTAGTCCGGCGCGAGGTCGGATGGAACGCACACGTTGTTCACCAAACCGGAGCCGGTACCATTGAGGGCTATGATCGCCTCACCAAGAGGAGAATGGGGGGCTGCGAAATACAAACAGGTGACGGATCGCCAAACGGGTTTGGTGGTTCCCTTGTCTGGGAACCATCTTGCAGCCGTCGATGCATCCGTGGCGACAACCACGGCGTCGCCATCAAACTGCTCACCGGAATCAATGACGATGCTTTCCGGTTGGATCTCCGTGACCCGTGCACCGAGGTGGATGGAACCCGGAGGGAGACGGGAAGCCAGCTGTCGGGGGATTTCTCCCATTCCCCTCGCGGGAAGGGTGGCGCTTCCCTGTGAGAACATCTTGAAGGTGAATTCAAACATCCGGCTCGAAGTTTGGAGTTCCCGTTCGAGAAAGATGCCTCCATAAAAAGAGCGGAAGAACCCATCGACCATTCTTGGGGAGAATCCCGCACGCTTGAGATAAGCCTCCGTGGTCATGTCATCATGCCCGGCGATTTCTTCGTTACTCTGATGCATTAGGTGCCACTTCAGCGATGCCACGCGCAATTTGTCGGCCATGGAACCTATCGGCGCGAGGGCGCTTGCTATGAGGTGACGAGGTTCGCGAAAAACATCCATGACCCGTTTCATTCCTGAATTCTGATAGATCAGCGCGCCTGCCTTGAATTTTCGCAGATCGAGGCTTTTCTGATCCAGTAGATTTCCAGCCTCCGGGTAGGCATCGAGGAATACTTGGAACCCGCGGTCCAACAGGAATCCATCCACTTGATCGGTCCTCACCCGACCACCGATGCCGTCGCTGCTTTCGAAGATGACGGGCCGGGCACCGGCTTGATGCAGCCGGACAGCGCACGCCAGTCCCGCCAAGCCGCCGCCGACAATCAGCACGTCCTTTGCAGAATCGTTCAATGGGTTTCCTTTCGTTGGTTTTGCATCTCACGGCGGCGCATGGGCATCCTGTCGATCAGGACAAACCATTTGTCGAGATCCAGTGTTCCAGTCTGCCACGCCTTTTCGCCGCCATCTTTGCCGATGAGAATAAACACCGGTGACGTGTTTTCATTGGTCAGATTGAATTGTTTGCGAAGTGAGATGGTTTGCTCGGGAGGTAGCCTCAATGCGACTGGAATCCTGTGTGTTCCTTCTGAGACATCGATAATTTTCAGCTCCCGCTCCTGAATTTTTTCACGATGCTTGACCAGCGCCGCTGCCACTTTTGTAGCGGAAGAATTATCCGGCACGGAGACTATGATCAGGCGGTTCGCGCCACGGTAGGGGTCGAGCGGTCCAGCGTAAACCGCCTGCGTCACGAGGGCCGCAAGGATGACAGGTTTCAGAGTCGTCGGGAGTTTCATCGAGGGAATTGAATCACGGGTTGTTGCGTTGGCAATGACGGGTTCACGGTCGGAACCGTGGTGTGGAACCTTCGCACACGCTCCCAAAACTGAAAAAACCCGCCGGTGGCGCAGGGGTGATTGCGGAGATCGACGGAAGCCCCGGTTCACAAATGTTCGGCGGTGAATTAGCCGTCGAGTCCTGCGGTGGCTAGTTAATCCCTCCCTTTTTTTCACCTCCGGTCCAGCCACCGGCTCTTTCAACGGATTCACCCCAAAAGCAAATTTCTAGCAGTATTTCAATTTCCTGTTTTGGACGCTATTGACCTAGCATTCTTTGCGAAGACTGCCCCCGTCCAAGCATTTGGCGGAATCGTCTTGATGTATGTATAGAAGCAGGGATAATCGACTCGTCGTAAGGAAAGTTCTTTTGTGATAACGATGGTGTTCTCATCAATATAACGGATCCGTTAAACGGCTTCGGCTATGAAACCAAAACTTGCGGGACATATTGTTTTCTATCGTATCTTCCTTGCCTTTTTTTTATCCGGTGTTTCAGGTTTGATCTATCAGATGACCTGGGTTCGTTTACTGGGTAACTTGCTGGGAAATACGTTGCAGTCCGTTTCCATCGTGACCGGTGTGTTCATGCTGGGGCTGGGTGCGGGGGCTTATCTGATGGGAAAAAAGGGGGATCTCGGCCTTGGAAAGAATCCCCTGAATCCCCTGAAGATGTTCGTCTTTGTCGAAATGGGGATCGCCCTGTCCGCAGCGGTGGTGTATTTCGTCATTCCTCAAATCAATTCGATCGTTTCGGTCCTTTTCGGGTATGAAGAAGCGGCAAACGGGTGGTTCATTTTAAAGCCGGGCGTGTTTTTCTTTCGAACGGTAATTTCATTTCTATTCATCTTTCCGAGCACGTTTCTGATGGGAGGAACCCTCACCCTTTTGATACGATATCAGTTCAGCGCGGACATCTCCAACAGGGCAAACCGGGTGGGCCTTCTTTATGGTGTGAATACCGCAGGTGCCGCCCTGGTATGCCTGTTAGGGGAACTGCTCTTGGTGAAAAATTTTGGAGTTTCCGTGGCCTATGGGTCGGCGGTTGGCTGCAATCTCATTTCGGCACTGCTCGTTTTCAGTCTCCTGAAAAAAGTGGGCAGCGGGGTGAGATCAGGCGATCAGGAGTCTTCGAAAACCGGAAAATCCGCCGGTAAGACCGTCTCCGGCAAAAAGGCGCGTCAAGGGGTATCAGCGGAATCAAAAGATGGCGCAAAATCGTTTCAGGGCGGTTTGCTGCTGAGTTTCGTTTTTCTCTCCGGGATGGTCGGTCTGTCGCTGGAATTACTGTGGTATCGGTTCTTCTCCACGACCATCGGCGAGTATAGGGGCGTCTTCACCTTGCTTTTATTCATCATACTGACCGGATTATTCTTGGGTGCTTTTGCAGCAGGGAGAGTGCTAAAACTGGGCCTAAGCCCGGTCGGATTGCTGATTCTGTGCCAGATCGGAATCCTGATATCCTCACTATTCGGTTTCCATTTTTACAGTGACCCAGATATTGAGATGATAAAACGTGAGTTCACACAGAACGCGGGAAAAGATCACTACTTTTTCGATCTGATAAATAACGGAAGGGCAATGGTCGTTGTGATGGCCATTCCGGCCTTGTTATTGGGTTTCACGTTTCCCGTCGCAAACGAAATTTATTTGAAACGATTTGGTTCCGCCGCAGGGGATTCAGGAAGGGTTTACCTGCTGAATACGCTTGGTGCCCTGTCGGGGTCTTTGACCATGGGCTTCCTCATGATTCCTTGGCTGGGCATGAAGAATTCATTCACGTTTGTCCTGTTGCTCATTCTATTGGGATTATGCGTTTTGGCCGTAATGAACGGTCGGACTGCCTCTTCCCTGAAATGGTCAATACCATCACTGTTGATTGGACTGATCGGGGGGATTTACTGGTTTGGTCTGCCGTCTGACTATATTTTGCAGAAAGCCGTTCTGGAAAAGATCAATGTTAAAGATTTTGAACTTCTTTCGCTAAAAGAGGGGGAATACCAGACGGTGACGGTCTTTGATGCCACGAACAACCGCATGAAGTATCGATCGCTTTATACCAACGGCCATTCCATGTCGGGCACCCATTGGAACGGCAGGCGCTACATGGGGCTTTTTGCCCATCTCCCCCTGATCCAGCACCCGGCGGCGAAGGATGCGCTGCTGATTTGCTACGGCGTCGGGAATACGGCGCACACCATCCTGTTGTATCCTGAGCTGGAGTCTCTGGAGATCGTTGAACTTTCAGAAAACGTTCTTTCGCATGCAAAATATTTCGAGCACATCAACGGGAAACCGCTCGAACACAGCAAATCAAAGGTGTTCATCAATGACGGGCGTCTGCATTTGCAGATGAAGCCTCCCGAAAGCTATGATTTGATCACCCTGGAACCTCCGCCAATTGCTCATGCCAATGTGGCCAGTCTGTATTCAACTGAGTTTTACAAACTGGCCAAATCTCGTTTGAGAAAAGGCGGCTACATCTCCCAGTGGTTGCCAATCAAGCAGCTGTCCAAAGACAATGCGCGATCCTTGGTCAAATCGTTTGTGGATGTCTTCCCCCAGTCTGTCCTGATAGAAGGCGACGACCACGACGCCAATTTCATTCTACTGGGAATCAACGATGACAGTATCCATTTTGACGTCCAGCGGGCCCAGTCCGTGTGGGTTTCCAATCCGCAAATCCGCGAAGACCTTCGAAATATCAGAATCTCCACGGTGGAGGATCTGGTCGGTCTGTTTGTTTCCGACGGCGCCCACATGACTGAAGAGCTACAAGACGATACGCCCGTCACGGACGACCATCCGGTCATGGAATTCGATCGGATTTCAAACTATTTCCAGTCTGAGGTTCCCGTGGAACTATTCAACGAATTGGCGGTTCAAAAATGGTGTCCCGACTGTTTTGATTCCGGGAATGGTCCTCTGGGAAACACTTTTGACGGGGCTTTTGTTCGAAGGAGAGTTCAAAACAGGTATACGGTGCATCGGTCAGCGGCATTTTACACCATAGGTAACCGGTAGGGAGGGCACCTCCTTTTGATTTGCCCAAGTAGGTTGATCACTGTGGACGCCTTGCGGGGATTTAACCCGATCCCAGTCTTGCCAAATCCGCGCGGACGGTTCATGGAGGTCGCCACCTCGTCTCCGACGATGGTTTTGTCATGACTCCCGAGATCGCGCTCACGCTCCTGGTAATCGTCCTCACGCTCGTGGCGTTCATTCGCGAGTGGGCGGCTCCCGACGTGCTCGCACTCTCGATTCTTTGTTTGGTGGTGGCGTTGGGATTGGTGGATCCGACGCAAATGACCAAAGTGTTTCAAAATGAGGCCCCTCTCACGATTGCGTCGTTGTTCGTCATTGGCGGCGCCTTGGAGCGATCCGGGGCCATCGATCACATCGGGAAATTACTACGCGACCGACTTTCCGGAAACATCCGCTGGGCGATTTTGTCCTTTTCATTGGTGACGGCCTTCTTCAGTGCATGGATGAACAACACGGCTATCGTAGCGATCCTGCTGCCTGTGACATTGGGCTTTGCCCGCTCCAAGAACATTGCGGCTTCTCGTCTGCTAATGCCTCTCTCGTATTGCTCCATTCTGGGTGGGTGCTGCACACTCATCGGTACCTCGACAAATCTGCTTGTCAGCGGCGCGCTGCGGGACCTCAACGAGGCTCCGCTTACGATGTTTGAACTCGCTCCATTGGGCATTCCGTTGGCGATCGTCGGCATCGGATACTTAACGATTTTCGGACCCAAGCTGATTCCCGCGCGCTCATCGATTACCGGCAGTCTGGAAATCGACTACCGCACCACTCCGCTCTATCACCTTCTAATCAGCGGTAAGTCTCCCATCGTTGGTCAACTTCTCACCGAAACCGCGCTCGGCGATCGTAATGCCGGCATTCACGTTCTAGAAATCCGCCGTAATGGTGCCCGCGTGATGCTGCCATTGTCCTCAATCATCGTGGAGAAAAACGACCGGTTTCTCGTGGCCATCCACCGTCGCCGCGGCGGGACTGCGAAGCCGGAAACCTTGTTCACAACGATCGGCGCGGATGTGCTCTCCCAAGTGGACGGCATCGTCTCAGAACTCGTGGTGCGCGATGAATCCTCGTTGATTGGTCAATCACTCGCGAAAGCGGATTTCCGCCAACACTACAACAGCGTGGTGCTCGCAGTGCATCGCAATGGCGTCAACATCACCGCCCGCATCGCCGAATTGCCACTCGAAATCGGCGATACATTGTTGGTCATCACCGCTCGCAACAACTTGGAGGCGCTGGAAGCCACCCGCGACTTCGTGTTGACTGATACCCCGGATCAGCCGACCGCAGAGGTGATTCGCCATCATCGTCCGCTCCATGTCACCCTTGCTTGGTCTGTGCTGGTGGGTGTCGTTCTAACCGCCACCATCACTGATCTCCTTCACGGCTGGTATCCGTCGATTCCTTCTGTGCCAATCCACTACGCGGCGATGGTTGGGGCATTGGCATTGTTATGGCTGAAAGTGATGTCCCCGCGGGAGGCTTATGCGAGTATCGACTGGCAGGTGCTGCTGATGCTTTATGGTTTGTTAGGTCTTGGGATGGCGATGCAGAACACCGGAACCGCAGAGTGGTTGGCCCGCGGGTTGGTTGATCTAACGGAAAACATGGTCCCCCGCGAGCAACTGCCCATTGTGATGTTGTGGTTGGTTTTTCTGCTCACTTTGTGCCTAACGGAAGTTTTATCCAACAATGCGACTGCAGTGATGATGATTCCCATCGTCGTGACTCTCGCTGGCGAGCTCGGGGTGAATTCTCGCCCGTTCATCATGGCCGTCACTGTGGGTGCCTCCTGCGCTTTCGCCCTGCCGATGGGGTATCAGACGCACATGATGATTTATGGTCCGGGCGGCTACCGGTTCACCGATTTCCTGCGCGTGGGTTTACCGCTGAACGTCATTTGCTGGGTGACGGCCTGCACGTTGATCCCGCTGATTTGGTCGTTTTAGGCGGAAACATCCACCGTCAGATCGCCACCGAGGGTTTCTATGGAGGTGATGAGTCGTTCGGCCTGCGCGTTTTCAGGGATGGAAATCACACCGCGAGCACGAAACATCGGCTGACCGCTCATCGGGGCGCTTTCAAGTCCGGTGGTGAGTTCCTCTACGTTTCCGCCCGCCTTGGCAATGGCGGCGCTGAGTTCCCGGACGATCCCCGGGCGGTCGTTGCCCATCACATCCACGATCAGGGTCCGGCGTTTGGCGGGTTCTTGTAGCGCTTCGCGGACGGCTTGCACGCTGAGGCCGGGGACGTCTGAGCTGGCCGTGGTTTGGAGCTCGGCAAGCAAATCCTCTGCGGCGGACTCGGGGCATTCGATGCGGACAATCCCGGCGAATTGTCCAGCCAACCGGGCCATGCGGCTTTCGAGCCAGTTGCCTCCGTGCTTGGCCACGGTATTCGCAAGCGAACTCACAAGCCCTGGACGATCACTGCCAAGTACCGTCATGATAAGATAGCATTTCATGGCCAAAATCAGAGCAGAGCACCCGCAGAATGCCAGTGCGAATCCACGAAGTGAGATGATTTCAGCGGGAAACCACGTTTATTTCCCTCTGCTCTTGTGAAATCCAACTCGCATGCAATCTTCGCGTGCAACGTGCGCTCCACCCCATGTCCAACGAACATCCGTTTGAAATGCTTTTCGAGGCCCTCGGTCGTCTTCCGAAAGCGCATGCAGAACCAGTCAATCGGCGGGCATATGACATTCTTCATGGCGTGCTTTCGGTTCCTCTGGAGAAATCGGGGTGCTGTATCCTTCTGCGTGCCCCTCGCGCTGGCCACGGCAAGACTCACTTGCTCTCGCGCATTCAGCATCAGCTGGGTAGCAGTCACGAATTCATTCCACTGCGACCTGTTTTCGGCTGCCAGATCGATGCCGCCACGGTAGTCGATGATGCACTGCGCCATCTGCAGCGCCCGCTCCCCGCAGCGGGTGGACTTTGCGTGCTGGACACAGTGGCGCGCCGTCTTTTTGCCTCAGCTTTGCAGCCATTGATAGCGTCTGGCGAGGTTCCCAGCCAAGATCGCGAGGGTGCCATCACCGCATTGCGTGTAAGGCCAATCGAAACTTTCGATTTTCATGATCCAAATGCCGTCACCGCGCAGTGGACTCATGAGAATTTCGAAGTACTTGGCCAGCGACTCAGCGCCGAGCTCGCGCAAAGTTGTGATCTTCCGCTCGGCGATGTCGCATTTTGGGTGGATGCATTGTTTCACTTCGCCGCCGCGCCCTTGGAAAATCCGACTCGTTTGCGGATCCTTGCGGAAACGGTGCGTGCAGGGAATCCCAATCCTGCCGTGATGATGGGAAGGCTCGAAGCCTTACTTGGCATGCTGTCGCAGCTGGTGCGTGTCGTTTTAGTCGCCGACGAGCTCGAAGGATATTCCACAGACGGACCAGCCGCCCTCAGATTGGCGGCGTTTCTCGCTTCCCTGCGCCATTCCGTCGCACGTCTTCACGTCATCCTTTCCCTCAACCAAGATGTTTGGGAAAACGCCTTTGCTCCTCGCCTGAGCGACGGTCTCGCTGACCGGATCTCCGAGGTAGTGGTGGAAATGACCCCATTGACCGAGCAGGAAATTGTTGCGCTGTTCGAATCACGAGTGCCTGGCCTCGGAGCACGCCTTCTCTCGCGGGTTGATCTCAGCACCGCTGGAACCCACGCTCGTGGGCTCATCCGCGCCGCCGGAATCGCATGGGTGAAGGCCTCCGCCATGGACTCACTAACCAGCGCACCCAGTGCGCCCTCTGCCATACCCAATCCCTCAAATGAAACAAAAACTGCCACTTCATCGGACCCGGAAGCAGCCAACCAATCAACGATTCTTCCCGAACTCCCGGAAACTCCGGACGCCACCCGCGTGGATGATCTGATGCAGCAGTTCCGTGCACAGTATGGCCTCAACCCACCGTAAAAAATTCACAAACCCCTTGCGAATGAGCCCTCTTTGCGTGCTTATTCCCCCCGCCACCGGCATGAGCAATTCCACCCAAGAAATCGAAGCCCCTGATAACATCGCACGCGCGAGCGCGGCTGCGAGCAGCTACCATGCGGAAACTGACGACCTTGTCGGCGAGCGAATGGTTCTCAACATGGGACCCTCCCACCCTGCAACTCACGGCGTCTTGCGCCTGATTCTGGAGTTGGATGGAGAGGTAATCTACAAAGCGGACCCCGACGTCGGATTCCTCCACCGCGGCGATGAGAAAATCGCGGAAAACATGCATTACAACCAGTTCGTGCCTTACACGGACCGTTTGGACTACCTCGCCCCGCTGGCGAACAACGTCGCCTACGCATGCGCCGTTGAGAAACTCATGGACTGGACGCTGCCACCGCGCGGCCAAGCCTTGCGCGTCCTTTGCTGCGAACTCGCCCGCATTTCCTCACACATGCTCGGAGTCGGCGTTTGCGCCATGGATGTCGGCGCGATGACCGTTTTCCTCTACACCTTTACCGAGCGGGAAAAAATCTACAATCTCTGCGAACAACTCACCGGAGCACGTTTCACGACATCCTACACCCGAGTCGGCGGCCAACTCCGCGACATGCCACCCGGTTTCGAAGCCTCCGTCCGCAAGTTCCTCGGCGAATGTGAGGTCACCATCGGCGAAGTCTCGAAATTGCTCGATAAAAACAAAATCTTCATGGACCGCATGGTCGATGTTGGAATCATCTCGCGTGAATCCGCCATCTCTTTCGGCCTCACCGGCCCGAATTTGCGCGCCTCAGGAGTCGCCCGCGATCTCCGCAAGGACAGCCCGTATCTCGGCTACGAAAACTATCAATTTGATGTCGCCATCGCGGAAGAGGGGGATTGTTACGCCCGCTATCAAATCCGCATGGAGGAAATGCGGCAGTCGATCCACCTCTGCCGCCAAGTGCTCGATACCATGCCGTCCGGCTCGGTGAATCTAGCGGATTCGAAAAGCATGTTGCCCGACAAAGAGCGCGTCATGATGTCCATGGAGGAACTCATCCACCACTTCATCGTCTCCACCCAAGGCGTGGATGCGCCCGCAGGTGAGGTTTACTTCGCTGCGGAAAACCCCAAGGGCGAACTCGGATTTTTCATTCACTCCAAAGGCGGCGGTGTTCCCTATCGCCTGAAAATCCGTAGCCCCTCGTTCTGTAATCTTTCGATCTGTTCCAAATTGCTCCCCGGCCACATGGTGTCCGACATCCCCGCCATTCTCGGCTCACTGGATTTCGTCATGGGCGAGTGCGACCGATGACCGATGGTTTTTTAGCCGTAAAATCGTATTTTTCCATGTCCCACGCACCACTCGAAGCAAACACCGCCTCGCATGAGACCCCGGGCTCGAAGTATTTCGCACCGTTTGAGGTGACTCCTGCACTCGAGGCTGCGGCCGATGAGCGCATCTCACATTACCCAGCCAGCAAGCGCTCCGCTACCTTGCCGTTATTGCACATCGTCCAGCACAAGTTTGGCTATATCTCCGCCTCAGCCATCGATTGGGTGGCGCAAAAACTCGATCTCGAGCCGATTAAAGTGCTCGAAGTCGTCACCTTTTACCCTGGTTTCCGTCAGACCGCCCCCGGAAAATTCCACATCCGCGTCTGCCGTACACTGTCCTGCGCCATGGGCGGCTCGCACGAGTTGATGGAGCGCTTCTGCGAACTCACCGGAATCGACCGCGCGACGATGGATTCTCACCACCACCCTGTCGCCGTCTCACCTTGTGGAAATTTCTCAGTCGAGTTCGCCGAGTGCCTTGCCTCCTGCGGAACGGCTCCTGTTTGCATGGTTAACGATGATTTTCACGAAGGTATCGGCAGCGACAAGGCCGAAGAACTGCTCGCCAAATATCCAAGCGCTTAAAAATTTCGCTTGCAACCGGTAATAAGTTACTGCATTAATTACCACATGAGCAAGACCACTTACAAATTGACCCGCACCAGCATGGCCTTGGATGGCGGGACTATCCAAGCCTTGGATGAACTCAGCGAACGCCTGCATGCCTCGAAGGCCGAGGTGATCCGCCGCGCTGTGCGCGAGATGAAGGAGCGTTCGGACCGGGAAACCAGCGCCCCTAAACCCTTGGAGGCTCTGGATTGGCTCCAAAACGGCGGCGGTCTTGCCGCTGACGAAGCCGCCGCCTACCGCAGCGCCATGGTCGCCGAGCGAAACGCCAAAAAATATTGGTGGGAACCATGATCCATCTTGATACCAACATCCTGATCGATCTCGTCACGGCCCATTCACCGCAAGTGCCTTTGATCCGTGAATGGTTGTCGGAGGGCAAGGTGCTCACCGCATCATCGGTCGCATGGTCCGAGTTTCTCAACGGCCCGCATTCCAACAGTCAGAAAGACGCCATACGCGCGATCCTGGCTGGTGGCATCCGTCCCTTCGATGAGGAACAGGCGGAATTGGCATCACGCCTGTTTCACATCACCGGGCGTCGCCGTGGCTCACATGCGGACTGCATGATCGCCGCTGCCGCCTTAGCCAAACGCGAGGTCGTCGCTACCCGCAACCTCAAGGATTTCCAACGCTTCGTTCCCCACGGCCTCATGCTTGAGGCCATTCCAACCCTCGACTGATCTCCATGATTACCTACACCAAAGCACCCCACCCACGCGAATACCGGCTCATTTTCAAAAATGTGGACCGCATCGGTTGGGATTCGTCGATCGAGTGTTACCTCCGCGAGGGTGGCTACGAGGACTTGAAAAAAGCCTTCGCCATGCAGCCGAAAGAAATCACGGAAGAGGTGAAAAAAGCCGGCCTGCGTGGTCGTGGTGGTGCGGGATTCCCGACCGGCATGAAGTGGACTTTCATCCCACCGAACAACACTAAGCCAGTCTATCTGATTTGCAACGGCGACGAATCCGAGCCCGGCACTTTCAAGGACCGTTACATCCTCCATCAGGACCCGCACCAACTCGTCGAAGGCATGGTCATTTCCGCCTTCGCCGTAGGCGCTCACACTGCTTACATCTACATCCGCGAAGAGTTTCCGGAAGCCGCGCTCATCGTTGAAAAAGCCATCGAAGAAGCACGCGCACACAATTTCGTCGGGAAAAACGTGTTAGGTTCCGGTTTCGACCTCGAAATATTCGTCCATCGCGGTGCCGGCGCGTACATCTGCGGCGAGGAAACCGGATTGATCGAATCCTTGGAAGGCAAGCGCCCATACCCACGCATCAAGCCGCCGTATTTCCCCGCAGCTCTCGGCCTCTATATGTGTCCGACCATCGTCAACAACGTCGAGTCTCTCTGCCACGTGAAACACATCGTCCACATGGGTGGCGATGAATATTCAAAACTCGGCGTCCCTCGCAACACCGGCACCCGCATCCTCTGCGTCTCCGGCGACGTCAAAAATCCCGGCTATTTCGAAATCGAAGTCGGTAAACTGACCATGCGGGAACTCCTCTACGATCTCTGCGGCGGACCCAAAGAAGGACGCGAATTCAAAGCCGTCATTCCCGGCGGATCGTCCTCAAAAATCCTGCGCTGTGATGAAACCTTCAAACTGAAAAATCCCGATTGCAGCGAACGAGTGCTCGGGTTTTGGGATATCCCGATGGATTTCGATAACCTCGCCGCCTGCGGCTCAATGGCCGGTTCCGGCGGCGTGATCGTCATTGATGATTCGCGAAAAATGTCATGGGTCCTCAACAACCTGAACGCCTTCTACGCCCACGAATCCTGCGGCCAATGCACTCCGTGTCGCGAAGGATCCACCTGGATGAAAAAAATTTCGGACCGCCTTGTCGCCGGCCACGCCAGCCCGAAGGATATCGAGACTCTCGAAAGCGTCGCCTATCAAATCGATGGTCGCACGATTTGCGCATTCGGTGAAGCCTCCTCATGGCCGGTGGAAGCGATCATCGCAAAATTCCGTGACGAGCTCCTCGCCGACACCAAAGCGGACGAGGAAGACAAGCCCCACAATCCGGAGGCCGAAGCCCAACGACGATTCCTCGGCTGCAGCGGTAGCCATTGATCAAAAATTTTTCAAACGTAGTCTAGGACTTCAGTCTGCCCGTAAAGCGAGATTTGTCGAAATCGTCATTAAGCGCGCCATTAGACTGTTTGCCAAAATTCATTTCCGGATGAATGAAGGTGCCGCGCAGACGGAGCGGATGAGTTTTTGTTCGTCCAGTAGGCTTTGGAGTGATTCGAGCAGTTTGGTGGTGATGGCTTCGCCGTCATTGGTCAGGAACCCTACCATGGCCTAGCCTTTGAGGTGCTGCTAGAGCCTTTCGATAGGGTTGAAGTCCGCGCTGTAGGCTGATAGATAGACTGGCTTGATGTGATGCCAGTTGAGACGAGCGCTCTTGTGCCAGCCTGCGTTGTCCAAGGCGAGGTGGATTTGTTTGCTTGTCTCGGCTGGAACCTCTTCGGCCATGGTGTCGAGAAAGGCTTGGAAAACCGGCTCTCCGTCAGGTTTGCTTGAGAGATTGAGCCCTCATCTTGAGGAACAGGTGGCCTAGGTTGGTCATTCCGCATGCCCGGTGGATGAGTCTTGCGATCTGGTTGTTGAAGCTCTCGATCTTGCCC
>Ga0247844_1002299_pt1 | contig 31640 bp, 40 predicted proteins | sample LaCtaG_FD_192421 | JGI IMG/M metagenome (GOLD analysis project Ga0247844, IMG submission 192421) | Freshwater microbial communities from meromictic Lake La Cruz, Castile-La Mancha, Spain - LaCruzMarch201714.5m_1 | ecosystem: Environmental > Aquatic > Freshwater > Lake | place: Spain: Castile-La...
CCAACTAACCAGAGAAGCACTCGCGCAAGGCTACAAGAAGGTTCTCTTTTTCTTGGCAACTGGCGGTGGTAAAAGCGTTATATTTCTTGTGATCGCCTCAGGACTTTTTAAAAATAAAAAGAAAGTCTGTTTTGTTGTAAGAAGAAAACAACTTGTACTTCAAGCAAGGAATCACTTTTTAAGGGCAGGGATTGACTCTTCGCTTATGCTCAATACTCAAAAAGGATTTGACAAAAACAAGCATTTTCAGATTTGCTCAATTGATACAGTAACGAGAAGAGATACTGATTTTTTACGAGACTATGACTACGTTATTATAGATGAAGCGCATGATTCAGTTTCTCCAACTTACAAAGAATTTCTTTCTATCTTCTCGGAGAAAACAATCTTCATCGGTTTGACTGCTACTCCTTTTCCTATCGGAAAAAAAGTTCATTCATTCTTTGATTGTGTCGTAAAGCCAATAGAGGTGCATGAGTTAAGAGATCAAAATTATCTCACAAATGCGGAAGTCTATATCCCAAGTGATATTGATTTGTCGGACATTAAAAACGATATGTCGGGTGACTACGGCAAAACTCAACTTTCATCAAAAATGCAGGAGATGGAGATTGTGGGCGACGTTGTGGGAAACTACAAAAAATATGGATTCAACAAGCCTGCAATCTGTTTTTGCGTGGATAAAAACCATTCTGTTTTAATGGCAGAGTCTTTTAAAAGACATGGAATCCCTGCTATCCATTGCGACGAATCCACTAAGCAAGAAGACCGAGACAATGCAATAAAAGCACTAAAGAATGGAACGATAAAGGTACTCTGTAACGTGAATATCTTCTCTACTGGAGTCGATATTCCAGAGGCAGAAATAGGACTCATGGCCAGACCAACAAAAAGTGAGATCCTATACATTCAACAAGTCGGGAGGCTACTAAGACCTTACCGAAAGTGCGGCAAGTGTAAAAGCCAATATGACAATTCTAGCGCGTGTCCTACTTGCGGATTCACCAAACCAGAATACATAAAAGAAAAAGCAATTATTATCGACTTTGGGAACAATTCTTCAAGGCATGGGCTTCCTTTTGACGTCCGTTTTGCATACATCAAGGATAAGGATCTCGAAGATGAAAAGCCTAAAAACTTAGTAAAGACTTGCAAAAAATGTTTTGCGGTTTATCCAGTTTATCTTCCTTGTTGTCCTCATTGCTCAGGTTACGAAACAAAAGAAAAAATTTATAAAACAAAGGCAGGAGAGTTCGTTCTTTATGATGAGTATGAAACAATAAAGAAAAGCTTCTCTTATCTTTGCCGAATGGAACTTGAACAAAGGAGAAAACCAAACTGGAAATTTTTTAGGCTTTACGATCAGTACAAAGAAGGGGCGATGAAATACAAAACGGAATTTGGAATCCCATCGTTTATCCCATCTATCTACAAAAAAAACATGGAGGAAAAACACAGTGGAAAAGTCTTTGATTAGATACGAAAAACTATTAAAAAAAGCAAAACAACTCGAAAATTTTAACTCAAGTTTCTTGGAGGCAATGATTAAAATTTTACAACAAGGAAAACAGCTATCACAAAAACAAGTAATAGCTATGGTAAAAATAGAAAACTTTATCAATACCAGATATGAAATTGAGAACAGAAATTTATGAATTCATATCATCAGCACCAACACTTGATCCAAAAATTTAAGCTTATCTGCACAACCGAGATCCCCAATTTATATTTATTTGATCGTCACGTTGGATTATTTTTTACAAAGAACGGAACACCATTAAAAATTGGAATGAACGGGCAGGCTGACGTTTGGGGGTTATATTCTACTCCCTATGCTTTATATAGTGTTGAGATCGAATTTAAGACTGGAAATTCTAAACAATCAGAAGATCAGAAAAACTGGCAAAAGTTCATTGAGTCTAAAAATGGACTCTATTTTTTAGTAAGACATGAGGACGATCATAAAAGAATTAAAAAACTTTTAGATTTTCTTTTTTGAATGTCACGAATAATTATTTGACAAAAATCTGGCATAGCGTTTAAGCTATACCAGATTTCTAACCAAGAAGTGCCTACTAAAACACTCAGGAAGACATGTGGAAATAATTTCAAAATTTCAAGTAATCGTCAACTCTCAAATTTCGCCTATTTTTGATGGAAAAATTCATCGTTTTGGAAAAAAAGATGAGGGATGGTATGTCGGGCATCAGTGGGATTATAAAGGAAACAATTACCAGATAATAAGAATGGGTAGTTGGAACGGATCTATCCCAGAAACTAAATTAAAATCTTGGGATTATAAAGAAGAAACTACCGCGTTTAAAAAGAAGCTGGCCGATACGACAAGAGAAGCTCAGGCCAAATTAAAAATAGAAAAATCTGAGAATCAAAAAGCTTGTGTGGAGAAATGGTTCCCAATCTTTAAACAGGCAAAACAGGCCATATCGCACGACTATTTAACTCATAAGGGAATTGATCCTTTTTTAGCCAGAATTGATTATAATGGCGTTCTATTGATTCCTTCCTATAACCAAAACGGATTCACTGGAGTACAGAGGATTTATAAAGATCCTGAGGCAGGAAACTTTATGAAAAAGTTTTCCTTTGGAATTGAAATTGAAGGATCTTTTTGTCCGTTATCAAAATTTAAAACTGCTGAGTATTGCTACGTTTCAGAGGGATACGCAACATCAGCATCAATCCAGATGGCCTTTCCTGACGTGCCATCAATTTGTGTTTTCAATGCAGGGAATATTGAGCGCGCGATAGCTACTATTCGTTTTTTGCATCCAAAAATTAAAATAATAATAGCCGCAGATCGCGACTTCAAATCAAAAACAGGGGAGAGATATGCTCGTCAAGCTTGCACTAAATTTTCAGACGTTATATTTAAAATGCCTGATTTATCTTCTGATGATTGGTCTGATTTTAATGATCTTCATCAGTTTAACTCTCTCCAAGCTGTCAAAGATCAGCTTAAATTTGACGAATCTGATTTTACATCAATTACTTGCCTTGGGTATAACGAGAATAATTACTACTATACCAGTACAACTTTTAAACAGATTCTTTCGATCCCTGCTTCTGCTCACAGCAAATCGAATTTTTTCTCACTTGCAGAACAAAAATACTGGGCAAAGCGATACGGATTTGAAGACGAAAACGGACGTACTATAGTTTCTTATGATTCTATATCGTCGGATCTCATGGCAAAATGTAGAGAAGTTGGAGTCTTCAATCCAGAAAACATACGAGGAGTAGGGATCTGGAAAGATGACGGACAGTACGTTATTAATGATGGAGAAAAGATTTTTCCATTCAAAAAAACTCAATATCATTATCAAGTTTCTCCTCCAATTAATTATGATGTTTCTCAAGAAATGACAGACGAAGATGCTCAAAAAGTCGTGTCTTCTTTTTCGGCCCTGAAATATAAGAATCCAAAAGATGCAATTTTATTAACCGCTTTTATTGCCCAAGCTCAAGTGTTTTCAATTCTTCCTTGGCGTTTTCATGTTTGGTTATCTGGCGAAAAAGGGACAGGAAAATCAAAAATTTTAGAGTGGACATCAGGAATGATTATTAATCCTAATATGGTTATTAATACAACCGTATCAGGGATTATCCAAAATCTAAGAAATGATGCCAAAGTAACTGTTTACGAAGAGGCAGAGGCAGAATCAGGGAAGATGACACAAGTTATAGAGCTTGCTAGGCAAATGTCCACGCTAGGAGAGTTTAAAGTATTAAGAGGATCTGCCTCTGGAAAGGTTATAACAAATAACACAAATACCATTTTTCTATTTGGATCAATCCAAGTAACCAAGCTAAACGCCGCAGACAGATCAAGAATTTTCTTAATTGAAATGGATAAAATCGTGAATCAATCACAAGAAACTTACGACACTCTTTGCGATAATTTTAGAGAATTATCACTTAATAAAAACCTTCTCTTTGCACGATGCTTTAATAATATAAATGTTATTATTAAAAACTTTGAGAACATATCTAAGTTTCTAAAAAAGAAGATTGAACCAAGGATGGCAGACCAAATCGGAATGGCACTTTCCTGCTATTCGATAATGCACACAAAAGAGATCCTAGACGAAGAGAAGATCATATCTCTTATAAATTATGCCGACATAGGAAAGTCAGCATACAAGGAACAAAATGAAGGTAACGAAAATGCTGATTGCTTGGGTGCTATGTTTGATGTGGTTATTGATAGCGATAAAAACACCATCGGAGGGATAATCGAGAAGATTAAAAGCTTAACGAATGAGCCGCTTGATACTCTCCATCAATACTTAAATTCCTACGGTTTAAAATTTGATAGATCAAAAAACAATCTTTTTGTTTGCCTAAATGCCTCAATGGAAAAGGCACTCCCAAAGCATCCTGATTATTTAAGGATTTTGAGAAGATCCGAAAAGATGATTAATGGAGCAAAAACAGAAAGAATTAACGGAACAGTAAAGAAAGGAATCGTCCTTAATATCGAATAACAGGAGTTTTTATGATTACCATCAGTCTAATTAGCGGATTAAAATTATTCATCCACAAAAAAAAGAGTTCATTTTGAATTCGATGATAAAAGTGATCTTGTTGGAGTTATAATAGATAACGATCAAAGAAACCCAAGAACTATGCACAAGACTGATTTTGATGAATTACTTACCGAGATCGGGCTAGATGATGACAAGACATATATAGTTTGACTATAAATGACGTTCACGATAAAAAAATCTCCTTATTAAAACAAAGGAGATTTTTTTATGACGGCTAATGGAAAATGTTCATCATGCGATGAAATAACTGGATTCTACTGTAATATAGACAAGAAATGGTATTGCTCAAACCATCAGCAATTTTCAACGACACTTTTAAAACAATCATCAGAGAAAGAATCATACTTTCACAAAGAGAATAATTTTAAGCCAAAAAAAAGAAATTCACCTTTTGGAAAAAACTATTTTAAAAAACATTAGAGAAAACTATGCCTAAATGTAATTCATGCTCAAATCAAAAAAAATGTACTAGCGAACTAAAGAACACACTCTATCATAATTGCTCAATATTTTCTTTTGACGATTCCCATGTGAGATGGATAATTGATAATTTAACCAAGGAGAATAACCAATTAGCAAGGCAAGTTTTCAATATTCAATCGCATTATGATTTGCTGAAACAATCTTATGATAATGTTTTTGATTTTATCGCTGAGAAAAACAAAACAAACCGATTTATTGAGCTAACTAATTTCATGGAATGGGTTCCAACATTTAAGAGGGAGGGAGAAAATGAGATTCAATGATTTAGTTAATTTGGAAGAGTACGTTTTGGCGAATACTAGATTTAGAGGTATGCCAGTATTTAAAAATGGTTGTGATTTATATAATTCGATTACAAAAAAAGTGGCTTATTTTTTTGATGATCCAGAAATAGAATCACTAGAGTTTGAAGAAGTTGAAAAAAAACAGATTGTTAATTTAGTTGAACAAGATTTTAAAAAAAGAATAGATCGTGCCAGAGAAATGCAAAAGTTTCACGCTAAATCAACAGAGCTTTCGGATAGTTATTTTGTAGGAATGTATAATGGAATGGAGTATTCACTTTCTATAATTGAAAATAGATCTCCAGATTTTAAATGAGGAGTAAAATTTGAAGATAGAAAGATAAATGTTGTTAATATTGGAAACGGAGGTCATCTCGTGTTTGAAAGTAAGGCATCTTTTACAAGATATTGCTTAGAAAATAATATTAATATTAATTGAAACCATCTCATTAAATTAACCAGATCACATAAGGCCCTTTTTTAGGGCCTTTTTAATACCACGCTCTTTTGATATTTTATTTTTAATACTGGTTCCTCAAATTTGTCTTCGATACATTCAAGGTTTAGATGGAATCCAGACTCCTTCATAACAAGCCTAAGACCGTCACTCATGTTGCCATTTCCTTTTTCTGACAAAAAATCTCTCTCTTTATCCGTTAATATGAAGATGCTTTTATTTGTAACCATTTTAGAAACCTTTTTGTAACCTACAAAACCCAATGATTTCATATATGTAACCGTGTAACCGTGTAACTAGAAGCTCAAGAAGTAAACATATATAAAAATAGGTATTCTATATATATACTTTCTCTCTCTATATATATATCTATTATTAAATAAATAGGTTACAAGGTTACAAGCGGCAGTTTCCATAATGATTTCAAGTAGTTACGTTGTAACTTTTTTGTAACTGATGTTGTAACCGTGGTTACTCCATTGATATTACTACAATTAAGTGCAAAAATAGATTTCTATAAACGATATGATAGGATGAAGATATGAAAACAATAATTGTGATTCTCACATGAAGTCACTCACACCAAAGCAAATGCGGTTTTGTGAGCTTTATGTCCAAACTGGAAATGCTACTCAGTCCTATATTGAATCTGGACATAAAGTTAAGAGTGATCGTGTGGCAAGCGTACAGGCAACTAAGCTTTTAGCAAGGGCTAGCGTTTTGTCCTACGTTCAACAGCTCAAAAATAAAATTACAGAAAAACATGAAATTTCAACGGACAGGGTAATCAAAGAATTGGTGAAGTCAGCTTTTGGGGACCTAGACGAGGTGATATCAATTGATGATGATGGAAAATTTGTTATTAAAAAAGATGCAAATATAAAAATGCTTGAATCGGTTTCACAAAGCGAATCTGAATCATCATCGTCTGATGGATACTCATCATCAAAAAGTTTCTCGGTAAAAAGATCAGATAAAATTAAAGCACTCGATATGCTTTGCAAACTAACGGGGCTATATGAGCGAAGAGATGCAGACAGCGAACTTGGTAAATCAATTAACTCAAGACGAATTCTGGACGCTCTGTCACGATTTAGAGAAAAGAAATGACCACGATACTTTACATGAGCTTATTCGTGTTCGATGCGCTGAGGACGTTGAGACTTTCGCTAAAATATTTTTTCCGCACTACTGCGAATTTCCTTTTAATCAATTTCATAGAGATTCATTCAAAGGCTATAAGCTTGGGGAACGTAATTATCGACGAGCAAAAGCTGCGCCTAGGGGTTACGCAAAGTCAACTACTGCGGCCCTATTCAAGCCTATACACGATCTTTGTTATCGCTTGGAATCGTTCATCGTTATTATTTCCAATACTGAATCTCAAGCGGTTCAAAAGCTCAAAGACATTCAAGCAGAACTTATTGATAACGATCTTCTTATTGATGTTTATGGTAGATTTCTTAAAAGCAAAAAAGTTGGTTCAACTGATTTTATCGCTTTCTGTGGATCTCATGCGCTCCGTTTTGTGGCACTTGGTTCAGGAACGGAAATGCGAGGAATCAGGTTTGGTAATGTACGCCCCTCGAAAATCATACTTGATGACGTTGAGCACTCTGAGAAAGTTGAATCCGAAGAGCTACGCGATAAAATGCAAAGATGGTATCAAGACGTTGTTTCAAAAATTGGTGATGGAAAAACAAACATTGAAGTAATCGGAACTATCCTTCACAGAAAATCTTTGCTCAAATATCTTTTAAAAAATGCGCGGTATGAATCAAAAGAATATAAGGCGATAACTTCTTGGTCTTCGCGAAAAGATCTCTGGAAACAATGGGCAGACATTTACAACAACATTGATGATGAGCTTCGAGATATTCATGCGGAAGAATTTTTCGGATTAAATCAAATCGAGATGATGAAAGACGTATCAGTTTTATGGCCTGAAAAAGAATCATATTATTCGCTCCAAATCGAGATCCTTGAATCTGGTTTAAGATCGTTCATGAAAGAAAAACAGAACGATCCTCTCTCAGACGAAGAGAAAGTTTTCGATATAAACGATGTCTGGTGGTATCAGGAAACTAAAGACGGGCTTCTTATCGAAAAAACAAACAAAATCGTTCCTTGGTGCGATCTTGTCCCTTTTGGAGCGATAGATCCTGCTACTGGACAAACAAAAGTGTCGGGAAATAAGAAAGTTGACTATTCTGCTTTGATTAACGCATACAGCGATAGCAAAAAGAGAGTTTTTATTCACGAAGATTGGCTAAGAAGATGCTCTCCGTCAATTTTCATCAGACAAATTTTAGAATTTATGCAAAAATATAATCACAACAAGTTTGGGGTAGAAACTAACCTTTATCGCGAACTTCTTCTTGACAATATAAGAGACGAAAGAAACAGATTTGAAAGTGAAATAGGGCGTAGAATGGAGACTCGGTTTTACGACATTTATCTAACGGAAAATAAGGAAAAGAGAATCTATACTCTTGAGCCAAAAGTTAAAAATGGGCATCTCCTTTTCAATAGAAAATTGTCTAATTTACTCATGGATCAATTCTGGGACTTTCCAAAGGGCGAGCATGACGATGGCCCTGACGCTGTTGAAATGGTCTTTAGTTTAGTGAATAATAGGTATAAAGTTTCTGCTGTCGAAGGATTAAACAGATGATTAGAACAAAAAATATAAAGCTTTGTGCGTACTTGAAATTCAAAAACATTAATCCTGTAAAGGTTTCTAAAGTCGCATACGGAAGGGCAGAATACTTTTATGAAATGTCAGAAGAAGATTTTAACAAACATCAAATTGATTTTAATAAATCCGATTTTGTCGAATATGCAAATCATTTAGAATCAATTAAAGATCTGGCCTACTAATATGCAGAACAAGAAAGAAGAACGAAAAACAGTATTTAGAAGAATAGGCGGAAAAATAGTTCCTATTGTCGTCGGCGGTGGGGCTGTTTATGGATCGTCAAAGATAAATTCTCAAGCTGTTACCAATGAAATATTTTCTTCAAAAGTATTCAAAGAGAAAGAAGTCAAAACAGAAGAAATGTTTAAAAAGTTTAAAATAATAAAAAAGAAATATGCAAAAGAAATTCTAGCAGAAGTTGGAGAAGAAATTCATATACCAAATTCAATATTCAAATCAAATCCAATAGAGTTTAGGCCTTGGTCAAAGCAAAATGGATTCACTTACGGATCAAGCGAAAGGTTTACAAAAGATAAGCCAAGTGGTTTTTCTGATTTTTCAAAAAACGATTATGATAGATGGAATGAGCAAAGGCCTAGAGTAGTTTTAGGATCTCCAAGGGAGGCAGCACTTGTTCACGAATTAGGACACGCCCAACAGTACAGATTAAAAACTAATCTTCATAAGGCAATGACATCTTACGATAGAGGTGTTGTTAATAATAAAATATATAAAACTCTCCATCGTGTTTATGATAAAACTGGTGCAACTGCATTTATGTCTAAGGATTGGTGGAGTAAAAAGCCATCGAAATTAACTACTGTTTTAAAATCATTGTCTGAAAAAACTCTTTCTTTTGACAGAAGATTAAATGGATACATGCACGACATAAAAAAAGTCGCCTATGAATCTGATGCTTGGAGAAGAGGACTTGGAATGACAAAGAAAGGAAGAAAGTTAAAAATAATAAAGCAGGGTATAATTCCATTTTCTTCTTATCTTGTTCGCCCAACTATTCGAACAGGAAAAGCATTGCTTGCACTATCTGGAATTTCAGCAATCACTTACGGTTTTCTAAAAAGGGATTAAAATATGAACGGCAAAGGACAAACATATAAATCGGGCGGTAGATTCTGGAAAGGTAGTTCGAGATCTGAAAAGATGGCATCGAATAACTTAGGAATTATTTCATCTGATAATCAAACGACTAAATGCCGTTCCCAAAAGCTCAAGGAAGTTGAGGGATATGTAAACGGAACGATTTATAATGGGCTTACCGAATGGGAAGATGCGAGATGCTCAGAAAATTATATCCCTACAAGAAAAAGAAAACCTAAAATCATTTATCCTTTTGCGGAAGTTTTTGGCGAGCGAATAAGCAGTAAGGTGGCAGGATATTCAACATTCCCAAAAATAAAAATAGAAGATGATGAAGAAGCAAATTATCTTTTACAATTGATTGTCGATGGTGGATTTTTGAAGCCACGCCTATTATCTGCCGCAAAACTTTTAGCTATTTATAATTCAGTTTTCGTACGATTTTACTTTGCAGAAGGTATGCTAAAAGTAGAATCATATAACTCAAATTATTGCTATCCTGTTTTTTCTGATGGTGGCACTCTCCAAGAAATTGAGATCAAATATGTTTATGATTCTGGAGAGACAGACGATCAAGGAAAACCGATTTTTAAATGGTATCGCCTACTTTTATCTGAATCAGCTGATATTGAATTTGATAATCCTGTTTTTGATTCTTCTTCTCAAGGAGAGCCAGAATTTACGGAAGTTTCAAGAAACGATCATCAACTTGGATTCGTTCAAGGGGAATGGATCTCTATAGGTGAATCATCTACTGGAGTAGATGGAGATAGAGAGCCTTTTATTTTTAAAATTAAAGGATTCATTGATTCTTTAAATTACAATCTTTCTCAGACAGATCAAGCGAACGAATACGGACTTGAGCCACAATTAAAACTTACTGGCATTGACGAAGAGGAAGTTGAAACGCTTATTAAATCATCTGCAAAAGCTTGGGCACTTGGGCGAGAAGGAAAAGCAGAATATCTCGAAGTAGCAGGATCAGGAATTGAAACAGCTCAAAAAGTTTCAATGGACTTTTACAAAAAGGTTCAAGACATCGCTAGAATAGTCATGCTTGATCCAGAAAAGATCGTTGGATCAGCTCAATCAGCAAAAGCGATGGAAGTATTACACGGGCCTATGGTGGAGCTTATAAACGAAATTAGGCCTTGGTTTGAGAAAGGATATAATTCTCTTTGTGAAAAAATAATGACAGCGATCATCGTTTTAACTCACGAAGGATTCCAAACGCAGTTTATAGTTCCTGATGGATGGATTCCACAGAGCACGACAATTAAGGCCGTATGGCCTCCGATATTTGAGCTTACCACTCAGGATAAACAGCAACTTGTTTCTATGGGTATTCAAACATCAAATGCGAATTTAGTTTCAAGGCAAACTATAGGGCAATGGTTACAAAATATGGGCGTTGATTTTGGTATTGATGATTGGGAGCTAGAAGTTCAAAAGATTAATAGTCAGCAACAATTTAACACTTTTTTCTAGGAAAATAATATGCAAGTAAAAGATTTTGGTGTTACGGACATTGGGATCAACGAGCAGAGAGATTTTACAAATCCTCATGTTAGGTTCATTAGAAAAAATGGAAGAATCATTCCAATAGTCAACAAAAAAAGAGTAGGCCAAGACGTAACAGTAATGGGAGAAGCGGCCATGAAAACAGGGGCGGTAATTTCTGCCGCTTCAATCTTCAAAAATAAGATAGCAAAAAGCAATCCTATTAAAAGGTTTGGAGAGTTATTCAAAAACGCAGGGGCAAACATAAAATCAAAGCCAATTGCTCCCACATCAATTTCTGGTAAACTTATAAAGCATACTTCTTTCGGTGTCCTAAAGAGCGCAAAGCACGTTTTTAAGCACTCTGGGAAGTACGGGCTAGGATTGTTAGGACTTGGGCTTACTGGCATCATTAGCGGTGCAGATATTCAAATGAGAAGCGGTCTAGGAAAGGATCTCTTCTTCATTAAAGATCAAAATAACTTGGGGTCTTAATATGCAAGAATCAGGGATGAGATTTATTAGAAAGGGTGGAAGAATAATTCCTATAAAAGCGGCGAAACGAGAAGGAGCTGTTGCAAAGGAAATTGTTACGGCCAGCGCGAGACAATCAGGGATAATTGCAGGAGCAACGGTCGCATCGTTAGGATCTCTTTACGGTGCAGGACGCTTACATAAATTTGCTATGGCCACAGGAAATAAAAAGCTCAACACGTTAGCAAAGATTTTTAAGTTTGGATCTGTTGCAACTACTGGGCTTGTCGCAGGGGGATCTCTGGCCAGCATTGATAAAAAAGTGAATGATGAAAGATCAAAACTTTTTAATATAGGATCTCAGGCAACAAGTGCAATAGGTATAGCGGCACAACTTGGAATAGGATACGGAGTCTATCGACTCGGCAAACGATTTGAATATGCAGGCAAGATGGGCGTAAACTTATTTAAAAAAGAAAACTGGAAAACTCTTAAAAAACTGGATTCACTATGATGGAAAAGCCAAGGTTTATAAGAAGAAATGGAAGAATAATTCCTATTTTTAGCAGTAATAAAAAGAAAGATACTGCAATCAAAGGTACTGCACTTGTGACAGCAGGGGCGGCATTTACAATAGGTGGTGCCTATCATGCAGGAAAGCTTATGAAGAAAGCTACTGACTTAAGACATGGGGCAATCGTCGGAGAGGCGAACATTAAGGCGGCAAATAGCGCAGTAATTGGATTGAAACAATTTGGACTAAGGCAGTCAGGAGAAAAGATCGTGAAGCTAGGTGGAAGGGCAAAAGCGATCTCTCCTCAACTTGATTTATTCGAGGTAGGCGCAAAAATTAAGGGAAGGGCGTTTTCTCTTGGTGAAAGAGTAAAGGCATATAAGGCGGCATATAGATCAAAAAATATTTTGAAAGGTAGTCATAATTTTGCTCACGCCGCTGTTGGTTTGGGCGTAGATAAGCTTTTAGACGCTTCTGGCCTGGAGAAAAAGATAGGATCAGAGTACGCATCAGAGATGGCAGGAGTTATCACTTTCGGGGCCATGCACTCTTTATCTGAAAACATTTATAATAAAAATGCTCATGGGGTTCCTTTAAGACAAGGATTCATAGGGGATCTTAAAAAACTAAAAAATCCAATTAAGAAGCTTGGTAAACTTTTTATTAAGAGTAGGTTTTAAATGAAGTTCATAAGAAAAAATGGACGAGTGATTCCATTGAAGGATAAGGAGAAAGAAGTAAACAAGTCTTTCAAAGACGGAAAACTAAAGCACAATGAATTCGATAAAAATGTTGTCTATAAAAAAATGGATGCAAAATCTACAATAGAGCAATCATTTGCAATGTCAGCGATAGTTGGAGTAGCAGGAGCACTGGCAGGAATAGCAGGAAGATCAAAATCGTCTGTGGCAACTGGTGCGGCCATTGGATCTACTATTGGATTTTTATCTGGACTCTCCAATAATAAAAGATATGACAACAAAGGGACAATTGAGAAGCTTCACAAAAAGGCTAAATCAAGATGAACTTTTTCGATACTATAGACACTGTTTCAGTTCTTGAAAGAAATGCCAACAAAGTTGAAGGAATTGAATTAAATTCTGCTCGAAAACTTTTAAAGCAATACAAGAAAGCGAAAAAAGAATTGTCCAGTGATATGCTTCTTGCGCACGATAACTCTTATACAGAAGCAAAAATGAAAGCGACTATCATTCAGCTTGATAGAACTATCAGACAACTTGAAGTAATGATAAAGCCTCAACTTAAAACATTCTTTGATGATATGAGTGTTTTTGGCGTTGAGGATTCAGTAAAGGAAGTATCTGCACTTGAGAAAAAATTTAATGGCGTAATCGTTCCGATGGATATTGATTCAATCGTAAGGACATCAGAGCCAGATAATTTTTTATTCAATAATTTTGAATCATCTATCACAACTTATAATCAAACATTGAGAAACGGTTTCCAAAGACAACTTACCCAATCGCTACTACAGCAAAAAAGTTGGAGTCAAACAGTTTTCGATATGGAACAAGTTTTCAATGAATCGGAGTTCGTCCTTGCAAGGATTGTGAGGACTGAGCTTCATTCAATTTATTCTGGATCAAAATTAAATGGATTCTTGAGTATTCAAGACCAGTATTTACCAGATCTCAAAAAGACTTTATATCATCCAATGGATTCTCGAACAGGAGAAGATTCAAAGCAAGCGTCAAGACTGCACTTGATCGTGGGCTTGAATGAGCCTTTTAAATACAAATATAACGGAAAGGAAAGGGTTTTTATGTTTCCTCCTGACAGGCCAAACGATAGATCAATTTTGATCCCCTACCGAGAAAGTTGGAAAAAGTAGAAAAAAGCTTTAAGATAATAGAAACGGATACGATAATTTAGATAAAGGAGTTTTTATGTTGTTCGGTACTAAAAAGTTTATGCTTATGAATTCTGTCGGTGATGGCGGCTCTGGTGGCGGCACTCCTGACGTTAAGCCTGATTCTGGCAATCAGGGTGGAGAGGATTCTGGTAATCCTCCTAAGGATGGCAACAAGGGCGAAGGTGACGATAGCACAGGTGGCGATCAGAACTTGACTCCTGAACAAACGGCCAAACTAATTAAAGATCTCAGAGCAGAAAACGCAAAACATCGAACAGAAAAAAATAATCTATCCTCAAAATTTGAAAACATTCAAAAAAAATTAAAACAAGTTTTCGGGGAAGAAGACGACGATGCAGAAGCTCCAGACGTTAAAATCGGTAAGCTTGAACAAGAACGAAATTCTATTGCGATCCAGAATACTGTTTTAGTGTTAGCATTAAAACATGGAATTTCAGCAGAAAATCTCGAGTTTTTTGAATTCAAGTTTATGAAACAGTTAAACGCTCTTGAGGAAGGAGAGGAGTTCTCGGAAGAAAATTTGGAAGAGATCCTAAAGACTATTCCAAAAACTAACGGAACGAAGCCTCCTGCAAATTCGTCAACTGGATCAGGTGGAAAGCCTCCACAGAATGACTCAGGAGATTCAGTGACTCTTGAGCAGTTTGCAAAGATGGGGCCTCTTGATAAGGATAAACTTTATCGGGAAAAACCAGATACTTATAACAAGCTTTTCACTGAGGCAAAAAATAAACGACTTTTATAATTTTTAAGGAGAATTTTTTATGGGTGCAACACACGCAGCAGATTTTGTTTTCGAACCTAAAGTATGGGCAGATCATATTCAAGCTTATTTTGATCGTTTCTTAGTATTCGGAGCTTTCGCTGTTCGTAACAATGAACTTACTGGCGAAGGAAAAGGGATGACTGTTAATTTCCCTTATTTCAAAGCAATCGGCGACGCTGAGGAGCCTGCTGAAACTGACGTTTTGACAGTAGATAAACTTGGTGATGATTCTTTTAGTTGTTCAGTTTTTGAAGTTGGTAAAGCTGTCGGCTTTACAAAAAAATCTTTCAAAAAGTCTGCCGCATCAGCAAATGCTATCATGGCAGAAGCTCAAAGACAGATCGCACGAGTTCACGCTGAAAAAGTTGATAAGAAACTTTTAACAGAAATCGAAACATCGGGAACAGATGGCTATGTTGCCGCCGCTGATGCTGATTTGATGAACATTCGCAATCTTAATATCGGTAAAGTAAAAGCTTTTGGAGATAAGCATCGTGAAGCAGTAGTTTGTTTCATGCACTCTCTCCAACTTCTTGATCTTCAAAACGATACTACCTCAGGTTTTATGAAAGCTGATGCAAACGATCCGTTCAACATGATTAACGGTTTTGCTGGGCGACTTTTGAATATGGCAATCGTTGAAAACGACAACATGACGAAGATCGCTCCTGCGGGCGCAATCACAAAAGATCGTTATCGTTCAATCATCTGTAAGCCAAACGCTTACGGGATCATCTCTAAACAAGAGATGGAAATGGACAGCGATAAAGATATTCTTGCAAGAGAATATATTATCACTGGGAACGAGTGGTATGGTGTTAAAAACTTTGATAAAAAAGTTTCTAACCTTGATAAGAAAATTGCTTTCGTGACAACTACTTCAAGCAATTAATTTTGCTTTTGTGCCGTAGCCTTTATCGGCTACGGCATTTTATTAAAAGGAGTTTTATGATTTACAGTAGACGATATAAGAAAAAAGAAATACCAGTCGCAGAGGAAATTCCTGTCGAAGAAATACCAGTCGCAGAGGAAATTCCTGTCGAAGAAATACCAGTCGCAGAGGAAATTCCTGTCGAAGAAATACCAGTCGCAGAGGAAATTCCTGTCGAAGAAGAAAAGATTAATACTGATAAAAACGGAATCGAATATACTACAAAAAAGCATAACCATAAAAAAGGTAAAAAATAATGCTTTCCTCAGAAGACAAACATAGGATTGTTTTTGCCCTTGGATACATGGGTGGGGTTTTAGATCCTATCAATGTAAATTACAATTCAATCGTGAATGATCGTTTAAATGGGCTTTCTCAATATACAGAGGAACGGGCCGTAAAACTTGTTACCCAAATTGAGAAGGTAAAAGATCATCTTGAATCGTCAATGATAAAAGGTAACGTAAAGCAGATTGATGATATTACTCTCGATAATTCGCTTGGTGATTCTTTGGCAAAAAAAGAGTTAAAGCGTTTGTCTAGGGAACTATCGTTGATTTTAGATATCCCATTAATCGGTTTTTCATCATCGGTGAACGTAATATGCTGATAGATAATGTCGATTCCATTCTTGGACTTAGGGACGATATAGGCGCAGTAAAAAGCCCTGTATTTATCGTCACAAGGACATGGGGCGAACAAAAGGGAGTGGGCGTTCCAACTGACGTTAAAACGCAGATTTTGCCTTCTCCTCGCATTGTCGAAATGTCGCATGATATGAGACTTCGAGAAGGTGGATTTGTTAAGCAAGGAGACATTATTTTAAAAATGATCTCAAAGGAATCTTATAAGGAAACGGACATAGATCTTTCTGTACCAAGTGACAAGGTGGAAAAATACTACCTAGTTAAAAATGCACTCTATGAGATAGTTTCTGTAGTTGATAAGTATGTTGTCTTTCAAGTTCATCTAAGAAGGACGTTAAAAAAATGGCAGTAGCAAATCAAGTAAGCACAGGAAACTTTTCTTTTTCTTATATTCCATCGGACGTTCAAATAACGATAGGAAGTGGACAGCAAATGCTAGTGAATGAATCCATAAAGATTGATGGAGAAGTAATCGTTGAAGAAAGTGGAGAAATAGTATGTTTGACTTCCAATTAATAGATCCTGCGAACGTACCAAATCCAGTATTAGGAAGAGGAAAAACTTTCCTTGGATTAGATGGAGTTTTACGAACTAAAAAATCTACTGGAGAAGTAGTCACTTATCAAACTGGATTATCTCCAGAGGACGTACAAGACATCGTGGGTGCCATGCTCACAAATTCTTCTACCATTCAGCTTATTTATGATGATGGAACAAATTCATTTTCTGCGGTAGTCGTTCAATCTGGAATCACCCACAGCAATTTATCAAGCTTGAATGCAGACGATCATCCTCAGTATTTAAACACAACAAGAGGGAATTTATTATATTATACAAAAACTTTATTGGACAACGGACAACTTGACTCAAGATATTTTACAGAAGCGGAAGTAACGAGCTTAGTAAATTCAAGAATAGCATCATCAGAGAAGGGAGCCGCTAACGGAGTACCAACACTTGATGCAACTATAAAAATACCTATAGCGCAAATTCCTGCACTTCCTTATGCGCCTACAGTTCACACACACACATCAGCATCTATCACTGATTTTTCATCAGCAGTAAAAGCTATAGGAGATTCTTTTTATTCTCTCCTTGGTCACATTCACTCACTAGCAACAAACTTGACTGATGGCTTTATGAGCGCATCAGATAAAGCTAAACTTGATGGTATTATTTCAGACGTTATCAAGTTTACTACTACCGCATTAACAAACACATCAAACGCAACTTTTCAAACTATCACAGAGCTTGCAATTCCAGTTACAGCAGGAAAAAGATATAAATTCAAATATGATTTAATCTTTGATTCAAATAATACGAATACTGGTATTGGAATGAGCATTGGAGGATCTGCGACTGGATCTCTTCGAGCTATAGCAGAAGCTCCAATTTCAAATACAGCAGGGACGGCAAATAAATTTTGTGGGCCATTATCAGCATTAAACGGAGTTGTCACATCATCGGCAACTGGTGCAACTGGAACACAATATATCGCAGAAATAGAGGGAATATTTACCGCAACGACGAGCGGAGAAATTTATCCTCAGTTCAGATCTGAAACTAACGGAACACAAGTGAGAATAAATGTAGACTCTTTTGGCGTTTACAAGGAATTTTAAATGATTGGATATTTAACACAATTACACAATCCAGATAACAAAACACTTCCTGACGCTTGCCCTTGGATGTCATGGCACTATCAAGAAGGTGTTTCACTTCCAAACGATGCAATTATTGTAACAGACGAAGAATATTCGGAATTAGTGGCATATTATGCGCCAATGATAACATCACAAAAACGTCGCGAAATGTACGAAAAAAGGGCCGCTATAAAAGACTCTCTTATCGGAATTATGAACGATAATAATGTTGCAAGGATTGAAGCAGGGATATGGACTGTTGATCTTTTAAAAGGAATTTTATCAGATCCACACATGGAAGCGGCTTCTTCTTATGTTGATAAATTAAGTTTTGAGCTGGCCATACAAGAAATATCTTTAGCAACAAATCCACTATTAACGAATGAAATAAAGTCAGAATATATTTCACTTTTAATGTCGAACTTATTTAAGGATTAACTTTGAAGCTTTATCGAAGTACAGACAGAAAATTTTTGACATTGAAGCTTTTTGATCAAAGCTCCAGTAAGTTTATTAGGGCAACTATATTCGATCATAATATGAGTTTTCTATATGCTGTTTCTCTTGCCCATATTTTTGAAGGATTTTATTCTTTTGAGGTAGCATTGCCAGTAGGGTCATACAGCATAGTTTATCAAGTATTTAAAAATGCACTTTTTACGGAAAGAGATAAAGGTTATGCTGATTCAGAGGAACAAGTTGTGATTAGCGAATTAGATGGACTTATTTCTAATGCCGTTAATTCAATTTCTGATAAGATAGACGATAACGATGGAATGATTGGACTTTCTTGTTAAAAATTTAAAAAAAGAGGAGATCTATGAGCATCACAAGGAACGAAAAATTTAAGTACGTCTCGCGAAACGCCGAGACTGGATTAACAAACGTAGTCGCTAAAGTAAGACGTAATGGAATTTACGTTTTAGGAACAGACACGACTCCACTACCATTGACAGAAATTGATAACGGCCAGTATGAATTAACTTTGACCGCATCACAGTTAAACCTTGCAGGCGGTGCAGGCTACTACGATCTTTACATTAACTCAGCTACAAGAAACGCTCCTGCGATCTCTTCTCGTTATGTCACAGAAAAAGATAACGATGAACTTTTTACAAAGATTGATGGAGTAGAAACAAAGATTGATTCAGTTCAAGCAGACACAAATGCGATTCAGTCAGATCTTACATCGGTAAAGGCAACTGTTGAAGATACAAATACAGAAGTAAAATCCCCTATTCATGGATTGGGCCAATTAAAAACTTTAGTTGATATGATTCAGTCTACTGTTTCAAATATCTCTAACGTGGCACGATTCGCGGCTTTCATGCCATCAAATATGATTCGCCCATCAGCAGGGAATCGCCGTTATAGAGTTGAAATGAGACTTTTCGATACTAACGGAAATATGGAAGATCCAGATGGAAACATTACTGTTGGAGTAAAAGACGAAGCAGGGAACAGCAGAAATGCTTACCTCGTCGGATCTGTTGCAGGCGCGGCGGTAGCGGCGGCAAGAGCTTCATTAGGTGTTTTTAGCGTTGACGTTGATCTTCCAAGCACAGCAGACCTTGAGCAACTTATCTTCAATTTTGACTATGCCGAAAATGCGATTCCTTTCAGTCAAGTTGGAACAACGCAAGTTATCGAAGAGATACAAGCATCAGGCCTCGCGCTTGAAGCAACTTCGCAAGAGATCCTTTTAGATACATCAGACGTTCAGCCTAGAGTTGTCGATATTCAAGCAAAGGTAAATGATGCAAATATCGGTTTAGGTGCTTTAAAAGCCCTAATGCTCACAATTGAGAACTATGTAAACACAAACAACGATATTCTAAGTAATGCTACTTATGGTCTTAGTGCCCTTCAAGTTGAGCTTGCAACAAAAGCATCACAAGCTTCGATAACAGCATTGAGCACAAGAATGACAAACGAGATCCTTGGTGTAGGACATGATCCTGCGGTTGACAGTCAAAAAGCTATTTCAGATAGAACTTTCTTCGGTGGGGCGGTTTGCTAATGATTGGAATTCTAGGAAGGAATTATAAATTTACTTATGGGGCCAGAAATTTTGTTTCTGGCCTCTCAATTACTGCATCGGTAATTAAGCCAGATGGATCTCTTTTAGGAAACTATAGTTTGACTGAATTTTCTTATGCAAGCATGAAGGGAATCTACTTCTTTGATATGGTGACAAGCGATTCAATGGAAGAAGGAGAGTATTCTGTTGTCGTTGTCGAAGGTACTTATAAGAATCATTCAAAAGTAACAATGAGATTATCTTTCGGCGGTAGCGGAAATATAATTCAAGATGAAAAAGTTTTAGGGATAATTTCAGCATCATCTATTGTCGGAGTCGTTGAAAACGTAAGACAAATTTTAGTAAGTATCCCAAACGTAAATTTAATTGGAAAAATAAATCTTCAAGAATCCCTTATAGGGAAAATCAAAGATGAGAAAATAACAGCAATACTTAATTACAAAAGTTTAACAGGGGTAATCTCATGCTCAAAATAGTTGTTGGTGAGGATAAAAAAATTCCAGTGCATCTTCAATTTGAAGATGGAAAAGTAAAGAACTTAACAAACGTAACAGAGATCAGCGCGATCTTTATTAAGACTGATGGATCAAAACTCACGAAAACAAAAACAGGTGGGGCCATAACGATTGAAGACGACATACCACAAAACGGAAATATAATTATTGCCCTTGGTGATGTAGACACCACACTTTTAAAAGTAAATGCTAAAGCATCTTTTGAAATTGAAATTGACGAAGGTACAGATAAAACAATCGTTCAAATAATTGAGCAACTTGAAATCGTTAAGAGGATCTAATGTCCATAGTAGTGAGCCTCGAAAAATTTTCAAAAGAACTTGATAAGCTTTCAAAAGAGAGTATAGATAAATTTAAAATATCTGTAGTCGATACTCTTTATGAATACCTCCCAAGACTCGTTGAAAAATCTCCTGTTGATACAGGCCTCTATGCTCAGTCATGGAGAGTCGAAGTCACAGAAAAAACGGCTTCACTTGGAAACCTTGCTCCTTACGCTCCAATAATTGAATTCGGGGCCAGACCTTTTACGCCTCCTTTACGGCCTCTTTTGGAATGGGCGAGAAGAGTATTAAAAAAATCAACTATTGATGATGAATGTTATGCTTTAGCGCGAGGGATTCAAAGAAAGTTTGCGGCACATGGAATGGAACCAAAACATATTTTAACAAATTCAATTCCAGAAATTATCGAATCAATTACAAAGAAGATGAGGGGCAACTTAAAATGAAAAATTTATTAAAGGCCCTTGGAGAAGACATTCTCATAAAGATACCAGAAATTAAGAAATTTCATAACCAATGGCCATCAGGACAAGAGGCCCTTGATATGCCTTGCATCTCATTGGTGACTGTTGGAAAGCCCATTATTACAAAGAGATTCCCTACACGAATAAGCGAAACTGCTCTTGAAGGTAACAAGGTAGTTTCTCGATATATCACAGGACAATGGGAGCATAATATTCAATTGGATCTCTGGTGCGAATATAAAGAAACGAGAGAAAAGTTATTGATGCAGATAGTCGATTATTTTGATTCTCAATTCAAAGAGTCTGCAGGGCCTCAGGGTTTAAGACTCGTAATACCCGAATACTTTGATTCAATTGCAAGCTATATCCTTACGGGTTACACTAATCTTGATAGCGAGGATTCATCGAAATTGTCAGAATTTAGAGTAAAGTTTGACATTATTGCAGATAGTCCGAAAATAACAGAGAGAGAAGAATATCTGATGAAGCAATTCATAGTAAAAAACAGAGTAGATGAATTCGTTGATATTGATAACGATGTAACAAATGAAGAAAAAATTTTTTAAGGGAGATTTAAAATGAGTAGTCCTTATCGAACAAACAACCCTCTTGAGTATGCCGAAGTAGATGGAATCGTAATTGATGAAAGATCTCCTTCGCCAAATATGAGAGGGGTAGGAACAGGAACAGCTTGCTTGGTAGGTATGTTTCAGCGTGGCGTTCACTCTATGGAACAAGTAGTGAGCACAAAAGATTTTCATAAGAAATATGGGAAATCTAATTTTTTAGGAAACATTCAACTAAAAAATAAAAACTTTTCTAACCTAAAAATTATCCGAGTTGAAGCAACTGGAGCCGCAAAAGCAACATTGACTTGTGATGCAAAAATCAAGTTCACAGCGAAAACAAAAGGTGCTTACGGTAATAAAATTTCTGTGACAATCGAAGCAGGATCAACCTCTGGAAAAAAATACACCATCAAAGACACTAACGAAGGTGCAAACGAAATTTTTCCTGATGAAATTTTTGATAACGTAGCGATCACAGATATTACTCCATTTTTAAAATCTGTTTTAGTTGACGTAGAAACTCTTTCAACTGCCGCAGAGCCTGCCGCACAAGTGGCGACAATGCTTGCCGCAGGATCGGAAGGTACTGTTGCCGATACTGATTATGAATCAGCTATCGCCAAGGCCGCAGTAGAAAACTCATGTAACATTCTTTTTCTTGACGAGTATAGCGCATCAAGAAACCAACTTATGAAACTCCACGCAGGGGAAACAAACGATAAGATCGTGATTTGTTCTCATGGAATGGATGACACTGTTGCAGAAATCGTCACTGATTTAAAACTCACACGAAATGCAGACGGACGAATCGTTTATGCAATCAACTGGATTCCTACAACGATTAATGCTGTTGAAGTAGTGACAAGCCCTGCCGCTTGGTTAGCTTCTATTCTTTCTCAGACAAGCCCAACAATTGATCCTGCGAGAGCTTCAAACACAACTTTCATGTGGGGAGCTAATGGAGTTTATATGAAAGAGCTTACACGCTCAGATTATAAAACTTTCATGGCAGAAGGTGGATCAGCTTTTGAATACGATCAAGACTTAGCAGGGACAGGCGTAAAGCCACGTTCAGGGATCGTAAATCAAATTGCAGACACTTCAAAGCTTACTGTTGTTCGTCGAAGAATGACTGATTATCTTATCAATTCTTTTGGTCGCTTTTTGAAACTTTATCAAAACGATGTAAATCGTAAAGAAAAGAGAAACGAGATCAAGGGAGCTTATCTTGTTTGGGATAACGGACAAGTAAAAGATGGAATCCTTCCATCAGATAACGAAGTATCTGGAGGAAAAGCACTTCTTCTTGATATGGAATCAGAAAACGATAATGACAGCCTCGCAGAAGGAAAAGTTTATATTCTCTACAAGAGAAGAATTTTTTCAAGTATGCGTTTTATTATCTTAAAAGCAGAAATCGGTGAATCTGTAATCGTAAAGGAGCAATAAGAATATGAGTACACCTACAATCAGAGGCCATCAGACTTACATTAAGTTTTTCCAAGATGGAAAAGAGCAATCCATTGATTCAATCACTGACTTTTCTGTTGATTTAGAATCAACTTTCATGCGATCAAAATTCGTAGGAAAGCCAATTCCAGAAGGAGATCAGTCGATTGATGGATGGTCTGGATCTTTCAACATGGAAGTTCGAGATTCAAAAATTGAAAGCTTCATTGATGCAATCGTTGAATCAAATTTAAACGGCATCGGAGTAACAGAGCAATATATCATCGACACAGAAAATTATCCTAATGGAGAAACTGTTTCTTATGTGTATTATGACGTTCAGTTTTCAATTGGAAAACAAGCTAAAGGGTTAGACGCTAAAGTCACAAAGAGCGTAAAATTCCAAGCTTCAGGAAGAAACAAAATCTAGTAACAATGGGGAGATGAAAAACTCTCCCCATATTTTTTTAAACGATACGATACGGAGAACTTATGAACGAAATCAATGTTTCAAAATTTACGTTAAAGTCAGGTAAAGAAATCTATTTTAGAGAGCCATCAATCGGAGATACCGAAGAAGCGGCAAAGATAGTAGGGAAAAAAGCATCTCCTGATAATCAGATTCACACTGGAATTTTACTTCAAAAAGAAATGCTTAAAAGACTTCTTGTAAAAATAGCAGATCACGAATTATCAATGATAGAAAAAGAAACATTAGATAACTTTCTTACGTTCAAAGAATACAATCAAGCTCTAAAAGCTGTTAGATTAGTTCTAGGTGAAGACGAGGGAAACGAAACAATGACTCCAGAGTTCGTGACTATTGGAGGCAAATAGCTTGGTGTAAAAGATATTCGAATATTTCACTTGAAGAGATTAGGTCAATGACCGTTTATCAATTTCAAGTTTACTGTGAAAGATTGAATGAAATTTTAGGCGAAGAATCTGGTGGTCAAAAATGAATGTTTATACTGTTGTCTCTGAGTTTAGATTTGATGTTGCAGGGGCCATCCTTGGAACAGAGAAATTAAAAGATAAAGTCGAAGGACTTTCGCAATCAGTAGACGGAGCAATGCAGTCATTAAAGGCCACTGGAATTAACATGATCCTTTCAATGACAGGAGCGCAGGCAGGGATCATGGGGCTTATTCAAAGCTCAATAGGCGCATCTAGTAAGTATACAAACGCACAATTAAGCTTTGTTCAGATCATAGATGCAAACGCTTCTCATCTTACTGGCACAATCGAAACGATGAACGATAAGATGATGACATCAGCAAAGATCCTTCAAGACATTGCATCAGACGCTAGGACATACGGCATTTCAACTGATGAACTTTATAACACAACTAAAAATATGGCCGCTATGCTTGTACCAGAAGGACTTGCAGGAACAAACTTTGAAATGGCAAGAACTTTAGGAAGAAACCTTTTAAAATCATCTTCCATCCTTGGAGTTGATCCATCAGAAGTGCAAGGCCAGCTAACACGTTCAATCGGTGGTCAAGCCTCTATGGGTGACACTCTCTTTAGAAGATTAATTTCAGAAGCTCCAGAGATATTTAAAAAGAACGGAGTCACAGACACTTCATCTTCAAAGCAATTTAATGCAATGGACGCGGCGAAAAGATTAACTATCTTAAACGAGTCTATGGGTAAGTTTACGAAAAATATTAATATCCTTGAGTTGAGAGCGAAGACTATGGACGGAATGTTCCAGATCCTAAAAGATACTTTCGTCGGCATAAACTCAGTTTTAAGGCCATTGGGCGACATTCTAATGCCAATCATTCAAAAGATATTTGTCTCAGGGATAACTTGGATCAATACGAAGGGAAGAGATATTGTAAAAATATTTTCGGCCTATCTTAATAAATTTTTTATTGATGAACCTGAGAAAATGTTTGTAGATGCTATGCAGGCAAAAAACCTATCTAGAGACGTTTCAAGATCCGCTAGTATAGTTTCCATGACTGTTGCTTTATTTCACTTGCAGGACATTTTAAAATCTCTTGCAGGGGTTCCAATTATAGGAAGCATTGCAAGGCCATTACTTGCACTATATGAAGGGATTTTCAGATTCCCTCTTATTGGGAAAATGATAAAGGGATTTATTGGGATATTTGACCTTACTGCTTTTGGTGCTGTCGATACTTTTGGAAAGTTGATGAAAGTCACTTTTTTGACACTGGGAAGAATGGCAGGACTTTTCGCAATTCTGTTGATTCCTCTTCAAGGATTTACGAGAGCAGTAGCAAGGGCACAAGTTGAGCTTTTTCAATGGGCCGCAGAAAATGCAGTCACATTCGCGAAGATAGGAACAAAGCTCGCTGATGGAATTTATGTTTTATTCACTCCTATTCAAGACTTGATAAAAGGGTTTGAAGAATTATTTTTTCATGGAATTTTAGGCGGAACAGACGCACTTGATTCTAGTGTAAGCTTGCTTGGAAGTTTCGCTGATGCTTTTAAATTCTTTGCAGACTCTATGCTTTATGGATGGAGTATTTTAAGAGGATTAGTAAACGCTATATCTGGATTCTTTTATTCAATCGTAGAAAGCATAAGCATACTTTTTGAAGGACTTAAAAGCGGTAATTTTAAATCGGCAATGGGTGCCTTAGAGAATCCTTTCGGCGAAGCTATGAAAGAATTTGATTATGAATTTATGAAATCATTTTCAAGAGCGCAGACACCATTAACAGAAGGTGGACTTGAGAATCAAAAAGTTTCATCACAAGTTAATAACTACGATGTAAAAATGCAGAATAACTTTAAAGAAGTTCTACAGCCTGATAGGATCGCTTTCACGATAAAAGATCAACTTGAAAAATCATCCATGAATAGAACAAAGGCAAGATCAAATTCTGTGGCAGGGATGAATGCAAAGGCGGTTACATAATATGGGAATGTTAGACTCTGTTTCAAACATTCAAAATGAGATTAAAAATCCTTCCTTCCTAAAGAAGAAAGTCTATATCCCTTTTATTGAAAATGATTTTCCAGAAGGTTTTTTAATTACTGAGATTTTATCAGCAGATGGAAAAGTTGGTAAAAAAATAACTCTATCTGGAAATATGACTCCAGAGATCCCCTTCACTACTGGAGGAGGACATAGAATAAAAAAAGATTATTATGCAGGATCAAATGAGCCTGTTGTTCATGTACTAGGATCAGAAGAAGACGATATTGTAATTAAGGGAAAGCTAAAATCAAAAAAATATAAAACTCAAGAATATAGGGCCGTTCCTGATATTATTCGAGAGGAAATCGAAAACATCAGAGAAAGAGGAAATATCGTTAAGATCCAACTTGGCGAATATGTCCGTTATTGCCTTTTGTTTAAAACAAAATTTGATTTGAATACAATGCCAGATATTACTTACAACTTAACCTTCATTGTTATTGGAAGAAAATATCCTCAAAATGCAAGATTTATAAACGACACTAAAGAACTTCCTAAGAAGATTAACCAAGATTTAATCAATAAAGCTTTTGAGTTCAACACAAAGAAATCAAATTATCCTGATAGTGTTTCGAGATCTATCGGAGAAACATTAAACGCACTTACTGGAGCAGTAGCAGGGGCATTGAATACAGTCACTGGTTTTGTTGATACAATCATCTCAACTTATAACGACGTTCAGAAAAGCGTAACAAGGGCCAAGGGATTAATTAACCACGCCCAACAAAAACTAAGGGCCTATTCTGATTTTATTGGTTCTATAGATCCATTTAATAGTGGACAGGCACTTAGTGGAAAATACACAAATGCAAAGTATTATAATTCAGAGATAAGAAATTCAGCTTTGACAATTGCAAGCCTTGAAACGCTTAGAAAACAATTAACAAAGCTTACACCCAATGCTCCTGCATCAAGGCACATTGTAAAACAAGGCGATACTTTACAGAAAATATCTATCAAGTTTTATGGCACTCAAGATAGTTGGAAAAAGATTTATGACTACAACAAACTAACAAGCACAGATCTTAAATCTGGATCTCTTTTGGAGATCCCAAAACTATGAGCATTTATTATCCTCAGGCATCTGTTAAATTAAATGTCAGATGGGAAAACTTCGGACAAAAAAATGAAGTTCTTGATAAAGAATCAATAGTTGATATTCATTGTAAAAACGTAATAGTTGAGATGAACGATTATTCAGAAGCCGATACAGTGAAGCTTTCAATAGATCATTCATCATTCCCTTTTGATCCAAGGTGTATAAGGGCCTGTGGGATAACCGTTTTTATGGAGAACGTAAAGAAAGAATCTAAGGAAGGAACGGACAGGCAGAAGATAATCCCATCAGAGCAAAATACTGTATTCATCGGTTTTGCTGATGAATCAAGTATTAAGTTTGATACAGATTCAAACACTGTTTCTATTGAAGGAAGGGATTACACTTCTCTTTTTATTGACCAAAAAAGGCCTGATAGATCCCCTATATCTCTTTCAAAGCCAATTGATTTAATCATTCAAGATTTAATCAACGAGCAAGAGGCAACAAAGAGAATAAAAATCGTTAATCGTACAGGAGAGGATCTTCCTACATTATCTAAAATAGCTCCAGATTTTAACGAATCAACAAATGTAAAGAATCCAAAGAGAAAAGAGACTTATTGGGATATAATGCAAGAGATCCTTAATCGTGTGGCACTACTTGGGTTCATTGAGCTTGATAAATTTGTAATTACAAAGCCACAAAACATTTATGAAAAAAAAGACATAAAGCAATTCGTTTGGGGAAAGAATGTTAAGGACATTGAGTTTAAAAGAAAGCTTGGAAGATCAAAAGATTTTAACGTAAAAGTTATATCGTTTAATCAAATAGAAAAGAGAGTTGAGGTTGCACTTATCCCAGAGGAAGCGATTGATGCTAATATAAAAGCTCCACGCGTGACGGTTCCTCAATTCGATAAAGATGGAAAAAAAGTTGAGCCTCCAAAAGATGCAGACTTTGTTACATTTAATGTAAAGGACATTACAAGCAAAGAGCAACTTATCAAGATAGGCGAATCAATATACTCAGAAATGAGCAGGCAACAAATTGAAGGATCTCTCACAACTTTTGAAATGGAAGTACCAGAGGAAAGATTTAAAAGCTCAGACGAGATTAATTATGTTCCTGTGAAATTCAATGCGATAAGAAACGGTACGGCCATTAGAATATTTTTCTCTACTCAAGAGGCCATACATTTAAACCAAAAATCTAACAGATCAGAAAAGAAAGCATTTTTGCTTAAACGTGGATACCCTGAGAATGTGGCCAACGCTTTTGCAGAGTCGCTTGATAGAATTAATACGGCCTTTTATACTAGATCAGTTTCTTTCGAGCTAGATCAAGATAACGGGTTTAGCATGAAGATAGATTTTATTAACTTTATTGACCTTGATTCGAGCCTACAATGATTGAAGACATTAAAAAAATCCTCAAGGATGATTCAGTTCATATCTGCGTAGGAAAAGTTTTAAAACTTTATGTGGCAGAAGATCGTTCATATTTAAAAATTCTTGCCTCCATCTTTCCAGAGGAAAGGCAGATCGTCGCAACTATGTCATGGGAAGCTGTTGGCCCTGAGGCAGGGGAGTTTACCTTTCCAGTTCAAGAAGACATGGTTTTAATAGCGCAAGTTGAAGGTGACGACGATCAGGCTTATGTTATAAAAAGACTCACGAGCAGGGCAGATAAGATCCCTCAGGCGGCATTAAACGGCGATACCGTCAAAAAAACTATTGCAGGAAAAAAATATTGGAATATATCGGATACCCGAATAAATTTATCAAGAGGTGATGTCGAACCAACTGAGAATGTCGTCTTAGGCCAGATATTCAAGAAGTTCTGCGAGGATCTCATTGAAATTCACAAAAACCATGCTCAAAACGATTCAGAGCATTTACACATGGGAAACCTAGGCTATCTTGTCGGAGAGTCTACAAAGAAGGATGATTTGTTGAACAGAAAAACAGAGTACGATACACTAAAGCAAAGCCCTATATCAGATTCTAAAATACTTTCTGATTTAAGCTTTACGGAAAAATAAAAATGGGAATAACAAAAGCCTCTTTATCTGGAAAAATTAAGGCCAACATAGAATCACTCTATGGGTCCGCAGATAATCAGGCAATGCTTGTAAAATTTTGTGATGCTGTCGCGCAGGCTGTTGTTGATGAGATCCATGAAAACGCAACTGTTGCATCTACAGGGACAGTCACAGCAGGCATTGCAATTGGTAGCCCTGTTTCTACTACTGGAACGGTGACATGAGCACAGATACAAGATTTTACATTGATATTGAATTTGGCGTGAAAGCTTCTCCATCTGGAGATCTCGAACTTATCTCAGGTATTGCTAATTTAAAGCAACGTCTTTTCGCGCGACTTATGACTGCAAAAGGATCTCTTTGCCATCGTCCGAATTTTGGAGTTGGCATAGCAACTTATCAAGGCGAGATCTCAAGCATAGATACGAAAAGAAAAATTGCATCAGACATCAAAGAACAGTTTGAACTTGATCCTCAAGTTGAAAAAGTCACATCAGTTTTAATTGAAAAGAATCAAGAAAATGATTCTCAGTTTGAAATAACTTATAAGGTTGATGCCATTGGATTAGGCGAAGTAGTTTCAACGGTTGATCCATTCCAAGGGAATTTTACATGAGCACAGAAGTTCTAACACAATCTCAATTTTATGATATTTATAAAGCAGAAGTACAATCCCAAGCAGGGGAGTTTTCAGATTTCAATGAAGGATCAATGCACGATATTCTAGCAGGGGCAATCTCTACTTGTATGAATGAATTGTCAGAGCTTATCGTCGAAGAATTTATGAAGACTTATTTTGACCTTGCCGAAGGTGACGATCTCGACAAGCTGGCCGTAGATCATTTTGGGGAAACATTCTCCAGGCCAGAAGCCAGTTTTGCTACTGGATCAGGTATTTTCAGTAGGTTGACTACTGAAAAAGGGAACGTCACGATTCCATCAGGCACGATTGTTAAGACCAAAAAGAATTCAAGCGGTATTGAAATTCGATACAAAACTGATGCAGAAGTAATTATGACAGGCCTATCAATTTCCGCAAATATCACGGCCGTAGAAGCAGGAAAAAGCGGAGTCGTAAACGCAGGAACAATTACAGTAATCGAATCATCATTAACAGATTCAAGCATATCATTTTCAAACTCTGCGAATACAGCAGGGGGAGAAGATAAAATGGAAGATGCAGATTATAGAGAATTTTTAAAGCAAAAGATTCTTTCTCTTGTTGGGGCAACGCTTGCATCTATTCAGTCAACTGCACTTGCTGTTGCAGGGGTATTCTATGCGGTTCCAATAATCGAAAAGAAAATTGTTATTGAATACGACATAGCAAATAGTCAGATTCTAGCAGGGGCCAAGTATTTTACGATACCTTATCCAGTTCTTTATGTTGCTGATGAAGATGGGAATAGCTCGACTCAATTAATTAACGCCGTAAAAGAGGCCATTGCTCTTGTAAAGGCCTGTGGAGTTGAGATCATAGTAAAGGGTGCAATCTCTGCGCCGATTGATTGGACTGCAAGCTTGACGCTTAATCCATCAGGCCCTAATTATTCAGTTCTTCAATCTGATTTAAGTATGATTAAAGAGCAAATGGCAATTTACATTAACGACAAAATAGCTATTGGATCAGGCTTTAACAAGCCAACGGCAAACGCCTATATCCTTTCTATTTTTGGGCCTAGTGGAACAGACGACATTACGACTTTCTCAACAAGCGTTCCATCTGGAAACGTAGCAGGGGCAATCGGAACAAAATTGATCGCAGGAACAGTGAGTTTACAATAATGGCACTTTCTAAAGAACAGTGGTTTGCAAAAATAAAAGGACTTGTCCCAAAGTGGGTAAGTAATGATAGTGGCGTTTCTGTTATCATGGATTCTGTCGCTCTCGTTATGTCGAAGCAACAAGAAAAACTTGAACTAAAAAAATCGGACACTTTTATTGATACGGCACAAGAAGAATATGTTGCACTTCATGGGGAAGAAAGAAGCATTGATAGATTAAGCAATGAAAATCTTTCAAGCTACAGGGCCAGAGTAAAAATCATAAATAACAAGTCTAATAAAGAAGCATTAAAAAGATTAGTAGACGCTCTCCTTATTCGTGGAGAGTCTACGATAATCGAAAATTATACGATCTCAAATTTTCTTAATAGATCATCATTCGTAAATAGAAACATTATTGACTATGAAACTTTATACAATGCTTTTACCATATTGATTGATTATCAGGTTCCAGAGCCTACGAGTTTTTATAATAGGGGATCATTCCTTGATCGTGAATTCTTGCAAGGGTCAAATAGTTCGAGTGAGACTG
>Ga0247844_1002302_pt1 | contig 31603 bp, 31 predicted proteins | sample LaCtaG_FD_192421 | JGI IMG/M metagenome (GOLD analysis project Ga0247844, IMG submission 192421) | Freshwater microbial communities from meromictic Lake La Cruz, Castile-La Mancha, Spain - LaCruzMarch201714.5m_1 | ecosystem: Environmental > Aquatic > Freshwater > Lake | place: Spain: Castile-La...
GTTCAGGGCCGAAGGTCCCCGCATCGAGGCCGAGGGGTTCGGGGACAAGCGGCTGGTGCACAACTACGGCCACGGCGGCAGCGGCTGGTCACTGTCCTGGGGTTCGGCGGAAATCGCCCGCGATCTCGCCCTGGCCGGAGGCATCGGGCCTGTCGCGGTTATCGGCTGCGGTGCCATCGGCCTGACCAGCGCGACACTTCTGCGCCGCGCGGGGGCAGAGGTGACCATCTACGCCAGCGAGCGTGCACCGCAGAGCCGCTCAGCGCGGGCGACGGGCCTCTGGTCGCCGGACTCGCGGGTGGCCGACGCCGACCGCGCGGCCGCCGACTTCCCGGCGCTTTGGGAGCGGATGGCGCGCGCGTCCTGGGCCGCCCACCAGACCTACGTCGGCCAGGCGGCCGATCCGGTCGGCTTTCTGGATCACTACATTCTGTCCGATCAGCCAAGGTCGCAGGGCGGTGGGCAGCGCCGCCTTCGACCCGGTGAGGTTCGCTTCGTGGCCTTCCCGGATCGTCTCGGCGACCTGACCCCCCGCTCCGTTCCGCTGGAGCCGACGGACCACCCTTTTGACAAGCCCTATGTCCGCCGGACGGTGAACATGCAGTTCAACATCGCCGAGCTGGGCCAGAGGCTGATGAGCGATTTCCTGATGGAGGGCGGACGCATCGAGACCCGGACCTTTCACACACCTTCCGACCTTGCGAGCCTGAACCAGCCGGTCATCGTCAACTGCACGGGCTATGGCGCGCGCGCCCTGTTCGGCGATGACGGCCTCGTGCCGATCCGGGGCCAGATGACCTGGCTGCCCCCCCAGCCGGAGGTTCGCTACAGCCTCTACTACAGCGGCGTGGGCGTCACGACGCGGCCGGACGGCATCGGCCTGCAGAGGCTCAACGGCGACATGATGGGCTATGGCTCGATCGATGAGACACCGGACCTGACCGAGGCCGCAGAGGCCGTTGATCGGGTCGCGGCCCTGTTCAGGCCGGCACAGCCGGTCGCATGAGGATCACGCCGCTGCGGACCGCGCCAGACGGCCGGTCTTCAGTCGCTCGGCGATCAGAAAGGCCAGCTCCAGCGCCTGATCCGCGTTCAGACGCGGGTCGCAGTGGGTGTGGTAGCGGCTGGACAGGTCGTCCTCGGTCACGGCCTGGGCCCCGCCGATACACTCGGTGACGTTCTGGCCGGTCATCTCCAGGTGGACGCCGCCGGGGTGGACGCCCTCGGCCTCAGCCACGTCGATAAAGCCCTTCACCTCGCCAATGATGCGGTCGAACGGCCGGGTCTTGTAGCCGCTGGCGGCCATCAGGGTGTTGCCGTGCATGGGGTCGATCGACCAGATGACCCGCTTGCCGTGGGCCTTTACCGCCTTCATCAGGCGCGGCAGCCGGTCGTGGACCTTGTCGTGACCAAAGCGGCCGATCAGCGTCAGCCGGCCGGGGGTGTTGTCCGGGTTGAGGGCGTCGATCAGGGGCAGCAGGTCGTCCGCCTCCATGGTCGGGCCGCACTTCACGCCGATCGGGTTCTTGATGCCGCGCATGAACTCGACGTGGGCCCCGTCCAGCTGACGGGTGCGCTCGCCGATCCACAGCATGTGAGCGGAGGTGTCGAACCACTCGCCGGTCGCGCCGTCCAGCCGGGTCAGGCAGCTCTCGACGTTCAGCAGAAGCGCTTCATGCGAGGTGAAGACCTCCACACGGCTGAGATCCGGATGGGTCTCGGGCGTGACCCCGACCGCCTCCATGAAGGCCAGGGCCTCGGCGATCTTGTCGGCCAGTTCCCGGTACTGGGTCCCGACACCCTGATCGGCGAAGCCCTGGGTCCAGCGGTGGATGTTGTACAGGTCCGCATAGCCGCCGCCGGCGAAGGCACGCAGCAGGTTCAGCGTCGAGGCCGACTGGTTGTAGGCCCGCAGCAGCCTATGCGGATCGGGGATCCGCTCTTCGGCCGTGAAGGCCGAACCATTGATGTTGTCGCCGCGATAGCTGGGCAGGGTGACGCCGTCGATCGTCTCGATCGGGGCCGAGCGCGGCTTGGCGAACTGGCCCGCGATCCGGCCCACCTTCACCACGGGCTTCCTGCCCGCGAAGGTCAGGACCACGGCCATCTGCAGCATCAGGCGGAAGGTGTCGCGGATGTTGTCGGTCGAGAACTCCTTGAAGCTCTCGGCGCAGTCTCCGCCCTGGAGCAGGAAGGCGTCGCCCGCCTCCACCGCCGCCAGACGATCCTTCAGCCGACGCGCCTCGCCCGCGAAGACCAGGGGCGGCAACGCCTTCAGTTCGTCCTCGACGGCAGCCAGGGCACGCGCGTCCGGATAGTCCGCCGGGATGTGAAGGGCGGTCTTGCTTCTCCAGCTCTCGGGCGTCCAGCGGATCGTCATGGCGCGAAGATAGTCGTCTCGCGCTTGCGAGACAATGAACGTGCGGTCGCGATCATCCCGCGTTCATCTCCGACGTCTGCTTGACCTTCAGCGTCACGAGCTCCTCGGCCATGGTGGGGTGGACGGCGCAGGTGGCGTCCCACTGGGCCTTGGTCAGACCGGCTTTCACGGCGATGGCGGCCAGCTGGATCATCTCCGGGGCCTCCGGCCCGACGATATGGACCCCAACCACGCGGTCGGTCCCGGCATCGACGACCAGTTTCATCAGCACCCGTTCGTCCGAGCCGGTGAAGGCGTATTTCATCGGCCGGAAACGGGTGACATAGACGTCGACCCCCTTGGCGCAGGTGTGGCGGGCCTCGTTCTCGCTCAGGCCGACGACGCCGACCGGCGGCTGACTGAACACCGCGGTGGCGACGGCCTCGTAGTCAAAGGCCTGGGGATTGTCGCGATAGACGGTCTCGTGGAAGGCGACGGCCTCGCGGATGGCCACGGGGGTCAGGTTCATGCGGTCGGTGACGTCGCCGATGGCCCAGATGTTTTCTGCGGTGGTCCGGGACAGGTCGTCGACCTTGATCGCGCCCTCCTCTGTCAGCTCGACGCCTGCGGCCTCGAGGCCCAGGCTCTTGACGTGCGGAACCCGGCCGGTGGCGAACATGACGACGTCCGTCTCCAGCTCCATGCCGTTCTCCAGCACGTTCAGCAGGCCACCTTCCCTCTTCCGGATCTCCTTGTGCTGGCACCCCAGGATGACCTTGATCCCGCGCTTCTCGATCTCGCCGGCCAGATGCGCGCGCACATCGTCGTCGAAGCCGCGCAGGATGTTCGGGCCGCGATAGATCAGCGTCGTCTCGACGCCCAGTCCCGCAAAAATCCCCGCAAACTCGACCGCGATATAGCCGCCGCCCGCGATCAGGATGCGTTTGGGCAGCTCAGGCAGGTGGAAGGCCTCTTCGGAGCTGATGGCGTGTTCGATCCCCGGCAAACCCTCGGGCATCCGGGGCCGGCCACCGGTGGCGATCAGGATGCGCTCGGCCGTCACGGTCAGGTCGCCGCCGTCCTCGCCCTTGCCCGCAACCACAACGGTGTGGGCGTCCTTGAGGACCGCCCGGCCTTGGATCAGCTCGACCCCGGCCTTGCCAAGATTGGCGACATAGATACCCGACAGCCGGGCGATCTCGACGTCCTTGGTCTCGATGAATTTCGGCCAGTCGAAGCGGGCGTTGATAGTCCAGCCATAGCCCTCGGCAATCTCGAACGAATGGGCGAAGTCCGAGGCCATGACCATGAACTTCTTGGGCACGCAGCCCCGGATCACGCAGGTGCCGCCCACCCGGTGCTCCTCGGCGATGGCCACGCGTTTGCCGCCCAGCGCCGTCAGGCGCGCGGCGCGGACCCCGCCGGAGCCGGCACCGATGACGAAGAGGTCGTAGTCATAGGTCGTCATCGTGTGCTCCGGATTTCAGACCCGGGACCCCAAAAAAACAGAGTCTGAATCGTCTGAAACAGCTGAAATTCTGTTCCCAAACAAGGCTTGGGGTCGTCGCAGGTAGGCAGCCAATGTCGCTTCGGCAAGGCTTAAGGGGACAATAACTCAACGCTACTGTCGCCCCCGATGATGGCCTCGTCGGCGAGGTCGAGGAACAGGCCGTGTTCGACAACCCCGGTGATCAGCTTCAGGTCGTCGGCGAGGCGGACCGGGTCATGGATGGCGTGGCATTTCGCGTCGTAGATGACGTTGCCCCCGTCGGTGCGGACGACGCCCCGATCGGCCTGACGCAGCCGGGCGGGCATGGCGATGTCGTGGTCGATCAGGACGTCCATGATCCTGTTGGCGGTCGCCTTGTGCCCGAAGGCGACGACCTCGATCGGCAGGGGAAAGACCCCCAGCACCGGCACCACCTTGGCCGCGTCGGCGATGACGATGCAGCGGTCCGACGCCTCCCAAACCAGTTTCTCGCGCAGCAGGGCCGCGCCGCCGCCCTTGATCAGGGCCAGCCCCGGCCCGACCTCGTCGGCGCCGTCGACGGTCAGGTCGATGCGCGAGACGTCCTCCAGCGTGGTCAGGGGCAGGCCGAGCTCGCGCGCCAGGTCGGCGGTCTTCTCCGACGTCGGCACGCAGCGGAGGCCGGTCAGGTTTCGCGCCGCCAGCGCCTTGACGAACCAGGCGGCGGTGGAGCCGGTGCCGAGGCCGACGACCATGCCGGCTTCGATCCGCAGGGCGGCGGCCTCGCCGGCGAGGCGTTTCTGGTGGTCGCTCATTGATCCCTCTCCCAGAGGGAGAGGGATCATTTGCGCGACTCCTTCTCCGCCTTGGCCTTATCGCGGAAGGCTGCCCCCGCCCCGTCTTTGTTCACTTGACGCCCGCGCGCCAGAGCCATCGCATCGGCCGGGACATCCTCAGTGATCACCGAGCCCGACCCCACGATCGCCCCCGCGCCGATCGAGACCGGTGCCACCAGCGCGCTGTTCGAACCCACGAAAGCCCCTGGCCCCACCTCGGTCCGGGCCTTGTTGAAGCCGTCGTAGTTGCAGAAGATCGTGCCCGCGCCGATGTTCGCGCCCGCGCCCACGGAGCCGTCCCCCAGGTAGGACAGGTGATTGGCCTTGGCACCCTTGTCCATGCGGACGGCCTTCACCTCCACGAAGTTGCCGACCTTGACGTCCTCGCCCAGATCCGCGCCGGGACGCAGGCGGGCATAGGGGCCGACCTCGGCACCGCTGGCGACGGTCGCCCCCTCGATGTGGGAGAAGCTGCGGATGCGGGCGTTCGCGGCGATCGTCGCACCGGGCCCGAAGACGACGAAGGGCTCGATCACCGTGCCGGCGCCGACCCGGGTGTCCCAGGCGAAGTGGACGGTGTCGGGCGCGCTCATGGTCACGCCGGCGGCGAGGAAGGCCTCGCGCTGCACCTGCTGGAACAGGGCCTCGGCCTGGGCGAGCTCGGCCTGGGCGTTCACGCCCATGACGGCGTCCTCAGCGGCCATGACCGCCCGGGTCGATGCGCCCGTCGCCCGGGCGAGCGCCACGACGTCGGTCAGATAGTATTCGCCCTTGGCGTTCTGGTTCGTCACGGAAGCCAGCAGCTCGAACAGCAGCCGCGCCGGAGCGGCCATGACTCCGGAGTTGCAGGTGGTCAGGGCGAGGACCTCGGACGAGGCCTCCTTCGCTTCCGTGATGGCCGCGAGTGTCTCGCCCTCCATGACCAGTCGACCGTAGGCACCCGGGTCGCGGGCCTCGAACCCGATCACGGTCACGCCGCCGCCGCCGAACACCGGCGCGATGTCGGCGGCGCGCAGCAGGGGCACGTCGCCATAGGTGACGACCACCTCGCCGTCGAAGTCGGAGAGCAGGGCCTCGGCGGCGCGAACCGCATGTCCGGTCCCCAGCGGCGGGTCCTGGACGGCGATCGCGTCGACACCCAACCGCTTCTCGACGTGGGCGCGGACCTCCGGCGAATGATTGCCGACCACGACGATGATCCGTTCGCAGCCCAGCCCTTCGGCCGCGTCGATGGCGTGGTCCAGCATGGCGCGGTGGCCGACGGGGTGCAGCACCTTCGGGACAGGCGACTTCATGCGCGTGCCCTGGCCGGCGGCGAGGATGACGGCGGCCCGTCGCGTCGAGTGGCTGGTCATGAATCGGTCCGGCGGCTAGTCACGCCAGCGGTCTAGCCCATCAGATGGCTGGACGGGAGACCGCGATGATCGAACAGGACCTGATCGGCTGGACGATCGCCTTCGACCTGGACGGGACGCTGGTCGAGACACATCAGGACCTGATCGGCACGCTGAACCGCATGCTCGCGACGAACGGCCTGCCGGCCTGCCCGGTCGAGGGCGCGCGCGACCTGATCGGCGCAGGGGCCACCGCCCTCCTGGTGCACGGCTTCGAGCGCGCGGGGGCTTCGGTGGAAGCCGCGCGGGACCCGGCGCTGCTGGAGGCCTTCCTCGCGGACTACGTCGACCATATCGCGGATCACTCCGTTCCCTATGACGGCGTGGTCGAGACGCTCGAGACCCTGGCGGCGCGGGGGGCGACCCTCGTGGTCGTCACCAACAAGCGGTCGGACCTGTCGGAGCTGCTGCTGGGCAAGATCGACCTGACCCGCCACTTCGCCGCCATCGTCGGCCCGGACCGGGTCAGCGAGCGGAAGCCCTCCGGCGCCCATTTGATCGAGGCCGTCCGCAAGGTCGGCGGCGACCCCGCCCGCGTCATCATGGTCGGCGACGCCGCGCCCGACGTCGGCACAGCGCGCGACGCGGCTTGCCCGGTGATCGGCGTCACCTATGGCTATACCCCCGTTCCGATGGAGGAGCTGGAGCCCGACGTCATCGTCGACACCTTCGAGGACATCGAGGAGGCGATCGATATGCTGATCGTCGACCACTATGTCCTGAAGGCGATGGCGGGCTGAGGCCCTCAGGCCGCTCCGGCCATGAAGTCGTAGACGTCGGCAGCGCGGGTCACGGTGATGGCGATGCGATCGTCGCGGATCTCGATCTGCCCTCGCGCGACGGGGTGATTGTTGGCGAGAATCCAGACCTCGTCATGCTCGGTCGCGTCCAGGGGAATGACGGCACCCCGGCCCATCTTCAGCAGCTGGGACATCGGCAGCACGGATCGCCCGAGTACGACGGACAGTTCGACGTCGACGGCCTCGACCTGACTCATGAAGACTCCGGATACGCTGGAGGGTACTGGCGAGTGATCTTGCATTGGCGGCCCTCGAGATCACATTGAACCGATCATGCTTGCCGAGCCGTTAAGCGCCGCCGTTTCCCCGCTGATTCGTGCCGATGGTCGCCCGGTCGAATGGGTCGTGGCCCCTCGCCAGGTCCCCTATGATCAGGCGGTCACCGAGATGGAGGCCTGCGTGGCCGCCATCGCCGCCGGAGAGGCGGCCGAACGCGTGTGGCTGCTGGAGCATCCGCCGCTGTATACGGCGGGCGTCTCGGCCCGCGACGACGACCTGCTGGCCCCCGACCGCTTTCCCGTCCATCGCACGGGCCGGGGCGGACAGTTCACCTATCACGGGCCGGGCCAGCGCGTGGCCTATGTCATGCTCGATCTGAACCACCGCGGACGGGACGTACGCGGGTTCGTGCGCGGGCTGGAGGCCTGGCTGATCGGGGCCCTTGCCGAGTTCGGCGTCGAGGCCGGCGTGCGCGAGGGGCGCGTCGGGGTCTGGGTCGACCGCAAGGGGCCCGGCTGGAGCCGCGAGGACAAGATCGCCGCCATCGGCGTGAAGGTACGACGGTGGGTCAGCTTCCACGGCGTCAGCCTGAACGTGGAGCCAGACCTCGACCACTTCGGCGGCATCGTGCCCTGCGGCATCGCGGATCACGGCGTGACCAGCCTGGTCGATCTGGGTGTCCTGGCGACGATGGACGAGGCCGACGCGGCGCTGAAGACCAGCTTCCGAAGGGTTTTCGGGACGGTCCTCTAGGGATGTCAGGAGGGGTCAGAGCGGCCCTGAAGACTGGTCTCGAAGTCCATGAAGATGTCCATCAGCTCTGGCGCGGTCGGCGCCGGGGATTTGGGACCGAACCGAAACTTCCAGAAGCTGACCACATGCTGGATGGCCCCCAGCTGCTCGCCCAGCCGGTTGAAGAGCGACGGGGCCTTGAGCAGGAAGTCCCGGAAAATCAGAGGATCTCCCTCCTGGGTCAGGCCCGCATAGGCGGTATCGTAGATCTTCAGCGTCTCGCGCGTTTCCGACCGGGCCTTGCGGATCAGCTTGCCCACCACCTCGCGGCCCCGGCTGATGTACTCCCTGGCGTTCTGATCCATCGGGCCAATCGCCTTGATGCTGGCGACCCTTGACATCACGCCGGCGAGATCCTCGGTCATGCTGCCCAGCGTCCATTTGAAGTAGAGGAAGCCCTTCCAGCAGAAGATCCCCTCGTCGTATTCCTCAGGGCTGAGGCGCAGGACTTCGCCGAGCGCGTCCATGCGATCGCCCGGCGCGTTCGACAGAATCCTGGCGGCCATGCGGCCCACGGAACTGGAGGACGCCTTCGCCCCGCCCAGACTGAGCTGCACCAGGGGCGTGATCTCGCCCTCGACGAAACGCAGCATCTTCTGCATGTCGGCCTCGCTGATGGCGAAATAGCAGGCCGCCGGCGTAATCCCGCCCCGTTGCAGCTGCTCCCGCAGGAGAAAGGGATCGAGCGAGGGAAGCTCGTCGATCAGCTTCAGGGTCCGGAAGTCGGGATGCTCGGACGTGATGCCGAAGGCCTCCTTCAGGACCGCGAGATGATTGATCTGGTCGAAGAAGACATAGCGTCCCCCGGCCTTCAGCTCGCGGCTGTCGATGGGCACCAGGATCTTGGTGCCGACGCGACGGGAGCTACGGAACAGGTCGGTCTCGTTGCGGCGCAGACGGTGCTTGATCAGCAGCGCCTGGTTCAGCCCCGGCGTCTTGAACAGGGGCTGCTCGCGCCAGCCAGCGGTGTGGCTGTGCAGCTTGGCGACATGGGCGAGATTCAGCACCCGCGCGGTGGACGCCGAACGTTCAAGGAACTCGAGACTGCGAATGGCACGATCAGACATGCCGACCCATAAAACGCGACAGTGATCCTCGTGCCATCCACCACCGGAAGCTTCCGGTCCCTTAACGCGCGGCCCGGGTTGGCAAAGACTCTCGTCACGGCAACCCAATCAAGGGGCGCAAGGCCCCCGCCAGCCCCAATCACGCCACCATGGACGGGACAGCGACGGTGCGGATTTCCGGGGAAGGAATGGTGGATGCGACAGGGATTGAACCTGTGACCCCCTCGGTGTGAACGAGGTGCTCTCCCGCTGAGCTACGCATCCATCAATCGGGGAGGCGGGGACATAGCCCGGGCACCCCGGGGTGGCAAGCGGATTGGCTCGGACATTACGCCCTCGCCTCAGGGCTGGACGGGGGAAGCGGCCAGGGCGGCACGGGCGGGAAAGCCCAGCTCGCTGCCATGGACCTGGCCCACCGTGGTAACCTGGCCGTCAGCGTCGACCTTGAGTACGCCTATCTCACCCTCCACGAGACGGAGCCCGGTCGCCGTGGAAATGTTTCCAGCATGACTGATCAAGACGATGTTGTCCGCGGAGCCTCCGATTTCTCGAAGCACTTCGCGGAAGCTCTCGGTCGCGCGCGACAGACCGTCGGCCAGGGCGGGATTGTGATGCATGAGGCGGGGATCAAGCTGGTACTCGTTGCCGAACATCATGCGCGCGGTATCGGTGCCGCGGCACATCGGGCTGGTGATCACGCGATCAATGGGAATGCCGAGCGCGCCGATTGAGACACCCGTTTCTCGCGCGCTCGCAAGGCCGGCGACCGACAGATTGCGCTGGACGCTACAGTCGTGCGCCGGGCGCGAGTAGTCGTCATCGCGTGACGGGACCTCTGTGCGCTCATGCCGGATGACCAGGACGTGGCCCCCACCTCTCAGCTGCTCGACGATCTGCGCCACCCGCCCAGACGGCGGCGCGCCAGGCGCAACGTGTTGAGCGACGGACGGACCGGTGGCGACAAGCGCCAGGCCAAGGGTGAACAGCGCCAAAGCTCTCATGACCAGCTCCAGAGGATCGAAGGGCCAAGGTTATGAGTTACCTTATAACATTACAAGTTCATCTTCGGTCGTGTCGGGTCCTTGTGCCGAATGGTGCCAGCGGGACCGGGACCGCGCGGATCTGGCGATCTGCCAGGCTCCTGCCGCCTGGCCCCTTCCCTTCCGGTTCTGCCTCCGCTATCAGCCCCGCTCCGATGCGAGCGGTCGTGGCGGAATTGGTAGACGCGCAGCGTTGAGGTCGCTGTGGGGCAACCCGTGGAAGTTCGAGTCTTCTCGACCGCACCATTCTGCCTCGCCCTTTAGGGCTTCGCAGGACTTCGCAGGCGAGGCCCCTACCAGGCCTCGCAGGACCGGCGATATCGTCGAGAGAGGGAGGCCCCCGCGTGAGCGAACAGACCGCCACTCTCGAACCCACAGACATCGAGGATCACGAGGCGCTGGACGAGGACTATGTCCTGACCGCCGCCTTCGTCGAGAAGGTCGTCGACGCCGCAGATGACGGCGACGGGATGCGGCTGCGGGCGCTGCTGGAAGACCTTCACCCCGCCGACGTGGCCGATCTGATGGGCTTTCTGACGGCGGAGCACCGCGGCGTCGTGGTCCTGTGGCTGCCGCCGGAACTTCTGGCCGAGACCCTGCCCGAGCTGGACGACGGCATCCGCGAGGAGGTGCTGGAGCGCGTCGCGCCCGGCACACTGGCCGAGGCGTTGCAGGAACTGGACTCCGACGACGCCGCCGCCGTGGTCGAAGACCTGGAGGACGACCAGCGCGAGAAGGTCCTTTCGGCCATGCCCGCGGTCGACCGGGCCGCCATCGAGAACTCGCTCGGCTATGCCGAAGACACTGCCGGCCGTCTGATGCAGCGCGAGGTCATGGCCGCGCCCCTGTTCTGGACCGTCGGCGACACCATCGACCACGTCCGGGCCCAGGGCGAGGACCTGCCGGAGCTGTTCTTCGACATCTACATCGTCGATCCGGTCAACCGGCCCGTCGGCGGCATCCCCATCAGCGGCCTGCTCCGGGCGTCGCGGACGGTGAAACTGTCCGATCTGATGGAGCCGGTGAACGCCATCGCGGCTGACACGGACCAGGAAGAGGTCGCCTACATTTTCGAGAAATACCACCTGATCTCGGCCCCCGTGGTGGATGCCGGCGGGCGTCTGGTCGGCCAGATCACCGTCGATGACATCGTCAACATCATCCAGGAAGAAAACCGCGAGGACATCCTGCGCCTCGCAGGTGTGTCCGACGAGAGCCGCGGCGCGGGCGTGTTCGGGGTGGTGCGGTCGCGTATCCCCTGGCTGGTGGTGAACCTGGGGACCGCGGTCTTTGCCTCGCTGGTGATCGGTCAGTTCGCCGACGAGCTGGAAGCGCTGGTCTATCTTGCGATCCTGATGCCGATCGTGGCCTCGATCGGCGGCAATGCGGGCACCCAGGCCCTGACCGTGGCGGTTCGCTCGCTGGCCTCGCGCGAGCTGACGTCGGCCAACACCCCCCGCATTCTCGGGCGGGAGATCATGGTCGGCCTGTTCAACGGTACGGCCGTGGGCATCCTTCTGGCGGGCATCGCCTGGGTCTGGTTCCGGGAGCCCCTGTTGTCCCTGACCATCGGCCTGGCGGTTGTGATCAACCTGTTCGCCGCAGCCCTGGCCGGGACCCTTGTGCCGCTGGCCCTGGAACGCCTCGACCGCGACCCGGCCGTGTCCTCACCCGTTTTCGTGAGCTGGATCACCGACACCATCGGTTTTTTGTCCTTCCTCGGCCTCGCCGGCGTCATTCTGTTGTAGGACGCCGGACGGGCGGCGCGGTCCTTGCGGAGTCTCCGGCGAGGCGAAGCCGTCCTGTCTCGATTTGGGTCATTTCCGGTGTCCGACGTTATCCGTTCAACGAGGAAGATCTCCCGCGAGGGGATCGTTCTGATCAAGAGCTTCGAGGGCTTCCGGCCTCGTGCCGTTCGGAACCACGAGGACGGCTGGATCATCGGCTATGGCCACACCCTGTCTGCCCGGGAAGGCGCCACGGTGTCGGAAGCCGATGCCGAGCTCTTGCTGCGCTACGACCTGATGCCGATCGAAAAGAGCATCAACGATGCCACGCCCGCCCTCCTGAACCAGCACCAGTTCGACGCCCTGGCCAGCTTCGGCTTCTCGGTCGGGCGCGAGCGGTTCGAGACCTCGGATGTGCTGGGCCGCCTGTCCAGCGGAGCGACCGCAGAGGCGGCCGACGCCATGATGGGCTGGCCCGCCGCAGAGGTGCCCTCAGCGGGCCTGCGCCGCCGCGCGGCCGAACGCGCCCTGTTCGTCGCCGACCCTTCGAGGCCGATATCTCTGGCAGACCTGCTGACCACGCCCCTGCGCGAGGTGGCTCCCGAACAGCCACCGGAGGCCGGGTCGGTTGCGGAAGAGCAGGCAGCGTCCGCGCTCGCCACCGGGCGGCCCGTCCTGGCCGGATCTGAGGCGGACGCCCCCGACGAGGCCCCAGCCGATGAGCCGGTAGACAGCCGGGGTGCGGCCGTGGCGGCCCTGCTGGGCGAAGCGCAACTGCCCGACGACGGACCGGCCCTGGTCGTGCCCACCTTCACGGCCGCTTCAGGCGACACCGGCGGGCAGACCGTCGCCTCCCCCGAGACCCGAAACGACCCGGTTGAACCGGATCCGCCCGTCACGGCGGCCCCTGCACCGATAACAGCGGAACCCGCCGTGACCACGGCGGCAAACGATGCGGAGGCGTCAGAAGCCCCGTCGGAACCAACCGTGCCCGTCGACCACGCGGAAGCGTCCGACGTCCCGTCAGAAGCTGCAGAACCCGCCGGCCCCGCAGAGGACGCCCCGGTGGCAGACCCGGTCGGGGCGCTCGAGGCCAACGCGAGCGATGACCTTACGGTGTCGTTCGCGCCGCCGGCAGCAACGTCGCCGGCCGTGGATGTCTCGGCGCTCAACCAGAAGCGCTACGCACCCTACGGAACGCCCATTGTGGGGCCCCTGCCGTTCCTGCAGCCTGCCGCGCCGGTCCAAGCCAGGTCGCAGACCGAGACGATGCCGACGACCTTCGAGGAGCCGGCGAGCACGGATCCCCTCGTCCTGACTTCACCGGAGAACGCGCCTTACACCGGGGTTGCGCGGGTGCCCTGGACCGCCGAGGAACGCGCAGAAGCCGAGGCGATCGCCCAGCCAGAGGCCAGCCTCTTCGGTGACGACCTCAGTCTGACGCAAGGCGGCCGGCCCCTGAGCCGTCCCGATTTCGAACCGGAAGCGCCTGTGCGCTTTGACTGGAGCGAGACCGGGGCCTTCATCATCATGGGCGCGGTCGGCCTGACCGCTTTCGGAGCCTCCATGGCAGCGTTCCGCCTCGCGTCCGAGAAGGGCGGAGGCGACGAGACCAGCATCATCGGCTGGGTTCTGGCGGTTATCGGTGTCGCCTGCGTGGGTGTGTCCTCGCTGAACCTGTACCGTCGCTTCGGCCTGCCGGGGGGCGACCGCCAGGGCTGATCAGGAAAAGTGCGTGCGGTTTTCCGGCCGATCAGACCCCGACAACCTGTCCCCTCCCCAGCCCTGTCCGGATCATGCTAGGGCGCTCTGCATGAGCATTCCCAACGCGCCTCAATCCATGGAATTCGGCCTCGGCGAGACCGCCGACGCCATTCGCGACACGACCGCCCGCTGGGCGTCCGACCGGCTGGCGCCCCTCGCCGCCGAGATCGACGAAACCAACACCTTCCGCCGCGACCTGTGGCCCGAGATGGGCGAGCTGGGCCTGCACGGCATCACGGTCGAGGAGGAGTGGGGCGGCCTGGGCCTCGGCTATCTCGAACACGTCGTGGCCATGGAAGAGGTCTCGCGCGCCTCGGCCTCGATCGGCCTGTCCTACGGGGCTCACTCCAACCTTTGCGTCAACCAGATCCGCCGCTGGGGCACGGACGATCAGAAGCGGCGCTATCTGCCGAAGCTGATCTCGGGCGAACATGTCGGAGCGCTGGCCATGTCGGAGGCCGGTTCGGGTTCGGACGTCATCTCCATGCGGACCGAGGCCCGGAAGGTCGGCGACCGCTACGTGCTGAACGGCACCAAATTCTGGATTACCAACGCCCCCTCGGCCGACACCCTGGTCGTCTATGCCAAGTCCGATCCCGAAGCCGGCTCGCGCGGGGTCACCGCCTTTTTGATCGAGCGCGGCATGAAGGGCTTCAGCGTCTCGAAAAAGCTGGACAAAATGGGCATGCGCGGGTCGGACACCGCCGAACTGGTGTTCGAGGACTGCGAGGTCCCGGAAAAGAACGTCATGGGTCCGGTCGGCGGCGGGGCGGCCGTCCTGATGAGCGGGCTGGATTATGAGCGCGCCGTTCTGGCGGCGGGGCCGCTGGGCATCATGCAGGCGGCGCTGGACGTGGTCCTGCCCTACGTCCGCGACAGAAAGCAGTTCGGCAAGCCGATCGGCAGCTTCCAGCTGATGCAGGGCAAGATCGCCGACATGTACGTCGCCCTGAACTCGGCGCGGACCTATGTCTATGCCGTCGCCAAGGCCTGCGATGCCGGCCTGACCACCCGCTACGACGCGGCGGGCGCGATCCTGCTGGCCTCGGAGAACGCGGTGAAGGTTTCGCTGGAGGCGGTCCAGGCCCTGGGGGGCGCAGGCTATACTAGGGAATGGCCCGTCGAACGCCTCGTCCGCGACGCCAAGCTCTATGACATCGGTGCCGGCACCAACGAGATCCGCCGCTTCCTGATCGGCCGGGAGCTGCTGGGGGCTTGACCGGCGAAGCGGCTTGTCGGCGGTCGGCGTTCCTGTCGAATTCTTTAGTGGCGGTGACGCAGGCACAGCCCTAGATCACGGCGACACCCGCTCAAGGCCCCGCGCTGATGCCCGACTACGACTATCAGAGCGATACGCGCCGGTTCTCCCAGGTTCTCGAGGACATCGGGACCAAGGACGACGAGAAGCTGTACCTCGGCGAACTGGTCAATGCGTTCGGAGAACGGGGCTTCGGGGCCCTGATGGTCTTCTTCGGCCTGGTCAACGCCATCGCCTCGCCGATTCCCGGGTCGACGACGGTGCTGGGCGCGCCGCTACTGCTGATCTGCCTGCAGCTCGCGACGCGCCAGGACCAGTTGTGGATGCCGAAATGGGCACTGAAATCCAGCCTGCCGCGCGAGAACTATCGTGCCGTGGTCGATCGCGTGCGCAAGCCGCTGAAATTCATTGAACGTCTGTCGCGCCCCCGGTTCAATTTCATGAGCAGCGAGATCGCCGAGGTCCTGATCGGCATCACCTGTTGCCTGCTGACGGTCATCATCATGCTGCCGATCTTCGGCGGGAACATGTTTCCGTCGCTGTTCGTGGCCCTGTTCGGCTTTGGACTGATGCAGAAGGACGGCCTGATGATCGGGGTCGCCTGGATCGGAGTCGCCGGATTCTGTGTCTTCGTTTGGCTGGCATGGGAGCTGATCTCCCGGCTGTTTCTCGCCAGCGCGGGCTACTGGCAGGCCGCGTGGCAGTGGGTGAACGGCCTGCTGGGCGGGTGACGCGCTCAAGCAGCGAGCGACCGCAGCGCGAGCGATAGCGCCCAGGCAAAAGGGCCGCCGGATCGCTCCGACGGCCCTCATTGTCTGACCGCATGACGGCCGACCGGCAGCATTCAGCCTGAAAGGATCAGGCCCGGACCTCGCCAGAGGACCAGCAACCGGTCACCGCACGGGTATGGGACAATGAGATCACTGGATCACCTCCTTTCGACTGTTGAACAGGGAGGTTGAAGGTAGGGGTGCTTCGGCCGCTTCGCAAAGCCCTCATGCCGATTTCGTGATCCCGCCCGCTCGCCCTGGAGCAGCGAGCCGCCGCGCGGTGAGCGGTAGCGCCCTGCGGGAACGCGAAACGCCGGGGGCGGACCCCCGGCGCTCTACGCAACGCTTACTGTCGGAACAGCGACAGAAGGATCTGTGGCGACTGGTTGGCGATGCCCAGCGCCTGCACACCCAGCTGCTGCTTGGTCTGCAGCGACTGGAGCTTGGCGCTTTCCTTCGCCAGATCGGCGTCCACCAGGTTGCCCACCCCGGATTCCAGCGCGTCCGTCAGCTTGCCGACGAAGGTGCGATGCGTCTCCAAAGCCTTCGCATCGGTGCCCAGACGCGCGAGCGCGCCCGAGACCCGGTCGATGGAGGCGTTCACCAGACCCAGGGCGGTCGTCGCCAGGGTCGCGGTGCCGATGGTCGTGGTCGCCGTGACGGTGACGTTCGTGGATCCCAGCGCCAGCACTTCCGGGCTGACGGTCAGGGTCGCGGTGCCCGCCGCATTGGCCAGAGCCTGGAAGCCGGTCGCGCCGGTCCTCAACAGGTTGATCCCATTGAAGTCGGCGTTGGCGGCGACCGTGTTGATCTGGTCACGGATGGCCTTGAAGTCCTCGTTCAGGGCGGCCCGGGCCGCCGTCTGCAGCGACCGGTCGGTCGCCGCCAGTGCCTTCTCCTTCAGTTGCAGCAAGAGGTCTGAAATGCTCTCGCCGGCCGCCAGGCTCACATCGACCGCCGATACGCCGCGGTCGAGCGAGGATTTCACCGCCCCCAGGGCGCCGATGTCGGCCCGTTGACCCTGGGCGATGGCCCAGATGGCCCCGTTGTCCTTCGCGGTGGCGACCTTTTTGCCGGTGTTGATCCGGGTCTGGGTGGCCGCCAGTTCGACGTTGGTGGCGTTGAGATTTTGCAGCGCGATGAGCGCGCCAAGGTTCGTATTGACCGAGTTGGCCATGAGAAGTCCTTCCATTCTGGTCGGGGGGATACGGCCTTCTGGCCGCTGAACCGGTTCTGGTCCTGCGCGCGCACTCGCAAGGAACGGGCCGGGTTACGGGTCCTGAAAACAGGGACTTAGGGTCGAGCACGACCGCTTTCGGGCGGTTGATGCCGGGCCTCCGGCAGAGTTTGCCGATCGCCCTGTAAGTCCGGCGGGAAAAGACGTAACATCGCTGGACGACGATCGTTGGAGACGGTGCCATGCGTATCGCGTTCCGGCCTTGCATGATCCTGATCGCGGCCGCAGCGGTCGTCGTCGCGTCGACGGGGTTCGTCGTTCGAGCCCAGGATGACCCACCCTCCCTGGTCGACCTGGAAGCCGATTACATGGTTCTGATGTCGGAGGCGGACGCCCTGGGTCGCGGGCGGACGATACAGGAGTCCCTCCGCTTCTCGACCAACCGGCAGAGCATCTTGCGCGTGCAGCTCGCCGAGACCGAGGCCCTGCTGCGACGTCAGGGCATGAATGTGCGGGACCTGGCCGAGGCGCGGGCCCGGTTCGCCGACGACGAATCCGCCGATGCCTTCGAGGATCTGGCCGGGGAAGGCGCCGAGGAGATCGCCGAGCGCATCGCCGGCACCGGCCTTTCGGCCGGCATGAAGCGCACGCTGGGGGGTATCGGCTTCCTGCTGGACGCTGCCGAGAACGGGGCCGAGTGGGTCGTTCAGTACATGAACACGTCAGACCTTCTGGAAGGCCTGCAGAACGGCGCGATCCAGACCCGGCAGGTGGCGGACCTGTATTCCGTCATGAACGCCGAACTGAGCGCTGAAATCCGGGCCGAAGCCAGGCTGAGGGAGATACTGCCGGAGCAGCGACGGCTGTTCGCGGCGATTGCTGAGGAACGGCAGAGACAGAACCTGTCGGCAGGGCCCGCGACCCGGTACGCAGCTCCAGGGGAACGCGAGGACGACGCAGCAGGCGACGAGGACCTCGCGACGGCGTCGCTGGCCGAAGGCGCGTCACGACCAGGTCCGGTGGCCGGAACCTATGACTCAAGCTTTGGGCGGATGCGCCTGAACAGCAGCGGGGGAGCCTACACGAACCCGGAGGGCCGGATTGTCGTCACCAGCATTGCGGGATCTGCAATGGAGGGTGTCTGGGTCCAGTCCACGTCCGGGCGCGAATGTCCCGCTGGACGGTACGGCCGATACTTCGGACGCGTAAGGTTCACGTTCAATGCGGAAGGCTTCACAGGCGTCTGGGGCTACTGCGACGAGCCGCTGGAACGGAGTTGGAACGGCGTGCGGGTAAGGTGAGCTCAGGCCGCCTGCTGGCCGCCGGGAGGCGCGAGGCCCTGCATGACCGCCCGGTTGATGTCGATCAGCGGTTCGAAATCTTCTTCCCCGCGCATGACCGCCGAGGAATGGCGGCCGACGAACAGGCTGAGGGAGATAATCTGGGCCCGGACGGGGTTGTTCAGCTGGTTGGACGGATCGGCACAGTCGGTGGCCAGGACCGACCAGAGTCTGCGGTTCCAGTCGAGCGCGTCGATGCGGGTCTTGACGTCGCTGGGGTCGACGGAGGCTGCGTGAATCAGGGCGCGGGTCACCTGGCCAAAAAGCCGATACTCCATCTCGCGGGGGGTCTCGGTCCGCGTGGACGCCTGGGCATAGGCCTTCAGCATCAGGTCAGGCTTTCCTCATAGTCGACGATCTTGCGGGCGCTCATCAGCGCCTTGTAGTACTCGCGGGCCATGACGTGTTTGGAAGTCGCCACGCAGTCGGCCATGATCGCCGGGTTGCGCGTCGCCCCCATGAACTCCGACAGTCGGGTGACGAACTCGTCGTAAACCTTGGGCACGCACGTCTCGTCCAGGTACATCATCATGACCGGGAAGTAGATCCGCTTCGCCGGGGTCGTGACGTCTTCCAGCTGCATGATGTCCTTCTCGCGCAGGACCGAGGCCTTGTTCTGAAGGATCAGCACGCCACGCCGGTCACCGTTCTGGACGACGGCTCCATTCAGGACGAATTTCTCTCCGGGTTTCAGTGACAGCTTCAGTGGCATCAGCCAGGCCCTCCTCCGGCCCGCGCGGCCCGTGACTAGCCGGGCGGTGACTTAGGGACGTTAAACGGCCGTGGTTAACCATGTGTTCTGGTGCCGAGGTCAAGCTGACGGCAGGCTTCATCCGCACCGCTCCCTGAGTCGCCCATGCCCCTCGCCTTCCCAGCCCCGTCCGCCGAGACGGCACCGTCCGAGAACATGCTCGGTCACATGCCCATGGCCCAGGGGTCGGCGGGTGATTCAGCGTCCCCGGCCGCGATCCGGAGACTGTCGCGGGCCCTGGCGGATACACGCGGGCCGAACGCAAAGGCACAGCGCAAGGCCGTCGAACAGCTCAAGGCGGCGGTCGCCTCGATCCGGGTCGGTGACTACGAGGCGGCCTCGCGCCGCGCCCTCGCCATCCTGCAGGCAGACGAGCGCAACGGTCTGGCCTGGCATGTCCTCGCCATCGCCCGGGAAAAGGCCGGGGGTCTGTCAGAAGCCCTGAACGCCTATGACGCCGCCCTGCGGATCCTGCCCGAGGACCCCGCCATCGCCCACGACCTGGCGCGTCTGGCCCAGCGGCTGGGCCATCTGGATATCGCTGAAAAGCTGTTGCTCAGATTTCTGTCGGTCGAGCCCGGCCATGTGGAGGGCACCAACAATCTGGCCTGCGTCCTGCGGGACCAGAAGCGCTACGACGAGGCGATCGATCGGCTGCGTGAGCTGATCGAGATCGAGACGGACAGCCCGACGCTTTGGAATACCCTGGGGACCGTGCTTTCGGACCAGGGACGGATGGGCGAAAGCCTGCCCTTCTTCGACGAGGCGCTGAGACTGGACGCGGGCTTCGCCAAGGCCCGCTACAACCGTGCCAATGTTCTCCAGCCACTGGGCGAAGCCGAGCGGGCCCTCGCGGACCTGGACGCCGCAATGGAGGGCGCAGAGACCCGCTACGAGGATGCCATGATGCGGATGGCCCGGGCCATGCTGCTGATGTCCATGGGGCGACTGAAGGCCGGCTTCGACGCCTATGAGGTGCGGCTTGATCCCGAGATGCCGGAAGCCATGCGCGTGGTCGTCGACGCCCCGCGCTGGGATCCGGCGAAGGAGGACATCCGGGGCAAGCGACTGCTGGTCGTCGGCGAACAGGGAATCGCAGACGAGATGGTGTTCGGCACCTGCCTGCCTGACGTGATCGAGGCGGTGGGGCCCGGCGGCAAGGTCTTCATCGCCGTCGAGCCAAGGCTGGTCGACCTGTATCAGCGCAGCTTCCCGGCGGCGGTCGTGGGGGGGCACCGAGCGGTCCGCATCGAGGGGCGACTGCACCGCTATTGCCCGTTCATGGAAGAGATCGGCGAGCGTGAGGGCAAGGCGGACGTCTGGGTTCCGATGGCCAGTCTTTGCGCGCTTTACAGGACAGAGATCGGAGCCTTCCCCGACCGCGACGGCTACCTGACCCCCGATCCCGTCAAGGTCGCCCGCTGGAAGGGCGAGCTGGAGACGCTGGGCCCCGGTCTGAAGGTCGGACTGCACTGGAAGAGCCTGGTCCTGACCGGTGTCCGCGCCCGCTACTTCTCCAGTTTCGAGCGGTGGAAGCCCGTCCTGACGACACCGGGTTGCGTCATGGTCAACCTGCAGTGCGGGGACGTGACGGAAGATCTGGCCGCGGCAGAAGCCGCGGGCGTGCGCATCTGGACGCCACCGATGAACCTGAAGGACGATCTGGACGACCTAGCGGCGATCTCCAGTGCGCTGGATCTGGTGATCGGGCCAGGCATCGCGGGGACCAATATCGCGGCTGCGACCGGGGCACGGACCTGGCTCATCCACGCACCGGACGATTGGCACCTGCTGGGCACGGACCGCTATCCGTTTTATCCGCGCGTCCGGACGTTCGCCACCGGCGGGTTCGACGGCTGGCCCCGGGCGATCGCTCAGGTTCGGGCGGCGCTGGAGGCCCAGGTCGCGGGCTGACGGAACGCCGCCGACCGTGGCCGCGTTGACCTTCCACACAGGGAGGCCAGGATGTCCGATCTCGACGACCCCGCGGACGAACAGGACCAGTCGGAGCTGTTCGACGAGGACAAGCCTGACATCGGCGAGACACGCAACCGCTCGACAGGCAAGGACGACCACGACGTCGACGGTGCCCATGCGCGCAAGGCCACGTCGCTGGGCGAGGGCAAGCACGATCACCTGACCAAAAAGACCGACGCCGAGGACCGACAGGAGGCCCTTGTCGATGAAGGCGTGGAGGAGACCTTCCCCGCCAGTGACCCGGTCTCGGCCAAGCGCATCACCTGACGCGAGCGACAAACGGATCGTTGTGAACCGGGCGCGTCATCGGCTAGGCCTGCTCCAGGACATCCGGAGCATTCGATGACGCGGCAGACCGAGCGGTTCGAGGGGACCTCGAACTATATTGCTACCCAGGACCTGAAGATCGCGGTCAATGCCGCTGTGGCCCTTGAACGGCCCCTGCTGATCAAGGGCGAGCCCGGGACGGGCAAGACGGTCCTCGCCTACGAAATGGCGAAGGCGTTGAACGCGCCGCTCATCACCTGGCACATCAAATCGACGACCAAGGCCCATAACGGCCTGTACGAATACGATGCCGTCAGTCGTCTGCGCGACAGCCAGCTCGGGGATGAGCGCGTCCACGACGTCCGCAACTATCTCAAGCCGGGCAAGCTGTGGGAGGCCTTCACCAGCCCTGTCCGGCCGGTCCTGCTGATCGACGAGATCGACAAGGCCGACATCGAGTTCCCCAATGACCTGCTGCAGGAACTCGACCGCATGGAGTTCTTCGTCCAGGAGACCGGTGAGACGATCCGGGCGGCTGTACGACCTGTCGTCGTGATCACCTCCAATAACGAAAAGGAACTGCCCGACGCCTTCCTGCGCCGCTGCTTTTTCCACTACATCCGCTTCCCCGACGACGAGACGATGAACGCCATCGTCGAGGTCCACTTCCCCGGCATCAAGCCGCGTCTGGTCGCCGCCGCACTCAAGACCTTCTACGAGATCCGTGACACGCCGGGGCTGAAGAAGAAGCCGTCGACGTCCGAGTTGCTGGACTGGCTCAAGCTGCTGATGGTCGACGACGTCCAGCCCGAGACCTTGCGCGAGACCTCGCCCAACAAACTCATCCCGCCGCTCCATGGAGCCCTGCTGAAGAACGAACAGGACGTTCATCTTTTCGAGCGACTGGCCTTCCTCAATCGACGCGAGGGTGCGCGGCCCGGGAGCTGACACGGCCAGAGACGAGGCCGCGTTGCGAACACATGACGAACAGATATCGTCACACCGGTTACCGCGATTTCACTGGCACAGCATCCTGTTTTGTTCGACACCAGAGGCGAAAGGATCGTCGAAATGCGTTTTATCCTCGTCGCCTCGATCTGCCTTGTCGCCCCTCTGGCGACGGCCTGCGATGGCGACAACTCCGTGCGCATTTCCTCGACGACCAGCGAGACGGAAGCCGAGGGCGTGCTGAAGGTCATCGCCACCCTTCAGTGCCCCGAGACGATCGGCGTCCTGACCCGCAAGGGCTCGGCCCATGCCGGCGGAAACCTCTGCATCTACTCCGGACCCCGCGGCGCGGAGGTTTCGCTTCACCTCGTCACGCTTGACACCGGGTCTGCCGATGCCGTGGTGGCCCGGTTCGAGCAGGACCTCGCCCGTTCCATGCCCCACACCGCGGCCGCCCTGGCCGCATCGCGCGACGCCTCGGAGGCCGGTGCCGGCAGCGACGCTGGTTCCGCTCCGGACGCAAGCCCGGCCGCAGTCGCCGCGGCGTCTTCTGATCGGGCCAGCGTCAGGGCACCCGGCCTCGCGATCGAAGCCGAGGGCGACAGGGCGGACGTCCGGTTACCGGGACTGACGGTGAATGCCGATGGCGACCGGGCCAACGTGCGCTTCGGCAATTTCTCGATCCAGGCCGACGATGCCAGCCAGACGGTCGATGTCAGTACCGAGGACGAGAGTGTCAGCGTCCAGGCCCACGACGACGCCGCAGAAATCCGCACGCGCGCGCCCGGCGAGGCGATCCGGACAACCTACCTGCTGACCGATAACCGGCCGGCCGAGGAAGGGTGGCGGCTGGTCGGCCTCGAGGCGCGCGGCCCCGGAGGCGGGCCCATCGTCATCGCCACGGTTCGGGCGAAAGACCGGAACAGCGACGGCGTGTTCGATTCTGCCAAGGATCTCGTCACCCTGAACGTCGGGGAGTAGGCCGGCACCGCTTGATCCCTGACGCCGGATAGGTCACCTGACCTGCCGCCCGACAGGATCATCGCCTTGGACGCAAGACCCGCCCGCCGCACCGTCCCCGCCGGTTCCATCCGCAAACCTGCGCCCCGGGCCTGGCAGAGGATGCTGTCGGGACGGCGGCTGGATCTGCTGGACCCGTCGCCCTTCGACATCGAGATCGAGGACATCGCCCACGGTCTCGCCCGTGTTGCCCGCTGGAACGGCCAGACCCTGGGCGATCACGCCTTTTCCGTTGCCCAGCACTCCTGCGTCGTCGAGGAGATCGCCGCCCACATCCGGCCGGGGCTGGAGCCGCAATGGCGGTTGACGGCCCTGCTGCACGATGCGTCGGAATACGTCATCGGCGACATGATCTCGCCGTTCAAGGCCGCGCTGGGCGTCAGCTACAAGGCCTTCGAGGCCCGTCTGGAGGACGCCATCCACGTCCGCTTCGGCCTGCCACCCAGAACCCCCGCCCCGATCAGGAAGCTCATCAAGAGCGCTGACAAGGCCTGTGCCTTCTTCGAAGCCACGCAGCTGGCCGGCTTCACACGGGCCGAGGCCCTCGGCTTTTTCGGCGCGCCTCCGGCCGCCTATGACGTGACGATCGAGCCCCTGCCCCCGGCCGAGGCCCAGGCCCGCTACATCGAACGTTATCGCATCCTGTCCGAAGCCATCGGCGTCCTGCCCGGCCCGGACGCCTGGCATACGGAATAGATCGTGAGCTGGGGCGGAGAGCATGGCGTCCGTATCGGTCTGTCGGCCGTGGTCATGGCCCTGCGCTCGGGCCGGCTGTGCGGATTGACGACCGAGACGCCGGACGGCCAGCTGGCGCTTCCCTCCGGGCCTTTCAATCCCGCCCGGGACCGCACCTTCGAACTGGCGCTGCGCGACTTCGTCACGGCCCAGACCGGCTTTGGCCTGGGGTTCGTCGAGCAACTGTATACCTTCGGAGATGCGGGCCGCGATGCGCCTCGCGCCACGCCGGGTCCGGACCGGTCCCGGGAGATTTCGGTCGGCTATCTGGCCCTGACCACCGACGCGGTGGACATGATCCCGCCCGGCGCCCGCTGGACGCCCGTGCTGGACCTGTTCCCGTGGGAAGACCGCCGCGGACCGGGCGAACCGGCAACACGGTCGATCCTCGACGGCCTGGCGCAGTGGGCGGGCGGCGATCCCCGCAAGGCCGCGCGGGTGGACGTCCTGTTCCCCTCCGGGACCGCTCCACGCTGGGACGAGGCCCGGGTCCTCGAGCGATTCGAGTTGCTGTACGAGGCCGGCCTGGTCGCCGAGGCCGCGCGGGACAAGCAAGGGGCCTGGCCTCTCGCACTGGGTGACCGCAGCATGGCCTCGGACCACCGGCGGATTCTGGCGACAGCCCTCGGGCGGTTGCGCAGCAAGCTGCGCTATCGACCGGTCCTGTTCGAGCTGACGCCGGAGACCTTCACCCTGTCCACCCTCCAGGCCGCCGCTGAGGCGGTGGTGGGACTGAACCTGCACAAGCAGAACTTTCGCCGTGGGGTGGAGCGGACCGGCCTGGTCGCCCCCACGGGTCGCCTGTCGACCGGCACCGGCGGCCGCCCGGCCGAGTTGTTCCGATACACCGGCGCCGACAACGCCGACGGCCAGGCCCCGGGCCTCGCCCTGCCGGCCCTGCGCTGAGACTCCGTGGGTCGCCGGGTCGATATTCCGGCTTGCGATGCCGGGGCCGGCCCATTAGAGAAGCCGCTCGCTTTCGACCGAGCGTCTACGGCCCCGCGGAGAGGTGGCAGAGTGGTCGAATGTACCGCACTCGAAATGCGGCGTGCCTTTACGGGTACCGTGGGTTCGAATCCCACCCTCTCCGCCACCGCCTTGGCCTAGCTGTCTTGGACAGCCGACTCTCGCACATGTGCCGCGTAGTGCGGGGCTTGCGCCCTGCTTCCGGTACCTCAGTCGCCTCCCGTCCTCGCATCCAGCCCTATTTGGGCTCATTCCCGATCGGGCTCTTTGGTCGCTTTGCGCCACACCCGGTTTGGCTAGAGGCTTGTTCCGCCTGTTCCAAAGATTTGTGGGACCTTGACGTCGACTCGCGCCTACGCCCAATGGCCCTAGAATGCCCGCCCCGCCTGACTTCCTGACCCAGACGTGGGTAAAGGAGCAACCAGATTAACAGGCAGGTAACAGGGCCTGTTCCGCCCGTTTTCAGGACGTGTAATCGGCTCGATCTGGACGTGTTCCGCCGTCGATCAGGCCGTGATGCCGAGCGCGATTCGCTGATCTTCCCACGACAGCGGTAGCGGCCGTTCGATCAGATCTTTGAGGGTGACGCCAACGGGCTGATGCCCCTCCAGGATCGCCACCTGAATGTCGGGTGCGAGAAACGCCAGAGTCGCGAGCCTTCGCGTGTGTCGGTCGTCGATCCCCTGGCAGTTGAGCCAGGAGGGTGTTCGCGCCGAGGGCTGGATCCCGACCTTCGCGAGCTCCCGGTGAGCGCGACGCAGGCCCGCGACAAGAGTTCGATCGATCCGCCGCCGCTCGGTGCGACCGGAGGCACCGGCCTCCAGCCAGACCCGTCCGGCGCGCTTCTGGAGCTTTGCCGATACGACCAGCGTGGTTGACCCGTCCGCAGCCGGGGGCGGGATGTCTCGCACGGCCCGTGCCCGCGCCTCGATGGTGAGGGCGAGGGCGATACGATCGGTGTGGACCGTAACTTTGGTGATCAGCTCGCGCAGGACTGCCCATGATGCGGTCGGGTCTCCGATCAGCTCGCGCAGGGCACCGGCGACCAGTTCCTCGACCGGAACCGCAGCTATCCGCTTGAGGCCATCCGGCGGCATGGCGACGCCCACGCCCTTCTGCAGCCTGGAGGACACGTAGTAGCGCCAGGTGTTTCCGCTGTGCCGGGCGGTGACGGGGCTCATCAGCCCGCCAGTCGCATCGTGGATCAGGCCTGTCAGCGACGCCGGCGATTGCTTTGCCCGCACCCGACGCGGCGTAGTGGACTTGGTGAGGAGGGTCTGCACCGCCTCGAACGTCTCCCGGTCGACGATCGGTTCGTGCAACCCCGGCCAGACCTTGTCGCCGTGGACGATCTCGCCGACATACAGGCGGTTCCTGAGCAGGTGGAACACCGAGCCTCGCCCGAACGGCTGCCCGCCTGTGGTTCGCCCCGCCGCAGAGGTGCGAACCCGGGAGACGATGCCCCGGTCCTTCATCTCGCGCTGAAGGACATGCACCGAGCCAAGCTCGAGATAGCGGGCGAAGCACCAGCGGACGATCGCGGCTTCTTCCGGGATGATCTTCAGAGTCCGCTCGTGACCGATGTAGCCAAGCGGCGCGTTGCCGCCCATCCACATGCCCTTCTTCTTGGAGGCCGCGATCTTGTCGCGGATTCGCTCGCCGGTGACCTCGCGTTCGAACTGGGCGAAGGAGAGGAGCACGTTCAGGGTCAGCCGGCCCATCGACGTCGTGGTGTTGAAGGCCTGGGTGACCGACACGAAGCTGACACCGCGTTTGTCGAAACGATCAACGATGCGGGCAAAGTCCGAGAGCGACCGGGTCAGGCGATCGACCTTGTAGACGACCACCACATCGATCCGGCCGGCCTCGATGTCCGAGAGCAGCCGCGTCAGTCCCGGGCGCTCCATGTTACCGCCTGAGTAGCCGCCGTCATCGTAGCGGCCGGGCAGACCCAGCCACCCCTCGCCTTTCTGGGAGGCGATGTAAGCGGCGCAGGCTTCCCGCTGGGCGTCGAGCGAGTTGAAGCTCTGGTCCAGGCCCTCCTCGGAGCTCTTGCGCGTGTAGATCGCGCAGCGAAGCATCCGCTCGCTCACTGCTTGCCGCTCCGCCGCAGCCCGAAGAAGGCCGGGCCGTTCCACTTCGTGCCGGTGATCTCGAAGGCGATGGGCGAGAGCGAGGTCCATCTGCGGCCGGCGTAGAGATAGCCGCCGCCCTCCATCACCTCGACCTCATGGCGAACCCCTGCCCACTCGCGCACGATGCGGGCTCCCGTCTCCAGACCATCGCCCAGCCGCCCCTCGCCGCGCAGCTGGCGGCGAAGTTCCGGAGATATGCCGCCATAGGCTTTGGTCTGGATCAGCCATGCGAGGCAGCGGCGAAGCAGGTCCGGCGCCCGCAGTCTGGGCGGCGCACCAAAGCCATGTCTTCGCCAGGCCTCGCGAAGCGCCTGCAGCGACAGGCCTTCCAGCGACCTTGCGGCTTCGTCCGGGGTCATTGAGCGCCTCCGGAAGCGAGCCGGTAGACCCGGCCGCCCTCGGCCGCTTCTGACACCGCGGCCATCCCGTGGGTCTTCTTCAGCGCCCCGGCGAGGAACCCTCGCACCGAGTGGGGCAGCCAGCCGGTGGCCTCGGAGATCCGGGAGACCGTCACGCCGTCCGGCTGGCTCAGCATCTCCACCACCTGGGCGGCCTTGGTGCCTTCGCGAGGCGGGCGGCTAGTGGGAGGCTCTTGCTGATCGGCGGCTGGCACCTCGGGTTCTGCGGCCGTAAGGGGCTCCGCCTCCTCAGCCAGTCCGAGAGCTTGCCGCCCGGCCGGCGTCGCGCGGTAGAGAGCGTCGGCACCTTCGAGCAGGCCATGCCCGACGAGGATGGCTGCGCTCGTCCGGGCGCGCGGGGCGATCTCGAACCCGTCGGATCCGGCAGCGGCCACGCGCTGCAGCAGGATGCGTTGTGCAGACGAGAGGGTGAGGTCGGTCATGGTTTCAAGCTCCTGGTCGCGGCCGGGACCGGCCGCATGACCTGAAGCCCCGGCGGCCAGAGGCCTTCGGAGCGGGCCGGGCGTTCTCCGCGCCAGCCTCTCCAACACACTCCGTTCGAAGGTGAAGTCCAGCGGTGTCGCCAATTATTTGGCGGGAGGCCGCCGATTGCGGAGCACCGCCTCGCCAGCGGCGGCGATGACGGCCTGATCCTCGCCGAGTTGACGCAGTCGGGCAAAGCTCTGGGCGAGATCAACGGGTGCGGTGACCGCACGAGACGCGGCCTCCTCGCCAAGGTCGGCGACCAGCATCAGCAACAGGCCGACGGCTTCGTCAGCGACCTCTGGGTGGATCATGGGACCTCCGTCCCGTGACGAAGCCATGGGTCACGCCGATGAGCCACGCCTGTCGGGACTCTAGTCGAGAAGGTCGCCCATCCTGACCTCAAGGGCGCGGGCGATCTTCTCCGTGGCGGCGATGGTCGTGTTCTTCACCGCCCGCTCCACTTGACTGATGAAGGTGCGATGCAGGCCTGCACGATGGGCCAGCTCCTCCTGTGACCAGCCCTTCTCACGGCGCAGCGCGCGCACCCGTTCGGCCAGTCTGTTCGCGATCTCCATCGCGCCGAGAAGGCGTCGGACGCAGCCTGATCATCTACAGTCCACTCATCTCATTCTCGGTTGATGTCGCCGGCGTTCGATGGCTGATGGGGTCACCTGAGACGAATAGTATTCACATGCCCCTGCCCTCCTTCGATCCCTGGTCGCCGCACGCGTCGGTGCTGCGCGAGAAGGTGTTCGAGCATCTCTTCCTCGGCGATCTCACTCGCGCGCTTCTGAAGGTGGGCCGCCGCTGCGAGGTACTGCGGGCCGAGTATGACGGGGCCGGCTACGATCTGGTCCTTGAGGCCGACGGTATCCTTCGCCATATTCAACTGAAGGCGGTGCGGGCCGACGGCAAGCGTGCCCATGTCGACATCAACATCGAACTGGCGAGCAAGCCGTCCGGCTGCGTCGTATGGATGCTGATCGACCCGGCGACCTTTACCACCACCCGCTACCGCTGGTTCGGCGGCTCCCCGGGCGGGCCGCTGCCTCCGCTCGGCGATCGCGCCGTGCGACATACCAAGGCCGACAGCCAGGGCGTCAAGGCCGAGCGGCCTGGGCTGCGGCAGCTGCCGAGGTCGCGCTTCCTCTCCGTCGAGACCATGGACGAATTGCTGGACATGCTGTTCGGCGAAGAGCGAACGCGGGACGTTCATCGGCTCCGCGCCCATCTGGCCATGCAGCCGTCCCCGCCGTCGTCCGATCCCGCCTGGATGAGACTGGTGCGCCTTGGCCAGTTCGACGCCCTGCCCGAGCGGCTGGACGAGGACGAGATGGTGGAGTTCACCCATCTGGTCGACGGTTACTCCCTGGCGGGCCTGACCGATCCCGACGCGATCCAGACAGCGCTGGCCGATTCTAGGCCTGACCCACACACGCAGGGCCTGCTGGCCTCAGACCTGTGGGCGGCGATGTTCATCGAACACCGCCGCCTCAGGTTCGCGGGCGCTGATCTGGGGGCCGACCACCAACTCTGGTTCGACGCGGCTTACCAGTGCCTCAGAGCGTTGCTTCTGAGCCGCTGATCAGGTGAAGCCGATCTGCTTCCTCTGCTCCCACTTCTGGTTCAGCTCGGCCGTTCGCCTATCCCATTCCTCCTGAGAGGCCTCGAGTACCCCCGTCCGCCTCGTAACCGCGATCGACTCGTACTGATCGACTAGCGTCTCGAGCCGCGCCGTTTCCCGGAAGAGGAACTGGATCAGAGCGTGATTGTCGCCGTACGCCGCCGCCGCGCGATCCACTTGTTCAAGAAACGCCCGCTGCGACGGCGCATGCCCCTGCATCCCCTTACGCGCCATCGCGATCAGTACGCCTCGGTAGTAGGTGGTCAGTTCCGTCTCGCCGTCTCGCCCCTTCATCTCGATCGGCATTTCCGCGACCTCAAAGGCCGTCAGACGGTTCGAGACAGGCAATCGGTGGCGTCGCTGCCGCTTCGCGCCCCGTCCAAGCGGGTTACCGGTCTGCCCCTTCTCGAACTGACCCTTCTTGTTGCGTTCCGCCATCACGCCGCCTCCACTTCCAGAGCCGCATCGGCGATCGCGTCCATCTCGGCGTTCCGCCGCGCCTGCACCTCGGCGTAGGTCTCGCCGGTCTCGGCCAGGATCGCCTTCTTCCCGGTCTGCTTTTCCCAGCGCCAGATCGTCACCTCGCAGTACTTCGGTTCGTATTCGATCAGCCTCGCCTTCCGCTTCCCGCGCTCTGCCGCGATCAGCGTCGAGCCGGAGCCGCCGAAGCAATCCAGCACCACATCGCCGCGCTTTGAGGCGTCCTTAATCGCATCGAGGATCAGCGGAACTGGCTTCACCGTCGGGTGCAGCTCGAGCTCAGACCTCCCGCCGGTCTTACGCACCCCGCGGCAGTTCCAGACATTGGTCCGGTAACGTCCGTTCGCTCCGAGCTCGACGGTATTCAGGTGCGCGCCCTCCCCGACCTTCCAGACGAACACTAGCTCATGCTGGCTCCGGTAGAAGCTCCCCATCCCGGCTGAGTCCTTGGACCAGACGCAAAGGTTCAACAGTCCAGAGTAGACCTGCCGGCCGGCGGCCATCATCTCCTCGATGTGACGCCAGTCCATGCACTGATAATGGACCGCCCCATCAAGACTGACCTCGGCGGCGTTTCGGAAGGCCGTCGCCAGGAAGTCAGTGAACTGCTGCGGGCTCATCTCACCAGACGCCATCGCGAACTCCTGGTGCTTCACTCCGCCAAGCCCTCCGACGAAGCCATCGATCGGCACGTTGTACGGTGGATCGGAGAAGACCATCCTCGCCCTTTCCTCCCCCATCAGCTTCGCGAAGTCCGCCGGCTCGCGGGCGTCGCCGCAGAGCAGTCGGTGCTCGCCAAGCAGCCACAGATCGCCGCGCCCCACTCCAGCCGTCGCGCGCTTCGGCTCGGGCGTTTCGCTCAGCCGCTCCTCCTTCGTCGGCGGATCCAGAAGCACATCGATTTCGCCGGTGGAGAAGCCAGTGAGTTCGAGATCGAAAGGCACGATCTCTTCCAGTTCGCCAAGCTCGAGCCGCAGCAGTTCGCCGTCCCAGCCGGACTTTTCGGCCAGTCGGTTATCGGCCAGTGCATAGGCCCGGACATCCAGTTCAGACAGATGCGACAGCGGCAGCGTCGGCACGACCGCCAGTCCAAGCAGCTTCGCCGCTTCCACCCTCCCGTGGCCGGCGACGATACGGCCCGCATCGTCGGTCAGAACCGGGTTCGTAAACCCGAACTGTCGGATCGAGGCCGCGAGCTGAGCGATCTGCTTTTGCGAATGAGAGCGCGCGTTGCGCCTGGCGGGCTTCAGTTCGCCCGGCGGCTTCATTCGCACCACGGGCGTTGCGCCGCTGATCGATCCAGCGGACATATTCAAGGTGTCTTCCATTAGAGTGCCTCAAAGGGGATTTCCCGAGAGCGGTTGCTCCGGGAGCTCTTCAGGCTTGCGCCGTCTCAAGGCCGGCGACGGACGAGGGTTTTCCTCGCCCGAACCAGCAGAGCAGCTCTCCCAATAGGCACGTCAATGGGGGCGCCTACCATTATTTGTCCGCGTGGCGCGCCCGCCAACGCTAGGCCGAGGCGCACCGCTCGGAGTTCAGAACTCCTCGAACAGTGGGGAGCGACGGACCCGTGCTATCGATCATACGTCAACAGCATTGAGGGCCATTATTCCACGCTGTTGAAATCTGCCCAGATCACAGTTGGGTCCTCCGCCGCACTCGCGATGACCCGTAGCTGGAGCCGCTTCGCGCCAGAAGCGGTCGTCCCCACACCGCCGAAAAGGCGACATTCACACGGGCTGCCAAGGTCTGCTTCTCGGCGTTCAGCCTGAGGCTGGTCTCGACCCGTTGCGGACGCCCAGCAC
>Ga0247844_1002304_pt1 | contig 31571 bp, 33 predicted proteins | sample LaCtaG_FD_192421 | JGI IMG/M metagenome (GOLD analysis project Ga0247844, IMG submission 192421) | Freshwater microbial communities from meromictic Lake La Cruz, Castile-La Mancha, Spain - LaCruzMarch201714.5m_1 | ecosystem: Environmental > Aquatic > Freshwater > Lake | place: Spain: Castile-La...
ACGGCAACCTGACCAATGCGCACGCGCTCAAGGCCGAGTTGTTTTCCAACGACCACCGCCACATCAACACCGACAGCGATTCCGAAGTTCTGTTGAATGTGCTGGCGCACGAGCTGGAAAAAACCACGCGCGGTTTGCCGCTCAAACCCATGGATGTGTTCGAGGCCGTGCGCGGCGTGAACCGCCGTGTCAAAGGCTCTTACGCGGTGATCGCCTTGATCGCAGGCCACGGTTTGGTGGCTTTTCGCGATCCGCACGGCATTCGCCCCTTGTGCATGGGCCGTGGCGAAAACGGCTCCATCATGTTGGCCAGCGAGTCGGTGGCACTGGATGGCACGGGGCACCAATTTGAGCGCGATGTGGCCCCGGGTGAAGCCATTTTCATCGATCTGAATGGCCAAATGCACACCCAGCCTTGCGCCGAAAAAACGCAATTGAGCCCGTGCATTTTTGAATACGTTTATTTGGCGCGCCCGGACTCCACCATGGACGGTATTTCGGTTTATCAAGCCCGCTTGAACTTGGGCGAGACGCTGGCCAAGCGCGTCATTTCGACCCTCCCGCCGAGCGACATCGATGTGGTGATTCCGATCCCCGAGTCAAGCCGCCCCAGCGCCACGCAATTGGCCCATTTGTTGGGCATTCCATACCGCGAGGGGTTTGTCAAAAACCGCTACGTGGGCCGCACGTTCATCATGCCGGGCCAAGCGGTGCGCAAAAAGTCGGTGCGTCAAAAGCTCAACACCATCGTGAGCGAGTTCAAGGGCCGCAATGTGCTGCTGGTCGACGATTCCATCGTGCGCGGCACCACCAGCCGCGAGATCGTGCAGATGGCGCGTGACGCCGGTGCCCGCAAGGTCTACATGGCCAGCGCAGCGCCCCCAGTGCGCTACCCCAACGTGTACGGCATCGACATGCCCACCAGCCAAGAGCTGGTGGCGCATGGCCGCAGCATCGAAGAAATCCGCCAAATCATTGGCTGCGATGCCCTGATTTACCAAGACGTGGACGCCATGAAAACGGCCGTGGCCCAAGCGCGTGTCAACGCAGCGGGCGCGCTGTCTGATTTCGACGCGTCTTGCTTTGATGGGGTGTACGTGACGGGAGATATTTCTGCCGAGGACATCAGCCGTTTGAGCCAAACCCGCCCTCAAGCCGAAGAGGGCGATGAAGATAATTCGCGTTTGGCTTTGCCCAACGCCAGCGTGTGAGACAGCAATATGACCGAACCCTCCCGATTTGACGATTTGCACATCGAAACCCTGGCCGTGCGTGCCGCGGTTGAGCGCAGCCAGTATGGCGAAAATTCCGAGGCGCTGTACCTGACCAGTGGCTATGTGCAGCCCACAGCCGAATCTGCCGCCCGCCGTTTTGCAGGGGACGAAGACGGCTACACCTATGGCCGCTACGGCAACCCCACGGTCACCAGCATGGAAATGCGCTTGGCGGCCCTCGAGGGCACCGAAGCGGCGATGGGCACAGCCTCGGGCATGTCGGCCATCTTGATGATGTGCATGGGCCTCTTGAAGGCGGGCGACCATGTCGTGTGCTCACGCTCCATGTTTGGCTCGACCATCAAACTCATTGGCTCAGACCTTGCCAAGTTCGGCGTGGAGTCCAGTTTTGTCTCGCAAACCGATTTGAAAGAATGGCAAGTGGCCATCCGTCCCAACACGCGCTTGTTGTTTGCAGAAACCCCGACCAACCCGCTGACCGAGGTGTGCGATATCCAGGCGCTGGCCGACATCGCCCACAACGCCGGCGCTTTGTTTGCGGTGGACAATTGTTTTGCAACGCCCGCCCTGCAACGCCCTGTGGCCATGGGGGCCGACCTTATCATGCATTCGGGCACCAAGTACCTCGACGGCCAGGGCCGCGTGATGGCGGGTGCGCTCTGCGCTTCGCAGCAGATGGTGACTGAGAAGTTTTTGCCCGTGCTCAAAAGCGGTGGCATGACCTTGGCACCTTTCAATGCGTGGGTGGTGCTCAAAGGCCTGGAAACATTGGACCTGCGCATGCGTGCCCAGACGTCCCGCACCCAAATTTTGGCCGAGTGGCTGGAAAAGCACCCCGCCGTGGCGCGGGTGCATTACCCCGGATTGGCCAGTCACCCGCAGCACGAATTGGCCATGCGACAGATGTCGGGCCTGGGCGGTGCGGTCCTGTCCTTTGAAGTGAAAGCCGAGGGGCCGGAACAATCTCGACAACGCGCATTCCATGTGATGGACCAGATGAAAATGTTGTCCCTGGCGACCAACTTGGGCGACACCAAAACAATGGTGGCGCACCCCGCCAGCACCTCGCACGGACGCCTCACCGAAGCGCAGCGCCAAGCCGCAGGCATCGGTCAAGGCCTGATCCGCGTGGCGGTGGGCTTGGAGTACCCGCAAGATGTTCAAAAAGACCTGTCCCGCGGTCTCGACACCCTTTGATATGACCACCCTCGCACGCACACGTACCCGCTTTGCCCCATCGCCTACCGGCTTCATTCACTTAGGCAACATCCGCTCGGCTTTGTACCCCTGGGCCTTTGCCCGCGCCACGGGCGGTGACTTTATTTTGCGCATTGAAGACACCGACCTGGACCGCTCCACACAAGCGTCTGTGGACGTGATCATCGAAGGCATGGCCTGGCTTGAACTCAACCACGACGAAGGCCCGTTCTACCAAATGCAACGCATGGACCGCTACAAGGCGGTCTTGGCCGAGCTCATTGCCGCGGGCCATGTTTACCCCTGCTACATGAGCATGGAAGCCTTGGACGCGTTGCGCGAGCACCAAATGGCCAACAAGGAAAAGCCCCGCTATGACGGCACCTGGCGTCCCGCTGAGGGCAAAACCCTGCCCACGATGCCAGAGGGCGTGAAGCCTGTGCTGCGCTTCAAGAACCCGATGGGTGGCGTGGTGGCTTGGGACGACAAGGTCAAAGGCCGCATCGAGATCCGCAACGACGAGCTGGACGATTTGGTCATTGCGCGCCCGGACGGCACACCCACCTACAACTTCTGTGTGGTGGTGGACGACATCGACATGCGGATCACGCATGTGGTCCGTGGTGACGACCATGTCAACAACACCCCACGTCAGATCAACATCTTTCACGCCCTGGGCAAAGCGCCCCCGGTGTACGCCCATCTGCCCACGGTGCTCAACGAGCAGGGCGAGAAGATGAGCAAGCGCAACGGTGCCAAAGCCGTGACCGCCTACCGCGAGGAAGGCTATTTGCCTGATGCCATGGTCAACTATCTTGCACGCTTGGGCTGGAGCCACGGCGACGATGAGATTTTCAGCCGCGCGCAGTTTCTGGCGTGGTTCAACCTCGACCACTTGGGCCGCAGCGCTGCGCAGTTTGACGAAGCCAAACTCAAGTGGGTCAATGCCCAACACCTCAAGGCCCTGGACGATGCCGAGTTGGCCCGGCACGTTCAGCCCTTCTTGGCCAAGTTGTCGGTGGTGGCCGACGAGCGCTTGGCCAGCATCTGCGGTTTGTTCAAAGACCGCTGCGACACACTGGTGGTTTTGGCGCAATGGATTTCAGCCTTCTATTTGGACGTGGTGCCCAATGCTGAGGAAAAGACTTTGCATGTGACCGATGCCGTCAAACCTGCGCTGGCCTTGTTGGCCGACAAGTTGGCGGCATGTGCTTGGGACAAGGCATCGATTGCGGCCATGATCAAAGAAACATTGACTGAAACTGGCCTCAAGATGCCGCACTTGGCCATGCCAGTTCGGGTGCTGGTCATGGGCACTGCCCAGACGCCATCGCTGGACGCGGTGCTGGCCTTGAATCACCGTGAAAAAATTCTACAGCGCTTGAAAAACGCCTGAATTTCTGTCTATAATTCAAGACTCGACACCAACGAGGCATGACAGTTCAGCAGCAATGCGCAATGTCTTACCAAAGGGGGTATAGCTCAGCTGGGAGAGCGCTTGCATGGCATGCAAGAGGTCATCGGTTCGATCCCGTTTACCTCCACCAAAGTGTCGAGATGATTCGCAAGAATCCGTCCAGGTTATGACCCTATCGTCTAGAGGCCTAGGACATCACCCTTTCACGGTGAGTACCGGGGTTCGAATCCCCGTAGGGTCGCCAAGTTTTGTAGCACTTGGCCAGTTTGCATCTGCTCTCTGGCAAAAGCTCCAGCTATCAGGAGTGGTAGTTCAGTTGGTTAGAATACCGGCCTGTCACGCCGGGGGTCGCGGGTTCGAGTCCCGTCCACTCCGCCAAATACCTATATAAATCAATAACTTATGAAAGTTATTTGGATTTACATACCCAACCACATACCATCAAAATGATGGTAGCTTTCAGATGTGGGAGCATTGGATTGCGCCATGCCTAGCCAGTAGGCTAAGCACCTAGAGATGCCTGTCATGATTAGCGGTACGCTAGTGCGACAAGGCCAAAGGGCCCCCACCCCCCCTGTCATTTCTGGCTGGAAGGCCCCCCACCGTACCCCCACCCCCCCAAATTCCATTTGGGTCCCATCCGGCTACCCTAGCACTTAGATTCGGACAAATGACTTGCAGTTTTTTAGAGACCGGTGGTTTAGCATCCTCAGTCAATCGATTCTCTTAAGAAATATTGGCCCGTTAAGTGCGGGATCCACTACTCACCTGGAGTTGAGGCTGTAAAATATTGCTATGAGTCTAGTTTCACTGTACGAAAAACACCCAGATGAACTTTCTGGTTATCGGGTTGAACAGATCGTCGCTTTAGCGGGAGATGGTCGGTTACGTGACGGGTCCGAATGTTCCACGGAACTACGGGCATTCTTCCGAAAAATGGATTTGAATCGCTTAGGTGCTTTTATCCACGAAACGCTATCAGAAAAATTTACCGATAGTGGGTTTGTTCTTCAAGACTTAGTCAACGAGCTTGGACGAAGACTAAGTTTTGATGTCCAGAATGGTCTGAATCGCCCCGGGTTTCGTGGAGGCCAGTTGGCTTAAGTTGAGACCTCGGTCTCGTTCTTCCCGGCTAGCTGCCGGTAGTAGTTCGCCTCAGCTTCAGCCGGTGGAATATACCCAATCGAGCTGAGCAGTCGGTGGTGGTTGAACCAAGCTACCCATTCAAGGGTTGCCAGTTCCAGTGCCTCCTTGGTTTTCCAAGGCGCACGGCGGTGGATCAATTCGGCCTTGTACAGCCCATTGATCGTCTCGGCCAAGGCGTTGTCGTAGCTGTCGCCACGGCTGCCCACCGAGGGCTCTATGCCTGCCTGCGCCAAGCGTTCGGTGTAGAGAATGGAAACATATTGGGAACCCCTATCCGAATGGTGAATCAAGGCATCTGCGCGTTCAGGTTGCCTGTCAAACAAGGCCTGCTCCAGCGCATCGAGCACAAAGTCTGTGCGCATCGAACTGCTCACCCGCCAGCCCACGATGCGCCTAGCAAACACATCGATCACAAAGGCCACGTATTGCCAGCCCTGCCAGGTGCTGACGTATGTGAAGTCCGACACCCACAGCTGGTTGGGTCGATCGGCTTTGAATTGACGGTTGACCCGGTCCAACGGGCATGGTGCTGCTTTGTCCGGGACCGTGGTGCGGATGACCTTGCCCCTGCGAACGCCGTGCAATCCCATGCGTTTCATCAGCCGCTCGACCGTACAACGCGCCACCGTGGTGCCCTCACGATTCATCTGGTGCCAGACCTTGTCTGCCCCATAGACCTGCATATTAGCCTGCCAGACGGCTTGGATCTGCGGCATTAGGGCTTCATCGCGTTTGGCCCGGGCGCAAAGCAGTTCGGGCTTGCGTTTGCGGGCAGCGTGGCACCTGTAGCCAGACGGGGCGATTTGCAGCACTTTGCAAATCGGCTCGACCCCTTGGATATCGCGATGTTTGTCGACGAACGCCCTCAAGACTTCAGTCGGCGGTCGAGCTCCGCCTGGGCAAAAAAAGCGCTCGCCAGCTTGAGGATTTCGTTGGCTTTGCGCAGTTCCTTGACTTCGCGCTCGAGGTCTTTGATGCGGGCTCGCTCGTCAGAGCTGACACCATCGCGCCTGCCTTCGTCAACCTCGTGCTGTCGAACCCAGTCGTTGAGGGTTTGCGGCACGCAGCCAATCTTTGGGGCAATGGACTCAATGGTGGCCCAAAGGGAGGGGTACTCGCCTCGGTGTTCGAGCACCATGCGGACAGCGCGTTCGCGCACCTCGGGTGAAAAACGGTTTGATTTCTTGCTCATGGCTCCATCTTCTCAAAGTGTGGAGCCTCCTCAAAATCCGGGGCGACTCAGGTTTGGATCCATGCCAATCAGCTTTGATGCAACATTCAAGGTTTAAAACGACAAGCTCTATGAATTTTGCCGTGCAAACAAAACTATTTATCTTTTGCTTTTTGAAGTTCTACGGTTCTCGCCGACCACAGTTTGACCGGCTTGTCTGGCTTAGTGCCGATCGTACTGTGAGCAGCCTGTTCATTAGGCACGCACTGATCAAACTGAAATCAGCATTTCTGATGAAATCGTCATCGGCGTTAACAGGATGACCCTATACAGACCGAGCACCGTCAACTTCGATGCACGTACCGCTTATAAATGAGGCTTCATCACTGGCCAAATACAGCGCGGCATTTGCAACATCATTTGCAGTTGAAAAACGGCCGAGAGGAATAGTTGAAAGAAAACGAGTGCGAATATTTTCATCAATTAAACCACCAGCAAATTCAGAAGAGAGTCCTGTGTCAGGATTAAACACAGGATTTATGCAGTTTACCCGTATATTATCGGGTCCAAATTCTGCTGCGAGGGATTTGCTGGCTGTTATGACTGCTCCTTTAGAGCTATTGTACCAAGTCAAACCTGGACGAGGTCTAATTCCTGCAACAGATGCGATATTAATGAAACTACCGCCTCCCTGCTTGCGCATCTGCGGTACAGCGTGGATGATTGAAAGATAGATACTTTTCATATTCACAGAAAAGCAACGATCAAACTCTTCTTCTGTCACCTCTAGGGCAGATTTATTTCGATGCGTCCATCCAGCATTATTAATAAAAATATCCAGTCGTCCCCACTTATCAATTGCTAGTTCTACAAGATTTCTAACTTGATCACTTTGAGTGACGTCTGTCATAGAAGAAATAGCTTTAGAACCGTTTAGATTAATTTCTGCGCAAACATTTTCTGCACAATCTCCACGAATATCACAAACGATAAGCAAAGCTCCTTCCGAAGCAAATCTCTTTGCTATTCCCTCGCCAATTCCGCCACCTGAGCCAGTTATGACAACAACTTTTCCCTTTAATCGCATAAAGTTTGTTTAAGTTTTTCTTTGTTGAAGGAAGCGTTCTGCAGCACCATCATTAATGGAAGACCATAGAATCTGATCCTTTTGAAAAGATTTAAAACTATTGAATACCTTGGCAAAAGATTGACTTTTAGTGGCGTTCTCTTCTAACACCTCATTAGCAGCCTTTTGCATGCCGCGCATCACTTCAGTTGGCCATGTAACTAGCTGCACTCCACCTCCGATAATTCGCTTTAATGCAGTGATATTTAAAGCATCATATTTTGCAAGCATATCAATAGATGCGTCGCTGCAAGCAGACTGCAAAGCTGCTTTGTAAAAAGCAGGAAGTGCTTCCCAAGCTGGTTTATTAATTAATAGGGAAAGCGAGGCGTTGAGCTCAAGGACTCCGGGACCATAATAAAATTTAGCAACTTTATTTAATCCGAGTTTTTCATCATCATAAGGACCAACCCATTCAACGGCGTCAATAGTGCCTTTTTCAAGAGACGTGTAAATATCACCGCCAGGAATTTGTTGCGGAACCGCTCCTAATTTAGCAAAAACCTGTCCCACTAATCCAGGACTTCTAATCCTAAGACCTTTTAAATCATTGAGAGTATTGATTTTTTTTCTATACCAGCCACCCATTTGAGCCCCAGTATTACCTGCTGGAAGCTGTATTATGTTAAATTTAGAATAGACTTCTCGCAGTAGATCCATTCCACCGCCATAATTCATCCAAGCGTGTTGCTGTCGAGGAGTTAGCCCAAAAGGTACTCCAGTATCAAAAGCCAAGGCAGGTTCTTTTCCAAGATAATAAAATCCAGCAGTATGACCACATTCAACTGTTCCATTTTGAACAGCATCTAGAATGCCTAATGCTGGAACTAATTCTCCAGCCGAGTGCGTACTGATTTCAAATTTACCATCTGTCAGAGCTGCTACCCTTTTTGAAATCATCTCGGCAGCACCCCAAAGTGTGTCAAGACTCTTGGGAAAACTTGATGGCATTCTCCACCTAATCACTGGTTGAGCATGCACAATGCTAGGTGCTGACATCAGTGCAACACCAGAGGCAGTGGTTACAGCAGTAACAAAATTTCTGCGTTTCATTTTATACCTTTAAAGTTATTGAGTGAAAATAATTAATCTATGCAAGCAGGATCTGATCGTAATTCCCGTCGTGCAAAGTAGTCAAAAGTGAGATTTATAATTTCGGGTTTGATTAAAAAATCTCTTGCTATTTCTGCGCGGATAGGATCAATTGATCGTATGGTGCCTATAGCCAAAGCTCTGTTCTGAAGGTCTGCGACTTGTTCTAACCATATTGCTAATATGGTAGCATGTTGAATTGTAGATCCTGAGGTCAGTATTCCGTGGTGTGCTAGCAAAATTGAACTTTTATGTCCCAAAGCATTGGCAATAATTTCACCTTCATTATCATCAATCGGAAGCCCCGGCCATTCTGGAAGATAAGCACATTGGTCAAAAAATGGTGTTGCATCCATGTGTGCTACAGCTAATTCGTTACCGACCATAGATAATGCAGATGCCGCTGGAGGATGTGTATGGACAATGCAATTTATATCAGGGCGATGTCTGTAAATCCAAATATGAAATCGATTCGCTGGATTTACTGAAAAGTCGCCATTTAAAACTTCTAGATTGTCATTTATTAACGCTAGACGGCTAGCTTGAGCTTCGTCAGCGCCTTCTCCAAAGCGTAAGGTTAAAAATGTATTTTTTTCACTGCCTCTTGATGTGATTTGCCCTGCAAGACCTCCACGCCAGTGGCCATGCGAAGCGAGCATTCTGCAAGACAACGCTAACTGTTGGGATGTACTTAAGAGTGTTGAGTCCATATCTCAATGTGAAGTAAAAATTGGAAAAAAACAATCCTTTAAAACTTAATTTTATTATGGTTTTCCCTTGCTTATCTTTGATTTATAGTTCTAAAAGGTTATTTTTTTTAAAGACAATTCGTCATGGCAACTGATTTCGTTATGACATTTTGTGAGTATTTCGGCGAACGAGACCGCCGATTCTGGTGATCGTGACCGATGGTGGCGTGATAGTTTAAAGATGGGTAGGGCAGTGCTGGAAACCAAAACTTTATATACATTGGCCGTTGGCTACGAAAACTCCATATACATTGAGGCATCTCTGGGCCACAAAGGGTCCTCAGCAGGTGCTCAAAAAAGTAGCACCGTAAAAAGAAATGACACTGGTTTACAGCTGGTGTCACAAAGTGACTTTTAAAATATCACTTTATAATTATATGAGTATACTTCAACTATACTACTTTGGCCCTGTTGAAAACAGCTAAGTTGTTGTTTTTAATGGGGAAAAAAGGTGAAATGTAGGAGTTTTCACACTGCAAAGGTCGCAAGTTCGAAACTTGCATAGCCCACCAAAAATTCCGAATGAAATCAAGCACTTAGAGGAAACTCTAGGTGCTTTTTCTTATGTCAAAAGTAGTATGGTCCGGGTTTACTACTTCTCATAGATTTTTCGATGTCTTTTCATAGATTTCGGAACAGTCAATCAAATATGGTTTGCTGACGGATGTGGATCAGCAAAACACGTATCTGGTAACGCTTGAATTTCTTGCGAGCTGGGATTCGTTTGAGTGGCTCATATCAATCAATCAATATTCCGCCAGTTCGAAATGGATAGGGTCCAGGAAAGTTGCCGATGACGGCAGTATGCGTGACCAATCGCTGACCGTTCCACAAATGCAATTGGTATCCAGGCGGCTCAAAGACAAAGCTGTCGGGTCCATCAACGCTCAGGTCGAGAGCTATTTGGTGCGCAGGGCTTGGGCAGGTCGATGCAATGCTGCCTCCAAAGCGCGCCTGTATTGATCGATGCAGGTGTCCGCATGCAAGCCGCTCAACCTGGGGGTGGCGTGATATGACAGCTTCAAGCGCGTCCGCCCCTTCCAGTCCCAGTCTGTCCATGTGGCCTAAACCAGTGCGAAATGGTGGATGGTGCATCACCACAAGAGTCGGCGTATCTGGCTTTTCCGCGAGCGTTTGGTCCAGCCATTGCAAGCGCTCTTCACACAAGCGTCCACCTCCTTGGCCAGGAATGAGTGTGTCCAATGCTACAACGCGCACTGGATAGTCATCAATTGCGTATTGAATAAACGGTGCACATTGCCTTAAGTAGGTATGCTCAGGAAATGCTCTTCGCAATGCTTCACGTTCGTCATGATTCCCTGGGATCAAATACATGGGCATGGTCAGTGGCTTTAGCAAAGTTGCAAGCAAACCATACTCGTCATCACGACCATAGTCGACCAAGTCACCAGTTAGCAGCACCACATCGGGTCGCTGTTTTAATTGCATCACGCTATCGACACAGCGCTCAAGCATGGATGCCGTATCAACAATGCCGTATGCGGGCTTTCGTTCGGCCTTCAGATGGGTGTCGGTGATTTGGCAAAAAAGCATTTCAATCCTCCAAGCTGACGAGGGTTTGTGGATTCAGGGTGAATTCAAGGGTCTCACCCTTTGTGAAATTACGCCGCTCAAATATCCGCGCGATAACAAAATCTTTTGCACCAGTATCAAGCACCAAGCGAACATGGTCGCCAAGAAAAAAAGCGGTGACCACCTGGGCAGTGAAATTACCGCTGCCCGGCACTGCGAGCTTAAGATCTTCTGGCCGAAACATCAGGCCTGCAGTTGGTGTCGGTCCGGTCCAGGGAACACTCCCCCCTGGAAAGACCAGTAAACCACTTGCTACTTGACCAAAAATACGATTCATTGTTCCAATGAAATCAGCCACAAACGCATTAGCTGGTGATCGATAAATTTCTTCAGGAGTGCCAATTTGTGCAATACGTCCTTTGTCCATAACCGCTATGCGATCACCCAGTGCCATGGCTTCACCTTGATCGTGGGTAACGTATACAGTAGTGATCCCCAGAGAGCGCAAAAGACGATTGATCTCAACTCGCAGGCTTTCGCGTAACTTGGCATCCAGCGCAGTCAAGGGTTCATCGAGCAGCAAAACCCGTGGACGGGGTGCAATTGCGCGGGCAAGCGCCACTCTCTGACGTTGCCCCCCAGACAATTGGTCAATTCGCCGTTTCGCCAGATCTGAAATGTGCATCATCTCAAGTGATTCGCGAACCCGTTTTGATCGTTCATCAAAAGCTACTTTACGCACTCGCAGTCCGTATGCAACATTTTCTTCAACACTCATGTTAGGAAAAAGCGCATAGCTTTGAAAGACCATTCCAACATTACGCCGTTCAATAGGAACTGCAGTAACATCCTCATCGCCAAACCATACTTTGCCTCCCTCATCCGGCTCATCAAGGCCAGCAACAAGGCGTAAAGTGGTAGTTTTGCCGCAACCTGATGGCCCTAAAAAGACCACGGTTTCCCCTGCTTGAATAGTGAGGTCTGTGGCTTCGAGTGCGCGTGTGCCGTCTTCATAGGTTCTTGCACATTGCTCCAAGCGAATGCTGACATTGCCTGCTGTGTTCATGTTCGCTTTCTTTGGCTGATGGCGTTTGACGCCCATTGCATGGCAATCAACAGCGGAACGATAATGACGAAAAACACCAACGTGTAGGCGCTTCCGACTTCTAGTCGAAGGGAAGCGTATGTGTCGGCCAAACCAACAGGCAGCGTCTGTGTCAGTGGCGTGTGCAACAAAAGCGTCATGTTGAACTCTCCCAAGGAAAGCGTCACCACCATCAACGATCCCGCAATGATTCCTGAGCTGCAATTAGGCAAAATAATGCCAAAGAACCGCTGGGTAAAGTTTGCGCCCAAGCTGCGCGCGCCTTCTTCCAGCGTTTTTAAATCGATCGAGGACATCACAGCAAGCACTGAGCGAACCATGAATGGCAATGTGAACAATACGTGGCCTACCAATATAAAGAGCCAGCTGGTACGAAAACTTCCCGAACTGCCATAGGTCACAATCAATGCAAGCGCAGTCGCTATGCCAGGTACCGCCACAGGCATCACCAGTAATTCTTCGATTGCACGGGTAAAAGCATTTTGGCGCTTGGCCAGCACATAAGCTGCTGGAATTCCCAACAGTAAAGTACAGGCGAGGCATGCTATTGCAAGTTGCAGTGATAGCAGGATCGGGCCACGGTAATCGGTCAATACTTTTTCAACCCATTGGGTAGTTATCCCGCCTGATACGCCTGTCATGTAATTCAGTGTCACGCCAGCGGTCATTGACATGAGCACCGGCACGATCAAGAACGCGCATACCGTCAACGTGAACGCAAGCTGCATCCAAAACAATGTTGAACGACGTGGTTTTTTGATTGCGGCTTGCACTAAGCTTATCCGGAAGCTGCGACTGAGGAACCGCTCAACGAACGGGCAAATGCCAGTGCTGCCCAGGTGATCCCACCAAGAACAAATGACAAAGCAGCCGCCATGGCAACATTGGCTTGGAGCGTGAACTCGGTGTAAATGACCATGGGTACAACATTGATGCGTGTGGCGAGTGTGAAGGCTGTACCAAAAGCACCCATGGATGTCGCAAAACAAATGGCACCTGCAGCGAGAAATGCTGGTTTTAATGCAGGCAATATCACGTCGCGAACCACCATAAATGGACCGGCGCCAAGAGAGCGAGCCGCTTCTTCCAATCGCGGATCAAGCTTTTCAGCAGCCGCCATCACAGTCAGGATAGTGCGAGGGATCGAAAAATAAACATAGCCCATGCATAGGCCAGCCATTGAATAAGCGAATACCAAGCGCTCTCCGAAGATCAAATCGGTAATGTCTGGAACCAGACCTTGGCGGCCAGCAAGCATGATCACCATGAAGCCTATCACCACACCTGGAAATGCCAGAGGTAGCGTCAACATCGCAGTTAGAAGTGCACGTCCACGAAATCTGTTGCGTTCAAGGAAGACACCCGTTATGCCGGAAACTATGAGTGTGAAAAATGTGACCCCCACCGAAAGCGCAATCGTTGCAATGAAGCTTTTGAGGTATCGGGTCTCGGTAAAAACAGCCAAGTAGGCTGACCATCCGAGCTTGCCGCTGCCACCGATGACCACAAGTTGAGCCAACGGTAGCAGGAAAAAAGCCGCAAACAAAATTGCGACTGGTGCCATCAGTGCGGCAAGCTGAACTCGCTCCCGCACATTTCTTGAAGTAATCAGCCGACTTCCTTTTGATAGCGATCAGCGATGACTTTAGATGCAGAGGCAAGTTTGAAAACATCCACTGCTTGTGTGCGCTTGTACTCCGAATCTGGCAAAAAGCGCGAGCGTGCTTCGGTGGACATGGCAGAGGCAAATACGGGGCGCAGGTAGGCGTTTGCCCAGTGGCGCTGGCCTTCATCCGAAAGTACAAAATCAAGCACCTTTCGGCCGTTATCAGCATTAGGTCCTTTGTTGACCAGACCCATGATGTAGGGCAATGCAACAGTACCTTCCGATGGAATTACGAACTGCACAGGTGCTTTATCGGTGTGTTGGCCACGATACGCGTTGAAGTCGTAATCCAACAAGATCGGAATCTCGCCCGAGATAACACGAGCATAGGAGGTCTGTGTTGGCACGATGGGTGCGTTAGCCTGCAAATTCTTGAAGAAACGGATCGCTGGATCGAAGTTTTCATAACTTCCGCCTAAAGCCAGGTTGACAGCCACTACACCAACTTGACCGACTGCAGCGCTCGCTGGATTCAAGTACCCGATCATTCCTTTGTAAGTGGGGTTTGCAAGGTCCTGCCATGAACGCGGTACTGGTTTGCCACGCAACGCTGCAGTGTTTACAAATAGTCCTAAAGTACCTGAGTGGATGGTGAACCAAAAGCCGTCCCTGTCCTTGAAACCTTCAGGAATTTCATTCCAACGCTGAGGTTTGTAAGGGGTGAGAACCCCAGCTTCACGCGCTTGTGGACCAAATTGACCGCCAAGGTAAGTGATGTCAGCGACAGGATTGTTCTTTTCAGCAATCAAAGCGGCCATAGATTGGCCAGAGTTTTTGTTATCTGGAGGAACTGATATGTTGAGCTTTTGATTCACCAGCTTCAGCATGCCCCCCCAATCTGCCCATTCTGTTGGGCAGTTGTAGCAGAGTGCACGAGCAGCCTGAGCAAAGGAGCTAAATGGTAAAGGTAGGGCAGCGGCAGCACCGATAGCGGCTGAGCTTTGGATGAGGCGTCGACGATCCATTTGATTCTCCTGAGTAAAAAAACTGAACAACCAAACTAAGTTTGTAGCAACTCAGTGACAAAACAATGACTTGGTTTTTGACGGTGCACGAAGATTTTTTCGTTGCCCGATGCGTTATTGCGCCATTTTTCAATCCTTAGCACTACATAAAACCGGCTTAAAGCCGCTGATTTGAAATCTGGTATCGACACGGATACGAACCTCGCATGAGGGGTGCTGTAGGGCTTGATAACAAGAGAAAATCCTCAAATTTTTAAAGCAAATCTCACACAAAAAATACCAAAATTCGGTTGTCCATTTGCGTCGTTGACAGTAAATTTATTGGATGCAAATCGAACATTTTTGGGTATGAGGGACGGCGATTTGGCCGTAACAGTGGGGGAACTACCTGGCTGCGAGGGAAAAAAAGGCCGTATCGTTCAGGTGCGTGGCCCTGTTCATTTGAGTGAGCAGTCTGGCGAATTGCTTTTATGGTCTTTGTCTAATGATTTAGGGTCATGCCTCGCTGAACATTTATTTTAAGACGTTAGACAGTTATTTTGAAATGCTCTAAACCTTGCTCTGTCCAATGAATACCATGACGTTCTTCAACTTTGAACCAGTGTCCAGCATCAGAATCTGATGGCTCCGATGCAATGGTTGTAATTGGGTTTGAGCCTGCTTCGCTGGCTCGCGTATGAGGGGAACCAAAGTACATACTTGGTGATTGATCGTCACTTGAATATCTAAATGCCCACATTTCTTTGCCATTGGTCAGTGCGCAAGAGATCCGCATAGGGTCATCTGATTTGCGCTTTTCCATGATGCGGGTTACATCACTTAACGTTGATTGAAGTGCAGAGATAGGATTATTAATGAGGCCTTTGCTAAGTGCAACTAAAAATAAAGCTTCACTGTCTGTGGTGCCTTCTCTATGTGGGTAGTGCACATGGTCAATTAAGTCTTCTACATCTTTGCGGCAGTTATGCCAATTGCCAATCTTGCCGTTGTGCATGAAGGTCCAGTTTTGCCAGATAAACGGATGGCAATTGCTTCTGTTGACCGCAGTGCCAGTGGTAGCGCGTACATGAGCAAAAAACAAACTTGTTCGAATATGCGCTGCAAGCGAGCGTAAATTGGCATCGTTCCAGGCGGGCAGTACATCTTTAAAGAGTCCAGGCGTGGTGCGCTGGGTGTACCACGCAACGCCAAATCCATCGCCATTGGTGACCCAACTGGATTGGGTAGCAGCAAGGCTTTGACTCACTATCGAGTGTTCTTGGTGAAATACCAAGTCTTCTAGGTAAATTTCTGGACCCGCGTAAGCAACCCATCTGCACATGGTGACCTCCATTAATGGATTGGAAATGTACTGCAGTCTATTGCATAGCTAAAAATCCATATGGTCATCTAGACCAAATGTCACTGCAAGATGAACAACAAATGCGGTGGCAGCTGATCGGCGCATCAACCGCTAAGCTCAACCCAACTTGGTTTTTGTCTTCTACCTGAAGATGTGCGAGATGGGGTAGAGCATTTTGAGTTTTTGCGCAATCCTCACTCTCTCAAAGTGTGGGACCTCCCCAAAATTCGGGGCGATTCAATGTGCTTTAACAAAAGCCAGAAGTCTTGAATTGCATCTCAATTTAAAGCAGTCAATCCATTTGCGGATTTTTTTGCAGAATGGTGATGGCATCTGGATGACAGCTGACTAAAAAATCCATCATTTCAGTGGCGTCCTTGGCCATGTAGAAACGGACCATTTTTTCGTTAAAGTCTTGCGCCTTTGCCGCTGGAATGCTGATGGCATCCATACCGGAGGACATCAAAATTCCGTTCATCATGAAGCGTGATGTGCGTTTGTTGCCGTCAAAAAAGAACTGTTGCAAGGCTCCAAACAGAAAAAATGCAGAAGCTCTTTCAAATGAACTTTCGACTGTATTGTTTAACGCTTGCAGGCCTTCGGAAAAAACACGGTTGAGCTCAGGGGCTCCGGGCACAGTGGGTAGCGGTGTGTAGCGACCTTCCGGACCTAGGCCAACATTTGGTGTGTAGTTAGTCTCTTGACCTTCTCCACGAAAATGTCCCCATTCCAGCGCTTCATTTTTTGCAACCAATCCATGTAGCTCGGTAAATGTGATTTTGTCCAGCTTGAACTTTCCTGCTTTGACCAGTGACAGTAGGTATTTGGAGCTTTCGGCTAAGTTCAGTACTTGCTCTTGATCGGAAATTTTCCTGCCACCGACCGTCACACCTTCTAGCAAAGTTTTGACTTCTGGAAACGTAAAGGGATTGCCTTCAAGCACTGATGCGTCCCAAACATACGTAGTGAGCATGCGATGGAAATGAAAAGTCACCCGATCAATCGAATGGGTAGGCATTTGATGAGGAATCTTTTCGCGGTTCCATCTAAAGCCTAAGGCGGCGAACAGGTCAATCATTTTTATCTTGCTCCATGGACATGTGTCATTTCTGTAAAAACCTTGGATGCCCTCAGGCCTAAGATTTTTTTCGTGACCTTTGATCTGATGATGGTGTCTTGCCGGTACGGCCTTTTTTGTGCCCAGGTTGAACCTTTTCTTCTTCAGGCCAAGGCTCATGATCGGGGGTTATGGTGGCAGTCCGAATGATCCATACACCTTTAGCCGGCGACTCAATGAGGACTTGTCTTCCCGCGAACTCTTTGCCCAAAGAGATTTGTCCACTTGCGCCAATGGATTTGACCATCTTGCTGTCAGTTGCTGGGTTAGACATTGCGCTTTCCTTGAGGTTCATGCATTCATGCTGCATGATATGTTCTGAAAAACTCGTCGTCAACCTGGACGCATGGCGGCAGATGTTTTTGTCCAGGTGTAAAAGTTCGATACATCCATCGCCCACCAAAAATTCCCAATGAAATCAAGCACCTAGTGGAAACTCTAGGTGCTTTTTCTTTGGTTCTAAGTAGTATGGGCTTGATGACTTGTGATCGATATTTTCAATGTGCCGTTCGCTGCTACGAAGTATTTTCTATCCATGCACCCCCCTATTTCTTCTGATCGAACACTTGCCGGTATCGGGCTGATGCTGGGCGCGATGTTTTTGTTTTCCATCAACGATGTGATGGGCAAGTGGCTGGTGGCCACCTATGGCGTTGCGCAAATCATGCTGATTCGATCTTTGGCGGCGGGCATCATGCTGGCACCGGCCGTCCGGCGGGTGGGTTTTCGTGCCATTTTTGTGCAAGAGCGGCCTTGGCTCCATATTTGTAGAGCCATTTGTTCGACAGCAGAGGTGGCCTTTTTCTACTGGGCTGTGATGTATTTGCCGCTGGCCGATACCGTGGCCTTCTACTTGGCTGGGCCGATTTTTGTCACATTTTTTGCAATTGTCTTTCTCAAGGAGCACGTCAGCTGGCGACGTTGGTTGGCCATTGTCATCGGGTTTGTGGGTGTTCTGATTGCAGTCGGCCCGACTGGTGAGGGTTATGGCTGGGCTGTGCTCATTCCAATTGGTGGAACCCTTCTTTTTGCTGGTCTCAATATCTTCACCCGCAGACTTGCAGGAACTGATGAGGTTGCACTGGTCACATGGCAAGTCGCGAGTGCGTTTTTGTTCGGCCTGGTGATTGCGCCTTTTTTCTGGGTACAAGCGAGCCTGTTCGATTTTCTATGTCTTAGCTTGCTGGGAATCGTCTCGGCACTGGCCCACATGGGCGTCAATCGGGCTTTGCGCTACGCGCCTGCAGCCGTTGTTGTGCCCTATCAATACACACTGATCGTTTGGGCCGTGTTGCTGGGCTTCTTGTTTTTTGGGGATGTTCCGACTTGGAGTGTGGTCATGGGCTCGACCATCATCGTGGCCTCAGGTCTCTATATCTTCATGCGAGAGCAGGTCACAACCCGGGGTCAAGCTGCAGAGCAACCTTGAAATGGCGACAACGGGCATACGGCTTGCCCTGAAGTGATTCGCCTGAAAAAAAAGAGGCGACTTGCGTGTTGACGCCGATGACCATTTGATCAAGGCCGCCGATTTCAGTTTGACCAACGCGTGCCCAATTAACGGCCTGGTCACAGCAAGATCGGCACTACGCCCACAAGCTGGTCAAATCGCGGTCGGCGGTAATATTTGGTTTGCAGAGATTGATTTAAAGGGGAGATTTACTGCGAATGAAACGAAAATTCGTACATATGAATCAAATGATTTAGCAGTGTTGGGCACTATTTTCATAATATGGAACATGGTTGTCACTGAGGCCTTCCAAAACCGGCAAGCCAATTTGACAAATTAACATCATGTAATGACTTTCCCGTCTTTTGCCTTATTTCAAAAGCTCAGACAAATCTGTAAGGACATGCATGCATCCCACCGATTCACAGCCCCTATCTGTCAGCAGCCGTCGCGACGGCCCCATCGCCGTTATCACACTCTCGCGCCCTGATGTGCGTAACGCAGTTGACGCCGACACCGCCCGCGCCCTGTTCGACGCGTTTATTGCCTTCGAGAAAGACGCGGATGCCAAGGTTGCCGTGTTCCATGGTGCGCATGGGCATTTTTGCGCGGGCTGGGACCTGAAGGCTGGTGCGCGCATGGCTCGGGAAGAGGGCGGGCCCGGCGTTTTAACGAACTTGGATTTTGAGCCACTTTCCGGCGCTCAATTGGAGTCTGAGCCCTCTAGCGCACCGCTAGGCCCCATGGGCCCCTCGCGCCTGCTTTTGTCCAAACCGGTCATCGCTGCCGTCAGCGGCGCAGCCGTCGCCGGTGGTATGGAACTGGCTCTTTGGTGCGATATGCGGGTCATGGAAGAAGACGCCTACTTTGGCGTGTTTTGTCGCCGCTTTGGTGTGCCTTTGATAGACGGCGGCACGGTGCGTCTGCCGCGTCTCATTGGCATGGGCCACGCTATGGACTTGATTCTTACCGGGCGCAAAGTGGAGGCGGTCGAAGCACTGGCCATGGGTCTGACCAACCGTGTAGTGCCCACGGGAGGCGCGCTGGATGCGGCGCTGGCTTTGGCTGAGCAATTAGCGGGCTTTCCCCAAGCCACCATGAACGCCGACCGAATGAGCGCCTACCAGCAATGGGACTTGCCATTGCACCATGCGCTGCACCAGGAGTGGCTACGCGGTAAAGCCTGTATCGGAGAGGGATTGGAAGGCGCCGGCCGGTTTGCCGACGGGCAAGGCCGTCATGGCATTTTCGGCAGGTAGTTTAGAAAGACAAAATCCGCTCCCGCGCCGCATGTTGGTATGAGTCTTCGACGCCAAGTCGTGTCACTGAACGCGCTTCAATTTGAGGCTTGAGTTTGTCTACAGTTGCGTGGGAAGTCCATTGCGAGCTTATACCTATAGAAAGTTTGTATTGGCTGTGGAGAATACGATCCATATCCTGTTCAATTCGATGGAGACAACTGAATGGCTGCTATCAAAGCCCCAGAAATTCAATATGCACAGTCTGGTGAAGTGAGCATCGCTTTTCAGGTCTTTGGATATGGTTCTCAAGATTTGGTCTACGTACCGGGGATCATTTCTCACTTGGAACTCTATTGGGAAGACGCCACCATGGCCAATTGGCTGATGCAGTTGGGTCAACACTTTAGGGTCATCATCTTGGACAAGCGCGGTCAAGGCATGTCAGACCGAATCGAAAGCAGCGCAACGCTTGAAGACAGAATTGACGATGTAAATGCCGTCATGCAGGCAGCCAATTCAAAATCCGCCACCCTGTTAGGCCTGTCAGAAGGTGGGCCCTTGTGTTTATTTTTCGCGGCCACATACCCAGACAAGGTAGAGCGGCTGATGCTTTTCGGCTCTATGGCCCGCTTTTATGGGGCGGCTGACTACCCTTACTCTTCGACTTATGAGGCCATGTCAGAAAGGTTAATTCCTCGATTTGGCAAGGGCGCCTTTGCGTTCATGCTCGGATCCAAAGACGAAGTTACTCAAGAGGAAATTGATCAAATAGCGCGTACCGAAAGAATGTCTTGCTCGCCCAGTGCGTTCAAAAAAATATTGGATGCCAATCGACTGATCGATGCCCGGCCGATCCTTGCGAATGTGGCGCAGCCGACACTCATCATGCACCGCAGGGGTGATTCAGCTGTCAATTTCAAGGGCAGTCGTTTCATGGCAGAAAGAATTGCAAACTGCACTTACCTTGAGTTCCCGACCAAGTCCCATCTTCCCAATTTGGATGACACCCACAATTTGGTGAACGCGATGGTTCAATTTGTGAATTCAACCCAAGTCGGAGAATCAAAACCTTCCAAAGAAAAACGACTCTCCACCGCCTTGTTCACCGACATTGTCCAGTCCACCGACAAACTCCTGAGCATGGGGGATCATGCTTGGCGAAAAATGTTGGATGCGCATGATGCGATAGCCCAACAAAAAGTAGCGGAGTTCCGTGGTCGCATTGTCAAAAACACAGGGGACGGGATTCTTGCCGTTTTTGATGGCCCGGTAAAAGCCTTGCAATGCGCACAAGCCTTGATTTCTTCGTTGCAGGAAATTAACCTCCCGATCCGCGCTGGGCTTCATGTTGGCGAAGTCGTCAACCGCGGGGATGACATCACGGGCATCGCCGTCAACATCGCTGCTCGGGTCATGGACAAAGCCAAATCGGGACAAACACTGCTGACCCAAACCCTGAAAGATTTAACGGGAGGCAGCAACATTGAATTCAAATCTTTAGGCAAATTTGAGTTGAAAGGCTTGCCTGAAGAATTCGAATTATTCACTCCGTTAAATTAGCCTATTCCGAGGGTGTCCTAAATTTTGTGTAAAAGGTCAAATGGCAGGAAACTGCCGAACATCCAGAAAGATGAACCATGCCCGATGTGTCTTAATCGTCCCCACCATGCCAAATTAAATTTTGCACGCCCTCCATAAAAACCGAAAAAATGGTTTTGGAGCGTTTGGGATCATCTTGAGCCAACAATCGACTTTTGAGCAAGTCGGCCAATGTCAACATCAGATCATCAGAGATGGCCCCGTTGTAAGCCATGATGACCTTGTTGTTTCTTAGCTCGTTGCGCAAACCAATCGCCTGACTGAGATCCATGCTGAGGCCCCTTTGGGTAAACAGGTGCTAAGAATTCAAAACTTATCCTAGTGGCAAAAACTGATCATTGATTCAACTGGATAGGAAGTCATGAGGACGAGCATTCAAGGAAGAAAAATTTTATTGAAATATAAATAATATATTTTTACGTTTTATTATTCTATTTAGTGGTCGAAAATTTAAAAAATTGAAAAACAGTGTCATTCCCAGATGGATACACCGGACAGGGATTGCGTCGCAGTGACATTCCATGGTTGATTAAATGCATCAAGAAATGGCATCAAGACGTTGTAGTCGGTGCTGCTCGTTGCTACCTAACTTCAGAGTTTTATAAAACTGAATGTTCCCGTCGACTACGATTTGAGCAGCTTGAGGCGATTGTGTCGAAGGTGCTGTGACCAGAACTTTCAATGTTTTTTTCTCTCAGGCATACTCGAGTTATGCAAAATGACGAAGGCCAACCATCTCAATCTATCCATCACATTGTGTACTGCAGCCAAGCTGCTCAGCACATGGACAAAAAGGCGCTTGAAAAAATAATTGTCACCGCCAAACACCATAACCCCAGATTTGGTATCACTGGGTTATTGGTTTTTGGCAGCGGTATCTTCTTTCAGTGGCTGGAAGGTCCCAGAGACAACGTGACCAGTTTGTTCAAGATCATTTGTGCAGATCCGCGCCACTCTGATGTTGTGCTGCTTACAAAAGAAGATGAGTTTCGTGAAAGGCTGTTTCCAAATTGGGACATGGAGTTGGTGGCAGCCGAAGATATCAGTGCCGTTTTGGAGGATGCCATGCATGAGGCCTCAGATCCAAAGCAAAAAAATACACTGTCCAAGATGCTGCAGGAACTTCACAAGAGCCCGCTTGGGAAATGAAAACTGGATTGACATCCATCTCATGTGTCAAATCTAGCAAGCGGCTTTGAAGAGGATTGATCGTCAGCCTTTTTTGGCCCATGAACTGCAACAACCTTTGCCTTGGTAAAGCACGCAGTTGGTGCAAACCTTGTTCCCGCCGACTGTGATTTAAGCAGCTGCTGATTCCCTGATACTCAGCACGATGACCTTCCTGCCGCTGCTGGGTGCGCGATAGCAGCCGCCATTGCGGCGTTGCATCCGAATGCTCAGGTCTTCTCGACTTTCGGTTGAGGCGGAGCTTGAAGCTGTGATCTCGCCTTTGCCGGTAAGCTCAAAGCCATCAGTGAGCCCAGCAGGTTAACGCCAGCGGCAATGCGCATGGCTTGGTCGTAGCCCTGGGTCTGGTCGTACAGCCAGCCCGCCAGCACCGGCAGACTGATGGCCGCGATGCACCAAGCAATATACAGTTGCCCTGCCACCCGCCCAAAAGCATTGGGATGCCAGTAGCGCGCAATGGCCCCAGCCGTCAGACCCGAAATGAAGCCATAGCCGCAGCCGATCAGCGTCATGGCCAGGACGGCCATGCCCGGCCCTGGCCAGGCCAATAGAAGGCACGAGCCACTGAGGGCGATCAAGTGGGCCATGCAGGCCACACGAGGCACCGCAAAACGATCAATGAGCCAGCCCCCACCAATCCGTGCAGCAGCAATCGCACCGGTGATGAAAGTGGTGCCCCCCAGTGCAAACAGGTTTTTTGCGCCATAGGCTTCCAAAATGCCAGCGGCCTGGCTCATCACCATCAGACCCGCCGAGGCTGCGAGAAAGAAAACAGTAAACAGCCGGGCAAACAAGCCCCAGTGGCGTGCCTGGCTGTCGGCTGCACTCGCGCCAGGATCTTGCATGCGAACCCGGGCACGACGCCAGAGCATTGCAGCGATGGCGCAGCAAGTCAGCACCGTGAGGGCAAGACCCATCAGGGTTGCGCGCAGACCGTACGCCTCGATGGCCCAGCCAAAGACCGGTGCGCCCAGCATGGCACCCATGGGGTACAGGCTCACCACGTAGCCGTTGGCCAGACCGCTCATGGGGCTGATGGTCTGATTCAGACCTTGTTGCATCATGATGAAAGCCACCCCGCCGCCCAATCCGAACAGAACGCCGTAGCCCAGCAGCAAATGCTCGATGCCCTGTGCCGTGGCGCAGATCAGCAGACCAGAGGCACTCAGTGCGCCGCAAAACAGCAACAGTGGCACAGGTGCGAACCGACGGTAGAGGGCAGGTCCAATGAGCATGCCGATCGTGAGAAAAATCGAGGCCATGGAAAATACGATCGCCATTTCAGCCCGACCAATACCGAGCAGCGCCTCCATCGGCTTGAGAAAGACCGAAAACGCATAGACGGTGCCGAACGGCAGATTCACCACGGTGGCCGCAGCCAGGACGAGTGCCCCTCGGCTGATGCCTCGAGAGGTGGGTGAATCGCTCATCTCCGCCCCGCGAGACTGCCCCGATCACGGCAAGCGAGACCCAGCCGATGGAGCGATAAAGGATTGGGCATGCGGCGCGATTTTATTTTTAAATTCAGAGCGCCAGTTTATCCGACTGAATGACGTGGGCCGATGTGCACGTTGAACGGGGGGCGTGGTGCGCTTTGCAATCGGTCTCGGTCATGGCTTGATCAAGTTCCAAGAGCAAAGCGATAGCCATTCGGTCGTTTTATTCAAAAAAACCAAAGTAAGAACTTCACAATCTGGCTCAGCACGAGGGCCTACATTTCGTCAAACAAGCCAGTGAATGCTGAGTCATGATGATTGGGGCGTCACCGCTTGCAATGCTGGAGATTGAGCACCAATTTGGGACGAAAAGAATGGCTATCCAAAGCGAGTCCAAAACTTGAGGCGTGAAGTCTCCTTGACTGGGGAGTCCCACATTCCCTCAAGATCTGGAGGGCGCGACGCTCTCAGTCTTGCTGACGCCAATCCAATATCGACCACCAGAAGGACAGTTTTCGGTGGGCGACAAAATGCTTGATTCTATTGGCGAGCATGTTGTTTTTTTCATGCGGCGCTGACTTGTTAACCTAACGTGCCTGCATCCGCCATGAGGCAACTGCCTGTGATGAATGAGGCTTCTGATGACGCCAACCAAAGTATGGGGTATGCAATTTCCGCAGGGTCTGCCCAGCGCTTGAGTAAATTTTGTTCGTAGCGCTGGTGGTCAATTTCAATGCCAGACTTTCGAGCCTCTGCAGCACGCTTGATGTGAAAGGGCGTGAGTGTGGCTCCGGGACAAATTGCGTTGACACGAACTTGGTACGGCGCTTCTTCATAGGCCAATGTTTTGGTCAATGAAACAATGCCAGCCTTTGTCACATCGTATTGACCCATGCCCACCCTGGGATGGAATGCATGCGTAGAAGACACATTCACAATGCTCCCAGATTTACTTTTTCGCAAACTGGGCAATGCCTCTCTGGCCATGTACACATAACTTAGCAAATTGACAGCAATGATTTGATTCCAAACATCAGCCGTTGAGTCTGCCAGAGGCTCATAAGCGCGCATGCCGGCGTTGTTGACCAAGATGTCTAGCTGGCCCCACTTTGAGACAACGCGCGAGACAACTTCTGCTGCTGAAGCTTCGATGGCAAGATTGACAGGGATACAAATGACTTCAGCACCAGGGATGGCATCGTGTACAGATTTGGATACAGCTTCCAAAGGGGAGTCTGGCAAGTCGACCAGTGCCACCTTGGCGCCATGCTCGCAAAAAAGTTTGGCGGTGGCTGCGCCAATACCGCCAGCGCCCCCAGTCACAATGGCTACTTGATTGGCAAGTCTTTTCATAGGGATGGACACCTATCCTAGGGTACTGATTTCTTTGTGCTCAACGAAATCTGGATTTCGACAAATTCGCAAAATTGCGACGATGCTGTACACGCTCATGAGCAAGGCATTCAAGGGTATGGCCACATACCAGTAAATTTTGTTGGCTTGCAGATAGGGCGTGGTCTCACCAGAGTTAAAGCCAAAATCTGCACCGTAATACACCAAGATCCAAAGCAAACAAAGCATCGCCACATGGATGGCGATTGAAATCAAGCGCCTGAGAGATGGACGCCAGATTTTGTCGAATGCACCCACCCTGTACAGTGAACCTTCGCGCCAAAGCGCAGCCGTTCCAGCAAACGTTAGCCAAATGAACAGAAGGTCAATGAGCTCGTCGTAACCCGAGACGCTGATGGCAGGAAAACTTCTTTGAACAATGCCAAAAACCAATAGCAAAAACAGGCCAAAGAAACAAGCAATGACTGTCCATTTCAAAAAATGGGCGATTGTTTTATCAAGCTGAATCAGGTAGGTCATTTGATGAGGCCAAAACCAAACAATTGAGGCAACCACATGGAGAAGCTAGGCACATACGTGACCAGTCCCAGCACCACAACCATAGCCAATAAATAAGGCGCAAGTTCTCCCACAATGTCAGCGATAGGCACCTTCGCGATACCCGACACCACAAACAAACAAAGTCCTACTGGTGGCGTGACCAAGCCAATCATCATGTTGACCACCATGATCACCCCAAAATGGATGGGGTCAATTCCAATGGCCACGATGACGGGTGCGAGTATCGGATAAGTGATGATCATGATGGCAATTGTTTCTAAAAACATGCCTAAAAAAAGCAGAATCAAATTGATGATCAGCAAAATCATGATGGGATCTGCAGACAGCTTCATAAGGGCCTGCAAAATTTGATTGGGTACTTGCTGCTGAATCAGCACCCATCCAAATGGGGCCGACATGGCAATGATGAACAGCACTTGGGCAGTTTGCCTGCCCGACTCCCAAACAGTGTCAATCAAAGCTTTCCAGGTGAGTTCGCGGTACACAAATTGACCCAGCACAAAGGCATAGGCAGTTGCCAAAACAGCCGCTTCAGTGGGCGTGACAACACCCGAAAAAATAGCCACCAGAATGAAAGGCGGAAGTGCCAGTGCAGGAATTGCTTTTAAGAAAGTGGTCAATGCTGCACTGCCAAATTTCACGCCCTCGGAGACAGGTAAATTCAATTTTTTGGCTTGCAGTCCAATGGCAATCATCAACCCAATGCCCATCAAAAGGCCTGGAATAATGCCAGCCAAAAACAAAGCGCCCACCGAAACATTGGCCAAGCTGCCATAAATGACAAATGGAATGCTGGGGGGAATGATGGGGCCAATGGTGGCCGATACAGCAGAGATGGTGGCCGCAAATTTGGCCTTGTACCCTTCTTTGACCATTGCTCGAATTTCAATGACACCTAAACCCGCAGCATCTGCAACGGCCGAGCCTGACATGCCCGCAAAAATCATGCTGCCAATGACATTGACGTAGGCGAGGCCACCTCTGACGCGGCCCACCAAGAGTTTGGCAACTTCAAAAATGCGTTCGGTGGTGCCACCTACATTCATCAAGTTACCGGCCAATATGAAAAATGGAATGGCCAGCAGTGGAAATGACGTGGTGGCAGCGTATGTTCGTTGAATAAAAATCAAAAGTAAGTCTGTGCCGCTAGTGGCAATCATGATGACGCCAGCGATCAGACCTAATGCGCCTGCAATTGGAAATCCCAAAAGAATTGTGATGCAGGTCGCAATAAGAATGTACGCTACAAGCATTGCAGAACTGACATCAATTAAGTTCTGGCTGCTGCGACTGCCCGTGACCAATTGGCCCAATTTTCATCGCCGATGCTCTTGCGCAAAATGTCGTATGCAGGTGCCATTTTGTCGCGGAAGGGCGCCACATCGGGGCGGGTAATGGCAATGCCAGCCTTTTGCATCGTTGCAATTTGCTCTTCTTCTTTTTCGCGAACTGCTTTCCGTGCAGCTTGCCCTGCAACCGTAGATTCTTCAGAAATAATTTTGCGCTGGGCTTCATTGAGCTTGTTTTGCCAAGCACGCTGGTTGGCCACCAACATGATGGAAGTGTAGATGTGTTTTGTCAGTGCAATATGGCTTTGCACTTCAAAGAACTTAGCCGCAAACGTGGTGCCAATGGGATTGTCTTGGCCATCAACTGTTTTGTTGGCAAGCGCCAAGTAGACCTCTTGAAAGGCAATGGTTTGGGTATTGGCGCCCAAGGCTTCAAATGCAGATTTGATGGCCAATTCGGGCGGCACACGCAACTTCAGACCTCTGATGTCGTCTGGGGTGCGGATGGCTTTGCGGCTGTTCGAAAGTGCGCGGAAGCCCCATTCAAAGTTGGCAATCCAGCTGAAACCCACAGCAGAAAACTGTTGGGCAAGCCAAGCGCGGCCAGTGACATCGAGTGCTTTGTGGGCGTGCTCGTAGCTGTCAAATTGGTAGGGAATATTGATCACGCCCAGAGGCTTGGAAATTGACTCGATGTTGGAGGGGTTCATCAAAATCATGTCGATGGCGCCAAGCCTTGTTTGCTGTGCGGTTTCGACAGGTGAGCCCAGTGCGTTGTTGGGGAAAATTGTAATTTTGACTTCGCCATTGGTGCGATCGCTGATGCGTTTCACCATTTTTTCGGCTTCGATGTGCACAGGGTGCGAGGGATCGGCAGGGTGGGTGAGTTTCAGTTCAACGGCTGCTTTTGCCGGTATCCAGAAAGAGCCCACGGAAGCGGCAGCCCCTGCTTGCAAAACACTGCGTCTGTTGATGGAAGAGGTTTGTTTCGTCGAGTTGGTCATGTCTGTCTCCTTTAAAGTTAATTCTTGCATACAAGATTTTGATCGTCAAGTGCTCTTTGACTGGGAACTTATTTTCTTTTTGACGGGTATCGATTGGTCTCGAATTGACTTCACAACAAGAGAAAGTCCATTTTGAACATGCGACTTCATGGCCTTTGCCGCGCCCGGGCTGTCGTGCTGTTTGATGCGTTCAAGAATGGCGTTGTGCTCAACCATGGCCTTGTCCCAGCGTTCGGGCCACAAGTTGGAGGCGTATCGTGCGCGATCGATGCGCAGCGCCAATAAATCCCAGACCCACAGCAGAACAGGGTTGCCAGAGTATTCCAATATCAAGCGGTGAAAAGCCTTGTTGGCTTTGAAATAGTCTGGCAGCTGAGCCTGGGCGCGATGCTTCAGCATTGTGTAGTGAAGAATGCCCAATTCGGCTGTTTCTGCCTCTGTAATGCGTGCTGCAGCCAATTCGCCCGCAAGTGCCTCAATGGCCGAGACAACATCGATCAAAGCGGCAGTTTCTTCTGCATCCAGTCGGGTGACGGTAGGGGAACGATTGGGGTTGATATCCAGTAAGCCTTCTTGCGCCAAAGTTTTGATCGCTTCACGCACAGGTGTTCTGGACACATTAAGGCGTTCGCACAATTCACGCTCATTTAACTTTTCACCTGGGCCAATGGCGCCGGCAACGATCAAGTTGCGCAAGGTCTGTGCGGTGCTGGCATGCATGTCCCCTTTGCGTAACATGGCGTTGTTTTTTGTTGCAGCCGACAAGCTGTCTAGCGGGGTAAGGTGATTGGTAATTTTTTTCTTCATGACTGGGATCAGTTTGACAGAGTTTAATTTTGTATGCAAGAATTAAGCATGAACATTGAGTCAATCTTTCATCAATTTTCCACGACCCACTCCATTGAGTCTGGCGTGGGACTCGTCGGTGCGGGTGAATTTGGGGCCACCTTTGTGTCTCAGATTCATCGAATGAAGGGCGTGAAGGTGGTTGCCATCTGCGACCAGCAACCCGAAAAAGCCTTCCAAGTGGCCGTTCAGTCTGGTATCGACAAAGCGCAAATTTTTGTAGCGCAAGACCTTGAATCAGCAATAAACGCCATCTCTCAAAATCTGTGTGTTGTTCTTACTCATGCCGATTGGCTTGCGCAACTCCCCTTGCAGGCAGTCCTCGAAGCAACGGGTGATCCTGAGAGTGCTGCGGCCACTGCACTGGCGTGCATCAAGTCTGGCAAGCATGTGGTCATGGCCACCAAGGAGGCTGAGATTGTGGTGGGTGCTGAATTGGCCAGACTGGCCAAGCAACACAAGGTGGTGGTCTCTCCAGTCGATGGCGATCAGCCTAGTTTGCTCATTGGTCTGATTGGGTGGGCCCGGTTATTGGGTTTGCCGGTTATGGCTGCAGGCAAATCTAGCGAATCTGATTTCGTATGGACGCCGGCAACAAACGAGGTGAAGGCTTGGGGCCAAACAGTGGTTTCAAATGCATTAGGCCAAAACTTTATTCCCAGCGAACATCATTCATGGGCTGAGGTTTTAGCAAACCGAGCAAGCGTTCCATTTGAACTCACAACAGTTCCAGATCTTTGCGAAATGGGCATAGTGGCCAACCACACGGGTTTGCTGCCTGATTGCGCAAGCCTGCATGCGCCTCTGGCCAGAACCGTTGAATTGCCCAGTATTTATAGACCCAAGGAAGAGGGCGGCATTCTCAGTGGCAAAGGCCGTGTAGACATGTTCAACTGCCTGCGCCGCCCCGATGAGCTCAGTTTTGCAGGTGGTGTGTTTGTGGTGATAGAAGCACCCGATGTAGCAACAGGAAAGCTTTTTGCCGCCAAGGGCATTCCAACTTGCCCCAACGGAAAATACGTTCTGATTCACAACCCGGTGCATTTGCTGGGCGCTGAGGCGGCCATGTCTATTCTCTCGACGGTCAAACTGGGCACCTCCTGCGGCGGCCGAGATGTTCGCCCCGTGGTCGATTTAATTGCCATTGCGCAGCGCCAAATTGAAGTGGGTGAGTTGTTTGAAATCGGCACGCGGCATGTCATATCAGGGCTAGGCCATCAACTTATGGATGCCAAGCCCATGTCGTCCAGCAATCCATTGCCTTATTACTTGTGTGCCGGTGCAAAAGTGATACGCCCCATTCCTAAAGGCAAAATTGTCACTTGCAGTGATGTTGAAATAGATCCCACCAGCATTCTTTATCAACTTCGTCAATCACAAGATCAACACTTCTTTGCCAAATGACATGACGCAAGCCCATCCCGAGAAAAAAAAGCTGCAATTCATTGATGCGCACCATCATTTTTGGGATTTGGAAAAGAATGACTACCCGTGGTTAAAAGACCATCCAGAACCCAACTTCTTCTTGGGAAATTACGATGGCATCAAGCGCAATTATTTATTCAAAGACTATTTGCAAGACAGCAAAGACTTTGAGGTGCTGGCCACTGTGCATTGCGAGGCTGAATGGAACCGAAATGATCAAGTAGGCGAGACCCGGTGGCTGACCGATATTCATGCGCAAACTGGTTTGCCCACAGCCATTGTGGCGCATGCATGGTTTGATACGGACAATGCGGCAGAAGTACTTTCGATGCAGGCTGCTTTTCCTTTGGTCAAGGGCATCAGGTCAAAACCCAAGACCACTTTAAGCCCCGATCTTTTAACAAAAAATTTGCCTGGTGGCATGCAAGACAAAAGGTGGTTAGAAGGCTATGCACGCTTGGCGCAATATGGCTTTAGCTGGGACTTGAGGGTGCCGTATTGGCACCTGTATGAAGCGGCTGAAGTGGCCCGGCAATTTCCCAATACACCCATCGTTTTGAACCACACTGGTTTTCCTTGGGACCGAAGTGCGCAGGGTATTTTGGCTTGGAGCAAAGCCATGGAAGCCTTGGCCAAAAACCACCATGTGCATCTCAAAGTTTCTGAATTTGGTTTGAAAGACCAAGCTTGGGACTGTGCCTCCAACAAAGAAATTGTGCTTCGAGCCATCAGCATTTTTGGCATTGAGCGGTGCATGTTCGCATCCAATTTTCCTGTTGCTGGGCTGAGGGTTGATTTTTCAATCTTGTTAAATTCTGTGGCCAGCATGGTTTCAGAATTTACGGAGAAGCAGCAGCATGATTTTTTTGTGGGTAATGCTGCCCGGTTTTATCGGTTGGATATCTGAAGACGCCAAGCTCGCTCAAACCAGACCTGCGCCATTTATAAAAACCGATGATTGGAAGATGGAGGAACACCATGCACCCCGATGAAACCTTTGAAGCCCTGTTGCCGCTGCGTGAAGATCTGGCGCTCGCCTTGCGTGCTGCCGCCCACCAGGGACTGAGCGAGGGTGTGTGCAACCACTTCAGCGTGGCGGTACCCGGCCGGGATGACTGGTTTTTGCTCAACCCGCGTGGCCTGCATTGGAGTGAGGTGCGTGCGCCTGACATCGTGATGTGCAACGCGCAGGGCAAGCAACTGGCGGGCCGTCACCCGGTGGAGCCCACGGCCATGTTCATCCATGCTGCGGTGCACCGCATTGCACGCAAGTCGGTCGTGCTGCACACCCACATGCCGCACGCCACGGCGCTCACCT
>Ga0247844_1002311_pt1 | contig 31518 bp, 31 predicted proteins | sample LaCtaG_FD_192421 | JGI IMG/M metagenome (GOLD analysis project Ga0247844, IMG submission 192421) | Freshwater microbial communities from meromictic Lake La Cruz, Castile-La Mancha, Spain - LaCruzMarch201714.5m_1 | ecosystem: Environmental > Aquatic > Freshwater > Lake | place: Spain: Castile-La...
CGCGGGAGCTTTAAACGCTTTTGCGAACTCATTGGTGCCTTGCCCGGAGGCCCGCGCAATGTGACCGAGTTCAACTACCGTATGAGCGATTCAGCCCAAGCGCACGTCTTTGTCGGGCTGACCACGCAAGGCAAAGGCGAGTCTGAAAAAATTGCCAAAAACTTCGGTAAACACCGCTTCCCAACGCTGGACCTGACCCACGACGAGTTAGCCAAGGAGCATATTCGTCACATGGTCGGCGGCCACAGCGCTTTGGCAAAAGACGAGCGCATTTTGCGGTTTGTATTCCCTGAGCGTCCCGGTGCTTTGATGAAGTTTTTAAGCCTGATGCGTCCGGGCTGGAACATCAGTTTGTTTCACTACCGCAATCAAGGCGCAGACTACGGCCGCATCTTGGTGGGCTTGCAAGTTCCCAAGACGGACAACAAAGCCTTCGCCCAGTTTTTAGAAGCGCTGGACTACCCCTACGTTGAAGAAACTCAGAACCCGGTGTACCGCCTGTTTTTGCAACAATAAACCGGTCTTATTTATGAGCATGACCTTAGACGGCAAATTGGTGGTGGCGATTTCTTCGCGGGCCCTGTTTGATTTTGAAGAAGAAAACGAAATCTTTGAGCAAGGCGATGACCGCGCCTATATGCGCTTGCAACTCGAGCGCATAGACACTCCCGCCAAACCGGGCGTGGCCTTTTCTTTGGTTAAAAAGCTTCTTGCCTTTAACGAAACGCCTTCGCAACGGGTCGAGGTAGTGATTCTTTCGCGCAATGACCCGGTGAGCGGCTTGCGGGTGATGAAGTCAGCGGCCCATTACGCGCTGCCGATTATTCGGTGTAGTTTTACAAGGGGTGAAGCCCCATGGAAATATTTACAACCTTTGCGGGCGAATTTGTTTTTAAGCACCCACTTAAGCGACGTACGCAGCGCTTTAGACGCTGGCGTTCCAGCCGCGCAGGTGTACCCGCAGTCGGCCCATGCCAGCAGCACCCATCCGTTTGAAGTTCGTATCGCTTTTGACGGTGACGCTGTTTTATTTAGCGATGAGGCCGAGCGTGTATTCCAAGCCCAGGGCCTCAACGCGTTTCAGCAACACGAATCCGACAAAGCCGCGCAACCTTTGCCAGACGGCCCGTTCAAGCCTTTGCTCGTAGCATTACACGGCTTGCAACAGGCCGCCCAACCGCATATGCGCATTCGCACTGCGCTAGTCACCGCCCGCAGCGCACCGGCCCATGAACGCGCAATTCGCACGCTCATGGACTGGAACATCGAGGTGGATGAGGCGATGTTCTTAGGCGGCTTAGACAAAGGTGAGTTCTTGCGCGAGTTTGAACCTGACTTTTTCTTTGACGACCAAACCGGCCACATCGAATCCGCCGCCCGCCACGTGCCCTCAGGTCACGTTGCCAGCGGCGTTCGCAACTGATATGTTTGTAAAAATTCGCTCCTTCAGTTTTTTTATTCGCCAGGTCTGGGCGCTCGCAAAACCCTACTTTGCATCCAACGAGAAGTGGAAAGCCCGCGGCTTGCTTCTAGCTATCGTCGCGCTGAACTTGGGCTTGGTGTACATGGCGGTTTTATTTAACGACTGGAACAAGTTGTTTTACGACGCCTTGCAAGAAAAGAACGCCGCCGTTTTTTGGACCCAGTTGGGGCGCTTTAGCTACTTGGCATTTGCTTTTATCGTGATTGCGGTTTACCGCTTTTATCTCACGCAACTATTAGAGATGCGCTGGCGGGCGTGGATGACCGCCCAGTACCTGCAACGTTGGCTCAGCGGACACGCGTTTTACCGCATGGAGCTGGCGCGCTTTACTTCCCCCGATGCGTCAACCTCCATGCCTGATAACCCCGATCAGCGCATCGCCGAAGACATCAACCAGTTCACCGCCTTGTCGATTAACTTGTCCATGGGCTTGCTGAACTCGGTGGTTACGCTTGCGAGTTTTGTGGGAATTTTGTGGGGCCTCTCAGGTGGTTTTGCGATAAGCGTTGGCGGCTCCGAGTTCAATATTCCCGGCTTTATGGTGTGGATGGCGCTGTTGTACTGCGCTGCGGGTAGCGCGATCAGCCACTGGATTGGGCGGCCGCAAATTGCGCTGAATTTTGTACAACAACGGGTCGAAGCCGATTTTCGTCACCACCTGATTCGGGTGCGCGAATACAGCGAGTCGATTTCGCTAGACAAAGGCGAGGGCGTTGAGGAGCAACAACTGGGCAGCCGCTTTGACCGCGTTTTAGCGAATTACCTGCAACTTCTTAAAGCGCAAAAAAATCTGGTGTGGTTTACCAGTTTTTTTGGCCAAGCGGCTGTGGTGTTTCCCTTCGTGGTGGCTGCGCCGCGGTTTTTTAGTGGGGCGATTCAATTGGGCGAGTTGATGCAAATTTCTTCGGCTTTTGGCCAAGTCCAAGGCGCATTGAGTTGGTTTGTCGATAACTACAGCAGTTTGGCAACATGGCGGGCAACCACCGACCGCTTAACCAGTTTTGATGGCGCTCTTGGCGTCAACGATTCCCAAAGCGTGGCGGTTCAGATCGCACCCTTAGATTCCGCGCTTGGATCAACACTTGATACGGACCATCTCTCAGTTTCCTTACCCAACGGTATTGCGCTTTTGGCCCACGCAGCGCTCCATGCTCAGGCAGGGGACCGGGTTTTGTTGCAAGGGCCTTCAGGTGCAGGAAAGTCCACCCTGTTTCGAACGCTGGCTGGCATTTGGCCGTTTAGCAAGGGCTCGGTACAACTCCCCGCAGATGCGATGTTTATTCCGCAGCGCCCTTACTTTCCTAACGGTTCGTTGCGCGACGCGCTGGCCTACCCTGAGCGCCCCGAGAACTATACCGATATGCAGCTCGCACAGGCTTTAGAACGCGCCCTGCTGCCTGCGCTTGCCACAGACTTAGGCCGCAGCGATGCGTGGGGACAAAAACTCTCAGGTGGTGAGCAGCAGCGTTTGGCCTTGGCGCGGGTATTCTTAAAACAACCACAGTGGGTTTTTGCCGACGAAGCAACCAGCGCCTTAGACACTACCACCGAAGCCACGCTCTACCAGCGCCTGGTTGACATGGTCGCAACCCGAGGCGGCGCATTGGTGTCCATCGCACATCGGCCCGGGGTTGCCATCTTTCACACCAAAGCCTGGGTGTTAACGGAACAAGCCGCTGGCGGCGACGCGCGGTTTACAGTAGAAGAGAAACGCTTGTAGGTTTTTAAAAAACAGGTTCTCAAGACGCGTGATAAGCGTCATAACCCTTAGCTCGTAAGGCACAGGCCGGACAGGTGCCGCAGCCGTAACCCCACGCATGGCGCTGCGTGCGCTCGCCCAAATAACAAGTGTGGGTGTGCTCCACAATCAAATCCACCAAGGCCGTGCCGCCTTCAGTCACGCCAGACTGTTCGCCCAAAGAATGCGCAAGCTTCCACGTTGCGGCTTTGTCAATCCACATCAGCGGGGTTTCAATCAAAAAGCGTTTGTCCATGCCTAAGGACAAAGCGATTTGCATGGCCTTCATTGTGTCGTCTCGGCAGTCGGGGTAGCCGGAAAAATCGGTTTCGCACACCCCCGTAACGAGTACGTCTAAGCCACGGCGATAGGCCAAAGCCGCAGCCAAGGTTAAAAACAACAAGTTGCGCCCGGGAACAAAGCTATTGGGCAAGCCATTGGCTTGCATCGCCATGGCGGTATCGCGAGTGAGCGAGGTTTCGCTGACTTCGCCCAAGACCGCCACGTCAAGCAAATGGTCGTCCCCTAAGCGTTTGGCCCATTCAGGAAATTGGGCTCGCAAGGCGTCTAAAACGTGCAGGCGTTGACTTAGCTCCACATGGTGGCGCTGGCGATAGTCAAAGGCAACGGTTTCGACGTGCGCGTATTTCGACAAGGCGTAGGCCAAACAGGTGGTGGAATCTTGGCCGCCAGAAAATAAAACAAGGGCAGAGGTATGCATAGCCTGTGATCTTAGAGCAAGGCGAATGCGGGCATGCTGGCCTTCAAGCGACTGCGCATAATGGCGCTATGACACCTCAACCTGCCTTTGCGCTTTCGATGTTGGACCTGGTCGCTGTTCGCGAAGGGGCCAGCGTGGCGCAAGCCTTGGCCACCGCATTGCAAACCGCCCAACACGCCGAGCGCCTGGGGTTTTCGCGCTATTGGGTTGCCGAACACCACAACATGCAAGGTATCGCCAGTTCTGCCACCGCCGTCTTGGTGGGCTATTTGGCTGGTGGCACCGAGCGCATTCGCGTCGGCTCGGGCGGTATCATGCTTCCTAACCACGCGCCCTTGGTGGTCGCCGAGGCCTTTGGCACCTTGGCAGAGCTTTACCCCAACCGCATTGACTTAGGCTTGGGCAGAGCCCCAGGAACTGACCGCGACACCATGCGGGCGCTGCGGCGCGACCGCCCAGAAACCGAAGAAGACTTTCCCCGCGACGTTGCCGAATTACAGCGCTTGCTGGCCCCGGCGCAAGCAGGGCAACGCATGATCGCCATGCCCGGCGCGGGAACGCAGGTTCCGATCTGGTTATTGGGTTCGAGTTTATTTTCAGCCCAACTCGCCGCCCAACGCGGACTGCCCTACGCTTTTGCCTCACACTTTGCGCCGCGCTTGCTGCACCAGGCGGTTGACCTCTACCGCAGCCTCTTCCAACCCTCTGAACAATTGGCTAAACCTTACGTAGTGATTGGGGTTCCACTTGTGGCTGCGCCTACCGATGACGAAGCTGAGTTTTTAGCCAGCAGCGTGTACCAACGCGTCCTGGGTATTTTGCGCGGCGACCGCCGCCGCTTGCAAGCGCCGGTTAAAGGCTTTATGGCGCAATGCAGCGCCCAAGAACGCGCCGCCATTGCCGAATTTCTAGGCGCTGCCGTTGTCGGCGGCCCCGAAACTGTCAAAGCCCAACTCCATGACCTTGCGCAGGCTACGGGGGCGGATGAGTTGATGCTGGTGTGCGATGTTTTCGAAGTGCCGCATCGGCTTCGGGCATTAGAGATTGCGGCGCAAGCGGCTTAAAGTCAGCAAAGAAGCAAATCACTTCCAGCGTAGATCTAACTTGCGTTGGTGCGCTGCGCAATCGCGCAAGTAAAGGTTAATCAGGCTTTGGTATGGGATACCGACTTGCTCCGAAATATCTTTGAAGTAGCCAATTGAGTCCTGATCCAACCGAATGGTGATCTGCTTCTTTAACTGTGAGGCATAAGGATTTTTACGCGCCTGGCTGAAATCGTATTCTTTTCTCATAGTGCACCTTTAATCAATATTGCTTAGATTCGTGCGCTGAAGCTTTTCGCGCAGAAATAATTCGTATCACATTGCCGTGCTCTCGATAGCAATGGCAAACCAACACAACTTTAAGTGAGCTACTTAAACCCAATAGGACAAATCTTTCCTCATCGTCTGAATGGTCAGGATCACCAATCAACTTCGCGTTTTCATCAAAAAAAACCGTTCGCGCTTCGTCAAAAGAAACGCCATGTTTCTTTACGTTGGCAGATGCTTTTTTGGCATCCCATTCAAATTTAATTTCGCTCATAACTACATTGTAGTTTCTTTTTCGATTATCAAAAATAGCTGATACTTGAGAAAGAAGATAGATACGACAACATGGCCACGCGCATGTACGCAAACGGGGCTAGTGAGGATGTATTTGCAATTCACCCCCCCCTTCAAACCCGCATGAATGCAGGGGGCTGTTTACGACTCGATTTCTTGTTCATAACAAAATCCTTTCGCTTGGCCATTGTCGGCCAGGCTAAATGCCCGGAGTCTGTCTCAATCTCTGATGTTCAAATTGGCGAAGCTACTTATGCGCTGCGAGCATTGTCCAGCAGCGCTTCTCGTAATCTTGCGCGGTCGTCCGAGTAGTCATGTTGAACAGCGGAGGTTCGCTGCGAACAGGCCCAGTCTGATGCCGCCAAAAGCGGGGCATCGGTAGCCTCAGGAAGATGACGGCCACGAATCAGGTCGGCCATCCGTTCTGCCAGCATCAATGTGGGGGCATTCAAATCTCCCGCTGTCGCCTGCGGCATCACAGAGGCATCGATCACCCTCAACGCCTCGACCCCACGCACTCGGCCATCTGGGTGTGTCACTGCGGCGTCATCGACTCCCATGCGGCAGGTGCCACTGGGGTGATAGGCGCTTTCCACTTTCCTTTTAATAAACGCGTCCAGTTGTTCATCGCTCAACACGTCCGCTCCTGGCGCAATCTCTTTTCCACGATAAGGTGCCATCGCCGCCTGCGCAAAGATTTCACGGGTCAGCCGGATGCAAGCGCGAAACTCCAGCCAGTCGTCCTGATGTGTCATGTAATTGAAGCGCACACGCGGCAGGCTTTCAGGCCGACTGTCCCGCAGTCGGACCCAGCCCCGACTTTTGGACCGCTTGGAACCCACATGGACTTGGTAGCCGTGGCCACTCGCCAGCGATTTGCCGTCATAGGAAACGGCCAGAGGCAGAAAATGGAACTGAATGTCGGGATAGACAATGCCCGCGCGGCTTCGAATATGGCCGCCACTTTCAAAATGGTTGGTGGCACCCAAACCGCGATGGGTGAGCAGCCATTCGGCGCCAATCTTGGCCTTGCCCAGTAATCCAATGTCCTTATACAAGCTAATCGGCTGCGTGCATTCCTGTTGGATGTAAAGCTCCAGGTGATCCATCAAGTTTTCACCAACACCCGGGCTGTGCTGCAGCACTTCAATTCCGTGATCGCGCAATTCTTGTTGCGGTCCGATACCTGAGCGCTTCAGGATCGCAGGAGACATGATGGAACCGGCAGACAAAATAACTTCTTGCTTGGCGTGGGCGCGACAGGGTTGCCCCTTGACTGAAAACAGCACACCGGTTGCACGGCGGCCCGACATTTGCACCTTGTCCACCAACGCCCCGGTCATCACCCTGACGTTGCCACGCGCAATAGCGGGGCGCAAATACGCAACTGCGGCGCTGCAGCGCCTGCCGCCGCCGACGTTCATCTCCATCGGACCAAAGCCTTCGTGCTGGCGCTGGTTCATATTGGGGCTTTGGGCATAGCCGGCTTGCACGCCGGCTTGCACGAAGGCTTGGTAAAGCGGATTCTTCTCCCGACCCCGAGTGACTTTAATTGGCCCATCGGTCCCTCGCAGTGGCCCACCACCTTGCACAGCTTCGAGTCGTTGAAAATAGGGCAACACGTTGGACCATCGCCACCCCTCTGCGCCCAAGGCCTCCCACAACTCGTAGTCCATTGGGTTGCCACGCACCCAGCACATACCGTTGATGGAGGACGATCCTCCCAAGCCTTTCCCTCGGGGCAAGTTCATCACGCGCCCATCCAAACCGGGCTCTGGTTCGGTGGACATGCCCCAGTTGAAGCGGGCAGTGTTCATTGGAATAGACAACGCCGACGGCATTGAAATGATTGTCGCCCGATCGCTGCCACCGGCCTCCAGAACCAGAATACGAATGTTTAAATCTTCGCCGAGCCGATGGGCCAATACACAACCCGCCGACCCCGAGCCAACGATGATGTAGTCGTAGCGCCCCTCGTCGCGTACAGCGGTATCCACACTTGTCAAAGTCACTCGACAATTACATAAAACTTCACCATGTCCACCGGCTGCCGCCAGACACCCCTAAATCCCTTTGGCACCAAGAAGGCATCGCCTTCCCGGAAAGTTTCACTGACTTCATCATTTTCTAGCGTCACCTCACCTTTCAAAATGACCATGAATTCATCGGTCGGATAGCTGTCGTACTTTTCGGTATAGGCCGTTGATCGCCAGATCCCGGCGCGCAGTTTTGCTTCGGGTCGCTGAAAATAGGCAAAGTCCTGCCCGAGAGGTAATCCCGCCAAAAGTTCTGCGTGTTCCAGAGGAAGATTAGCCAAATTCGGCCAACCGTCTGGCCCAGATTTTGAAAAGCGGATCGGTAAAGTCATGAAAACTGCCTTGTCTGTAAGTCAAAAACGGGGCAAAAAAATGCTCCGACCTGAGCCGAACTATACCCAGTCAGCGGTGACAAGGACAAGTGATAAGATTTCCATTAGCGTAACTTCAAGTTAACAAAGGGTTTGCTCTGATGCGAAAATGGCGGTCACTTACAGCGTTGCGCGCTTACGAAGCTACGGCGCGAACTAGCAGTGTCTCAACAGCAGCCACTGAATTGAATGTCACGCGTCCCGCAATCAGTAAACAAATTGCGCTGCTTGAGCAAGACATTGGCTGCGCGCTGTTTGAACGAACCGGCAACAGAATTCGCTTGACGGACGCAGGGCAAGAGCTTTATTTGGGACTGAAGCAGGCCTTCGACTTGATTGCCTCAACCGCAGAAAGCGTCGCACGTCGCTCTGGTCAGGGACAGCGCGTGCGCGTGTTGGTGTGCAGGGATTTCGCCTCCGGCTGGCTGGCAGCGCAGGTGGGGGCATTTTTGGTCGCCAATCCAGGCCTTTCGGTCGAAATAACAGCCGAGAAGAATGGCAATTTTCGGCAAGCAGAGGACTTCGATTTCCGCATCTTTTATGGGATGCACGGCCAACATCGCAACGGTTCGCTGAAAGAAAGTGAATTGTGCCGCTGGATTGATATCCCAGTTTGCACGCAAGCGTTTGCAGATCGCTATCTTCGCCCCGGCCAGTGCGTCGCTGAAGCGCCATATCTTGTCGACAACAATTACGATGTCTGGGAGGAATGGTGCCGGTATGCGGGTTTTGATCCGGGCGGTGCACTTCTGCACCGCACTTTGTTCAATGAAACAACGATGTGCGTTTCGGTAGCCGCCTCCGGAGGAGGGCTGACCATAGGCGACAGTTTCCTGACGCTGCCACTGGTCCGGCTCGGCGAACTTACGGTGCCGTTCAGCACAGGAGTAGTAAGCGCGCAGACCTATTCTTTGTTCTCGTCCGACAACGTCGGTAGATCAGCGGCGGCAAATCGTTTTGAGCAGTGGCTGCGTTCTTGCGTTTTAAAGTACCAATCTACCGTCCTTGAACAGCTGGCACTTCGAGGCGTTCGCGTCGTTGAAAGGCCATCGCTGGGGCCGTAAAGGGAATAGGGCTTGCCCCTTTAGTCTCACTATTCCACCGTGACCGACTTCGCTAAATTCCTCGGCTTATCGACATCCGTCCCCCGGGCACAAGCCGTGTGATAAGCCAGTAATTGCAAGGGGACAACGTGCAGAATCGGAGAGAGTGGGCCGTAGTTTTCGGGCATACGGATGACGTTCATGCCTTCGCTGGATTCGATTTTGGTGTCGCTGTCAGCCAAGACGTACAAGACGCCGCCACGAGCGCGGACTTCGTGCATATTGCTTTTTAACTTTTCCAACAACACGTCGTTGGGCGCGACCGTCACGACAGGCATCGCGCTGGTCACCAAGGCCAAGGGGCCGTGCTTGAGCTCACCGGCTGCATAGGCTTCGGCATGGATATACGTTATTTCTTTGAGCTTGAGTGCGCCTTCTAAGGCGATGGGGTAGTGGGTTCCTCGGCCTAAAAATAATGCATTTTCTTTGGATGCAAACACTTGCGCCCAAGCGATCAATTGGGGCTCTAAAGCCAAAACAGCTTGCAATGCAGCGGGCAAGTGGCGCATGGCTTTGATGTGGATGGCTTCGTCTTGCTCGCTTAAATGGCCTTTGGTTTGCGCCAATGCCAAAGTGAGCAAGAACAACGCAGCGAGCTGAGTCGTAAACGCTTTGGTGGAGGCCACGCCAATCTCAGCGCCTGCGCGGGTGACGTAGGCTAGTTTGCATTCGCGCACCATGGCAGACGTAGCTACGTTGCAGATGGTGAGCGTGTGCGCCATGCCCAAACTTTGCGCGTGGCGCAAGGCGGCCAGCGTGTCAGCGGTTTCTCCCGACTGGCTGAGCGTGACCACCAAGGTGCGGGGGTTAGGGACGGATTCGCGGTAGCGGTACTCGCTGGCAATCTCGACTTGGCAAGGGACTTTGGAAATCGCCTCGATCCAATACTTAGCCACACAGCCGCTGTAATAGCTGGTGCCGCAGGCGAGGATGAGCACGTTGTCAATGGCCTTGAACACCGAGTACGCGCCGTCGCCAAACAACTCGGGCGTGATGCCTTCGATGCCTTCGAGCGTGTCGGCAATGGCACGCGGCTGCTCGAAGATTTCTTTTTGCATGTAGTGGCGGTACGGCCCCAACTCGGCTGCACCGCTATGCGCTTGCACAGTTTTGACTTCACGGGTGACGGCTTTGTGCTGGCGGTCTTGCACCCAGTATTTGCCGATTTGAATGTCGACCACATCGCCCTCTTCGAGGTACAAAATTTGGTCGGTCACGCCGGCCAAAGCCATGGCGTCGCTTGCTAGGAAGGTTTCGCTGTGCTCTTTGCCCACACCCAAGATGAGCGGCGAGCCTGCGCGTGCGCCAATGACGCGGTGGGGTTCGTCTTTGTGGAAAACAGCAATCGCATACGCACCATGCAACTGCAAAACAGCGGCTTTGACGGCGTCAAACACATCGCCGTTGTAGAGGCTGTCGACCAAGTGGGCAATCACTTCGGTGTCGGTTTGACTTAAAAACTCGTAGCCTTTGGCTTGCAGCGCAGCGCGTAGTTCGTCGTGGTTTTCGATGATGCCGTTGTGAACAAGCGCTACACGGCCGGATTTAGATTCACCCGCGCCTTTTCCCGTGCCATGGCTGAAGTGCGGGTGCGCGTTGTGCACCGCAGGCGCTCCGTGTGTGGCCCACCGTGTGTGGGCAATGCCTGTTCCACCTTCGATATGGTCGGCCTTGACTTGGTCGATCAGCTCAGACACGCGTGCCGTGCTGCGGGCGCGCTGCAAGCCACCCTGCTTAGCGCCTTGTTTGCCGCCGAGGCTGGCCGAATGCACGGCCACGCCGCAGGAGTCGTAGCCTCGGTATTCCAAGCGCTGCAAGCCTTGCACGAGGATGGGAACGATGTTGCGGGTAGAAACGGCGCTGACGATGCCACACATAAAAAACACTCCTGAATTGGGAAGTCTAGATAGTAAGCACCTTAAAAAGAAATTTATTGTTTATTTATTCACTTTTTTGAGTGAAAATTCCATCAATTACCTAATCTGAAATTTAAATTCAATTATCTCAATTTTATGCAACAAGAATTTCTTGACGCGACAGACTTAAAACTGCTCAATGCTTTGCAACACGACGCCACGCTCAGCAACGTGGCATTAGCCGAGCGCCTAAATATCTCGCCCCCCACCTGCCTTCGTCGAGTGAAGCGACTGACGGACGAAGGCTGGATTGAGCGACAAATCGCCGTGCTTAACTCCGACAAATTGGGCGCGGCATTGGGCCATGGTCTGACCGCTTTGATAGAGGTAACGCTAGACACGCAAGGCGTTGAACACTTAGACGCCTTCGAGAAACGCGCCTGCTTTGATGCCGCCGTGCAGCAATGTTGGCGCGTCTCGCCCGGGCCAGACTTTGTGTTGGTAGTCCAAGCGGCCGACATGCCCGACTATCTGGCGATCACGCAACGCCTTCTGACGCAAGATGCCAATGTGCGTAACGTGAAAGCATTCTTTGCGACCAAGAGGGCAAAGTTCACCAGCACTTGGCCTTTGTAAATACACCTGCTTTGCTTGGGGCGATTGCGCCTTCATCAACTTGTCGCAATTTTGATTAAAAATTACTTTTCCCCAGCTAAATAAGCCCACTTTCCATGAAACAAAGAATCACCAAAAGAAGCACTGGCATCATCCAATCGGTATTGAGCGTGGGCCTGCTGTCCATCGCCTTGACAGGTTACGTCGGCTCTTCTGAAGTCAATTCCTCTGCCTTCAGTTTGACATTGCTTCACATCAATGACCACCATTCGCGGCTTGACGAGGAAAGCACAACACTTCAACTGCCCAATGCTGCAGGCGTCACCAAAGCGGTGAGCTTGCCTATGGGTGGATTCGCACGGGTAGCCGCAGCTATCAGCGAAGAGGCTTCAAAGAGCACAAACATCATCAAACTGCATGCAGGCGATGCCCTGACCGGCGACTTGTACTTCACCCAAAGTGAAGGCGCGGCTGACGCGATTGCAATGAATACCGTCTGCTTTGACGCGATGACTTTTGGTAACCACGAGTTTGATACTGGCGATAAGGGACTGGCCAAGTTCATCGGCTTATTGAACCAGGACCCTAAAAAATGCAAAACATCGTTGCTGTCGTCAAACGTCCGTACCAGCGCGACATCTCCTATCGCAGGAAAATTTCAGCCTTACACGACAGTAACCCGCGCAGGACAAAAAATTGGCATCGTGGGTGTCACGATTGCCCAAAAAACTAAAAATGCATCGCGTCCTGACGTAACTACTGTGTTTCGCGATGAAGTGGTCAGCACACAAAGTGCCATAGACGCTCTCACCAAGCAAGGTGTCAATAAAATCATCGTCATGAGCCACGTGGGCTATGAGTTTGACGTGACCCAATTAGCCACCAAACTTAAAGGCGTCGACGTGGTGGTGGGTGGTGACTCCCACACCCTGCTGGGTCCAGACAGCATGAAAAGTTTTGGCTTAAGCCCTGAAGGCACCTACCCCACAAAACTCACCAATGCGAGTGGTCAGCCTGTTTGTGTAGTCCAAGCATGGCAATACAGCTATGTGGTCGGAAAACTCAAGGTGGATTTTGACAACAAAGGCCATGTGAGCGCTTGCCATGGTGCGCCTATGGTTCTTGTCGGCGACACCTTTAAAGAGGGCTCGGCAGCCGCAACTGCAGCCGATGCGGCGTCCTACAAAAAAGCATTGAATGATTCAGGCGTTTTCAGAATCACAACGCCTTTGACCGAAACGATGACGGCTTTGAAGCCTTTCAGCGATGCAAAAGTCGCTTTGGGATCGGTTTTGGTTGGTAAATCATCCGAGAACCTGTGCCTGCGACGCGTTCCTGGTGTGGGCTCCAAAAGCGATGTCACTCGGTCTAGCTTAGGCGACATCTGTAACAAGGATCCCGGTGTCATTGCCCGCGGCGGTGACATACAACAACTGGTAGCGCAAGCCTTTTTATTACAAGGCCAAACTTTTGGCGGAGCTGACATCGCATTGCAAAATGCGGGGGGTGTTCGCATTGACATTGCAGCAGGCGACATTACTGTCGGTAAGGTCTACACACTATTACCATTCAAGAACGTTTTGGTTCGCATCTCCATGACGGGTCAGCAGGTCAAAGACACCCTAGAAGATGGTATTGATTCGATGCTAGGTAACAACGGAGGTACGGGCTCCGGTGCGTATCCCTTCACTGCCGGTTTGCGTTTTGATACAGACATTACCAAAGGCAAAGGCGCTCGTGCCAGCAACCTTGAAATCCAAAACAATGGGCAATGGGTCAGCTTTGATGTGAGCAAAACCTATAAAGTGATCACCAATGATTTCACAGCGGGTGGCGGTGATAACTACGTGACGCTCAAAGGCATTGACAAGAGCCTCAAGGAAAACACCTATTTGGATTACGCGGACTCTTTCCTCCAGTACATCAAGAAGAACCCCGCCTTGTCGAGACCAGCGGCTACGACTTTCAGCACAAAAACGTACCGCGAGTAATTGATAGCGATCTTTAGCCTATAGATTATTTGGGCTTTTTCTCCGGCCGCTTGTAGCCGGAAACGCTTACCTGCTTACCCCGCGCAACGCTTAACGCGCCCGCTTCCGTGCTCTTGGTAATTGTCGAGCCGCCGCCAACTGTCCCGCCCGCTGCAATCGTAACGGGAGCGACTAAGACGCAGTTGCTGCCTATGTGCACATCGGCCTCAATCACGGTGCGGTGTTTGTTAGAGCCGTCGTAGTTGGCGGTGATGGAGCCTGCGCCGAAGTTGACGCGCTCGCCCACGGTGGCATCGCCCAAGTAGGCGAGGTGGTTGGCTTTTGCGCCTTGGGCTAGTGTGGAGTTTTTCACTTCCACAAAGTTGCCAATGTGCACGTCTGCTCCCAGCTGTGCGCCGGGGCGCAAGCGGGCGAAGGGGCCTACGCGGGCGTCCTCACCTACCGTTACGCCAAGTTTTTCGCCATCGATGTGCGTGAAAGGATGAATCACTGCGTCGGCTGCAATCGTGCAATTGGCTATCACACAGTTCGCACCGATCTTCACGCCTTCTCCCAAATCGACGTGGCCTTCAAAAATACAATTGACATCGATCTCTACGTCACCGGCACACTCCAACACACCGCGAATATCCAGGCGCGCCGGGTCTTTGAGTCTGACGCCTTGCTCCATGAGCGCCAAGGCCTGCCGCTGTTGGTAAGCGCGCTCGAGTTCGGCCAGTTGCACGGGGCTGTTGATTCCGGCGACCTGCACCGCGTCTGTAATCGTGTGGGCCAAGACACTTATGCCGTCTTGAACGGCGAACTTCACAATATCAGTCAGGTAAAACTCGCCTTGGGCATTGTTGTTCTCAAGCCGCGCCAGCCAGCCTTTAAGCAAACGCGCAGGCACAGCCATGATGCCGCTGTAAATTTCGGTCAATGCGCGCTGCGCAGGAGTCGCATCTTTGTGCTCCACGATCGCGCGAACCGCGTCGCCTTCGCGCTCAATGCGACCATACCCCGTGGGGTCTGGCATATTCAAGGTAAGTAGCGCCAAATGTTGCCCTGCGCAAAGTGCAATCAAAGCGTGCAAGGTGTCGGCTTGGGTCAAGGGCACGTCCCCCGAGAGCACCACCACCAAGCCGTCGTCAGCCAAAACGGGAGCCGCTTGTTGGACGGCGTGACCCGTACCCAGTTGGGGTTCTTGGCGCACAAACTTCAAAGGCAAGGCGGCCGAAGCCTTTGATAAAGCAGCCTCAACTTCATCAGCGCCATGGCCGGTAATGACGACTGCGCTTCGCGCATGGAGTTGCTCTGCGGTTGCTAAAACGTGTTGCAGCAAGGGCTGGTGGGCAAGTTGTTGTAAGACTTTAGGCAGCCGGCTTTTCATGCGCGTGCCTTTACCCGCCGCCATAATGACCACATCCACAGCAGGTAAAGACGCGACCGTGGTACTTTTGCGGTTTTCTGAATGGTTTGAGCTCACAGGTATGCCTCTTTTGAAATCTTGGTTGGCACGTTACCGCTTACAGAGTAAGGCGCGTCAAATAACTCCCATTATCAGCGCCCCGCCCCGGGCTTGGCTGTGGGGCCTGGGCTTGGCGCTGGCTTTGGGCGGCTGCTCAGCGCTGCGCCTGAGCTACAACAATGCGCCCACGCTTCTTTACTGGTGGCTAGATGGGTATGCGGATTTTGACAAAGCCCAAGGCGCGCAAACCCGCTCCGAGTTAAACAAGCTGGTGGATTGGCACCGAAAAGAAGAACTTCCCCTCATTGCCGATTTACTCGAATCGGCCCAATCGATGGCGAGTGGGAATATCACGGGCCCTCAGGTATGCGAGTTGTATGAAAAAACGATGGTTCGAATGGATGCGCTCAGCGAGCGGGTTTTGCCAAGTGCTGCGGCCATTGTTCCAACCCTTACCCAAGCGCAACTGGACTTCATGGCCAAGGCGTTTGAAAAAAAGACAAAGAAATGGCGCGAGGATTACCGCCGTGCGGATAAATTCACGGAGCGCACCGAAGATTTTTATGGCGCATTGAGTTCACCGCAATTGCAACAGCTTCAAGCCGCTTTGCACCAAACCAAAGAAGAGGAAAACCTGTATTTTGCGGAAGTAACACGCCGCCAAAAGTTGGGGCTCAGCACCCTCACCGGACTCCAAAAGGCCGACCCTGCAACGGCACTCAATGCCCTCAAAGCCTGGAACGCCCAATGGCAACATTCCAGCGACGTGGTGTACCAAGACTTCAAAATTCGTAGCACCGCGCAGACCTGTAAAGCGTTGGCCCAATTGCATAACAGTGCCAGCCCCAAGCAACGCAAAAAACTTATTGCCACGCTGCAGAGCTACCAACAAGAAGCGATGCTCTTGCACCGCGAGACAATCTAGTTCTCTAAGGCTTTAACGCTCAGGTCGAACCGAGGACTCTACCGGCCAAGCCACGCCATGGTCCGTGAGGATGGCGTCTAGGGGAATGTCATGCGCCTCAGGCTCAAAGTCTGGAACATAGCCCACCCCAAATCCCAACCCCACGGTAAAAGGCTTGGGCTCTAAGCTGGCCAACATACGATCATAAAAACCGCCGCCGTAACCTAAACGGTATCCGCCCGCGCTGTAGCCGACACACGGGACAAACAACAAACTCGGGGACACCATTTCGGTGTCTTTGGGCTTAGGGATGCCATAAGCGTCTTCTTCCATAGGGCACCCGGGGTACCAGGTGTGAAAGGTCATGGTTTTGTGTAATTTATTGATGACAGGCAAAGCGATCCGCCTGCGCTGCGGCTCTTCGTTGAGCTCGCCATCTTCTTTCCAGCGGTGTAACGCTGGCAAGGGGTCAAACTCCCCTTTGATAGGCCAATACGCGCCGATGGTGGTATCGGTTCGGCCCACCAACCAAATGCGCATTACCCGAAGCAGTAACTCTGCCCGGTGTAACCGGTCTGGCAAATTAAACCTTTGCTCTAACAAGGCTTTACGCAATACCTTTTTTTCCAGTCCTTTGGGGTCCATAGATTTGTCCATAATCACCATATGCAGTTATTCAGAACCATTTTGACAGCACTTGCCCTTGGCAGTGCCCTTTTTTCATTAAGCACGCCGATGGCCATCGCGCAAAACGCCGATTCGGCCCGCAGCGACGAGGCGATTGTTGACATCGCACAAGCCTACAAACAACGGGACCGCAAGCGCATGGCTGCGCTACTCGGCCAAGTGCGCGGCTCGTCGCTTGAGCCATGGGCGGTGTATTGGGAGTTGTCTTCGCGTTTAGACACCGCTGGCAAAACCGAAATTCAAACTGCGCTGGGTCGTATTGCAGGAACTTACCAAGAAGACAGGCTTCGCGCGGAGTGGCTTTTGCAGTTAGGGCGCAACCGGGACTGGGCGACCTTTGACCAAGAATACAGCCAGTACCGCATGGGCGACGAGCGGGCGTTACAGTGCTACGCCTTGTGGAGTGACTATGCAAACAACGGCGCAGATGTAGCCAAAACGGTTCAAGACCTGTGGCTGTCTTTGCGCGAGGGCGATGAAGCATGCGCGGGTATTGCCGAAAAACTGATTGAACATAAAAAATTACCTGCGCAAACGGCTTGGATTCGCGCACGATTAGGGATGGAAAACGACCGCTTGCGTATCGCAACCCAAGCGGTTGGCATGTTGGATGGGGCTTGGGTCAAAACGGTCAACTCTATTTATCTTAATCCGGGCAAATACCTCAGCGACAAGCTCACCGCCTTGCGCCCTCAAACCCGCGAGATGGTATCTCTGGCTTTGATCCGCCAAGCCTATTTAGACCCTGCCGAAGCTGCTGTTGAAGTCGAGAAACTACGCTGGCGCGCCCAATTGACCGCCGAAGAGCGCAGTTGGATTTGGGGTGTGATCGGCAAACAAGCTGCAAGAAAGCATTCCAACAATGCGACCGATTTTTATGCCCGCGGTCAGTTCTTTCATATGCACGAAGACCACCTCGTGTGGGCCGCACGGGCGGCTTTACGCGCTGGGCGCTGGCAACAGGTGCAAGAGGCTATCAATGCGATGCCGATTGCGATGCGCAGCGAAAGCGTGTGGGTGTACTGGAACGCGCGCGCCGTATTAGCCCAACGCCCCAGCGAGACAGCGCGAATCCAAGCCTTTACCCAACTGCAAAGCATCGCCGGAATCAAAGGGTTTTACGAACAACTGGCGTTAGAAGAGCTGGGTCAACGCAGTAGTTTCCCCCCCCGCCCTGCGCCGCCCACCCTTGAAGAAAAAGAGTTAGCTCGCACCAACCCGGGCCTACAACGTGCGCTCTACGCGATTCGTTTAGGTCTGCGGGCTGAAGGCGTGCGCGAATGGAACTACAGCATCAGCTTGCACACCAAGGGTGGTATGGACGACCGGGCTTTGTTGGCTGCGGCCGATGTGGCTTGCCGCGCCGAAGTCTGGGACCGGTGCATCAATACCAGCGACCGCACCAAAACCTTGGTTGACCTAGACCAACGCTTTCCGATGCCGTATAAAAATTCTGTCGTTACGCGAGCGCAAAGCATTGGGCTCGATCCCGCTTATGTGTATGGATTGATTCGCCAAGAGAGCCGGTTCATCATGGACGCCAAGTCAGGCGTGGGCGCCTCCGGCTTGATGCAGGTAATGCCGGCCACCGCAAAATGGACCGCTAAAAAAATCGGACTTACCGACTTTACACCCCAAAAAATCACCGACCGCGAAACCAATATTGCTATTGGAACGGGTTACCTTAAATTGGTTTTAGATAGTTTCAGCGGGTCGATGCCGCTGGCTGCAGCGGCCTACAACGCTGGGCCGAGCCGCTCCCGTTTATGGCGCGGACAAAGTGGCAGCCCCTCCATGGAAGCGGCGATTTGGGCAGAGAATATTCCCTTTCATGAAACGCGCGATTACGTCAAAAAAGTAATTTCTAATACCACGCTCTACGCTGCGTTATTGACCGGACAACCGCAATCCGTTAAATCTCGCTTAGGCACGATTGGCCCAGTTGATGCCATGACGCCCGAAGACGGGCTTGATTTACCTTAAACCAAAGAAGACTCTATGCTCAAGCTCTATATTGGCAATAAAAATTATTCATCCTGGTCCATGCGGCCTTGGGTATTGCTGACGCAAGCGCAGATTGCGTTTGAAGAAGTCGTTGTGCGATTTGATGGCTTCACGCCCGAATCCGAATTCAAGCAAACACTCCAATCCATTTCTCCTGCAGGAAAAGTTCCTGTGCTGCAAGATGGTGCGCTTGTTGTTTGGGACACTTTGGCTATCGCAGAATATGCGGCCGAAAAATTCCCGGAGAAAAAACTATGGCCCCAAAGCATTGGCGAACGCGCTCTTGCCCGAAGCCTTTGTGCGGAAATGCACGCGGGGTTTATGGGCTTGCGATCTAACTGCCCGATGAACATCGAGGCTTCTTTGCCTAAACAAGGCGCCATCATTTGGCGCGACAAACCGGCTGTGCGCTTAGATGTCGAACGCATCGTTGCGATGTGGACGCAGCTTCTTGAAGCGCACAGCGGCCCGATGCTGTTTGGCGATTTTTCTGTAGTCGACGCGTATTACGCACCCGTTTGCATGCGTTTAAAAACCTACGCTTTGCCGGTGCCCGCGACGATCACTGCCTACATTGAGCGCGTTACTTCTTTGCCAGGCGTCAAAGCCTGGATCGACGCCGCCTTAAAAGAGCACGACTTTTTAGACTTTGAAGAGCCTTACCGCTTAAAGCCTTAGGCCAAGCGCACCGTCCCTTTCCATGCAAACCTACCTTGTTGGCGGCGCCGTTCGTGACTTGATGATGGGTTTGCCAGTGCGTGACCGTGACTTTGTCGTGGTCGGTGCAATACCGCAATCTCTTCTTGATCTTGGTTTTATTCCTGTGGGCCTGGACTTCCCCGTTTTTCTTCATCCACACACCAAAGAAGAATATGCCTTAGCCCGCACCGAGAGAAAAACCGCGCCTGGCTACCGAGGGTTTTCTGTCCATGCTACGCCCGACGTCACCTTAGAGGAAGACCTCTCACGGCGCGATTTAACGATGAACTCGATAGCCGTTGCGTTCAACGAAGGCGGCCAAGCGATTGATCTTGCAGGTTGCGTTGACCCCTTTGGCGGACGACAAGATATTAAAAATAAAATCTTGCGCCACACCGGCCCTGCGTTTCGCGAAGACCCGGTACGAATTTTGCGCCTGGCCCGCTTCGCCGCTCGGTTTCCAGATTTCACAGTGGCCCCAGAAACCATGGTAATGATGCAAGACATGGTTGCAAGCCGAGAGGCAACGTACCTGGTCGCAGAGCGGGTATGGATTGAGTTTTCCAAAGGGTTAATGGAGCAAACACCTTCGCGTATGGTGACGGTCCTACAAGCCTGTGGCGCACTTCAAGTCGTGATGCCAGAGTTGCATGCTGCAGTCACAGAAAAAACCTTGATGCTATTGGACCTCACCACGCAAAAAGACGCAGCTTTGGAAGTTCGGTTTGCTTGTTTGACGCATGGTGTTTCGGCGCTGCACGCGTTTTCTAAAACGCACCGTATTCCTGCTCCTTGCGCTGATTTAGCTGCCTTGCTTGAACGCAGCTTCAGCCCGATCAACCACTGCGACCCAAGCGACGGCGATACGGTAGTCAAACTTCTTGAGCAGTGCGATGCCTTTAGAAAACCCGAACGCTTTGCACTGCTACTTGAAGTCTTAACCTTTCTCGCCACCCCAACACCCTACCCCCTAGCCCCACTTTTAACGACCGCCTTGCAATGCGCTCAATCGGTCAACACCGAAGTCGTTGCAGCGCAAGCCATTGCCGAAGGAAAAACCGGGTTAGAGATTGGACAATCTGTTTCTCAAGCCCGGGCGCAGGCAGTGAATGCAGCGTTACGAATTTGAAAATTACAAGCAATGCATCTTGTCGCCTTTGACAAACCCAAGCGGTGTCCACGGCACCCCCGTGCCTAGCGCGATGACCTTAAATAGCTCCCCCATTTCATGTTCCAAGATCAGTTTTTGAGCCGCGACTCGCTCAGGCAGACTGGCCGCTTGCATCAGCTCCACGATGCCGCAGTTCATTAAAAAATGAGCCTGGTTGGTGTATCCCAAAACCTCTAAGCCCGCGTCCTGCGCAGCCAAGGCGATGCCTGTGAAGTTAACGTGGGCGGTAATGTCTTTTTGACCCACTTGGGTGAGTGGGTCTGTGTCACTCTGATGGGCTTGGTGGCACATCACGGTTCCCATGTGGCGCTGCGGATGGTAGTACTCCGACTCTGGAAAACCATAGTCCAATAAAAATACCGCACCCGTTTTCAGGCGGTCAGCTAAGGTTTGAACAAAGCCTTGGGCCTGCTGGTGAATTTCAGTGACGTAGTCGTGCTCGCCCGTCACTTCAAACGGTGGGCGTAAATCACTGGCTCGGTCTTGCCAAACAAACGGTGGACTTTCTTCATGGGGGTTTGAAGTATCCAAAGCAACACCGCGCTCATGCCACACACCGCCCACGCGCGATAACAACTGAACCGGCATGGCGTCCAACACCTCGTTGCCGATCAGAACCCCATTGATGGAATCAGGCAAAGCATCGACCCACTCAACGACATTTAAATGGTCGATCAAACGCGTGCGCTGGCGGTCTTTGAGCGTGCTTGAAATATCAACGATGGTGTAACGCCTGATCTTGACGTCCATGGCGGCCAGCGCAGTAAGTAGTTGCTGGGCAAGGGCGCCGGTTCCCGCACCAAACTCCCATATTTCGTTGGTCTGGGTGTGCTCTAAGGCTTGGGCGATTTGCCGCGCGAACGCATGCGCAAACAAGGGCGTCATCTCTGGCGCCGTGACAAAGTCACTTTTTACAGCCGTATCGCCATGCGTTGTCGGCATAGCGCCAAACTTGGGCAAATCGTTGGCGTAGTAGCCTAAACCGGGGGCATAAAGCGCCTCGGCCATAAACACATCAAAGCCAACCCAGCCCTGGGATTGGGCTATGACCTTGGCAAGGTGCTCGGTCATGGGGGTCGTTAAACTAGGGGACGTCGTCATTTCGCATCACTTTATTTTTTAGACACATCACTCTGCGCCCCATTTCATTGTTTTAGTCTGACCGATTGTCCTTCAATGTCCGCCCTATTTTCTTCGACTTCAGCCAACACTGCCCCTACCGTTTTGGTAACCGGCAGCGCCAAGCGCTTAGGGCGGGAAATCGCATTGGCTTTGGCGGCAGGGGGTTGGCGGGTGGCGGTGCACTACAAGGGCTCCGCCCTTGAGGCTGAAAAAACGGTATCCGATTGTGCCGCGCTGACACCCGGTGCGGCGCACTTTCAGGCCGACTTGAGTGATGAATCGGACGTTAGAAAATTGCTACCCCGGGTGATCGAACAATTAGGAACGGTTGATGCCGTAGTCAACAGCGCCTCCACCTTTGAACATGACAACCCCGCCAGCTTCGGGTTTGAGGCCATGGACACCCACATGCGCACCAACACGGGTGCTGCCATTATTTTGGCGCAAGCATTGCATGCACACATGGATACGCGTAACCGCGCAGCGCCCGATAAAGATTTAGACAGTTCAGAGGTTCACAGTGGCGCGGTGGTCAATATGCTAGACCAAAAACTCTGGAACCAAAATCCAGACTTTTTCAGTTACACCTTGTCGAAAGCCGCTTTAGAAGCGGCAACCACGATGCTCGCCTTGGCGTTAAGCCCGTTGGTTCGGGTCGTAGGCGTGGCCCCCGGTCTAACCCTCACCAGCCATTTACTCACCCAAGATAAATTTGCAGCGCTGCACAAGCTTTCCCCCTTGGGGCGTTCCTCTACGCCCAAAGACGTGGCCGCCACGGTCCGATTTGCGTTAGAGAACCAATCGATTACCGGAACCACTTTGCTGGTTGACGGCGGTCAACACCTCATGCGCTTTGAGCGCGACTTTTCTTTAATGTAAGGCGTCAACATGTCTCCCACCACCGGCTCTCAAATTTTGTCGCTCAACGGCTTGCGCTTTGAGGCTAATTTGGGTATTTTGGAATCTGAACTTGCAGCGCCCCAACCCATTCAGGTTGACGCGGAGTTGCACTTGGGCGTCCAGCCCTTACTGCCCAGCGATGACGATATCAACCATGTGCTGGACTATCGCAAAGTACGCCAAATCATCATTGCCGAGTGCACTGCTGAACACGTGAATTTGCTTGAGAGTTTGATCGGTAAATTAGCCCACCGGCTGTTGCAGTTACCCGGCGTTTTAGGAGTTCGCGTCAAAATTGCCAAGCTCAAAATTTTTGACGATTGCGAAGTCGCCATCCGGGTTGAAACCGGCCAGTGGTAAGCCTGAGGAAACCGTATGAACGCAACATGGATTGAAGAAGAAAACGCTGTCGTGGCCAAAGACACCGCCGCGTTAAAGATTGAACGCGAAACGCACAAGCTAGAAAAGCGTCTGTGTCGCCAAGTCGGTCAGGCTATCATGGACTTCAACATGATTGAAGAGGGTGACCGCGTGATGGTTTGCGTCTCTGGCGGCAAAGACAGCTATGGCATGTTGGATATTTTGCTAAAAATGCAGCAACGCGCTCCGATTTCATTCGAGTTGATCGCTGTTAATTTAGACCAAAAACAGCCTGGCTTTCCTGACCACATCTTGCCCGCTTACTTAAAGCAACTCGGCGTTCCCTTTCACATCGAAACGCAGGACACTTACAGTATTGTTAAAAAGGTCATCCCAGAAGGCAAGACCATGTGCAGCTTATGCAGTCGGTTGCGCCGAGGCATTTTGTACCGGGTCGCCGATGAACTCAAAGTTACGAAAATCGCGCTAGGCCACCACCGCGACGATATGTTGCAGACATTTTTTCTCAATATGTTTTTTGGTGGCAAACTCAAAGGTATGCCACCAAAATTGGTCAGTGACGACGGTGGCCACATCGTGATTCGCCCCTTGGCCAATGTGGCTGAAAAAGACCTGACCCGCTGGGCCGCTCACCGCGAATTCCCCATCATCCCTTGCACGCTATGTGGCAGCCAAGAGAACCTGCAGCGAAAGCAAATTGGCAACATGCTGCGCGATTGGGAAAAACAATACCCCGGCCGCATAGAAAGCATGTTTACCGCGCTTCAAAACGTTGTTCCCTCGCATTTGATGGACACCAAGCGCCATGACTTTAAAAATATCAAAACCACTGGACTTCCAGACGCAGAAGGCGACAAAGCTTTTGATGCCGAAGAATTCGCTGCAACTTCCCTGCCCGGTCTCCAGCTGGTGAGTCTTTAACAATATGCCGCTTTCTGGTTTGCACTTCAATGCCTTGCTACGTTGCGCAATCGGATTGGCTACTTTATTGGCTTTAGGAGGATGCGCCACCTCGCGAATCATTGACAGCGAAGTTCGCAGTTTTGCGGGTTCGGTTGGCCCCAACAACCCCGCAAGCTACCGGCTTGAGCGCCTACCATCTCAAGACCTGCAGGTCAAAGCCCAAGAGCAACTCGAAACTATGGCGCAGCCACTGCTAGAGAACGTTGGCTTACGCAAAGCAGACGCCACGCCCCAATACGCCTTACAAATGACGGCTACCGTGGAGACCATTCAGAATCCTTCATACAGCACGTCTTGGCGACGTCAGCGTTGGATGGACAGGGATGGGTTGATCCGGTTTCCTTCCATGGGGCTGATGCTAGAGCCGCCTTGGCACCGCTACAGCGTTTCGCTTTTGTTACGTGACATCGCGACAAGCCAGACCGTTTTTGAAAGTACCGCCCAACACGTCGGCCCGTGGTCAGATTACCAGCAGTTGCTCCCTGCGGTAATTCGCGCCGCTTTAAGCGACTACCCTCGCGCCCAACCCCAGCCCCACCCTGTTTTGATAGAAATTTCACCCACTGCGGCAACAAGCCCATGACCCACGCACGCTCACCCTCCGTTCGGATTACTGCGGTTCGCCACGGCGAAACGGCCTGGAACGTTGATACGCGCATTCAAGGGCAGCTTGACATCGCGCTCAATGAACGTGGGCAGTGGCAGGCGCAACAAGTAGGCATCGCTCTTGCTGAAAGTGGCATTGACCACATTTACACCAGCGATCTGCAGCGTGCCCACAGCACCGCCAAAGCCATCGCCAAGAACTCAGGCATAGACGAGAAAACCATTAAGCTTCACGCGGGCCTGCGCGAACGCGCCTTTGGCAGCTTTGAAGGTCAGACCTACGCAGAGATAGAAACAAAGTGGCCCGAAGAGTCCAAGCGCTGGAGACAGCGCGACCCCCATTGGGCGCCGCCTGGGGGCGAAACCCCGCTGCAAACGCGCGATCGTGTTGCTAATGCGCTGTCCGAGATCGCAGCCCAACATACCGGCCAACATATTGTGCTGGTCGCCCACGGCGGGGTGTTAGACATGTTGTACCGCCTGGCTACGCAACAAGCCGTCGATGCGCCGCGCACCTGGGATTTAGGCAACTGCACTATTAACCGCCTGCTTTGGACGCCTGAGTCTTTAACTTTGGTGGGCTGGGCAGATGCGAGTCACCTTGAGACCGAAACCCGGGACGAATTCACGACCTAATTGTTCATTTAATTGCTTAAACCCTATGTCCAAAATCATTGTTTTTGCTTTCCCTGTGTTTTTACTTCTCATCGCTTTGGAGTTTTGGTGGGACCAACGCCAAGCGCGTTTACGAGGGTCGGTATCGAGCTTTGGACTTAGTGACTCTTTAAATAGCTTGAGTTTGGGACTTATGAGTCAGCTAACGGGCGTCTTGAGCAAATTCATTGGCTTGCTCCTTTACGCCGCAGTGTTTGATTCCATCGCCCTTTTCCCTGATGCAGCGCTATGGAAACATCCTGTGGGCTGGCTTCTCGCTTTGATGATTTATGATTTTTGCTATTACTGGCTGCACCGCGGCGGCCATCGTATTTCCCTGCTTTGGGCAGCACACTCTGTCCACCACCAAAGCCAGTACTACAACCTCACCACCGCACTGCGCCAAACCTCGACGGGCGCTTTTTTTGGTTGGATTTTTTATCTCCCCATGGCCGTTTTAGGTGTTCCACCTTTGCTGTTTGGCATCGTCGCTTTGGTTGATTTACTGTATCAATTTTGGGTGCATACCGAGCACGTGAAGAAACTCGGTTGGTTTGACCGCGTGTTTTGCTCTCCCAGCAACCACCGCGTGCACCACGCTATCAACGAGGGCTACCTCGATCGCAACTACGGCGGTATTTTGGTGGTGTGGGACCAGATATTTGGCACATTCACGCCAGAGCAAGAAATCTGCGTTTATGGAACCCGCGACCCGTTAAACAGTTGGAACCCGCTATGGGCCAATACCCAAGGCTACGTTCGTTTAGCGCAAACCAGCCGCCAACTCTCCTCTTGGACTGACAAGCTCAAAGTTTGGTTTAAACCGCCAGGCTGGCTTCCTGCCTCAGCGACTGCTCTGGAAAAACCAGACTTTCAGATGGCACAGGTCAGCACATACCAACCGCAACGCACACACGGCCAACATGCTTTCGCTAGTCTTCAATTGGTACTCATTTTGTTTGCGGGTTCGGCATTCTTGTGGGTGGCAGATTCTCTTTCGCTGACATCTGCCGCGATGTACTGTGTTGGCCTTTGTTTGAGCCTCTGGGTTTTAGGGCGCTATACCGAAGGGCATTTGCGCGGCTGGCAAGCGGCGCTGTTACACGTCGCAACCGCCACCGCTTTGGCGCTAGCTCAGTAAATCGGGATGCAACGTGCTGGGCGGCACAACGCCTAAATGGCGGTAAGCAGCGAGCGTTGCAATACGACCGCGCGGGGTACGTTGCAAATAGCCTTGTTGAATTAAGTAGGGCTCAATCACGTCCTCGATCGTTTCGCGCTCTTCGCCAATACTTGCTGCGATATTGTCCAAGCCCACGGGCCCGCCATCAAAACGGTGAATCACCGCTTCAAGGAGCTTGCGGTCCATGAGATCGAAACCCTGTGGATCCACATCAAGCATCGCCAAAGCCCGGTTGGCAATATCTAAAGTAATTTTCCCTGCACCTTTGACTTCCGCGAAATCACGCACACGGCGAAGCAGCCGATTGGCAATGCGCGGTGTTCCGCGTGAGCGGCGAGCGATTTCAAAACCGCCGTCGGGATCGGTGGGCACTTTCAGCAAACCCGCGCTGCGGGTCACGATGCGCAGTAGTTCGTCAGACGAGTAAAACTCTAAGCGCGCCACAATTCCAAAGCGGTCCCGCAAAGGGTTAGTTAACATCCCAGCACGGGTGGTCGCACCGACCAAGGTAAAGGGCTGCAAATCCAACTTGATAGACCGCGCCGCTGGGCCTTCACCAATCATGATGTCGATTTTGTAGTCCTCTAAAGCGGGGTACAAAATTTCTTCTACGACTGGACTTAAGCGGTGAATTTCGTCAATAAATAAAACGTCGTTCTTTTCTAAGTTGGTTAAAAGTGCCGCTAAGTCTTTCGGTTTTTCCAACACAGGCCCACTGGTCTGGCGCAGATTCACCCCCAGTTCATGGGCAATGATGTGGCTCAGAGTCGTCTTGCCCAAACCCGGCGGGCCAAAGAGCAAAACATGGTCAAGCGCCTCATCGCGTTTTTTGGCCGCTCCAATGAATATCTCTAACTGCTCACGAATCTTCGCTTGGCCCACATAGTCATCTAGTAGCTTAGGTCGCAAAGCCCGCTCAATCGCCTCTTCGCTTGATGATACGGGCGCAGACGATACGACGCGCTGCGCCAAGGCAGGCACCGAATCTGGAGAAAAATCGTCAGTCTGAATACTCACAAACCACCATCAATAAAACTAAAAAAGAGCAAGAAAAAAGCTGCGATGCTTACAGCATGGCAGCTTTTGTGGATGGCAAGGCCGCCATCGTCAGGGCCGTAAAGCTTACTTTACCCAACCCGATACCGTATCTACCGTCTTGTCATACGCCGATGTCAAAGTAGAGCAGCCGCCCAACAAAAGGCCAGCCAAAAGAGATAATGCCACTGTTAAAACGCGAAATTTCATGGGGACTCCAGTAAGTTAACGAGCTCTATATTAAACGATAACCTTAGCTCGGATAAATTACACGCAAATTGGCTTATTGGGGCAGATTTTGGGTTCTGTCAGTTTCAGGAAATCTCGCAGCGTACAATCATTTCACTATTCAATAGAGACAGGGAGATTGTTATGCGCCATTGGTTTCTCATACATACCAAGATTCGCCAAGAAAACGTGGCCCTTGAGAATCTGGAATTGCAGGGCTACGAGTGTTTTTTGCCGCAAATTAACGCAGAAAAACTACGCAATGGAACGCTCCAAGTAGTCCGTGAACCTCTATTTCCCCGCTATCTTTTTATTCGCTTGGGAACGGACCTCGCTTCGCAAAGCTGGTCTCCCATTCGATCAACCCTTGGCGTGAGCCGATTGGTTACTTTCGGCCAAGCCCCTGCAAAAATTGAAGAAGAATTAGTTTTCACCATTCGGACCCAAACCGATACGGCAGCCATACAAGCGCGTCTTTTTAAAGAAGGTGAAGCAGTCGTCGTCACCGACGGTCCTTTTGTGGGCTTGGAGGCCATCTACCAGATGGCCAGTGGTGAGGGCCGTGTGATGGTTCTGCTTAATTTAATGAGCAAGCAGGTCAAGATGACCCTAGGCCCAAGCAGTCTGCGCAAAGTTAGCTAAACGCAAAGTCGTCCGGCAAAAGTAAAGGGCCCTGCGGCCCTTTACTTTTATGCGGCGGTGATCTCCGCTTGATGAGACTTCCACCAATTTCGGATAAAAACGAAAAGTATTCCTACAAATCCACCAAGTAAGATCCCCAGCATTAAACCGGTAGCACGTCCTAACTTGCGCGTTTTAATTTCGCTAGTTTCAGGGGGCGACACAAATCGCATACCTTTGAGATAACTTACGCTCCAAGTCTCACGCTGCAGCTCGAACTCAGTAGCAGCCTGTAAAACGATCGGATCCTTTTTATCTAGATCTTTAAAAACTGAGTCTTGGGTTTTCTGCATTTCAACGATGACTTCAGGCGTGTTAATTGGTTTTTCGAGAGCGCTTTTTGCTCCGCAATAGTATGCTTTTCTAAGTTCACTTAATCTAACTTCGTTGTCGCGATTAGATTGGGCCAGCTTAAGCTCTGAAATGCTGATTTCAACCGCATTGAGTTGCGCCTGAGGGGATAAGTAACGGGCACCGCCGTTATCAAGTGAAACTACTTGTCGCGCATCTGATTTATCTGTGGATCTTAAGGCGCGCAGGGTTTGTGCACGCTTTTCTTCTTGCGTAATCTTGAAATCATCTCTGATTTTCTCAATGCGCATGCTTTGGTCCATGGTCTGATTTTGCAAACATTTTTCAAAAACCATTGCCTCCATATCCACACGAAGAATAGTGTCTCGCACATAGTCTCCTAAAGCGACTACCGGGGCGCCTTGGGTCGGACTATCGCTTTCAAATCGGATACGAACACCGATCATCGCACCCGCATCGTTAGAGGCAGATTTAACACCCAGTGATTTTTGATCTTTGTCAGTAAAAGCAAATTCAGGTTTGATAGCTTCTTTCAAACTCACTGGAGATTTAGCCAAACCTTCAAGGAGTATTGCAACTTCTGGATTTGGAAATGCATTATTTGCCAAAAACTTTTCGAGGTTAGGCGCCGTTAGTAAAAAACTTTCATAGCGCTTGTAGTTAGAAGCGCTAATTTTGGCGTTATTGGCGTTATTGGCGTTATTGGCGTTATTGGCGTTATTGGCGTTATTGGCGTTATTGGCGTTATTGGCGTTAAAGCTAAAGCTGTTAGCGTTGTTAGCGTTGTTAGCGTTGTTAGCGTTTATTTGATTCGCATTGATCTGATCGGTTTGCACAACACCTTCAGATACAAATCTAGTAGAAATTTGGCCAGCCATGAAGCCTGCCAGGCCCATCACAGCCGTAATTAAGGCAATTACTCTTCTGGATACCCAAATGGTGTGCAGCAGTTGGCTTAAATCAATTTCATCGGATTCCGTTGCGTTATCCAATTTCATTTTTTCACTGCGCCTTATAAGGAAAATCTATTTGATGAGATATAGATGGTGGCCCGGGGCGGAATCGAACCACCGACACAAGGATTTTCAATCCTCTGCTCTACCGACTGAGCTACCAGGCCAAGCCTGAAATTATAGCAGTTAGAAATCAGATTCAGCTTCTCTTACCTCGCGTCGCATCCACCCCAAGCTGTTTGAGTTTGCGGTACAGGTGGGTGCGCTCAAGGCCAGTTCGCTCTGCGACTTTGGTCATAGAGCCGGCTTCTTTTTGCAAGTGAAACTCAAAGTACGCGCGCTCAAACTCGTCGCGTACGTCGCGAAGTTGTCGGTCTAAATCAAACGTTTGTTTGGGGCCTTTGCCGTCTTCTGCGGACTGGGCGTCAGCACCAGCATTGGATTGATTGGCTCCACCCCCTGCGCCCGAACTATTGGACGCAGACATCTCCAATTTACGGGGCTTGCTGCGTATCAAACCCTGCTCTACTGCTTTAAGCAGTTTTTGCAAGGTGACGGGTTTTTCTAAAAACGCGAGTGCGCCGATTTTGGTGGCCTCTACGGCTGTCTCAATCGTGGCGTGCCCACTCATCATGATCACAGGCATCGTGAGTTGCCCTGTGGTCGCCCACTCTTTAAGCAAAGTCACTCCATCGGTATCGGGCATCCAAATATCGAGCAAGACCAAATCAGGGCGCTCACGCAAACGAGCCGCGCGTGCTTGGGCGGCGTTTTCAGCGAGCTCTACGTTGTGGCCTTCGTCATTGAGAATTTCCCACAGCAAGTCACGAATGCCGTGCTCGTCATCCACTACCAAAATGTTTGCCATGATTTATCTAGAGTCCAATAGTGCTAAGGAGAAAAACTCAGGTGCTCGCAGGGTTTACAGTTGCCAATGATAACGACACTTGTGCGCCTACCACGAGGCCCTCTGCGATACGGTTGCTGATATCGATGCGCGAGGCATGGTCGTCAGCAATTTTCTTAACCACCGCCAGGCCAAGGCCGGTTCCGCGTGCTTTAGTTGTAACGTAGGGCTCAAACGCCCGTTTGAGAATGTGATCCGGAAAACCAGCGCCTTGGTCAAGCACACTCAAGCGCACGCGCTCTGAGGCAGGCACCCACTGGGTTCGAACAACAACCGTCTTGGCAGCTCCACTGCTCGCTTGCGTTTGCTCGCTGGCATCTTGGGCATTTTGTAGCAGGTTGTGTAAGACTTGGCGTAGTTGCTGTGCGTCTCCATTGACTAAGGGGATATTTAAATCCAAATCGGTAGTAATTGGGACGCTTGCAGATTCGTACAACTGCAAAACGTCGCTTACTAAAGCATTCAAATCCACAGGCTTGAGTTCTGCGGCAGGTAATCTCGCATAGTCTCGAAAATCGTTCACCAAGCGCTTCATGGCATCGACTTGGTCAACAATGGTTTTGACAGACTTGGTCAAAATCACTTGCTCCGTGGGTTCGAGCTTTCCTGATAACTTCATCTCTAGGCGCTCCGCTGAGAGCTGAATAGGCGTCAGCGGATTTTTTATTTCGTGGGCTAAGCGGCGTGCGACCTCTCCCCACGCTTGAGCCCGCTGTGCGGAGACAATGTCTGAAATATCATCAAATACCAACAAGCGACTTTGGTCTGGCAAAAAAGCACCGCGTGCGATCAATGTTAAAGAGCGCTCTGGCTGCCCGCCCATACCACCTGACATAGCGCCCGAGACGGCGCCCAACTCAAATGAATGCTGCCAATGGTCTTGGCCCTGGGATTCGAGTCGCTGAGAAAATTCCGAAAACTGTTGTTGTACGCCCAGCCCAAAAGCTTCAAGGCCAAAAAGTTCACTGATTTTTTTATCTTGAAAATCAAACGCAGCGACTTGCAAAATACGGGCCGCTCCGGGGTTGGAAGAGCGAATAGCTCCGTCGGCCTGTAACACCATCACCCCAGAGGTCAGGTTATCCAAAATGGTCTGAAGGTTTGCGCGGGCCGAGTCCACCTGCTCCATGCTGCGTTGAACAGTAAACCGCGCGTCTGAGAGT
>Ga0247844_1002313_pt1 | contig 31503 bp, 19 predicted proteins | sample LaCtaG_FD_192421 | JGI IMG/M metagenome (GOLD analysis project Ga0247844, IMG submission 192421) | Freshwater microbial communities from meromictic Lake La Cruz, Castile-La Mancha, Spain - LaCruzMarch201714.5m_1 | ecosystem: Environmental > Aquatic > Freshwater > Lake | place: Spain: Castile-La...
GTCATTGGGGTCATTAGTTTAATGACCCCAATGACTTAATGACCCCAATGACGATTAATGTTAAATAATGACGAATTTTGCACCGTGCATCTTTCCCAGATCAAACTCACGAATTTCAAAAGTTACACGGCGCAGACCTTTGACTTTTCCCCGCGCCTCAATTGCCTCACGGGCCTCAACGGCGTGGGCAAAACAAATGTGCTTGACGCAGTGCATTTTTTATGCCTTTGCAAAAGTCACGCAGGGCTGAACGACCGCTATTTGGTACGGCACGGTGAATCGTTTTTTCGGTTGGAAGGGCAATTCGAATTGGAAGACGGGTCCGTGAAAATTGCCGCTAAATTCCAAACTGGACAGCGCAAAGAAATAGAGCGCAATGGCAGTGCTTACGAGCGGCTCGTGGATTATATCGGCCAGTTTCCGGTTGTAATGATCGCACCTGACGACGTTTCGCTCGTGCAGGACGGGAGCGAAGACCGCCGCCGATTTCTGGATTCCACACTTTCACAAATTTCGCCGGACTATTTGCAGAACCTTTTGGTTTACAATGCGTTATTAAAACAGCGTAATGCCCTGCTCAAGTATTTTGCAGAGCAAAAACGCTTTGATCCTGTGTTGCTCGAAAGCCTGGATCGCCAAATGCTCACACCAGCACATGCCATTTACGAACAGCGGAGCAATTTTGCAGCAGTCTTCCAACCGCTCTTCCTTGCATATTACGCAAGCATTTCTGGCAGTCGGGAAGTTGTGGCTGTGCGCTATGAATCAGATTTGGGGAAAGGCGACTTTTCCGACTTGATGCAGCAGGCCCTGGAAAAAGACCGTTTTTTGCAACGATCCACCATTGGGCCCCACCGCGACGATCTGGCGCTTTTTATGGAAGGTCAGGCGGTGAAAAAATTTGCATCACAGGGACAATTGAAGTCTTTTTTATTAGCCCTCCGATTGGCACAATACGAGGTTTTGCGTCGTGAAAAGAAGGTATCGCCGATCCTCTTGCTCGATGATATTTTTGATAAACTCGATACACAACGGGTCCGGCAACTGGTCGCGCTGCTTATTGGTCAGGATTTTGGCCAAATATTCATCACCGACACGCAAAGAGACCGCATTGAGTCTGTCATTGCCTCCTTTTCGGGCGATTACAAGATTTTTGAGGTTTTTACCGATGAAAACAATGTAGAGGTCAAATGTGATCAATGAGTGCGAATATGCTCTCATTAAAAAACAATTAAAACACCATTGCAATTTTTAATCAATCTACGTTTAAAGGTCTTGGCATCGCTTTTGCCATAAGTTAGATCATCTAAGGTCCCCCCGTTAGTATCAATACACTCAATTTTTCAGGCTCCCGCAGTCTGGAAATTGATTTTTCATTTCCTTAATTGACAAATTTAACGCGGCTCGCTTTCCATCATGAAAAAGACCTTTACTGTTTTCCTATTGCTTGCTTCAACGGGATACTTCCTCTCTTGTGTTCACGACCCCGAATTTAATTATGACCGACTGCTTGAAAACGAACTGAACAACCACTCTGCTACTGGTAATTATCAAAGCTATATCATGCCAGAGAGCAATGATTATGCACTTTTACCCAATCAGGATGAGAAAAATCCAATTACCCAGGCAAAAGTTGAACTGGGCAGAATGTTGTTTTATGAGACTGGACTTGCCTTAGAGAACAAATATCCAGATTCTAAATCTTCCTATTCGTGCAGCAGCTGTCACGTGCCTTCCAGAGGCTTCACAGCAGGCCGATTCCAGGGCATTGCAGATGGCGCGGTCGGGTTTGGTGAAAGTGGAGAGCTGCGTACCAAAAATCCGGTTTATTCTGGCGACGAGGTAGATGCTCAAGGTGCAAGGCCCTTGCCTACCATCAATCTTACCTACGTCACGAATGCTCTCTGGGCAGGCGCCTTTGGCTCCTTTGATGTCAATGTCGGCACAGACGGAGTTTGGCATCAGGATACGCTCGTAGAAATCAATTTCAAAGGACTCAAAGGTTTGGAGGCGAATAATGCCCGGGCTTTAGCCGTGCACAGGCAGGTTATCAACAAGAATGTCACCGACTCACTGGGCTATACGGCACTGTTTGACGCGGCTTTTCCTGAAATCCCTGAGAACGAACGCTATACCCGATTAACTGGCTCCTTTGCCCTTGCAGCTTATTTCCGCACCATTTTGACCAATCGTGCGCCGTTCCAAAAATGGCTGAAAGGCGAAAAGTCAGCCATGACGGAGCCTCAGAAAAAAGGGGCGTTGCTGTTTTTTGGAAAAGCGGGATGCGCCAATTGTCATAATAGCCCGTCATTAAACAGTGCGCCACACCAGTTTTTTGCTTTGGGGGTAAAAAATCACTACCAAAGTGGGTTCAATGTATTTAGGACTGGCCCGAACGACCGTCGTAACCTTGGCCGTGGTGGCTTTACCTATCGGGACGAGGACATGCACAAGTTTAAAGTACCTCAGTTGTACAACCTGCGGGACGTTGGGTTCTATTTTCACGGGGCCAGCAAGCGATCATTAAGGGAAGTAGTGGAATACTTCAACGATGCAGTTCCAGAAAATCCTGAGGTTCCGGCAGGCCAAATTTCAGGCTTTTTACGCCCACTGGGGTTGACTTCACAGGAAATGGATGATTTGGTTGATTTCCTGGCCAACGGCTTGTTTGATGCTGAAATGGATCGCTACGTTCCAGCAAATGTCATGTCAGGAAACTGTTTTCCGAACAACGATTTCCTGTCCAAGGTTGAAATGGGATGTAATTAAGAGTAACTCAACGCCCATCGCAGCTTGCTGGTCTATCCTGCGTGATATATAAGTCAATTGGTTCGCCCTTGCGCATGGTGCCGTTGGGGTCGTACTTAGGGCTTTGCCTATAAACGTAGGCATTTTCCGGGTCGCTCACGGTGCCGTCTTTTATGACGGTGCCGATGCTGAGTTCGCTGGTTTGCAGGAGAAATTTTGCCTCTCCCAAGGTGTTGCAAACGCAGTCTGGCATGTTTACCGTGAGCGTAACTTCTTCGCTTACAACGAAATCTATGGTTGCGCCCATTTCCACGGGTACGGGGTTGTAACGAAGTTTTTCGGTGATCGTATCGCCCTTATAAATGACGTCAATGATCGTGTTCGCTCCCACACCCGGATCGGCAGCGCGGGCAACGATGCGTGGCTTCAGGCCCATTCGGGTGAGTCGTCGCGAATAGATTTCATAGGCATCGCCATTTTTAAGCGATGGGAGTTTGAGGAGATCAGGGTTGTTTTTTGTAACCGTGAAATAGATGGTACGCCCTTCTTTCACCCGACTGTTGGGCTTCGGATCCTGGCTCACGATTTGCCCCGGTGGCTCGCCTGGTACATAAATCGAGTCACTCACGGCCACCCCGAAATCACGAGAGCGGGCCTTTCGAGCAGCTTCGCGGAAGCTCATACCCTTGTAGCTGGGCACCTGCACACTTTCTCCATGATTTGTGTAGCATTTCAGCCACCAAAACGTGAGCATCAAAAGGCCAGCCATGATGCCGACCATTCCAAGGCAATTTTTCAACACAAAAGGGGTGGTAAAAAATGCATAAAGTTCAACGCCCAAACGGCGTATTTTTTGCCACATGTGTAAGAAGGGTGAGCGGGGTGAGAGATGTGAGAGCTTGGTTATGCGAAGGAGCAAAAGTAGGTAGCCTGGTTAAAAATTAAAGCCGTTTTTTAGCGCTTGCTTTTCTTTGCGTTTTATTTCCAGCCCTTGACCGCAAAATACTCACTTTCCAGTTAAGATCAAGCCGCTCGAATTTCTCAACCCGCTCAACCCACTCACATGTCTCGACTTATCCTAGATTCCTCCAATCCGCCAGAACCAGGACAAATCCTGTGGCGTTCGCCCAGCAACATTGCCTTGATCAAATATTGGGGCAAACACGGGATCCAACTCCCCAGAAACCCCTCCTTAAGCTTCACGCTGGCGGCTTCCTGTACCGACACCCAACTTGAATACGAGCTGCGCGAAGGCCCGGACGATGGTCAAATTCTGCTCGATTTCTTTTTCCATGAAGAAGAAAATGAAGCCTTTAAGGCCAAGGTATTGGACTTTTTAACGGGCCTGCTGCCTTCCATGCCCTTTTTGAAACAACTAAAACTGACAATAAAAACGGGCAATTCATTTCCACATTCCGCCGGGATTGCCTCCTCCGCATCGGGCATGAGCGCGCTCGCTTTGTGTCTTTGCTCTTTGGAAGATCGCTTTTTTGGGACTTTGCAAGACCCGGAGGCCTATGACCAAAAAGCCTCTATGTTGGCGCGTTTGGGGAGTGGATCTGCTTGTCGGAGTATTTTTCCACATGCAGCGCTCTGGGGCGCTACGGGACTTGTACCGGGTAGTAACGACGAATTTGCCGTGCCGATGAGTGACCATATTCATGCGACATTTAAAGATTTTCACGACGATATTTTAATTGTGAGTCGGGAAGAAAAGCCGGTGAGCAGCCGCGCCGGACATGCCCTGATGGAAGGAAATCCGTACGCAGAGCCTCGTTATGCTCAAGCCCGGGCCCGGCTTGCTGGCTTGCTGGAGGCCCTCCGCACAGGCGATCTACCTGCCTTTGGGAAAATTGTGGAAGACGAAGCCCTTACGCTTCACGCGCTGATGATGTGCAGCAACCCTTCCTATACGCTCCTGCGCCCGGATTCGCTTGCCATCATCGAAAAAGTGCGTCAATACCGGGCTGATACCGGGCATCAAGTTTATTTCACACTGGATGCTGGCCCCAATGTTCACCTCCTGTATCCCGGCGATTTGGTGGTGGATGTTCGCAAGTTTATTGAAGATCACTTGGAGGAACACTGCGAAGGCGGCTTTGTGCAGCAGGACTGGGTGGGAGAAGGGCCGGAGGAGGTGTGAGAATTAAACAGCAAAACAGCAAAACCGGAAAATGTAAAATTCAAAACCGAACGGTGCGCCCGAGCCTGATTTTGCTGTTTTAAATTTTCCTGTTCTCCTGTTTTGCTGTTTAATCTTCTCAACGCACCAGATTCTCCACCATCTTTACCGGGTCAGAAAAATTCAGCCGTAAACTCCAGGAGATCATTTTTCGATAATCTCCTCCGCAAAATATCGCCGACGGGTTGCTGCCGCCTGCTTGCTCACAATACAAGTTTTTTAATGCTTTTGAGTTTGCGAGGGGGAAATAAACTTCCAATCCTCCTTTAAAAAACTCCAACATAAGGCCTCCGCTCCAGAGCAATTGCTCGTTGCGTGGACGGCCTTCGCCGATAATCGTGGCGTCATCAAAATAGCCGAGGTCAAAGTAGGGCTTGAGCGGGATGCCCAGTGGAAGTCGCACAGGCAAATCGGACTTCAGATTGATCGAGAGGATGTAGTTATTTGAATTTCCTACCGTACCGGCAAAGGCTGAGCCAAACGCCCCCTTGAAACCGCCCTCCGTCTGACTTACTTGTCGTCCCATGATGTTGTCAGCGCCCGAGCGTGCCAGAAAGGTCTGGTCAAACTTGTAATCATTGAAACCTTGTGGATTTAAACTGAGTGCAGTCTCATCCACAGTTCGGTTGCGCTGTGTACTTTGGAGAAAATATCCTGCGAACAACCGAACTGTCACCTTCTTTTTATCCGCATAAAAAAACTTCTGCTTCCACGTTGCCGTGCCGCGCAGGTAGTTTGCCGGGCGGTCGAAGGCATCCTGGTAGTTTTGAGTTTCCAGGGCCAATTGAAATTGGTAAGCATTGGGCAATGCCAGCTGTTCCCCCTCATATCGAAGTTCGTAAATCGTGTTTTTTTTCCATGATTTTCCCAAATATAAGCCCTCGATATTGCGCAAATCATCCTCCCTGCCAATGAACAAAGTCCTGAAATTCAACGCATGGCGGAACGACATCGAAGGGCTGCGCAACTCCGCGGTCACCTGTGGCGCAATGCGGTAAACCCTGGAATAATAATCGTCTCTTGCATTGTAATCAAAGTCAAACATCTTTGCTCCTGCCCCGACGGTCACCTTCTGCACAAGCCCTCCGGGGTGAAATTTGTAGCGTACATCTGCAAACCCGACGAAGTTCTTCGACCCGGTGGCATAGCCTGGCAGCAGGTAATATTGCAGCTTACGCTGCGGAAGGGGTGGATTGTAGATCAATAATCCCAGCATGGTTTTGTCCGCGTTGTTCCAGCCAACCCAGGGCAGCACAGCAAGGGTGTTTCGACGAGCATTTTGGAATACCGCGAGCGAGCGATACTCCAGGGGTCTCATTCCAGGAAACAAGCCAGAAGTGCGGCGGAAGTTGTTCTTTCGGTTGATATCCAGTGTCTTGCGCGGGAAGTCAATCTCAAAAGCGTCCGCAGAATCTACCTGGAATTTAATCGTTTGAGCACTTGATCCGGTGATAGGCGCAAACCATTTTGTTTCGAGCTCTTGGCCGTTTTTTAAGGCGGTAACAGAAAAAGGCGCGTCCAATTTACCTTTATTCTTTATTGAAATTTCCCACTCATCCGATGAAATGGCATCCCTTGTTGAATTGGGCGATTTTTTTAAGTCGGCAATTTTGTAATCCGCTTGATTCTGCGTTTGCATCGTTTCAAAAAACCAGGATGGATCCAGTTTTTTCTCCTCCAAAACGGCGCGTAAATCATCCGGGTAGGGATGTTTAAATTGCCAGCGGCTATAATATTCATTCATAGCGGCATCGAACTTTTCGACCCCAACCGCTTGCTCCAGCCAGTGTAGGCACATCGCTGTTTTCATATACACCTGCAAGCCATAGGCAATGGGAGAGAATTCGTTGGAATGCGTGTCTGGCGGGGTATCTTTATGATCCCGAGCCAACATTAGGTAGCCGTTTTCGAGCAAGGAGCCTTGCTTTTTTTCATCCAGTATGAATTTTGGAAGTTCAAAAGGAGCATACCCCTCATAGTACTCCTTCATGTACCGCTGTTCATAATACGAGTTGAGACCCTCGTCCATGAACGGGTGCTCACGCTCATCGGAGGCAAGGATGCCATAAAACCAGTTGTGGCCTACCTCATGCGTAATTACATTGTCGAGTTCTTTGGCTGAAGAGGAGTTGCCAATCACCGTAATCATCGGGTACTCCATACCACCGCCTGCACTCAGCGCCGAATGCACGGCTGTGGCTTGTGGCCAAGGATATTCTCCTACCTTATCGGAGTAAAACTCCACGGCACGACGGACGAAGAAGGCCCCTTTTTCCCAGTATTTTGACTGGGCGGTTTTTACCTTGGTTTGTTTAGCGCTTGGGAACATAGCCCAACAATCCACGGTCTTGCCGGAAGCAAGCCGGGCGGTGTCTTTCAGCACTAAAAATCGTTTGTCGGCAAACCAGGCAAAATCGTGAACCTGTTCAGCCGTGTACCGTATTGTCTTCATTTTTACACTCGAAGCAGGGAATTGGGCAGCCTCATGCTGTTCTGTTTTGGCCAGCCATTCGCGTGTTTCTGCTTCTTTTTTATGCAGAAATTCGATTTCAGAAGGCGTTTGCAGCACCCCTGTTGCGCCCACCACATAGTTTTCAGGCAGGGTCAAGGTCACGTCGAAGGAGCCGAATTCTGAATAAAACTCGCCCATATCAAGATACGGCATAGCATGCCACCCCTTCTGGTCGTACACCGCCGGCTTGGGGTACCACTGGGTCATTTGATAACTGGTTTCGACGTGGCCCAAGCGTGAAAAAGAAGCCGGGATTTTGAGCAGAAATGGGGTGGATATGCGAATTCGGCTGCCAGGGGGAAGTGGCTGGGCCAGCGTCAATACACCGATATCCGGGTTTTTAGGGTCGTATTTCCAGGCTATTTTTTGTCCGTCAGCAATGAAGTCGAGTTTTTTATACCCACCCAGGTCCTTGTCGTCAGCAAAGTAATATTTGCCGTCGCCATCGCGCAATTTTTGCTTGCAAAAGGCAGAGCGGCGATTTTTAAAAGCATTTCCCCAGAGATGCACCCAGATTTGCGGCAGGGCATCAGGCGAGTTGTTGATGTATTCGAATTCGATATCGCCCGTGAGCGTATGCTTCACATCGTCGAGTGTGGCGGCGATTCGGTAGTTTACCGCTTGTTGAAAATAGGGCTTTTGGGCCTGGGTTTCAAGAGAGAAAAGGGAAGTTGAGAACAACAATATAAAGGTCGAATACTTCATAGCGAAAGTTTTGTTACTGCCGGGTCGTAAGACCTGCGCAGGGGTGCAAAGCAAAAGTTGAATATTACTGTCTGTTCATAAGAGCCCATGGCAAATACATAAGTTCATTGTTGTCAAATCAGGGGCGTAGCCCCGACACCGTTTATAGACACATGGTGTGATCGTTCAGGAGCCGCGTTAGCGGCGGCACGATTTCGCCCGTTTTCGGCAAACTATTGGTTTTTCGTGCCGGGGCTACGCCCCTTTTGTTTTTGGATTGATCGTGTTTCTATAAACGGTGTCGGGGCTACGCCCCTGAATAGACTTGCTTACATAACCGGAGGTCGTAAGACCCGCAGCCACATTGTAGCTCAGCGGTTAGCATTAAATCCCCAATTGATTCAGCACAAAATCAAATATAAAGGTCCAATTGTCAATCCGGTGCGCGGTGCTTTGGCCGGATCCGTGGCCACTTTTGAAATCCATGTGCAGGATCACCGGGTTTATTTGACCATCATTGTTTTGGGCTGCTGCCACGAATTTTTTGGCGTGGAGCGGATCCACCCGGCTATCGTTGGCGCCGGCAGTGACCAGCGTCGTCGGCATATTTACCCCTTTGCGGAGATTGTGATAGGGGGAATATCGGAGCAGCCAGCGAAAATCTGCCTCATTGTCGGCACAACCGTATTCCGGGATCCAGTACCGTGCAATGAGAAATTTGTGAAAACGCACCATATCAAGCAACGGCACGGCGCACACGATCGCTTTGTAGAGATCTGGTCGCTGCACTGCAATGCCACCCATGAGCAGTCCGCCGTTGCTACCGCCTTCCGCTACAATTTTGTCAGGCGTGGTGTATTTCTCCTGGATGAGCCATTCTGCGCAGCTGTTGAAATCATCAAAACAGTTCTGTTTGTTCGCAAGCATGCCATCTTGGTGCCATTTTTCGCCGTATTCGTCGCCTCCCCGGATACCAGCCTGTACAATGACCACCCCGCGATTGAGCAGGGGAGCATAGAATCCATGATACCCCGGAGTAATTCCTGAATTGAATCCGCCATAAGCTGTGAGAAATACCGGGTTGTTTCCGTCCAGTTTCATGTCCTTGCGGTGTACCACGAATGCCGGGACTTTTGTGCCGTCTTTGGAGGTGTAGAATTTGATTTCCCCCACGATATTGCTCATATCAATGGGTATGACGCGTGTGTAGAACAAGCGCCATTTAAAATCATTGGCGGAGGCCACAAAAGTTTTGGAAGTAGCAGTGAAGGTGCTCAGCGAAATATAAAGTGAATCTTCTTCGCGATCATACCAGATGAAATCCACGTTGCCAATCTCCGGCATCTCTAACTGCTTGATTTTCTTGCCATTGAGATCATAAAGTGTCAGGCGGCTCTGGATGTCTTTTTTGTCTTGAATGATGATGTTTTTCTTGGTCACCACATAACCCTGCATCACGGTTTCGCTTTCAGGAATAAGTGTTTTCCAGTTGCTGGAATTGGGGTTCTTCTTATCGCCTACGAGCAATTTGTAGTTTGGGGCGTTGTCGTTGGTGTATATGTACAGTTTGTCACCGATGGCTTCTGGGAAGGCGCTTGATTTTTTACTTTGATAAATCATTTGGCCTTTATCGAAGGTGCCTGTTTGATGGATGTAACAGGTGTTGGAATAAAAATCCCCCTCGCTGGAAAAACTTACATCACTGTAACGGTTGTCATAGAAATAGAAGCTGTTTTTTGCATCGCTGGTGGTGCCAATGAAAGTTGCTTTTTCAATGGGGTCTCCAACTTTCCACCAGTAGGTTTTTAGGGGCAACTGATTATCAATCTGTTCTTTTCCGCGGATCGTAAAGTAGGCGTGTTGTTGGTCTTTAGTCCACTGGAAGTTGGTCAGGTTTTCGTAGGGCCCATAGAGTATTTTACCTGTGCGGGTGTCAATAATATAGGTCGTGGAGATTTCAGCGCCACTTTTTTGCACGCTTACTCCAGCGCGTTCGCCGTCATAGGTATAGGAAAAACCTTGTGTAGAGGTGCTTCCTGTACTGTCCAACTGTACAGGGTCCCAAATGAGCACTTTTTTGCCATTCAGGATGGTGTACACCTTGTTTTGCTTGTCGCCTTTGCGCTTGATGGTTTGAAATATACGCTTGCCTTCTTTGTTGAGCGGGCCTTCAAAGTCCAGGTCAATAAAGGCTGCCACTTCATCGCGTAAAGTCGGATGGGGTTTTTGTGTTTGTTTCAGGTACGCTTCTCCGTAATCGTGTTGGCGTTGGGTCCAGTCTATTACTTTAGGATCCTCTTTGTTTTCGAGCCAACGGTAATCATCGGTCAGCAACATGCCATGCAAGGTATCAATGACCGGGATAGCAGGGGTGCTGGGGGGCGCGAATTTTGTTTGGGCAAAGGTTGTCAGGCTTAGGCAAAGCAAGCCAATGAAAAGGAGGGTTTTTGTCATCTTATGGTGTGTTTAATGTGTGTAGTTGGAGGTGAATTTTTACCGCAAAGGCGCTGAGAAGCGGAGCTGGTGGTCATTTTTTGAATTATTTACGCCATACCTCAATCTTCAATTTACCCACAAATATCTCTTGACCTTTTGGATTCCAGACATAGGTTTTTAATCGGCTATTTTCATCAAAGCCCTTGGGGACCCGGACAAAAAATGATGCCTCACCCCATTCACCCATTCCCCTCGTTTTCCAGAGAATGTAGTGTGGGTTGCTAAGGTGCGTGGCGATGTTGATGGCTCGATACTTCAGTACCTTGCCCTCGCTGTTGGTAAAATCCACCACAAGTTTTGCGATTTCGTCTATAGAGTGGGCAGGTTGCCCTGCTGGCACAAAACCCTCCACAGAGACCCGGAGCCAGTCGCCACGGGTCAGCTTAGCCGTGTCGTTGGTGATGGCGACGGTTTGATGAAATTCGCCCTTACAGGGATGTGCCAATCGGCCGCCCATGGGTAGGTTAATGGAATCACCAGGGCTTACCAATAAGCTCATTAAAGGCTTAACCATTTTCAATGTGGCAGGCGGTTGGACTTCAGCGCTTTCAAACGCAGAAAGTGCTCGTTCTGAGCCGGTTGTCTGTCCAAAACTTTCTTTATAAAACGCCCAGTTGCCACGCTCCGACCAGAATATCCCTTGCTGGGTTTGCCAGGTCTGAAAAATATTAAGTCCTACAAAGGCACAAAGCAAAGGGATCAGGATCCAGGCTTTTTTTTGTCCGGCCATCCAGGCCGCCAGCGGGATTGCCAGTAGCGAATAAACATCCACCATGGGCCTGGAACCGAAGCCGTTGATGTACATCCAGCACCACCACGAATAACTCACAAACCAGTGTATCGGCAAAAAAACAAGGATGGGCATGAGCACATCGGGTGCATGACGTCGCAAGCGAAAAATGCCCCAAAGCACTAGCAACATGACGGGGGTATAAATCAACCAACCGTTCTGAAAACTAAAAAGCCCCTCCCGAATGTGCGGATCCGACCAGTCGAATTTTTCTCCCTGATATCCATAATACCACCATTTTCCACTCACATATTTCCAATAGAGCGCCTGCGGTAGAAGGGTGAGTATAAAGGCTCCGATTGCGGCGACAACATTCGATTTGAATTTCAGGAAAAAACGGAACCGGTTCATTAAACCGCGGATACCCCGAATCCCCCAAAGCAAAGGAATAAGGGCCACAATCATATCTTGTGTACGCACCAGCGCGATCAATCCAAGGCTGAGGCCGAACAAGAATCCGTTCAGCTTCGTTGGGTTTTCATACCATCGTCGGGTGGCCAACAACAGGTAAGCAATCAAACAAAATGCCACAGGATGTGCCATCCCCGGGGTATAGGCTACAAAGAAATAAAGGTTGGTGCCCAGGCCAATGACCGCCGTTGTGGCAAGACTAATGTTTTCAGAAAAATAGGTTTTTAGGTTTTTATATAGAAAAAACAGCCCCAAAATAGCAAAAAACAGACTTGACAGGGCAATGGCCCAGGCGTAGGGCAGGCTGAACCCGTCCGCGGGGTGCGTGCCGCCCATTAAGCAATATACGTGTGCCGCCAGGAAAAAAGGTGTTTCAAGCAGGGCTACTCCCAGTGGATATTTCACGGCCAATTTGCCCGATGGGGTAGGGCGGATGCCATATGCATCTTTGCGCGGGTCGGGTTTGTTGGGATACTGCGCTTGCCAGGCGGCAATGGTCTTGGAATAGTCGCCTGTGTCGTGATAAAGAAAAAACGCGGGCAGGTGGACATAATAGCCCCAAGAATCGCTCCCGTCCAATGCAGCGCGAGTCCGCCCGGTATATACGAGCGAAAGAAGGTAGAACAGGGCGATGAAGGCCAGCAGTAGACGGAAGTGCATGATGTGGCTAAGGTACCAATTCTCCTAAAATCTTTTTGATTATTTACCTCTATTTAGCCTTCTTGCTGACAACTTTTGCCAAATGGTATGCGCTAGATTGATTTCATGGTCGGTTAAACCATAGTTTTCTTTCAAAATCACCTGATTGGTAATTTTCAGCACCTCATAGATTTCACATTTTTTACGCAATGCGGCATCAATTTTTTCAAGAAGCAAAGCATTGTCAACATGATAAGGCAAAAGAATTCGTTCAGCTTCGTTTGGCATTAACTCTAATACTCCGCCTCCATGGCTCCTCCCACAGATCTCCGTAAAAGCAAGTGAAAGAGAATTGTAATAACTGGCTGTAAAGGCTTTTATATCGGAATTGGCTTTTAGGAAAACCCTGTGCATAGTGTCCGTTGTGAAGACTTTTGCTTCATTGATAATAAGCCGAGGATATAAATTATTCCTTCTGATGAATAGTGCATCTGAGATTTTTAAAGATGGAACTATAAACCAGTCGTTACGAATTCCGCACTTGTAACCTTTATGAATACCTAAGCTTTCTCCGTAAGCAATATAGTCTAACGCGCCTGAATTTCCTTCAAGTTGTTGTTTTTCAGGAAAAACAACTAGATGCGCTTTGGCCTTCGATTTTCTATTTACCTCCCAATCTCCAGTAGTAAAAATAGCGCTGTTGACCTGAACGCTCCTTCCAACCAAAGGCTTTGCATAACTTTCTAATCTATATTTCTCAACCAATGTTAGCGGTATTGAAAAAAAATCATTTGAGCCTGTGGTGATACCTACTTCCACATTGGCATATTTCCCGAGAATGGGAATGTTCCGATCTTTGGAAATATTTTCTAAAAAATCTATCTCATGCTGTTCCAAAAAATAAAAAGTCCATTTATTGGAGTTAAAATCTAGGCGCTTTTTGGGTGACTTTAATTTTGCCACATCCAAAGTTGCTAAATCCTCCGCGTTCTTTAATTCAATGTGTTCAATATAGTGGTTATCTGTGTCATCTTTTTCACAAAGCAGCAAAACCACTTCTTGCTGTATGTTTGGGAAAACTAATTTTTCAAATGAAACGATGTTTATCTTATTAAAAAAGTGAGCGAGAAATACCCTCAGTTGTTTGGCATACGAAACTTGTAATATTTCTGCGGGAAGCACAAAACCTAATTTGCCCTGCCCTTCTTTTAACAAAAGCGCTGATCCTACCACGAATGAGACCCAAGCATTAGTTAGCTTTGAATATTTCAACCCAGCCTTGATAAAAATATCTTCAGCTGCTACCTGTTGATGGGAATCAAAAAACTGATAGCGTATGTAAGGTGGGTTGCCAACAATCAGATCGAATCTGTTGCGTGTGCTATTGCAGTAAGTATGAAAATCCTCATTGAGGATACTTTTATTCTTCAGCCCAATTCGTTCAGATTTTTCAGCTTCTTCCGAATCCAGTTCTATTCCAGTAATTGAATTGTAGGGAAGTTTTAGTTTTTGGATTTGCTCCAGAAAAACCCCGTCGCCACAACTTGGCTCAAGAATATCCGCATTTACGCTGCCATTGATCCCCCATCTCAAAATAAATTCAGCAATGGGTGCTGGAGTATAAAATCCTCCCCTAAGCTTTTCTGAAGACGCTGTCGTAATCAATTTCATAAACAAATACACGTTTGGATGCTAAATGGTTGATCGACCTCAAAAATATGATTTGTTTGATGAAACGGCAAAATAAAACAAAAAGTTTTTTTAAAAAATTTCGATAACGAATGGATCGTGTTCATGAAGCGGGGCGTAAAGATCAAGTTGTGCACCTACTAAGTTGGCATCTTTGATAATTTCTCCCAGTACTCCCCAAGAGATAGAAGTTGTGTAATTTCCTTGTCCTGCTTCACCACTTGGTTTATGTCTAACTTCAAGTTGGAATATTCCAATGTTTTCCCCTTTAATTATTAAGTTAAATGGAACTTTTGCAACCTCAACATAGGGGTTGTCACTCACTTGCTGCCATTCAAAGCTCTCAAAGAGTGTGTGTCTGAAATAGACGGTCTGATTAATGACTTGGTCGTCCACTTCAAAACCACTCTGAACCAAACGTAGTGCGCCCGTTGGATTAGTTCCCCCCTTAGCGGACTGGGCATCCGATGCTGATAGTTTTCGTTTGCTCCACACCAGTTCCCCTAACACAATTGGCTCAAACGTGGCATCAGCTGAAGGAACAATTGCTTTTGTAGTTTGGTTAATTCCCGGTTCTTTTCTTCTTATCCTAAATTCGTTAGGCACTGGTGAGATATTCCGTTTGGGGAACAAATATGAGATGGAAGTGGAGGTTTGATTCTGGTCAGACTCCCTTGATTTATCTTGAATCTCCCGTCTTTCTTGCTCGGTCGGAACAATCCCTGCCGTAACCAGGATTTCAATAAGTTCATGGGTAAGGGGTTTCAAATTTGGGTCAGTAAAGTCAAAAATTCCCTTGTAATAGTCCTTTAACTTGGCAATGACTTCGGGTTTCTCTCCTTTCGTATGTTCAGAGCGCAGCATCAAGGAGGCTTCTACGTTAGCGAAAAGACCTTGTGTAGTCAGGTTAGAAGAACCTACAATCACCTCGGATATTACTTCACCCTCAAACAAATAAACCTTCGGGTGAAAAATTGAGAATGCCGGTTGGTAAAATACAAAGGCGTTTACTTCCAAATTTAATATAGCGTCCAAAGCCTCTTTTGAAGTGCCTTTTTGATCTACACCTACAATAATGCTCATCGAGAGGCCATTAGATTTTGCTTGATTTATATACTTTGACAAGCCGACAATGGCAGACTCACTGGCAAATGCAGAAAACCAAGTAATAGCACGAAAACGGGTGTCTGACAAAAGGCGAATCAGTTGGTTACCAACTGATTCGCCTGATTCCGAATTATACCCTTGCCCAATAAACATGGCGGAAGATGTAGCTCGATATTTTGCATCTTGTTTGATTTCAGGTTCTGGAGGAGATTGCACCTCAGGACGCATCTGCGGAAAAAACAGCACTTCCTGGATACTGGCCTGTCCCGTAAACATCATAGCCAGGCGGTCAATGCCGAAGCCGATGCCCGCTGTGGGCGGCATCCCGTATTCCAAAGCTCGTAGAAAATCTTCGTCCATGGCCATCGCTTCCTCGTCGCCACGGGCGGCAAGGCTGAGTTGCTCCTCGAATCGTTCGCGCTGGTCAATCGGGTCGTTGAGCTCGGAATAGGCGTTTGCCACTTCTTTACCATTAACAAACAACTCAAAACGCTCTACAAGTCCCGGCTTGATGCGGTGTTTTTTCGTCAACGGCGACATTTCCATAGGGTAATCAATCAAAAAAGTCGGTTGGATGAGATGGCCTTCTACTTTCTCGCCAAAGATCTCGTCAATGAGTTTGGCCTTTCCCATGGAGGCGTCAATTTCTATGTGCTGCGATTTGCAATAACTGCGCAAATCGGATTCGTCGGCGGTTTCTACGTTCAGTCCAGTGTATTCCTGAATGGCGTCGAACATGGTAAGGCGGCGGTAAGGCCCGGCAAATTCGATGGTGTTTTCACCCACCTGAGCGGTGCTTCCACCTTCTTCATGGATGGCGCGGGCTACTTTTTCTAGCATTTGCTCGGTCACATCCATCATCCAGTTGTAGTCTTTGTAGGCCACATAAAACTCGAGCGCCGTGAATTCCGGATTGTGGGTGCGGTCCATGCCTTCATTGCGGAACATTTTGGCAAACTCGTACACCCCGTCGAAGCCCGCCACAATGAGGCGTTTCAGGTATAACTCATTGGCAATCCGCAAGTAAAGCTTCATGTCCAAGGTATTATGGTGGGTTGTGAAAGGTCTTGCCGCCGCGCCGCCGTGGATTGGTTGGAGGATGGGTGTTTCCACTTCCAGCAAGCCTAAATCATCCAGATAATTTCGCATGGTTTTTATCAATTTGGTTCTTTTGATAAAAATCTGCCGAAATTCGGTGTTCACGGTCAGGTCAACATAGCGCATCCGGTAGCGCAGTTCCGGGTCCGTAAAGGCGTCGAACACATTGCCCTCGGCGTCTTTTTTCACCACCGGGAGTGGGCGAAGGCTTTTTGCCAAGATTTTAAACTCCTGCACATGCACACTCACTTCGCCAGTTTTGGTACGAAACGCAAAACCTTTCACGCCGACGTAATCTCCGAGGTCCAGAAGTTTTTTGATAACGGTATCGAACATCGGGGCATCGGTAGAAGTGAGGGGATGACTTGAAGTCATCCCCTCACTTTCCACGAAATCATCCCGACGCAGGTAAAGCTGAATTCGTCCGCTGGAATCCTGCAAGTTCATAAACATTGCCTTGCCGGCCTCCCGGCTTGCCATGATGCGACCGGCGATTGCCACCGACTGAAAATTGAGGCGGTTTTTGGTGCCGTCTTCCAAAATTTCTTCCTGATAATTGGTCGTGATGTCGCTTGCAAATGCTGTCACATCAAACATTTCGGCAGGATAGGGGTCAATGCCGAGTTCGCGGAGTTTGGCGAGCGATTCCCGGCGGAGAAGTTCTTGTTCAGTCATGATTGCTTGCGTAGGTGTGGAGTTGGGGATTTGTGGAGAGAGGTAAATCCTGTCAAAACGAGGCGCAAAAGTAGAACAAAGGCATTGGAAAACAGCCCTAATTTATCAACAATAACCCACGATGTCTCCAAAAAAGCCGCATAGCGGCGACATTACGGTAGATTATAGGAACCGCGTAGCGGTGACATTATGGTATCAAAAAAAACCGCCCGACAACGCAAGGTCATCGAACGGTCAAGTATTTGATTTTCAAAAATTTAGACACCTGAAAAATTAATCCATGGTGCTTTTGCTCTTAAAGAAGTAAGTCAGGGCTACACGGATCGAACTCGTGCGAATATTATGTCCTTCAGGGGCAAACGCCAGGTTTTTGTAAAGGTTGCGGGCTCCGAGATAATACCGGGCACTTACATTGAACTGACCCGTTCCAGCACTGATTCCAAAAGCTGGGCCAAAATCTATACCTGAAAGTGATTCATTCAATAAGGTAACTTGCGTGGCATTCACGATGTTTTTGTAATCGCCCACATACAAGTATTTTTGGCTGCGGTCAAGGTTATGAAAATGAGTTCCAAAAAAACCGCCTGCCTGCAAACGCACAGGCACCGATTCAATAGGTTGATAACCAGCAAACATGCCCGCTTCAAACGAATTATAGTGAAAATCGTAGGTGCGGAGGCTGGGTTCGTTTTCAGGGTTGAAAGCAACCACCTGGGCCGTTGCGCCTTTTTGGACGAACATAATTTCAGGGTTCAGTTCGAAACGATCCCCAAAGCCAAGGTTAATCGAAAAGCCAGCAGTTGGGCTCAAGCGCCCCGAAGAAGTGGTGTAAAGGTCAGAGCGTAGGCTTGAATAGTTGCTGCCAAGCGTAAAGCCCATTTTGTAGCTGCTTTGAGCAGTGGCAACGGTGGTGGTGGCGAAACTGGCGATGAGCGCAGCCGAGGCGAAAATTTTAATGTTCATGGATGATGAATGGATCTTAATGAAAATTCTGTGAAATGATTTTTCGTAAAATTTTATCCAATAATTGCAAACATTAAAATGTTGATTTGAAATTATATTCGGTGCAAAGGTAGTTGCCTTAAGTAATGCGGCGCAAGTGGTTGGGGATTTTTTTTGGTTATTTGTTGATTTGATTAAATGTTGATTTGGTTATTTGGTGATGGGCCAAAGCTTGATGTTTATTCCTGTTACTAAAGGGGAGATTTTTTAAAAACTGTGTTAGCCCGTGGAGAGTGATTAAAACACAGAGTACACAAAGTATTGCACAGAGTGCCACAGAGAGTAAATTTTTGATAATCAACCCTCTGTGCTTCTCTGTGCAATACTTTGTGTACTCTGTGTTTAAAACAAGATTCGCCGAAGGCTTGACACACTTTTTTGGCTACTCTCAAAGGACAGGAACAGATACCAAGCTTTGGCCTATCACCAATAACCAAATAAACAAATCAACAAAAAAAACAGCTATCCTTTCGTATACACCCGAAAAAACTGCAAAGGGATTTTGCCTTCAAAAAAGGCTTTTCCAACGATGGCTCCTGAACAACCGATGCCACGGAGCTCTTCCAAATCGGCCACATCCCGAACGCCGCCACTTGCAACCAATTGGATATCAGGAAATTGCGCCAGAATATCCTGGTATAAATCAATCCCAGGACCCGAGAGTTCGCCATCGCGTGCAATATCGGTTACCGTAAAATTGCGCAAACCCAGTTTTTGCATTTTGCCCAAAAAGCCAAAAATGCTCACTTCGGTTTGTTCCGTCCAGCCGTGTACGGCCAACTGCCGTTCGCGCACGTCCGCTCCTACCAGAAAGCGATCGGGGCCAAATTTATCCACCCAGGCAGAAAATTCGTCCTGGGCCAGCAATGCTACGCTACCCACAGAAAAGTACATGGCGCCCGCATCCCATACCTGTTTGAGCGAAGGGATGCTCCGCAAACCGCCCCCGTAGTCTATTTCGAGTCGGGTGCGCGCTGCTACTTCGGCCAAAATGTGGAGGTTGGCGGGTTGCCCCGTCCTTGCGCCGTCGAGGTCCACCATGTGCAGGCGACGAATGCCGGCGGCTTCGAGTTCTTGCGCCAGTTCGAGTGGACTGGCGTCATATTCTGTTTTTTGAGCGAAATCGCCTTGCCGTAGTCGGACAAGTTTGCCGTCGAGGAGATCGAAGGAGGGTATAATTTGCATGAAGATGGTCTCGTTGTATGGCTTTGGGCGGGCAAAGGTGTGAAAAATCGAAACAGGTTTTTCAGAATCTTTAAACGGCATCCCAAGTTTCTCCGGGCATGATCCTTCTCCATACCCGCTTGAATTTGTAAATCTGACTTACTTTTGCACATCGAAATATACATTCCCACCAAAATGGTTCCTTCCAAAAACTGTTTGATTTTCACTCTTTTATGTTGGGTTCTTTGTGCTTCATCGTTTGCGCAATCCGATGAAAAAGCTGAAAACTACCTTACGGCAACCGCCCGATCTGGCGATGATGCGCTCGATCTGTTGGATCGTTACGCGCTTGCATCTTATAGCTGCAATGTCAGCCAATTTCTCAAAATCAACGAGCTCGATAACAACCGCCTAAAGGCCGGTGAATCTTACAAGATCCCGGTAATCGTGGTAGTCTACAATGGCAAAAGTATCCGCACAACGCTCAACATAGCGGACTGGAAAAAGGCCAAAAGGATCGAAGAATACAATAAAATGGCGCAGCGCAAGGCATTGCGCCCGGATTATTTTGTTGAGAACAAACGACTTTGGGTGCCATGGCACGAGATCAATTGTACAGAGACCCCAGCCCCCAAAACAGCCGCAGCTGCCATTGGAGCCATTAAAAAAGAACAGGTGCGGGATAAGTCACGCTCAATGCCCAATGTTGTGATGGGGGGAGAAAAGGACCGGGGGGGAGACCGTGTATTCTCCATTTTCGGCCCGAACTATCAAAAAACACCCTTGCTGAACCGCAACATGAAAGGCAAGGTTTTTTACCTCATCAGCGGTCATGGCGGCCCGGATGTTGGCGCGCAAGGGAAACGTGCAGGCAACACGCTGTGCGAAGATGAATACGCGTACGACGTGACGCTTCGATTGCTCCGCCTTCTCGTGAGCCACGGCGCTATCGCTTACATGATTGTCCGCGACCCCAACGACGGCATCCGCGATGGCGACTATTTAAAATGCGACAAAGACGAGGAAGTATGGGGCGGTCTTGAAATCCCGTACGATCAAAAGGAACGACTCCGCCAGCGCACGGATATCATTAATACCCTGACAGAGAAGCACTTAAAGGTGGGTCAGGCGGACCAGTCTATTATAGAAATACATGTTGATTCGCGCAGTCACGATAAAAAACAAGACGTATTTTTCTACTATCGCCCGGAAAGCAACCCAAGTCTGGACTTAGCAGAGCATATCCACCAAACCTTTGCAGCAAAATATCGGAAAGCTCAGGGTGATCGGGGTTATGGCGGCACCGTCAGTCCACGTTATCTTTTTACACTCAAGGAAACCTACACCCCCCGGGCCGTATACATCGAGCTCGCCAACATCCAAAACGACTGGGACCAACAGCGGCTCGTGATTAAAAACAATCGCCAGGCCATTGCGAACTGGATTTGCCATGCGCTGCTCACGCAATGAGGACGTTGGACTAGGGGACGTTGGACGGTTGGACATTGGACTTGGGGACTTTGGACGGTTGGACATTAGACGTTGGACTTGCACTCGATAAAGAGTCAATATTTGCTCTGGCAGGTCCCAAATCTAACGTCTAATGTCCAACCGTCCAAAGTCCCCTAGTCCAATGTCCCCTAGTCCTTAGGTACAATCTCCGTTTGCTGCCCGAAGTAGTGGGCAAATTTCGCCACGTCTTCTGCCAATTCCTTATTTTGGGTCGCCTTTAGATAGGTTTGGCTGAGCGAGCGCAGTATTTGGTAAAAAAAGCGGTCCATTTCCAGCACCTGCATTTCTTTGGTCCAGAGGTCAATGCGCAGCGTGTCGCGGTGCTCCTTGTCAAAAAGGGCAACGGCCATGGCCTTGCATTCTTCTAGCACGCCGCCATTGCGGTCGCTTGCGCCCCATTCAATGCGGATGGGCACTTGTTCGGCGTTGAGGCCTACGCGGAGGGTTATGTCGCTGGTTTTCACCACTTCGTTCGAGTCCATGGATGGAATATTTTTTTGAAAAGAGGGGCAAAAGTAGGGGATGGGCGGGGGAATGGGGGTGGGAGGGATAAAAAAGTGTGGTGATTTTTTCTGAAACGCCTCCATTGATTTGAACTTTGGTTGACGTATCATGCTTTCTCGTTTCTTCGGTACACGAAGTCGTGGGGACCTTTACCTTTATCGCGTCCCGACTCCCACTCAGATTCGCTTCGGGTGCAGACGCATGGTGAAAGATGAGGAGGAACCGCCGCTACCAGGGAGGTGAAAATTAAAATCAAAATAAATGGAATTTCTCATCATCATAGGATTGGTTTTGCTCAACGGCGTGTTCGCCATGTCTGAAATGTCGCTTGTTTCTTCGCGCAAGTTCAAACTCGAAAGCGCGCGCAACAAAGGCAGCAAAGGCGCGAAAACTGCTCTTGAACTGGCGGGAAACCCGACCCGATTTCTTTCGACCGTCCAAATCGGCATCACCCTCATCGGTGTTATGCTCGGCATTTATTCAGGCGAAAACCTGACAGGCGGCGTGGAGGCTTTTTTCAGCCGGTTCGAGCCGATCAGACCTTTTGCGCACAACCTCGCGGTGGGTGGGGTGGTGATTTTCATCACTTATTTAAGCATCGTTTTGGGCGAACTTTTCCCCAAAAAATTGGGCTTAACTTTCCCCGAGCCAATTGCCATTTTGCTCGCACGTCCGATGCTTCTACTGTCAAAAATTACCGCGCCGTTCGTCTGGTTGCTTACAACAACCAACAATTTGCTCGTGCGCATTTTTGGCATCAAGGCCAATCTCGACAGCGCGGTTTCGGAGGAGGAAATAAAATCCATCGTCCGCGAAAGCGCAAGGGGCGGCGTGATTGCTGATGTTGAGCACAACATCGTTGAGCGCGTTTTTGAACTCGGCGACCGCAAGGTGAGCGCTTTGATGACGCACCGCAGCGACCTCATTGTTTTTGATGTAAACGATGGTTTGCCCAACATCCGGCAGACGATTTTGAACGAAAAACACTCCGCCTATCCGGTTTGCAGCGACAATAATAAGGATAAGGTGGTGGGCATCGTCTTACTCGAGGACCTCTTTGAACCAATGTTCGATCCCGATTTTTCATTAAAAAACCACCTTCGCAAGCCCGTTTTCGTCACCGAATCTACGCTGTCGTATAAACTTCTGGAGACCTTCAAGCGGGAAAAAATGCACTACGCCATTGTGGTCAACGAGTTTGGCAATAGCATCGGCATCGTCACGATGGACGATGTGCTGGACGCGCTCGTGGGTGATGTTTCGGAACACGACCCATCGGAATATCAGATTGTTGAACGCGAGGACGGAACCTGGTTCGTGGACGGGCAGTATTCGGTGAACGAATTCCTCAAATATTTCGACTTAAATACGGATGAATTCCAGAACGCCGAATATCTGACCATTGCAGGACTGTTTATCCACCGTTTCCAAGGTTTGCCCAAGGAGGGCGACAAAGTGCTTCTGCCCGGCGGCTATGAGCTCGAAATCGTGGACAAAGATGGGCAGCGTGTGGACAAGATTTTGGTCAGAAAGATGGGTTAATCCCTGCTCCAGTATTTTTTCAGGAATTTGAAAAAAGGGTATCATCGGGTGGTTGGGGGAGATGTTTTATGAACATTGGTAAGGGGGATGTTGGTTGGTTTTCATCAATTTTGATTGGGTACAGGGAATTTTTTTTGAAAAAAGGGGCAATTGTAGGGGATGGGTGGGGAAATGGAGGTGGAAGTCGTGAAAAAAGTGTTGATTTTTCTGAAATGTAGGATAAATTAAAATTTAGTTAGATTTTTGGGCTGGATTATGTACAGTAAGATTACAATGTTAACTCTGTAAAATGCCTGTGCAAACAACAAAAGTACAAAACATTATAATTATATATAAAAAATATTTATTCAAATGGTCCTTACATCTCTTACTACTAAACAAATTAGAGAAATGGTTGGCAAAGGTGACATTGAAGGGGCATTCTCGAAATTATTATCAATTCCTTTAGACGCTGGTGTTCAAAATGAAATTATTTTGCTTCAATCAAGGTTTAATCTTAATAATATCCATATAAGGAAAGGTTTTGCCGATCCTATAAAGGAGGGGCAAATTGAAGTAAACAAAATTGTGGACTCACTATTAAAAATATTAAATAATATTACTATTGATTCTGAAACAGCAGAAAAAGAGACTACGATACCGGATGCTGCCAAAGATCTTTACTCGGTTGGCCTTGCCCTTTACCGTAGTGACGAATTGGAAAAAGCAGTGGAGGTCTTTACAAGGGCTATTGGTATATATAATCATTATGGAGATGCTTATTTTTTTCGAGCCATATGCAAAGCAGATATGGGGTTGTTTGCTAAAGCGATCAATGACTATGGCAGAGCTTTAGAGAAAAATGTTACATCACCTGACGATGTGTTTAACCACATGGCAATTTGTTACTATCGCCTTGGAGATAAAGAAAATGCATTGAGATGTATTGAAAAAATTAAAACACCTCTGCAATTTCCACACCTGCATGAATTAAGAATACAAATTTTTAATTTAAAATAGATATGAAAAAAAATATCCTGCTATTGTTGCCTTTTATCTTATGGTTTCAACTCTCATGCTTGAAGAAAGTGCCAGTTTCTAACAGTGCAATTGAGTCTTTTGAAAGTATTGTTAAAGAAAGTGCCATTCGAATACTGAAACTAGAAATTAATAATTCAAAATCTACATTAAGGATACCTTTCTTGTGTAAGGTAAAAGAAATAAAAAAACCTCACAATGAAGATGGTTTTATGATATCGAGATATTTTAGGGAATCTCAAGTTCCACTTTTCCCAAGATCCACTCCCTTAGGTGAAGAGATAAGCCTTGGAGCAACTACTGTTCCACTCTTTGTTATGGGAAACCGCTTTGAAACAGTGTTAAGTGAGATATCTGATTCTCTTAAAAATTCTAATGTTATGAGTGATACTTCTGCACTCATGCAATTGTTATCTCAAAATAAAATAAAGAACGTTGAATATTTAAAAGCTTATAATAAAATTAGGGTAATAGAAAATATTGGAGATTCCATATTGGTCGAAAGTTATATTGACCCATCAGAAATTCTAAAGGCGTATGCACATACGAAGAAAGAATCAGGGTATTCCATAACTGTAAATGATCGAGTTAATTCTTCTATAAGTAGTTTACCCAATCCGATTCCCACAGGGAGAATAAAACATGGTAATATTAAATATGATTTTAAAAATGAGTGGCTTAATGACAAGCATATGTCTACTAAATCTATCTCAATATCCAGTAATGTTGAAGGAGAAAATATTTGCTTTACTTTTTCTATTGACAATCCAAATCCGGGAATACGCTACGCGGTAATATGGATTTTTGACTACCAAAAGAAGATGATTCTTTCTAACACTCCTAAATATGCTACTTATCAAAATCGGCAATTAGCATTCTGGAAAAAAATAAATACAGATGACTTAGATAGGGAAATTCAGATAATTATCCCTCGTAAAGAAGTATTGGACAATTATCAACATTTTGGTAATAATCACCTGATTTTACCAGTTTTAGGGCTTTTTAACAGCCAAGGGATTCTCGTTAATAAAAGCCCTAATAACAACTTCCGAATCGCAGACCCAAAATGACCCTCCCCCTCTCTCACGAATTCGATTCCCCCGTTCACGCCTCTCCTGCACTCACATGCGAAGGAGAATACCTCGTTGGCCACTCCAAACTCCTGCTCTGGTTGGAAAGACAACTTGGGCTGAAAAAATAAAAATCACACTAAACAACCTAAAAACTAAAAAATGTAGAAGAACAGATTCGTACTTTGCGCAAAAGTGCAGCGCAAATAGATAGCATGTAGGTTTGCATCTCAACCTAAGGACATCCAATGACGAAAGAACGAGCAATCGAAGATAGCCTGATCGGCAAGTTAACCGAACTAAAATACACCCCTCGCCCGGACATACGGAGCAAGGAGGCGCTTGAGCAGAACTTTCGGGAAAAATTCCAGGCCCTGAATCGTGTCCATTTATCAGACTCGGAATTCGCCCGTCTGCGGGACGAAATCGTCACCTCCGACGTATTCATGGCCTCCAAAATCCTACGAGAACGGAATACCTTTCAACGAGAAGACGGCACTCCGCTGCAATACACGCTGGTAAACATCAAAGAATGGTGCAAAAACGAGTTTGAAGTCGTCAGCCAGTTGCGAATGGGCACCGACGACAGCCACCATCGGTACGACGTGATTTTGCTGGTGAACGGTGTCCCCGTGGTACAAATCGAACTCAAAACACTGGAGGTCAGCCCACGCCGGGCCATGCAGCAAATCGTAGACTACAAAAACGACCCCGGCAACGGTTACTCCAACTCGATGCTCTGCTTCATGCAGCTTTTCGTGGTCAGCAACCGGGCCAATACCTACTACTTCGCCAACAACCAAAACCAGCATTTCAATTTCAACGCCGAAGAACAGTTCCTGCCGGTCTATCAGTTTGCCAGCGAGGACAACAAAAAAATCACCCATCTCGACCATTTCACCGAAAAGTTTCTAAGCAAGTGTACCCTCGCTCAGATGATCAGCCGATACATGGTGCTGGTGGCCACGGAGCAAAAACTGCTGGTGATGCGCCCCTACCAAATCTATGCGGTGAAGGCCATCGTGGACTGCATCCACCAAAACCGGGGCAATGGTTATATCTGGCACACAACGGGCAGCGGCAAAACGCTTACCTCATTCAAAGCCTCCACCCTCCTTAAAGACAATCCTGATATTGAAAAATGCCTGTTCGTGGTGGACCGGAAAGACCTTGACCGCCAAACCCGGGAGGAATTCAACAAATTCCAGGAAGGTTGTGTAGAAGAAAATACCAATACCGAGTCCTTGGTGCAGCGCCTGCTTTCGGAGGATTATGCCAACAAGGTGATCGTCACCACCATCCAAAAACTCGGCCTGGCCCTGGATGAAAACAGCAAGCGGAACAAACAAAAGTCGGAAAATGGCAAACCCACGTTCAAGGAACGCCTGGAACCCTTAAAAAACAAGCGCATCGTGCTCATCTTCGATGAATGCCACCGCTCGCAGTTCGGCGATAACCACAAGGCCATCAAGGAGTTTTTTCCGAACGCCCAACTGTTTGGGTTCACGGGTACGCCTATTTTTGATGACAATGCCGCTTACAAACAAGTGGATGGTACCGTGGGCTCTTTTGTAACGACCAAAGACATTTTTGAAAAGCAGTTGCATGCCTATACCATCACGCATGCCATTGACGACCGGAACGTACTGCGTTTCCACATTGATTTTTTTAAAGGCGAAAAGAAAGTTGACCCGGCAAGTCCGCAAAACAAAACGGCCGTAGTAAATGCCATTCTGAAAAAACACGATGCTGCCACGCACAACAGGCGTTTTAATGCCATTTTTGCCACGGCCTCTATCAATGATGCCATTGAATATTACGAATTATTCCAGAAGACTCAGACCGCAAAACAAAAGGAAGACGTCGAATTCCAACGTTTAAACATTGCCTGCGTTTTTTCCCCGCCTGCCGAAGGTAACCGAGATGTACTGCAACTCCAGGAAGACCTGCAACAGGAAAAAGAAGACAATAAAGAAGCACCCGAAGCAAAGAAAAAGGCACTAAAAGCCATTATTACCGATTATAACAAGCAATATGGCAGCAACCACACCATCAACGAATTTGATTTGTACTATCAGGATGTGCAGCAGCGCTTCAAATTTCAAAAATACACCAATGCCGACTATGCGCACAAAAACAAAATAGATGTAGTCATTGTGGTGGATATGCTGCTCACGGGCTTCGACTCCAAATACCTGAATACCTTGTATGTGGATAAAAACCTGAAGTATCACGGTCTGATACAGGCTTTTTCACGCACCAACCGTATTTTAAACGAAACGAAACCTTACGGAAATATCCTGGATTTCCGCCAGCAACAAGGCGAAGTAGACAAAGCCATTGCTTTGTTTTCTGGAGAAGATACCGGAAGGGCAAAAGAAATCTGGCTGATGGAGCCTGCGCCGAAGGTGATTGAAAAATACGAAAAAGCGGTGGCGGATATGGCACAATTCATGGCGCAAAGCGGCCTGGTTTCTGAACCGCAAGAAGTGTACAACCTTAGAGGCGATACGGCCCGTATAGAATTTATCAATCGCTTCAAAGAGGTGCAGCGATTGAAAACCCAACTGGACCAATACACCGACCTGAGCGACGCGCAAAAAGAAAAACTGGAAGCCGTTTTGCCGGAAGATAAATTGCGCTCCTTTAGAAGTTCGTACCTGGAAACCGCAAAACTGTTTAAAGAACTACAACAAAAAGAAGGCAAAAACGCCCCGCCCGACATACAACAACTGGATTTTGAGTTTGTATTGTTTGCCTCAGCGCTCATTGACTACGACTATATTATGGGGCTGATCGCTAAGTACACTCAAAACCAACCCGCCAAGCAAAAAATGCCTCGGAGCCAGTTGATCAGCTTGCTCAGCTCCAGCGCCAACCTGATGGACGAGCGGGAGGACATTACAGACTACATCAACAGCCTGGAGTCGGGTAAACCGCTCAATGAAAAAGAAATACGGGACGGTTACGATGCCTTCAAAACCGAAAATAACGTCCGTGCACTGGCCGCTATCGCCAAAAAGCACAGGCTGGAAGCCGCTGCCATGCAAGCTTTCGTGGATGGCATCATGGGGCGTAAGATTATCGACAGTGACAAATTGGATGATTTGTGGGAGGCTGATATAAACTGGAAAGTTAGGGCACAAAAGCGAGATGCCTTAATGTATGATTTGATTCCGCTCTTAAAAAAACTTGCCCAAGGGCGTGAAATTTCTGGATTAAAGGATTATGAAAAATAAAAAAACGACGGCACCGAAGCTGCGCTTTCCGGAGTTTCGGGAGGCGGGGGAGTGGAGTGCAGAGGACTTAGGAGATATTTGCCAACCTCAACAATGGCCAACTATTTCTTCTACTGACTTAGTCCCTAAAGGCTATCCTGTATATGGAGCGAACGGTTTTATTGGGTACTTCACAAATTTTAATCATGAATTCGAATCAGTTTCAGTCACTTGCCGTGGTTCAACTTGTGGTGAAGTATCATTAATTCCGGCAAAGAGTTATATCACCGGCAATTCCATGTGCTTAGATGAAATTGATGCGAGCCGTATTTCCTACTTATTCATCTATCACCTATTGAAACATAGAGGTTTTAATGATGTTATTTCTGGGTCTGCTCAGCCACAGATAGTGGGTAAAGCAATCAGAAAAATAAATGTTGCACTTCCTTTTATTGATGAACAGCAAAAAATTGCCGCCTGCCTCACCTCCCTCGACGATCTAATCACCAACCAAAGCCAAAAAATCAAAGCCTTGCAAGCCCATAAAAAAGGGCTGATGCAGCAGCTTTTTCCGGCGGAAGGGGAGACGGTGCCGAGGGTGAGGTTCAATGAGTTTCGAGAAGCAGGGGAATGGGAGGAGAAGATTTTAGGGCAAGTTGCAAAATATGAAAACGGCAAAGCTCACGAACAGGATATTGCAGAAACGGGAGCCTTTGTGGTAGTGAATTCAAAATTTATTTCCACAAATGGGGAAGTTAGAAAGCGCACAAATATGCCTTTTAGTTTGGCTAAAAAAGGAGACATCTTGATGGTTCTAAGTGATATTCCCAACGGTAAAGCAATAGCAAAGTGCTTTTTTGTTGATACCGATAATTTGTACACTGTAAATCAACGTATTTGCAAAATTACCTCAAGCAAGGCTGTTGGTATCATGTTGTTTTACTCCTTGAATAGAAATCCCTATTTCTTGTCTTTTGATGATGGAGTAAAGCAAACTAACTTAAGAAATGAAGATGTCTTAAACTGTCCAATATTTTTGCCGATTAATACTAAAGAGCAGCAAAAAATTGCTGACTGCCTCAGCTCCCTCGACGACCTCATCACTACCCAAAGCCAAAAACTCGAAGCCCTCAAAGCGCAGAAGAAGGGGCTTATGCAGGGGATCTTTCCTAGGGCATGTTAAACAACAGTTTAAAGAACAAACCTAAATAGCTTTATCATGGAAATCAATACGCTCCACAAACATACCGACAGAATAAAAAGCAGAATCGGTGAAGGTAAAACAGAAGAAGCTCTTGAATTGCTATTAAATTTAATCAAAGAGAATGCTGGAATGAAGCAGATGGAAACTATTTTGATTGGTTTAAACGCTCGACTGAGCGGTTTGAATTTTAACGAGATTCACCGCATAATATCAAACGAAGACTGTAGTAGACAGAAAAATTCTATTAATAAAGATGCAATGGATTTGTTGAATCAAGTTGAAGAACTACTTGTAGCATCCAATGCCAAAGAGCAAATTTCAAATGAGCTGATTTTGAAAAATGAGCTATCAAGAAAATTCAGAACAAAAAAGAATCTCTTAATTGAATTACTGGATAGTTTTCTCGCTTTAGGTTTCGATCTAAATAAAAATGATCTAAATGAGATTGAATCAATTAGAAGAGATAAGTTCACAATTGCAGTTGCAGGTGCAGTAAAAGCGGGAAAATCCACACTTATTAATGCCTTTTTAAGAAAGGATATACTTCCAACTGATTCCTTGCAGGCTACCAGTGTAATTATTAATATTGAATGGGGCAATGAATATAGCATCGAAGTTTTATACGCAAACGGGGAAACAAGAAGAAATGAAGGATTCGAAAACGTAAAAAATGAATTAAAAAAAATCGGCTCGGTTTCAGAAAGGTTTAAGCAAATACCTACCGGAGACATCAATAATTACATCATTAAAAGTAAAAATCAGGACGGACTCCCACCAGATGAGGATATTGTAAAAAAATTTAAGAATCACTACAGGATAGAAAACGAAATTTTTATTAAATTGATAAAAGAGTATTATGATATATATAAGAACTCCAAGAACATACCTGTGAGTGTAAAAATTAGTGCAAATATTCAGGATTGGTTCTCAGAGGTAAGGCTTGTTGATACACCTGGCATCAGTGCTATCGGTGGTATCAGTGAGAAAACATTAGAATATTTAGAAAATGCTGAAACAAAGCCTGACACATTGATCATAGCCCACAATTTAAAGATCCCGGTAGAAGGCAATGAAATATGGGATTTCGTTGACAGGCTTCCAGATTCCCTTAAAAAGAATAATATACTTGTATTAACACATGCGACTTCAGATTCTGATGCTGATAGAAAACATGAAGAATTAAGTACGTTGTTCAGGAATTTTACAAAAAATAACACAATTAAGGTTGATAGTATTTGCAAGATGGTTTATGATGATCTATTGAACTATGGAAACGTTAGTGCAATGCGGGGGGGGTATAAAGAAGAGCTATCTTCGAGCAATACTGACGCTGAAAGAGTCTTGATAAAAGAAAAAATTACGGTAGCAAACCATATTTATTTTGAGAACAATGAAAATGGCGATTTTGATTATCTAGACGAATTTCTTAAGAAGTCTAATTTTCAGGAATTTACTGAAAATATTATCAAATTAAGCCAAAATGCACCATTTGATAAGATTAAATCCGGATTTCGTTTAATGCGGTCCATCCTTTCAGTTCAGGTGAAAAACTTAGATGAGTTGCATGACTTGGTAAGCCAAGATGAAATTAGTGAGATTGAAAATGAAATTATTAACCTAGAAATAAAAAAGAATGAAATAAGTGAGATAAAGAGCGGAATAGTCTCATATTTAGATGCCAATTTTAAGAAAATAGATTCAAGGTGGAGGAAAAAGACTAAGCGAAATTACAAAATATTCAAAAAAGGAGTGGAAACCGAATGCGAGGAAAGCAAGTTGATAGCCGTTTATGAAAAATTAGAGGATAAACTTGATAAGGTCACTTATAAAGTTAAAGATAAAATAAAGGAGACGGTTAATCAATCAGAAATCGCAAAAATTGACGAGAATTTTAAACTCACTGAATTCAAATGTGTCTATTCTGACACAACAAAAATGAAAAGAAAATTTATAAATACTAAAAGTGAAATTTTAAAAACACCTTATTACAGTGAATATGGAAATCCAGAAGACCACGCAGATTTTTACAAAAAATACGAATCAGGTATACGAAAAATAGTAATTTCAATGGGAAAGAAGATGAAGAAAAAACAAATAAAACAAAATAGCGACACAATAGACTTCTTGCGAAAGTCGTAACTTTCGCGGATGAACAAATTTGATAAGATAAAAGACCTAAACGATTCTGATTTTCGTCGGCTCACTGGAGTACAAAAAGCGACGTTCACTCACATGTTGG
>Ga0247844_1002317_pt1 | contig 31464 bp, 42 predicted proteins | sample LaCtaG_FD_192421 | JGI IMG/M metagenome (GOLD analysis project Ga0247844, IMG submission 192421) | Freshwater microbial communities from meromictic Lake La Cruz, Castile-La Mancha, Spain - LaCruzMarch201714.5m_1 | ecosystem: Environmental > Aquatic > Freshwater > Lake | place: Spain: Castile-La...
ACGATCAAGTGCGCCTTTGGCGGTATCGGGACCGTCAGGAGATTTTCGCAATCCGCAAAATGCATTGCGGGCAGCATATTCTGCCGAGTTCTGCGCAGGTGCTCCCGCCGGGGCACCGTCGCTTCCTGAGGAATAGGCGTAGCCGGTGTTGGCGCAAACTGCATCAATATCGAGGTCCGTGGGCCGTAAACCCATTATCGAAACCGGGGTTGCTTCAGCCAACGCATCGCCGCCTGAATCCATCCACGAAGACATACCTTTTCCAATTGCTAGCAAGCCCGTTGCGGCCGTCATTGCGGTAGCTTCAACCGCCTATCCCGATCGGAATTGATTGGATTGGAATCAACGCTTATTTTGAAACCAATCACTACGAACCTGCAAGTGTGATTGCTGCTCGATACAATCGTTTAAAGGCGCGCATGAATCCGCAACAAAAATTTATTTTTACAATGGATGCTTGGCGAGGACCTGCGAGTTCTGCCACACAAGATCATCTCAATTGGTATAATAGTGCCTACATGAACTACATCGTGCAAAATGCCGATCGGGTTGCGGGAATTTTTCCATTTGTTTGGCAAAGTATTGGCACTGGGCACTTGGGCGCTTCAAGTATGCCTAAGGTTCGTTATTACATTTGGGGATTTGCTCAATCCTTTGTCGACCCCCAAGGCGCACAATTGCCCTCGGGTCTCTTTTATCGACCGTCAAAAACTCCCGGTGACTCAGGAGTCTACACAGTGAACAGTTTGGGCTATTGTCGTTTTGCAAGCCGCACTGACCTCGATAAAATAGTTGCGTTGGGATTGAGCACTCGTGTGAGCGCATTGATGCCCACGCATTCTTCGGTGAGATTAAAAAATACATTTCTTGGGGATTGCTCATCATCAATGGCTACTCAGCCGCAGAATGTGAGTGCAACGGTCGTATCAAAAAGTGTCGTGAAATTTACTTGGACCGCCAATCCTGCCACTTCAATTTATTATCATTTTGTTGCGTCTTCAAATGATACTCCATTACCCAAATGTGTGGCCAGCACCCGCGTGATTAAAAATGCGAATGTTTCAAGCTACCAATGGAGTGGTCTGGTTCCTGGACGAAAATATAATTTTGGACTTTGCGCAAAGGACAAGGAATCAAAAATCATATCGGATCCAGTTGTGATAAATGTGACGTTGCCAAAATAGTTTGCGTTTTTTGGCGGGTAGATTTTCAAAGAATTCAAACACAAATTCCAGTTAAAAAACTAACTATTGAAGGACACAATGACTCACAACTCCATCGTGAACATGTGTATATATGCTAGACCGCATATATGATGCAAATCAATTTTAGATTCACTTAAGTCATTTTCCTGCGCGGACAAAACCTTAAACTTTTAGCTACTGTTGTGTGCAACGAACTTTCAATTATAGTCAGGGAAAAGTGTTTGTGAATAAATAGGCTATTTTCCAACTAAAAAGAGTGACAAAAACGTGTCCGTCTAGCCTCATACGTGACTTCTGAACGCTGAAACGTAGAATCTCGATCTCTGGTATTACCGCTTGCGAGGCGTCCCAACCCTAGCAATGTAGTGCTATTCTGATCTTTTTCATAGCTAAAATCATCGCTTTATCACGAGTATAAATCGAGATGGAGGAGAGCATAGCCGAGGCGAGTAGTTGGATATCCACTAAGCCAAGTCCCATTCCTTGCAATGAATGATCTTCAATAAAATTTAATAACTCAAGCATGGATACTTCATTAGCTTTCGGAAGAAGATTTAAATTTTTTAAAAATTTTCCCCGACCTTTGAGGTGGCCTAAGGAAATTTCGCCAACAATCCAAGAGTGCGAAAGTACTTTCCCATTGTGGAGTAGGATAATCAATGGATCAACGGGTTTACGGAGGTGGTCAATCCAGACAGAAGTGTCGACCAGAACTTCCATTTTATTTCAAAGATCGCTTTCGGGGGGGAGTCTTAGCTGTAGGATCGGAGCCCCCCAGCTTAGCCAAGCGCTTAGCGGCTTCCTTTTGGATCAATAACTCAAGGCCTTGATGGATGAGGGCAGTTTTTTCTTCAATGCCAGTCATTTCTTGTGCTTGTTTTACAAGATCTGTCTTTAAATTTAACGTCGTTCTCATGCATACAAGTATGCACTATTTGTATGCATATGTCAAAAAGGGGCCCCCTAGTTCGAACGAGAGCCCACTGTGCGCGACCCATTGATCGGTGCGGTTGTAGATGCCGAGCTTGGTGCAAGGGCTGTGACTCTTCAATATAAATCTGGCGCAGAGGAGTCGATTCACTTGGATGCTTTTCTTGAATACAATCAAGATCCCTCGCATCTGCGTGAAATCGCTCTTCATGATCTGACTTTAAAGGCGCGCAAATGTTTGGAAGCATCAGGGCTTAGTAAGCACGAGGTTATTCGAAGACTAGCAACGTCGCCGTCTCAGCTTTATCGATTGCTTGATCCGGCCAATACGCGAAAAAGTTTGGATGAAATGCTCAGGTTGTTGGCCATTCTCGGTTATCGTGTTGAATGGAAAATTACAAATATCGACAAGGTGGCTGCTTAACATGTCGAATCTTGCGTGAGATCGTTACAGAGGTGAGGCTTGAAATTCATCGAAGTATAATTAGTAAAAAACCTAAATTTTAAAATATTTCAAAAAGACGTCGTTTTAGGGTAGTCGTATTTTTAATCGACAAAACTCTGTCGCGTTCAACGCATTTCAAAGTCAATTGTGCCCTTATCTGAATGGCGATATGCTATAGGACCAATGATTGTTAAGGTCTATCAGATCACATTTTTGATCATTTTAAATGTTTTGTGTTTCGACGCTTTGGCATTGAAGAAGGATCGAAAAACTTGTGACGTGTTGGTAGAAGAGATAAGGGTAGCGGTTGATAAGGAAATTTTAACTGTCGAAGATTGTAGCTTAGAATGTGTGCGTAGATTAAGCCCAGCTCTGGGTTTCAATGATCCAGCTTGTGTTCAATTGTGTAGTAAAAAATGTGATGATTTCTTTCGTGCCTCTGCCAAAATAAATCTTTCAGATCTCTATCCAGGTCTCACGAAAGCCGAAAAAAAGCTAGTAGATTCGAACCCTAAAATGTCGCTGAAAGCTTACTGGCTAAGTTACAAAGCTGAAAATATGTGTGCCAAAGTATATAAAGATTCAAGAACAAATGATGAAAGTGATGCTTGCCGACACTTTATTTGGGCTGGGCTTATGACTTTTGAATTGGGTGAGAATAATTCAAAACTCTATTTGGATGCACATGAAAATAATGATGGCGAGGAAGAGAGTGAGCGGGCAATGGATTTAGCAAACAATAGGGCTGGGTTGATTGTTTCAAAACAAATGATTGAGAAGAAAAATTGGTCGAATGAGAATTTAGTAGCTGAATTCAAAAAAGCACTAGCTAAAAGAGAATTGATAGTGCTGTCTCCTCGAAAGGTTAAAAAATAGATGGCTAAGTTTAAAGCGGTCCTCGGCGTTAAATTACTTATGGCACTCATTATGTTGTTCGCTTTGCTAAGCGAGTCCTCACTTGGTGCGGCACTGAGATCTCGTTTCGCAACGCTTAATTATTCTCAGGTAGTAAAAAAATGGGGATCGATGCCTTTTGACCCAGTGAAATTTAAGAAAAGTGAGATCAATGAAAGAGCTCCTCTGGCTGCGTCTATTCTCAAAGAAAAAAAGAGCTACTTCGGGAAAACTGTTCGTGAATTGAGAGAAATTTTCGGAACTCCAGATGGCTTTTATCATCTAGACTGGAATCCTGCATATCTGATTCACGAAGCTAAAGATGAAAACGATGCCACTTGGCAACTTGTATTTTTAATCGACAAAGATCGAAAGGTCTCAGATATTATCGTACATAAAAATTGTTGCTACTGATAGTCATGGCCTGGAATCGTAAGGTTTGATAACTTTTTCTGAGTATGAATTCCGCTCATCGTGAATTCACGAATACTTGAGCGTCGTACATAACGACCCGACTGGTGGGCGCTGCGCAAGAGTGGTTGAACCAACGGTGACCGTTAAAAACTACACGGCACAGTGGTTTCGGCCTGAGATTGACCTAAAAGAGCTGGCACTCTTACGGTTTAAAAAGAAATGGACGCTGCGAAAGATCGCAACTCATTTCGATATGCCGAAAACATGCTTGTTACGAGGCTAAAACTCCTCAAGGAGGCATAAAGATGTATCGGTTATTGGTGAAGCTCATGGTGATTGCGGCATTTGCAGAGTTAGGAATGAATGTCAGCGATCTCAAAAACTGCCGTTCGCGGCAATGCGTGATTATGTTTCAAAAGCGGGCGCTGGATGTTTTGAAGATTGATTGGAGACCTATTTCAGTATTTCCGTAGGAGGCAAGGCGATTCAATTAGGCCGCCAATATATATGCTTGACAAACACATATGTTTTGATATCCTGTACTAGGACATGAAGGCCATCTTGTTGATCTCTAAAGAGTTCGTATTGGCTGACGGCAAATTTGTCGTCACCATTGCGGTTTATGAGGTAGAGAAAAGCAAAAAGTTCCCAGAAGGCATTAAGGCTAAATTTTTATTGCAAGATTCCGAAGGCGGAACGGCAAGACTCTTGGTTGATAATCATCAGCCCTTTGGGTTTCATATGCATACTAAACTACCCCATGACAAAGATCACCGAGAGACTCTTGATGTTAAAGACCATGAAGAGGCTCTGGCCTTTTTCATGACCGAAGTAGAAAGGATTATCAAAAATGAAGAAAATTGAATTTTTAGAGGTCCATTTTCAGGCATTCGGCGATTTTAAAAAAGAAGTTACCAAAGCTCTTTCTAAAAGAGTGGCCACTATTCAACCCAAAAATCATGTGGTCTTCGATTCTGTGGCGTCATTTCGAAATTTCATGACAATTCAGAAGATTGAGCTTTTAACTACAATCGCCGTTCTTAAGCCCGCATCCATTTACGAATTGGCTAAGCTAGTTGATCGAGATTTCGCAGCGGTTCTTAGGGACTGCACGGGACTCACTGCAACGGGTTTTATTAATCTCAAAGAAATGAATGATGCCAAGGGAACTAAGGTTCCACAGCTTAAATTCAGCTACGGTGGAATTGCGGTTTACCTTCCAAAGAGTCCCTATCAGATCGAGTTTAAGGCGGCTGCTTAGACTGACGTTCTCCCGCGGGTCAGCCCTACGGGCTTCGACCCTTGGGCCAAATTAATAACCCATTCGCTCGGAACTTTAGCGGGTTTCATAGTATTGAAATCGACGCTTTCGTGCGTTCCACAAACAAATTTAACGCTAGGGGCGTCTTTTTGCCAATCTTGCTTAGTTCTCCAGTAACTTGATTCCAATGAATGAGCGATAAGAGAGAAAATAATCCGTGCCTTAGTCCAAAAGATTTGGATTACCCCGACAGGCTTCAAACTGGAATTCTTTACGGGAAGCGACTATGTTTCATGGGAGCAAATTCAACTGGAAGACGATCTCGAGCTCCCGGATTTTGGGCAAAAAAATACCCAGGGATTTTTAATGTCCCTGGGTTCGAATACCTTGACAAATGGTGGACCCTGCCGGGGTCGAACCGGCGACCCGCTGATTAAGAGACGCAATCGGTTGTTTTTTGCAGTTTTTCTAAGTCACTAAAATTCATCGTATATTTTTAATATCATTTAGGAAATCGATCAATCTTTTGTCTCCGTGTAACCGCCGCCAGTCAAAACGCTCCCCCGGAGCCTTTTGCCACGGGGCGGGGCGCCCCTTTGGCGCCTTTTTTGAAAGGGGAAAATTATGAAAAAAGAAAAGTTGAAATTAATGGTGGGTATCAGTTATAATGATACCGTGAAGATCGAAAACATGGTGCAAGAGTTTGATGCTTTTTTGCACGATAAAGGATTGCAGTTTGAGGCAGTTGTCATCGGCGGAGCCGCGCTCAATTTGCTTGGGGTCATCTCAAGGTTTACGCGAGACTGTGATGTGCTTGATCCTAAAATCCCCGATGAGGTATTAAAAGCAGCCCATGAGTTTGCTGCAAAAGTTCGTCTCGATGGCGGTGTACTGCGCGATGATTGGTTTAATAATGGGCCATCATCATTAAAGCGCACTTTGCCCAAGACTTGGCAAACAACGCTTCAACCCCTTTACCAAGGAAAGGCGCTTAAGCTGCACACTCTGAGTCGAGCCGATCTTCTTAAGACTAAACTTTTTGCCTTTTGTGATCGTGGAACAGATCGTGACGATTGTATAAAATTAAATCCGACGCGCGAAGAGCTCATACAAGCTTTGCCATGGGTTAAAGATCAAGACGCTAATGTTGACTGGCCAAAACATGTCGAAGAAACGATTTCTGAATTGGCAGAGGTGCTTGGTTATGGCCTTTAAGCGGCACCTATTGCCCGATGCGTTCGCTGAAGGTGAAGCGCTAACGCGTGATTTGGTGGGCATAGGATTTGTTTTATCGAGTCGCGGCCACCGTAATGCAAACATCGAGAATACTCTGGTAGCAGCTTCAATAGAGGGTATGGCGGGAGATTACCGAACTCTCAGTTTACTTTCGCAGTGGCTTGAGATTCATTTGCCTTATGTGAACGCGGATCGGCTCGTAAGATTAGTTAGCTCGTCGAATGATTTGCGAGTTCGTGCTTTTTGGTCTGCGATCGCGCAATGGCAGGTGACTGATAAGAGATTTGCTCGACTTATAAAGTTGAAAAGTAAGACTCCGGTCGATTTGGGTTCAGGCGCAGACTTTCAAATTCGCAGGCACGGTGAGGACGAGCGATTTAAAAACACGTGCCTGAGAGTGCCTGCAAATTTGTTGAGAACAAGAGAGGGCGACGTTCTTAGTCCCCAAGAACTTGTTAAACGACATAGTGTTTATCGATGTCGGGTTATTATGGGGCCAAGCTACCGAGCGGACATGTGGGCTAGTGTAGAAGATAATCCGAATCTGAAAGCTTCAGCTCTAGCGCGTTTATGTTACGGATCGTTTGCGACTGCTTGGAGTGTTATTAGAGATAAGAAAATGGCAGGCTGAATGCCCTATTTGTGAATCTCTCTCCCACACCATGAAAAGGATTTTTGCTCAAGAGTCTTGTAGTCTTCAGAGACTTACCGAAATTTGTGAAACCATCGATATTTCCATTTTTGACCTTCTAAATGTCGCCAAAGACCTTGAAGTCGCTGAATATACATTCAACACAGAAGTTGAAAAGTTTTTTTCGACTAATTTAAATTATTTTAGATTTTTTAGAAAACTTGAGTACCATCGGGGAATCGGGATTTTTAAATCTGAAGACCAATTAGATGAAAAATCCATTAGAAAATATCTGAAAAAAATAGAAAATTTGGGCCTTATCAAAATTTTAGAGGGAGATAGAGTTGCCTTCAATCAGCATGGCTACATGAGCCTGCCGCGTACCTCCGAACTTTCTCGAAATTATGATCGAGAGTGGACGCCCGAATTTTTCTCAAAAATAATTTCAGCGAACGACAAACGTCACAAATATTTAAATTTTAGTACAGGCTTGCGCCCAGACCATTTGGAACAGCTATATTCGGACATTAATGAGTTAAGTAAAAAATATACGGAGATTGGGTTTGTTGATCAAAAGATCGATAAAGAGGGCGCTTTTTCGGTCGGAGTCGTAATTGGAATCGGTCCTTACCGAATCGGTGCAAATGATCGCGTGCCAAGGATTTCGTAAGTAAACCTATGACAAAAATCTTCGCGCCACAGTCACAATTCCGAGCTTTTAAGCAAAATCGAAGAATTCTAGCTTTCAAATGCACTAATTTTAGAGAAAGCCCAAAAAAAACCCCGTCGAGCAAGGACGGGGCTTTGAGTTGCTCGATTGTTACGCCGCTTCATCCTCGTCTGATTTTGTGCGAAGCTTTTTAGCAAGGATATCTACATATTTTTTTTCAACAAGCTGCTCGGTCACATACTTGTGAATAATTGAGCTCATCAGTGATTGGTAGGGGAGTCCCTCGTCTTGGGCGCGCTTTTTTAAAAGTGAAACATCGAGCTCCGACATCCGGATGTTAACCCGCGCTTCTTTTTTGCGTGCCTCATGGGACTGCTTGGCGATTTTTTCGTACTTCTTTATCTCAGAGCTCGAACGCTCTTTCCAGCTCGTAGAAGCAAAACTATTTTCAAGAGCTGCTTCATCTTTGCTGAGCTTTGTTTTCCTTTTCATCTATTTTTTTGCTCCATTTTTCACTCCATAAATCTTTCGAAGCTTTCTGGAAGGGAATGCCGTCCATAGAATCAAAAGACCTTTCTTTTCTTCAGCAGGCACTGCCCAAATATCGCCATTGAGCTCGACCGCGAGAACGACCTGATTTGGATGAGACGCGTTTTCTAGAATGGCTTTCAAAGCTCCGCTAGAAATTGCTGCTTCAATGTCTTCGAAGCTGACTCCCCGCTCGGCTTGTAGCCAAAGGTTTTTCTCTGGCTTCCAGTAAAGCTTCATGCAGTTTGAGTGTCTCATTATTGTGTGCCTTTTGTCAATACATTCATCAATGCCCAATAATGGGACGAAAGCTTGGAATGATCCGGAATCCCCTGGGAACACGCAGGAAAAGCTAAAGCGATGAGAGAGTCTGCTTTGTTGGTTTATGTGTTGAACATTGTTACTTAAAAGTTATTTTGATTGCGTGGAGCTCTCAGCCCTCGGAAGCCTGAGCCCGAAAGGGTGTGCGAGTTCAAGTCTTGTCCCGGGCACCACGCCCCGTGGCAAAACGTGACTAAATGTCACGTTTTGACTGGCGGCGTACTTCCAGTGCTACCTAGTCTTCAATTCGCAATGGGACAAAAATGGGACATTTCTGAAGTCGACTTTGATAATTTATCAAAATCTACAACCTCAGCATTGCTTGAAACTCCAAACGAAACTTGCTCTGCTCGCTGCCTCAAATGGTTGGGCGAGAAATGCGCATATCGCTCAGTTAAATCAATTGTTGAATGCCCAAGTATGGTTTTCAGATCCCAAATGCTCCCGCCACTCATCATAAAGATGGATGAAAAGGAGTGTCTGAGGTCATGAATTCCGTGATGCGACAAGCTTGCTCTTTTGATATTGCGCTCAAAGACCTTTCTAATTCGATCGTGGCCTGGAGATGCTCCGAATGGGGTCGTGACAATTAAGTCACGAGATTCAACTTTAAATCCCCTTAGGCGCTCTCAAAGGAGCACTTGGCGAAGTGCCTCGTTTAGGCCAATCATTCGAGCATGGCCACCTTTGGTGTGTTCCTCGATTTGCTTAGTGGCTTTGCAATAGATCCGCCCGATGCGTATCCAGCTGCCATTCAAATCAACGTCGCACCACCTAGGCCCTAGTGCCTCTGACACCCTCATCCCTGTGTTGGCAAGAATGTAAAATCAGGCGGCGAATTCGTCGTTATCGCAAACCTCTAAAAAGTTTTGCATTTGACCTGTACTAAGGAAACGGATGGACGCTGCGAAAGCTCGCGCTTCTTTTCGACATGCCGAAGACAAACATTGTTACGAGGCTAAAACGTCTCAAGGCAAATGAAACGGAGGCATGAATTGCATATAAACTATTGGTGTCGGCAATGTTGATCGCGACATTGTCCGAGCTTGGGATCAGCATGAAGGATTTTGAGAGTTGCCATTCGAGGCAATGCGTGAAAATGCTTCAGAGGAAAGCGATAGATGTTTTGAAAATTGATTGGCGCCCAATTTCGATGTTTCCGAAGGAGGCTCGGAGGTTTGCGGGAGGTCAGAGATCGTCCTCAAATTCGCCAAAATTTGGGCTTGACCTTAAAAACAAGTGATAGTATATTTACAATCAGATGCAGCTAGTTCAACTTGAGGCGTTTAAAAAAGAAATTGCGGAATTTCCAATCGAGAGCAGAGAAGACATCCTGTCGCTTATAACTCGTTTTCTAAAAGGCGAGCAGTTAAACCGCAATGATTTTAAGACCTTCAAAATCGACAAAAGCACACGTATCCAGGAGTTTCGAGTAAAAGACCACCGAGGCAACTGGCGGGCGATTTCGACGATTGTCCAAGGCCAGTATCTTGTTTTTGTTTATGCCTTTCATAAGAAGTCCCAAGAACTTCTTGAAAAAGACAAAGACGTGATCCGAGCTCGTATTAAGGAGAATTTCGATATGAAAACTGAAAAATTGAAAGCCCAAAGCCTCGAAGAAGTAGCAAAAGATTGGGGCATTGATTACCAGGTCTTTAAGATCAAATCTGAGCTTATCAATACGATTAGAAAGTATTGTGATGATCACGAGGTCAGCCAGCGAAAACTCGCATCCCTTGTGCCAGGCTTGTCACAAGACCGAATCTCGAAGATTTTCTCTGGCCAAGTGGGGCACATGACCATCGATAAGCTAGTTGAGATTCTTTCGGTCTTAAAATTTAAAGTAGCATTCAAGGCGAAGGCCGCTTAGCGGGTACTCCTGCCGACCGGCCTTCGGCCTGGGTCGTTGGGCCAATTTGAGTGAACGGGAAACTCAGCGTTTCAGGGATGCTTCGGGAAAGTTGGGACCACTCCATACATGGAACTAACTTTTAGGATTGGATACGTGACATTGAAAAAAATTCGATTTAGTTTTTTCGGAGTGACTCTTCTCAAGAAATTCAAATCGATAGAAGCCAAAAATGGTTTAATCCTATTGCTGGTGGAGTCCACCACCATCGCAGAGCGTGGAAGCGGGCACTAAAACAAGCTGGCCTCGGTGGAATGAAAGTGACTCTCTACAGTCTTCGTAGAACTTTTGGAACGATCTTGATTCACAAAGGTGAATCGATCACCAACATTCGCGATCTCTACGGGCTTGCGGATTTATCGACGACCCAGCGATACTTAGACACAACGGACGAGCAGCTGAACAGTGTGATCACGAAAGGTTTGGATGCGACGATGAATGCGATCGGATTTGGACCGAACGAGACACTATCGAGTCTCGCTTGAGGTGTTTGCTGCCTCAAATCTGCCACACTCAGTATTTTGAAGTCAGCCTGAATTTCTAAGTTCCCGTTTTAATGGTGGATCCTGCCGGGGTCGAACCGGCGACCCGCTGATTAAGAGTCAGCATCATACACATTTCACTATTTCCATTAACCAATTGAAAGCAGACGCAAGTCACTGAAATACTGAAGTTTTTAAAAGGTCTTGGTCGCCTGTGTCTGACTACCGAAAGCCGCGATTTGCCCATGAAGTGATGGCAAATTGTGGCAAATCATAAACTTGGCTGCGATTTTTTATGGTCTATAAACTGTGTTGAATCGCGGCTATTTTAATGTTACCTTATAAGGTAATAGAAGAGGAAAAATGTGCCCAAGATAAAACGAAGTGGCTTTACGATTATCGTATGGAAGGGGGACCACGCTCCCTACCACTGTCATGTTTTTAAGGATGGAAAAGAAATTGCCAAAATCAACTTAGAGGCGATGGTCGCCATGAAGGGTACCCTGACTTCGAAGCTAAAAAAGACATTAGAGAGTCTTAAGGAAGAAGGTCTTATATGAAAATTAAAGAAGTTCATTTGAACATGAAAAAGAAGGCGATATTAATCAAGACCAGTAAAGGTGTTTTACTATCACTTCCTTTTGTTAAGCTTCCAAAGTTACCAACCGTGCGCGACCCATTGATGGGAGCGATTGTAGATGCCGAACTCGGAGCAAGGGCTGTAACGCTTCAATATAAATCTGGCGCTGCGGAGTCGATTCACTTGGATGCTTTTCTTGAATACAATCAAGATCCCTCGCATCTGCGGGAAATCGCTCTTCATGATCTGACCTTAAAGGCGCGCAAATATTTGCAAGCATCAGGACTTAGTAAGCACGAGGTGATTCGAAGACTAGCAACGTCACCGTCTCAACTTTATCGATTGCTTGATCCGGCCAATACGCGAAAAAGTTTGGATGAAATGCTCAGGTTGTTGGCCATTCTCGGTTATCGTGTTGAGTGGAAAATTACAAACATCGACAAGGTTGCAGCTTAACATGACGAAGCTTGCAAACCGCATGAAGACCTTTACGTTAAGATTCGTTCCACACAGCGAAAGTATGTCGAAGCGTCTTTTGTTTGCTGCAAAATCGGGTAAGCCAGATGTGCATCCTCACGAGCTTCAGTGCTCAAGTTATAGCGACTTGCTTGAGATCGCGACTGAGTCGAGGCTTGAAATTCTTCGAAGCATCATTAGTAAAAAACCTAAATCACTCTATGAACTCGCAAAACTTGTAAAGCGTGATCAATCATATGTGCTCAAAGTGTGGAGCTAAGCCAATGGCGGCCTCCATATGATTTTATTTTAAACCGTAGCGAAGCCGAAAGATGTCTTGGTGAAATAAGAGTTGGAACTTTCAAACGTGCTTGAACCCTCGCTAACTTTTGAATGGTGTCGCGATTGAGCAGTTCTAAAGACCCTCGCGCCATCCAAATACACAAGGACGATTGGTTAAGGGCATACCCATACCAACTCCGCATTTGGAGTGTCCATAGAGTTTGGCCTTGAGCCCGTACTTCCTCGATTGAATAACGCGGAAAATTCAAGTCTTGGAATATTTTTGCAGACTCTTTGTCAAAAAATAGCAGATCGCCTTCCGCTGGAACACAAGATTTCCATTTCTTAAAATCGGTGAGCGAAGGACGGATTTGCATGGTGATTTTTTACGGTCAAGATTGAAGCAAGTCAAAAACCAATATAAAAAAAAATGACCTTTGAAGCTATAACCTACTCAACCACATCGTAATCGAGCTACAGGAAAAGGTGGAAAGAACAGATCAGGAGCTAACCCTGTTCCACCAACCGATATTGAAATTTGAACTGTTAAAGAATTGAGGAACTAAATCCCAATAGCCACCCACTTCAGCGAAATTGGGGAAAGGTTGTTTGATCGCATGGGCTCATTCCATGTTTACGCGAAATCGTATCTGCCTCACTTTTCTTGTGATTGCTCCGGGCTTGAAGTACGATTCTGTTTATATGAACAAGAAGATATTTCTATTCTCAAATTTTTTAGGGGTTCTTTGTGTAAGCTCTGCAGTACTGGCAGGATCTCAAGGTCCTAAGTGTATCAAAGGACAAATTAAGAAGAAATCTGATCTTTCTACGCCTCCCTTTCCACAAGGTTCGTATCGAGAAGCATGTTATGTGAGCTCTCGAGGCGAAGAAATAATAAATGGAGAGAACTTTACATTTTTTAAATCGGGAAAGATCCGATCAAAAAGCACTAAAGTAAATGGGCTTACTCAAGGTCTAGTTACTACATTTTATGAAAAAGGCAGCGTTGAGTCTGAAAGTTTTATTAAAGACGATAAAGCCAATGGGACATTTAAAGATTATTTCGAGAATGGTCATGTAGCAAAAGAAGGTACTAACTACCAAGGAAAATATTCTGGAAAAATAAAGTCGTACTCGGAAGATGGGTCTGTGAAATCTATCGATTTGTATAACGATAAAACTCATTTGGCTCGATTTGAAGAGGACTTGCGTGATTTTCAATTACATAACTGCACAGATAGCTACTTAAAGTTTAGTCCTAAAGCAAAAGCATCACTTACAAAAAAGAAAAGCTCGCCACAGGATCCTGATTGGATCAAGTTCTGCGAGGAATTTAAAGGACTAAAATTTAGTGATTTAGAGACCGCTCAAAAACAGAATGGTTTCATACTTGGCGTTGCTAAAACGGCAAGCCCTCTTGAGGTAAAATTTGTCTATGAGACAGTGGATAATAAATTAGTTCTCAATATGGCTACAATCATTGATTTTCCTGAAGACACTCAAGTTGATATTGAAGAGAAATCTGGCTTAGGCTTCATGAAAATGGGAATCGATTGTCCGAACAAAACTTGCGCCAAGAAGTAATGTCAAAAAAATAGTTTGAGAGTCGAAAGCCCAAACTTTTGGAACTCTTCGCAAGAAAGCTCTGCCTTTCAACTTACTGATTATGAAATCAGTCGAAACTGTATATAATTGAGGGATGACCGAAAGAGGAAAACGTAGTCTTAAGTTCATAGTTGGATTTCTTGTTCTGCTGATAATTGCAGCTATCGTATTCAAGCAGTCATTTATTTCTAAATTGGAGATAATAAGCAGCGAACCAGAATTTAAAAATAACAATGAGCAACCGCCCGCCCAGTAATCCAATCATTGAATTTTGACATTCCTGTCCACAATTCCCACAGCTTTCGGATCAATATTCACAAATGCTAATTCTAAAACGCTGTGGTTTTGAGAAATTGATTTAACTGCCAGTTAGACGCACGGGGAGCAAAATTTCATTTAGTGTTTCAAAGTGGCTTGATCATTAGCAAGCAAGGGTTAGCTTCACCCCAAAGAGTTTTGAATTCTTCCAAAGGGATGAATCCAGCTGAGAAGTAAAACTTTCTGGTCATGTCATATTCTCGGTTGGGTCTTGATGGCGAAAGAGTCTTTACAGTTAGAAATCGTGCACCTCGTTTTCGAGCAAGACTTTCGGCCTGACTCACAAGCGCTTTCCCGACACCTTTCCCATGGAAATCCGGGAGATTGCCCATCACATGGATCTCGGCGTTGTACTCATTGTGAAAATTTAGAGCCAGAAAGCCAACCTTGAGATTGTTTCCAAAATCAGCTGCCAAAGTCGGCATAGGGGCAACGTCCTTTACATAATCGACAATTGCGCTCTCGATTCCAAACCAAGCGGGCAAGCTTCTCAAGATACGGTTGCAAAGTTCGCCTTTGTTTTCAAAAATTTCATAAACACGAATCACGCATAGTTATATATCCACTTTAGACAATGCTCGCAAATCCAATGATGAAAAAATGACGTCTGAGGCCGAACACCAACCTACCGCACCCGAGTCGCGCCAAAATTCATTGGTTTTGAGAAATTGAATTATCTTCCAAGTTGAACGAGAAAGGAACAAAATTGTAACTAGGGATCAACAATCTCTACTACCTTAGCGATGGGTTTCTTCATTTCGTAAAATGTGTGATCGAGATGTAATCCTGCCGTCTCTTCAAAACGTGGAACAAGTACAGATTGTGCTGAAGGGATATGTTTTTTTAAGGACTCATCGAAGTGATAATAAGTAAAAAAAAGCCGTACAGCATCGATCGTCCGCCCCGTTTTAAGAACAAACTTTTCAGATTTTAGCTCGGTTAGCTCGAGAGTGCTCATACCGATTTCCTCTCCGATGATGCTTTTGTCGGGTTTTCCGATCCAAGGTGCTGCCAGAAAGAACCGAATGAAATTGTGTGCGTCGTATGTTTTGGGAGTAACCACAAACCATGGCTTGTCCGAGCTAACATTGTAGATCGTTACGGAATCTTTTTTACAGTCGCGTATCTGAACCTTATATTCTTTTATTGAATGATCGCAGACCTCTGTGCACACGAAAGGCTCACAGTAGCGCGCACATTTATTCATTTCGTAAGTTAAAGTGCGTCCACATTTAAATGCAGTCTCGAAAATAGGTTTCCCAACAAAAGCATCCATTTTTTGGAGAAGCTTTCGAGGGTCTTTGATATGGGAATAAGTGCGAGCTGAAGCTGAATCTCCCAAAATCAATATCAGGAATAGAGTGATACGAGGTAACAGATAAAAATTGCCCATTTGAATGGAATGTTTACATTGATTCTCATGCATACTCAAAAACCAATGAAAGAATTTTAGTCCTCGGAACCGAAAACGCGAGCATTCTTTTGAAAATTTACAAAAACTGACTCTAAAACGCATTGGTTTTGAGAAATTGATTTGTTTGCCAAATTAAACGCACGGGGAATAAAATTATAACTAGGGATTGAAAGAACACAAAGACCAAAGTTCAGATTTTCTATCGCGTTTCGCATCACTCTTAAAAAATTTTTCTTCAACTGCTCGTTCTAAATCAATCTCGAAGCGACTTCCTAGTGCAAGAACGCAAACCAGGGCATCAGCCAATTCGTTCGACAAATTCTCCTTCGAAAGATTTCCGTATTTGTTGGACCATGCTGGTTTCAGGGTCCTTGCGACTTCTCTGACCTCTTCAGCAAGCATTGCAATCATTTGGGCCGGCTCCATGCTAAATCCACGAGTAATTCTGGCTTCGTGCACTCTTTCTTGAAGATCCGTAAGGGTAGCCATTAGGAAACTTTCATTAAAAGCTGCTCTAAATTCACAGCTTTTCTATCAACAAGCTCACTATTGGCATAGCGATGCAGAATGCTCCCAATAAACGTCTGATTAGGAATGCCAAGCCTCTCTGCTTCAGTGCGAAGTTCCGCTAAGACAGATCCATCAAGACGGATACTGATCGGAGTCATTAATGCATCAGGATCTGATTTAACTTTGCCGGCTCTTTTTTAACTCAAGCAGCGGCTTTAAAGTGGAGTTTTGCCTGAATTCCAAGAGAGACGAGGATTCGAAGCATGAGATCTGTAGATATCTCATGGGTGTTGTGGTTCAAAAGTGCGGTGACTCGGGTTCTAGATGTTCCAGCAAGCTTGGCTACCTGAGCATGAGTTAATCCCCGTTTTTTTACAACTTCAATAATCTTGTCGTTCAAATCGCTCCGCAGTTCAATCTCAATCCCGTCGCTAGGACTGAGGCCTAAAGCCTTAGCGAGATCTTGAGCGCTTTTTGTGACGATGGATTTAGTCTTCTTCATGTAGCAACTCCTTTAATCTTTTCTTTCCAACTTCGATTTCATGCTTAGGTGTCTTTTGAGTCTTTTTTGAGAACGCATGAAACACAAGGACATAGTGGCTAAGCCGAGCAAAATAAAACACCCTGAATGCTCCAGTTTTATCTTTAACTCTTAGTTCCTCAACTCCAACGCCAACTGATGCCATTTGCTTTGAAAGTGGCATTGTCAGTTTGTGGCCCTTCTGCAAATCAAAAATGGCTTTTCCCAATTCGCGCCTAACTTCATCTGGAAAGCTTTGCAGTACCTCGCGCGCTTTGGAATGAAATTTAGCGGCCTTCACAAAACGATTGTCCCAGATCTGAGACATGTAGTCAAATCATTTTTTGCAGAAATCATATGCATGACCGTCCGGTGTGAACTCGCCACTTCCGAGGATCGTGGGGATATAAAAAGAACCGTGCACTTTTGACGGGATCGAAAGCACGTTCGCCTCCTCTTTACCCGACCTCCACATTGACCAAGTGGAAGTCGCTTTTTGATCCAAAATTTTCAAGAGTTTACTATGCAAAATACTTCAAAAATTTTCGGAGTGTCCCATAAATGTCCCATTTTTTAGCCAACCGAAAGCGACCGAGGATTCCCAGATTCGCTAAAGATTTGTTTTGAAAGGATAAATTTGGTGGATCCTGCCGGGGTCGAACCGGCGACCCGCTGATTAAGAGGCGCAATCGGGTGTTTTTTGCAGTTGTCTTAAGTCACTAAAATTCAATGTATATTTTTAATATCATTCAGGAAGTCGATCATTCCTTTGTCTCCGTGTTTCTCACCATTTTTCTGAGTTTTTCAACAAGGTGGCGCCCTTTTGTCGCCTTTTTTTAACGAGATGTGGTATTGTAAGGAGCAATAGTTATGAAGACAGTTTTAATAGCATTCGATCAGTATTTAGCCAGCGAGGGGCTCAGCTTTGAGGCCGTCATCATTGGTGGTGCCGCACTCATTCTGATGGAGGTCGTCGACAGGCAAACCAAAGATGTTGATTGTTTAGATCCTGTCATCGACGCACGAATAAAACAGGCGTCGATCGAATTTGCAAAAAAGAATCCGAAGCTGCGGCTTCAAGAGAATTGGCTCAATAATGGGCCAGCTTCACTTAAACGTGAGTTGCCGTCGGATTGGAGTACGCGGCTTCAAGAAATCTATCGTGGCAAAGCTCTTACGCTGACGACTCTTGGACGAATTGATTTGCTACGGTCTAAGTTGTACGCCTATTGCGATCGGCAAACTGATCTTGACGACTGCGTCGCGCTTGAACCCACTTTGGAAGAGCTCCTTGAATGTTACCCGTGGGTGAAAGAACGGGATGCAAGTCCACTTTGGCCGGATCATGTTTTGGAGTCATTTGAAATTTTGGCAGGTCGGAGGGCTTATGATTTTATCCCTTAACGATAAACTTTCTGCAATTGGCTTTCGTCTGAGTCTGCGCAATGCAAATAAACTCAGTCGCAAAGAACTCGCATCGGTTGATATTGAGAGCACACTTATAGAAGCCGCTCGTCAGGTGCCCAATGACTCTAAACTTTTTTCGCTTCTTTGCTCTTGGGTTCTCGTGCATGGCGATTATGTCATCGTCGAAAAGCTTTTTAAGAAAACCAAAAAACTCGATGCAAAAGATCCTGCAAGATCTTGGATCATGGCGCTTACTGTATTTGCTAAGAGTCAGGGCTATCACAATTGGGGTCGATGGGTGAAAAAACTCCGCGAGCCTTTGTATGCCTTTGATCAGTCACTGACTCTATCGGCGATTGCTCGAAAGGGGGCGATAAAGTCTTTTGAAAAATTTGGAGTCTTGGTGCCCGAAGGCTCATTACGTGTGCGTAAAGATGATGCGCTGACGCCAACCGAGTTGGCGCAGGATAACCAGCAATACCGCAACAGATTGCTATTTGGAGCCTCATGGCGGGCCGACATTGTTACAGCTATCGAACAGGGCGCCGCCAACCCGTTCGCTATTTCTAAGAGCTTGGGGTGCTCGTATGAGCCCGCACATCGAGTGTTTAAAGAGTACCAAATGGCTCATCCATCTAAAGAGGTGGCATAGCGCATTGCTCTCCCGCGGTTCAGCCCTTCGGGCTTCGACCCTTGGGCCTATTTATTGGGAACTATTTAAAGCGGGGATTAGCGCCGTTACGGCGATATAGTGCGGACTTAGCGCCTTGCGATTCAAATTTTGGTCATTGGTTATGAATGCGCTTTGGAAGGCGTGTGAAGTGAGACATTGACAAGCATGTGGCATTTTCTTACTCTTGCTGCATGAAGAAATATTTTTTTTGTGGAGCTGTTGTCTCGATATTTTTTTTCGGATCGACCGCTTTTGCCATGCCTGCTAAATGTGAGAAGTACACGGCCGAATTGGTGAGTAAAAAGGGAGAAGTTACAATCACGACCCACGCTTCTGATTGGAATGGCTCGAGTTTTTTAGATATTGGGACCTCAGTTAATGGAGTGATTAAGAAATCTTGCACCAAAGCATTTGGCGAGAATCAAAAACAGGTATGTGGGATTAAGATCAAAAATGTTAAGTATATCTCTGATGAAGACTGCTGGGACTGAAGACTTCTAATTCTGTCCCTAGAAAACGGGCTGGTATCTGCCCGTTAGACCTGGGAAATGCGAAACCCCAAGGGCCAATTTTCTAGCGCTTGGGGTCTATTAATTTAAGTCCCAGGATTTCGAATCAGCGAGGTCCTCAAATTTTAGGGATTTTTACTTTAGGAGGAAACAATCCTACAATTAGTAAATGCCTATAGACGCACTAGCCACTGATATTGTTCATGAACTATTAGAGGTCCCTTCTCATGAACGGGATGTTCGATGGCTTAAGGTTTTTTATGAAAAGCTGCCTCATGCAGGGTTTAAGCTGGCGAAAGAGAACGTCATTGCAGGCCCAGATGGCTTTCCTTACCTCAATCTTCAAGTACCTGATGAGAGTGAAAGTTTTGAGGCTCATTATGTTTCAGCGCATTTAGAGAGGCTCTTGGCACGTGGCTGTGGCGTAGTGTTTAACTCGCATCGAAAAGGCTACGTGTTTGGAATGACTTTCGGAAGCTTCTGGTGTTTTAAGGAGTTCGGATTCTTTGCTCAACCTGAGGGGAAGTCGAACGAAAAACTGTCGCGTGAAAGCAGTTTGTTGAATTCTGTTTCGACGGTTCTCAATAATGAGGACTCATCCATTTTCTATGGAAACCCTACCGAAAAAACCCTCCCTAATTACGTAAGACAGTTCCTAAATTCTTACTTAGTGCGAAACTATAAATTGGAAGAGGTCGGAATTATCTGGCTTGCTGATCCCAACAACGACCCTAATGAATCGTTAATTTTTTCTTTTACCGAAGCTGCCTTCTCAGGCGACGAGGCTTACGAACGCTGCATGAATGGCCTTCGATGGCACCTTCCAGATTTTTATGTCGTCGGAACTTTTTCTGAGAAAACTAAAAAGGACTTTAGGTTTTTTACTTTGTGGCCTTCTGAAGGGGCGTAAAGTTGGGCGCAGTCTAAATCCAATGAATGAATTTTGGTCGGTGAGGGGACAAGTCACAGCAAAAGGGAGCAAACGTACTAGAGAGTGGATTTGATTACAGACAATGATGACGGCATTCATCAAATCTAGATTTGCAAGGCAAGCCTTTTAAATCTCTATTTGATGGATTTGGGCGGTATCGCTGGCGAATGTCGACGCAATGGCCCAGCGACTTTCATTGGCTTTTGAATCTCAGAATATGATATCTTTAGCTTGGAGATGAAGATATCAATCTTTCCAAAAAAAGCTGGGGTACCGACCTATTTTTTAGCTTCTTTTTTCCTTTTTGGATTCTTACTTTTAATCGCTGACTTTTTGAGTTTGAGAAGTACAAACGAGCAATCAAAACGGTTTCACACTTGTGAAAACATTAACGCTAAAGCGGACGCTCGAGAAATTGAAACTTTGTGTAATTCGAACGAGTATTGTGTTTATGTTCCAAAAAATAAATCTATTGAGAGATTTTGTGTTTTGAAAGTTTTTAAAGATGCCGTTCTTGAGAAGAAGCTGAAAGATCTGCACCAATAAAATAAATTCGCTCACTTTGTGTCCCTCATTCCCATTCCTTTCCCTGCTCCTTTAACTTAGGCTTTAAATCAATTTCTCAAAACCCCTGCGATAAAGGTCATTGCTCGGCAGCGATTTGTAGAGTCACACCTAGAATCCTAATTTTGATCGAGTGATACGCTGATTCTTGTAATCAAAAGACCCATTTTCTTTTCCATCAAGTGAATCGTCACTTTGTTCGGACAACCAACTTACAAATTTTTCTTTCGTTTCAAATTCTAAAACACGTTTCGCTAACCAGCCATCCACCACGGTTCCATAAACAAAAAGCCCGTCGACATAAAATAATCCCATTCCACAATAGTCTCTATGCGTTTCGTGATATTCCGCCCCATTTTGTACTCGGTCTGCAACACTTTGTGCCAGTTCGCGACCAAATTTAATTTTTGAATCATCCATGCTAATAAAACTCTGTCATTTTAGCAGTGACTCTGCAAATTGCAATTTGATGGTGATCATTCCTCAAAACCACTGCGTTTTAGAGTTAGCTTTTGTGAATTTTCAAAAGAATGCTCGCGCTTTCGATTCCGATGGCCAAAATTTTAACATTGGTCATGCGGGCATGTTGATAAATATGCAAATGATAGCGATACTTGGCTATGGGTAAAATATTTTTATTAGCATTAATCGGAAGCTCAATTTTTTCGGGCTGCGCTACAAAACCTCAGGATGAATCTGGAAATGCATTTTTTCTTAAAGATAGTTCGGGTAACTATGTGAGCTGCAAAGATAAAAAATATCAGTCTACCTTTGCTGACATTACAAAAGTTAATCTAAGTGGCGACCAGCTCAATAATTGCTATCTTCATAGGTGCGTGGACTCAGTTTGCGAAGATCAAGGTAACGCTTCACTGAAGATGCCTTAAATCCCTAGTTTTGGATCTTCTTCGCACGCGGAATAGCTGAGGATTAAATTGAAAGGCGTTGACCGTCACGGTTTTGACTGCCAACGCTCGGTTTTTCCCAAGTCTAAAAGGTGCCGATGACCTGCTGATCTAGGGACTAGGGATTTGATCGGAGCCGAGTAAGGCCATATCAGCACGATGAGTGGCCTTAAATGGTATGCGTCCCACATGCGCTCACCCCAATCTCAAGTAATATCATTAGATGCCGATACATGAGGCATGAGAATTCTATCAATTCTAATGGCTTTCGGAACTTTCCTCCTTTCGAACTGTGCTACGCCACTAAAGAGTCGTATTCCTGCTACAGTGCACGATAATCATCGGGCGAAAACTTGGGGAGCACCGAAATGCGGGTTTGAATCGTTTAAACCGGCTCCACTAAATAGCATGTTGTTTAATGCCTCCATTGTTCATCCCGTTGCTTTTTCGAGTAAAGATGTTCAACTTCTAGATATGAAGAAAAATGAAATGAAATCGCATATTGAGATGCTTCGAAAAGAGATGTTTTTCATGGGTGGAAAACATCATTTACTCAATCCCGAGCTCCACATTGCCTTTTTAGGTGGGTACGAACAGGAAAATAATTTGCCGCCGAATTCGACGACACTAAAGGGACTTGTCTTTTCTGGAGAAGTTCAAGTATTGAAGATCGAAGAGGTCAAAAGTTCCGCTGGAGCTGGTCGACTATTTTATTTCGAAGTAGGTCCTGATGGGGTCAATAAATACGGATTTATTGCAAACGACCAAGGCGATCTAGTGGGTGGAAATTCTGACGGGGATTATTGGTGTTTTTAAAACCAATGATTGAAATAGCTCGGGTTCACTTGTAATCCCGAGCTTTTCGATTGTTGATTGATAAAACTTCGCCCTAAATAGTTATATTTTTGATCAGCCACCTCGCTTGAAGGTCCTCCTTCACCAATGGAAAGCGTCTTGCCACGGAATGGAAGCCAACTTTCCACCAAACAGAAAGATTCTTTCTATTCTCAAGAAGCCTTTTTCTAAAAATCTAATACTTAGCTTTGGCCCCTTCCTAGCATTCCTATCGGGTACTGGTTAATGATTAACCACTCGTGATCAGTCGTTACCCAGTAAGTGCTTAGTCATTAACCACATTTTTAAACGAGCACTGCTTTAAAGGCATTTTGGGTGTGGCATGCTTTGCGCACTATTAAGAACACGACCACTTCAAAATGCAATTGCTGTTGAATTCAGCGTGCCAACCCTGAGACTGAGACCCAAAAATGAGACTCAAGTCTCATAGTCTCAAAACTGAGACTCACTGAGACTGAAGTCTCAGCATCATTTTCAACACTTAACAAAAAATCACTTCGTTCTGCATGCTGGCATGGTCTTGCTACCTTTCAAGGAGAAAGGAGGAATTGTCTCAATGTGATTTAGTTGAAAATCTTGGTAATTTGTTTTCCATTACTGGAAAGAGTCTTTCCAAATTTGGCAAAATCTTTTCCAAAAAAATTTTCATGACGGTGCAAAGTCATTCACTTAGTTGCTGGCCCACAACTTGAACTTTAAAGGGTGAGAGGGGTAATTTTTTTTGCACTCTAAGAAAGGAGTCGAAATTGAAACATCAAAAACCGTGTCCAATAAAAGATCCGAACAAAAGACAAAATAAATATTTTCCACGAAAGGAAATCTATGAACAAACAAAATCAAAAATCAGAATCGTCTACAAATCAAAACATCATTGTCCAAGACCTCTACGCCGTCATGGCGTTAGCCGGCGCGGCAATCATTGCCTCGCTCATTCCCGACTTTCACAAGTTCTACTTTGATCATTTTATTGCAATTTGGTTAAGCGCAGTGATCGCTGCAATTGCGCTAATTACTTTGAGCATTAAGTTTTATTTAAAGAAAACGAAGTCTGTTGAAGAGCAAGGTAAAATTTTTGAGCATGCTTGGAAGCCAGAAGGCTTTGGGTCGATTCTCGCAGGTTATGTTGAAGGTGAGAAAATTTACGTACCAGAAAAAGCCCGTTTGGGCCATGTTCAGGTGCTCGGCACAACTGGCCGCGGCAAAACTGAAAGCGTGATTTTACCGTGGATGATGAGAGATGCCTCTCGCGGCATTTCAAGTGTTCTCATTGACGGTAAGGGCGAACCTGAAATCGTCTCAAAAATTCGATCAACACTAGGCGACCGAGTGAAACTTACTGTGTTTGATCTCGGCAATCTTTCGAATTCTTGCGAAATTAATCCGCTGGCCTCGGGTTCGCCTCAGCAAATCACAGATCGTATTTTTGCAAGTTTTGATTTCGACGATACTTACTACCGAGCTGTGCAGTTTGAGGCAGCGCTGACGATAGTTGAGCTGTTATCGGCAATTGGTGAAGTCGTAACTTTTAAACGAATCTATGAACTTTTATCCAATGATGCGGCAGTATCGGTTGCTGTACAGCATTTTTGGGTCTCACTCGCACTCACTGATCGTATCGGCCGAATGCTAGGCATGCCTCGACGTGATCGCGACGAAAAGTTTGCTGGCCTTATGTCTCAACTTGCCCCGTTTGCTGTTGGTGAGGTTTCAGCAATAGTCAATTCAACAAAGCGCAATGAGAGTGCTCATCAAACGTTAGGGCACATGGCCTTGACGAGTACTATTCGATTCAAGGCAGAAATCTTTGTTTTGCTAATCCCTACGCTCAAATATCAAGCTATCGGCAAGCAACTTGGCAAAATGGTGCTGCAAGAATTAGCTTGGGCTATAGGCGAGCGTGCAAGCCGCTCAGGAGCAAATTGGGATTTCTTGCCCGTCTACCTCGATGAGTTTTCGGCATTCGCATATGAGGGTTTTGAGCAGATTTTAAATAAGGCCAGGTCAAGCAATGTAGCGTTGCACTTGTCTCACCAAAGCATGGCCGATCTCTCGATTGTGTCGCAAGATTTTGCTCGTATTGTTTCGACGAATACAAACGTGAAGTGTCTTTTTGGCCTCAATGACCCTGATACGGCTGATTTTTTTGCTCGGCACATTGGTACGGAATCAACTGAGCGTAAAACCGAAAGAGTCGAGGTTGGCGGATTGTTTCAGCGAGATCAAAGAACAGGCCAAGGTTCTGTTCGAGAGGTTGAAGAGTATAAGATACATCCGAATCGTTTGAAGAACTTCACAAATGGCTACGGGGTTCTTCACTTTCCGACCGCTCATGGAAATCTCACAACTGAAATTCAGTTTGAGCGAATTTTGGAAAATGCGGAGGCAGTCAAATGCAATCGCTAACTCGGCTGACTTCTCGTGACCTTGCAATTTTGGCAGACTTAAACAGTTGGGGAGTTTTGTCGTGTGAGCAACTAAGATCGCGTCACTTTGAGGGTCGAGCACTGTCAGTGGCATCCGAGAGACTCACAAAACTGCACAAGCTTGAAGTCATTCGAAAGCAAAGAGTAGGTATTTTGTTGCATCACGGCGAGCCGCGAGTGATTGGAATTGTCTTTTCTTTAAACTCAAAAGGATTAACGGCATTGAGGCTTGCGGGTTGTGACGTTGAAGAAAAGCAGCGCGTAAAGCCACTTAACACTGCCCAGTTGTATCATGATTTATTATTGGTTGAAGTTGCTGGCGTTTTGGCGAGAAGGCATCCAGAAGCAAAGATTTTGTGTGGCTCTCACTATTTGGGAGCTCACAAAATCTTTGGTCAGGTGCCAGATCTTGTTATGTGTGTGGATGGTTTTGCCACCGCTGTTGAGCTTGAGCTAAGTGACAAATCTAAACTTCGCTATCAACAAATCTTAGCAAATTACCGAATCTCAAAGATCTACCAAAAGGTGCTCTATGTGGTTGGAGCTGTCTCAATTGCGAGAAAAATTCGATCGCTCATTGAGTATGGCCGACTTCAAAGCGATGCTTTTGGGAGCGTTGAGAAATTCACTTTCACACCGCTCTCATCACTCATCCAAAACAGAAAAATAAACAAAGCGGCGAGCTCAAGGGCAACGCTAGAACAGGAGTTTAAATGTTAAATATGAATCTCAAAAATCGGTACAGCTTGCGGCTCTTTGCCCAAGAATACGTTTCACTACTGGTGTCATTTACTGTCTTAGCAATCGCAGCACTCATGATAATTATGTTGAAGTTCGCAGTCTTTGGGAATCAGATTTTCTCTAATCCTGCGCTAGTTCGAAGCGTCTGGCGAACTATATTTGATTTTGGCATTGAGTATTTTGCCCCGTGGCTTTTGTTCCTCCTGGTGGCGAAATTCATAGACAAACTTTTCTGGCCATATGTTGGTAGGTCAAAGAAAGCAGCGGGCAAAGAATAAGTCGAGTCTCCGAAATGTCCTCCGATTGGACTTCGGATTTTAAGTCATTCGAGGAACGTTGTGGAAAACACTTTAAGTCATAGAAAATAAAAAAGTTTCGCACGGATCCCGAGGCCCCGTCTTCTCACGATGTGTTTGCCGACCACTCACTCTCTACGAGATCGAGTGGTCGGCAAAACGAAGACTGGGGGTTGGGGTATCCGTGCGAAAGAATACAGGTAAATAAAATTTGTAAAATGGGAATGGGTGAGTATGCAAAATAAAGGCAATGGAGGGCTAATCCAAAAAAAAAATAACAACGAAAATCAAAACATGTTAAACGATTCATCAGAACAAGTGTTCTTTGAAAATTCAGATGGTGAGAATACACGGTTGATGAAAGTCGCAGAGGCGGCAAAAATGCTTGGGCTAACCGAACGGGCATTGCGTCTGATGATCTATCGAAACGAGGTTCCCCTTTACCGGATCGGCAAACGTATTCGATTTAAAAAGTGTGACCTTGAGCGCTGGTTGTCACGGCAATTTGTTTCGCCTCGTGGTGATCAATTTCCTCCAATCCTAAGGAGGTAATGTCTATGTCAATTCGTGTTCGTAAATATCCAAATAGAAAAAGCTACCAAGCCAGCCTTCGTCTTAACGGTCGAAGGCTGGCTCGCAGCTTTGAGCGTAAGACTGATGCAGATCGTTGGCTCAGATCTAATCTCGAAAAGCGCGGCACAGGTGAGCTTTCTCGTACCCCGCAAATCACTTTGGCTGAATTCAGCCATGAGTGGTACCAGTGCTACAAGTTGAATGTGAAACCCAATACTTTTAAAAATGCAGATAAGTTGCTGAGGCTTTGGATTTTGCCAGCCTTTGGTTTCAAACGTCTTGATCAAGTGACACCGCAGGACTTGAAACGTCTTATGGCTGTGATGCTTGAACGGGGTCGAGCGCCAAGAACGGCAAACTATGCCTTAGCTATTTTGCGAAAGCCTATGAACGATGCCATTCACGATTGGGGTTTTAGTCTTCGCAATCCGGCAGCGAGACTAAAGCCGCTTCATGAAGGGACAAAGAGGGTAAACTTTTGGAATGCATCAGAAGCCGCTCAATTTCTTGAAGTTGTTGAACGTGAAAGTCCATCGGAGCTAGCGCTTTTTCGATTTCTGCTTAACACAGGCTCCCGCATTGGCGAGGCCTGTGCTCTTTTTTGGGAAGATGTTGATCTTGAAAAAGGGTCGGTTTGCATTCGTAGAAACATGGATTGGCACGCACTAGAAACTCGCGAGACTACAAAAAGCGGCAAGCTTCGTTTCGTGGGTCTCAATGAAGGGCTTAAGCGCGAGCTGAAAAATCTTTTTGCGAAACAAGGTCAGCCCTCTGATTCAAGTTTGGTTTTTCCAAATCAGGTAGGCAAGCCAAGGTGTTTGCAAAATCTCTTTAAGAGGTCTTTTTGTCGATGCATACAAATTGCAAAAATTAAGCAGATAAAGATTCACGATCTTCGCCACACTTTTGCAGCTCATTACGTCATGAACGGCGGCAGCATCTATGATTTGAAACAAATCTTGGGGCACTCAGAAATTAAAATGACCGAGAGATACGCCCACCTAACACCTGACTATTTGATGAAGCAAACAACGCTTGTGAACTTCTAAAAATGTCTCAAGCTGTCTCGTATTTTTTCGTGATTTCTTTTTGGAATGTCGCCCTTTTGGCGCCTTTTTTTGATTTAGTAATTTGCTAGTCGCGGTAACCGTTCGATATAAATGGTGGATCCTGCCGGGGTCGAACCGGCGACCCGCTGATTAAGAGTCAGCTGCTCTACCAACTGAGCTAAGGATCCATTTTTAATTTTCCAATTTTGCTTTTGGTGTTTAGCAAAAGAGCCAATGAATTGGCCTATTCATTGATTTGCTACAATTCATCACTCTAAGCAAGAAATTTTTGACTCTCTTTTAGATCGCGCTGGCTGTTGTTTTAACTAAAGTCACCTACACTTAAAGAATATGAGTTTATTAAGAACAAATCGCGAATTAAGCCCCAACTGGACCCTCGCAATTTTTACGCTGCTAAATTTACTTGATTACATCGATCGCTCGGTCGTGAATTCGATGCTCTCACCAATCAAAGCAGAATTTTCGCTATCCGATGGGCAGTTGGGCGACATCAATGCGGCATTCATGTTTGGTTATATGATTTTCTCTCCTGTCTCGGCATACTTTGGCGACCGGATGTCTCGCAAGTACTTGATTTTTTTAGGTGTTATGATTTGGAGCTTGGCGACTTGGGCGGGTGGAATGGCTAATTCCATTTTGGGTTTAATGGCGGCTCGCATGATGGTGTCATTGGGGGAAGCAAGTTTTGGATCAATGGGCGCATCGGTGCTTTCGGACAAATTCATCGGTCCCAAACGAAACACTGCGCTGACAATTTTTTACGCCTGCATCCCTGTAGGCTACGCGCTTGGCTACATCATCGGCGATCTCATGAGCAAATCACATGGCTGGCGCGAAACTTTGGGTTGGGTGGGTCTACCTGGAGTCGCAGCGGCACTTTTACTTTTGCCATTTAAAGAACCCGAACGTGGAGCTTTAGACCGAGCACATCCTGAACTTTCTGGAGAATCTACAACAACAAGTCACGCGATGGATTTGAGCGACCTTAAAACTTTTTACAAACAGCCTTATTATTTAATTGGCATCGGCGTGGTTTTTGGACTGTCGGCACTGATGTCTCTGACAGGCTATGCAGAAAAGCTCGCCACAATGATTTTAGGAAATTATCAATTCGCAAATCCTGCCGCAGTTTTTCAAGGTCTCTTTGTTGTGAGTCTTTTGATGTTTGTGTTTTTCATCAAACAAATGGTGCCACTCTTTAACATGAAAGCCTACATGATGACGTGCTTTGGTTACTGCGCTTACACGGCAGCGGTGGGGGCTTATTCTGTTTGGGGTCCCCAGTTTATGGAACGTGTGCATGGAATGGAAAATCCAGGAACAAAATTTGGATTGATCACTTTATTTGGTTCGATCATTGGCTCTATCGGCGGTGGTTTGCTTGCAAGTAAAATGCGGAAAACCCGTCCCAATGCATATGCCTACATGTGTGGTGTTTCGCTCATGATTGCTGTACCCATTACCGCACTTGCCTTTCTTGCACCCACACAACAAATTACCATGGTCGCCATGTTTTTTGCGGTGATCTTTTTGTTCGCATGCACAGGCCCAGTCAACACTCTCATTGTTGAAACCGTTCCGGTAAGTATGCGTTGCATGGCAATGGCAGGTTCGATTTTTATGATTCACATTCTTGGAGATTTTTGGTCGCCATCCATCGTTGGTCGAGTGTCTGATGCATGGGGTGGAAATTTGCGACTCGCCTTAATGTTATTACCTGTATTTTTACTGATCGGAGCCGGATTTTGGTTACGACTTGCGTGGAACACTCGCAAGGGACATGCGGTGGCTGCTTAAGTCTTTAAAGCGCTGAATACTCATCCGTCGCCGTCACGAGCGCATCTATAATCCCTGGCTCGCTGGCGGCGTGTCCCGCATCAGCAACAATATTTATTTTTGCCTCAGGCCATGCCTTGTGTAAGGCCCAAGCATTTTCAACGGGACAAACCACATCATAACGCCCATGGATAATGGTCGCAGGAATGTGACGAATTTTTGAAATATTTTCAAGCAACCAATTGTCAGTTTTAAAAAAGGCGTTGTTCATAAAATAATGGCACTCGATACGCGAAATCGAAATCGCATGATGGTCAGCAGTGAAACGTTCAATCAAACCCAAATCAGGTTTTAATTTAATCGTTGCGCCTTCCCATCTTGACCAGTGTTTAGCGGCGAGGAGCTGAGTTTTTTCGTCTGTCGAAGTCAAACGTTTGTGATAAGCCGTGACCAAATCATGGCGCTCATTCTCGGGGATGATAGAAATATATCGGTCCCATTCGTCTGGAAAAAGATGATGCGCGCCATGCTGATAAAACCATTTGATTTCGCTCGGGCGGCAGAGAAAAATTCCACGCAGCACAAGAGCTTTAATATTTTCAGGATGAGTTTCGGCATAAGCAAGTGACAATGTTGATCCCCATGATCCACCAAAGACCACCCATTTTTCGATTTTTAATTTGCGTCGCAAATTTTCAATATCCGCAATTAAATCCCAAGTGGAATTATTCGAAAGCGAAGCAAAAGGTTTTGATTTTCCTGATCCGCGTTGATCAATCAAAACAATGCGATACTTTTGGGGATTAAAAAACTGTCTGTGATACGGTTCGCATCCCGAGCCTGGACCGCCATGCAAAAACAAAATGGGCTTCCCCTGTGGATTGCCACATTCCTCAAAATATACAGAATGCTCGGCGTCTGCCTGTAAGTAACCTGAATTGTATGGCTCTATAGAAGGGTAATAATTTCGCATAGGCCTATTTTTTTAGCAGATTTTTTTAGCTCTAAATACCAGAACTTGATGATTTTTTATTCCATCAACGCATCTTAACCTCGAATTAACGATCATTCTGAAAACTATTTCTTCATAATGAAGCTATGAAAAATCTTAGTTTTTTCAATCGTATGATGTCTGGTGCTTTGGCGTTAACTTTGTCGATGGGACTTGTGTTTCCCATTCACGCGCAAGATCCAGGAGCTGTGCCTGATGGATTTTCTCAAGCGGCAGAAATTATGGCCATCAATCGCGCTTTTGATGATCAAAAAATTCAAAAGGAGCAAGAACTTGCTCAGGCCAATATCGCCTTAGCGCAGTGTCAAAACGACGAACAAGCTGCAAAAATTAATGCTCAAGTGGCATTGTCTCAAGCCAAAGCCCAAGCCGGCCAAAACATGGTAAGCCAGTTGGGTTCAACTGCGGGTGATTGGGCGCAGTCCATTGATAAAATGGCAAGTGGTGAAGGAAAAAATGCAGATGCGGAGATTGCGGAAGTGGAAAAACAGATAAGAGAGTCAAAGAATGTTTTCACTCGAGCGGGAAACACTGTCTCGTTTAACTCATCAGCTGGAAGAAGTAGATGTGAGGCCGAAAAAGATCCCACAGGAACAAAACGAGCGACAGATACAGCCACTATTACTCTGATAGATGGTTGCGTTAGAGATTTAAAATCTGACGCGGATTCCCTATCGGCCCGATTAAAGCAAGCTAAAGCAGACAAATCCGGCGCATCCGACCTCCTCGGACCCGCATTCAAAACCGCAATCACCGCAGGCGTTGCCGCCATGGGAAATCACTATCAAATGCAAGGCGCAAAGGCCGACAACAAGGGACAATTGCAAAATGCTGCAATCGCAAAACAACAATGCGAATTAAACGTCAACAACATGAAAAACGATGCGACTCGTGGACTTGCGCGAATCGAAAATTTACGAACTCAAGAAATGTTAAATGCGTCACTGCGCGCAGCAGCTTCGCGAAAACTTGGACCTGATAACAAAAATCAAGTGGTCGTTGCAGATGATAGCTTAGGCGATATTCCAAATTTTGGTGCTGGCAATGCCGGCAGTCCTGCTGAAACTCTAACTGCTGCCAACCAAGGCCCTCCTCCTGCTGCTGGTGGCGCACCTCAA
>Ga0247844_1002321_pt1 | contig 31441 bp, 27 predicted proteins | sample LaCtaG_FD_192421 | JGI IMG/M metagenome (GOLD analysis project Ga0247844, IMG submission 192421) | Freshwater microbial communities from meromictic Lake La Cruz, Castile-La Mancha, Spain - LaCruzMarch201714.5m_1 | ecosystem: Environmental > Aquatic > Freshwater > Lake | place: Spain: Castile-La...
CGTAAATGGAGGCCAAAACAACAGCGACAAGTTGCTTCATAAAAAAAGCACCACCACCATAAAGAAGGCCATCAGCACCGGCCGAGTTAACGAGCTTACTTCCAAAAACACCAAGAAGTATAATCCCTAAAATTCCACCAACTCCGTGAACTCCCCAAACATCAAGAGCATCATCCCACTGCAATTTATTTTTAAGCATAACGGCCAAGTAACAAGCACCACCAGCGATGATACCAATCAAGGCCGCATGAGTTGTCGAAACATAACCGGCCGCTGGAGTGATTGTCGCAAGACCTGCCACAGATCCCGTAAGAAGTCCTATGAATTTTGGTTTCTTCTCTCTTATCCAGTCGATAATAAGCCAAACAGTTCCTGCAAAAGAAGCAGCGACGTCAGTATTGACGAAAGCTAGGCCAGTGATCGCATCAACTTGAAGTTCACTTCCTGCATTGAAACCATACCAACCAAACCATAAAAGACCAGTTCCTAAGGCCACAAGAGGGATACTGTGAGGCCCATGCTCTTTTACTTTTCTTCTTCCAACAAACAAAACAGAAGCTAAAGCGGCCATACCTGCTGTGGCATGAACGACAATACCTCCGGCAAAATCAAGAACGCCCCATTGCTGAAGAATCCCCCCTCCCCAAACCATATGAACAAAAGGAAAATAAACAAAGAGTAACCAGACGTTAAGAAAAATAACGTAGGCCCCAAAACGAATACGATTGGCAAAAGCTCCCGTAATAAGAGCAGGAGTAATAATTGCAAACATCATTTGATAGGCAATAAAAACAAGAAGGGGTATGGCGTTGTTCGCTGAATAAGCATCGTTAAGAGTTACGCCATTTAAAAAAGCTTTATCAAGATTTCCAATAATACCACCGACATCACCACTAAAACAAAGTGAGTAACCGACAGTGAACCAAAGAACTGTCGTGGTACACATCGAAACAAAACTCTGAATCATAATCGCTAAAACGTTTTTTCTACCAACAAGTCCGCCATAAAAAAAGGCCAAACCTGGAGTCATAAGCATAACAAGGCTTGTCGCTAAAAGCATAAAGCCCGTGTTGCCCGGATTAAAAGTCGTCGGTGTCATAAATATCCTCCCTAAATAAATAAGGAAAATAGTTGAGCACAATGGACAAGAAATCAAAATAGGGAGAAACCCTAAGAAATACTGCTAAAAATCTTACTCAAAGTTGAGTCAGGCCTTCACGAATAGCGTATTTTGTTAGTTCGGCAATGCTATGAATATCTAATTTTTCCATAAGCTGTTGACGATGATTTTCGATTGTCTTCACACTTACATCAAGTTTGGCCGCCATTTCTTTTGTACTATGCCCTTCCGTTAAAAGTTGAAGAACTTCGCGTTCTCTCGTTGTTAAGAGTTGAAAAGCTGAACGGCCTTTTTCAATGGGAGCATTTCGATTCAAAAACTCACTGACCACAACATCATTAATTTTCGCGCTCAAAAAAATCCGTCCTTCAGAAATTGTTTTAAGAGCTATAAGAAGTTCTTCAAACGCACAATCTTTAAGTAAAAAACCTTTCGCGCCGGCCTTTAGCGATTCAAAAACATAATTTTTATCTGAATGCATCGAAAGAATGATAATTTTTGATTCAGGTGAGAAGCTCATGATTTCTTTTGTCGCATCAATACCGTTAAGATTAGGCATCGATATATCCATAATGATAAATTTAAAAAAATCTTTTTTAACAAGCTCAAGAGCTCCAAGGCCATCTTGCGCTTCTTTAATTTTTTCAATTTTAAATTTACGAAGAAGAAGATTTTTTAAACCTTCTCTCACAATTTTATGATCATCAACGATCAGTATGTTTGAACTCATCCATTTTCATCCGTAAAATAATTTCTGTCCCTTTTTTTAACTCTGAATTTATTTGAAGTAAACCACCTAAAGAACTTAAGCGTTCTTTGATGCTAAAAAGTCCAAAGCCATGACTGTGTTTGCCGTCGACCTCAAAACCTATACCTCTGTCATAAATGGCAATGACAAGTTGACCGTCTAATCTCTGAAGAGTAAGCCGCGCCTCAAGAGTTCCAGAATGCTTAACCACATTAAAAAGTAATTCTTGAACTGAACGAAAAAGAGCAATACGAATTTTCTCATTCTCAATTTTTTCATTGAACTCATCTTTTAACACAATATTTAATTCGCATTTTTCTTTCATCTGAGCACAAAGCCACAAAAGGGCCTTACTAAAACCTAACTCATGTAAAATGGGCGGACTTAATTCTAAGGTCAAATCTCGCGTATACTTAATAATTTGATCAATCAGTTTTCTCATTTCATCAATATCACGATCAAGCCCACAAAAAACGGCATCGCCTTTAAGCTTTCCGAGTTTAAATTTTAGCATGGCCAAGGCCTGCCCCACATGATCGTGAAGATCGGAGGCGATAATACGCCTTTGATTTTCTTCTGACATAAAAAGTTGAAGACTTAACTGGCGTAATTTTTCCTGATAATCTTGGTTTTTATCCATTTATAACTCCACAGGCTCATACCCTAAACAAAGCTTACGTTAAAAATTCACTTTGTTTTAATTTTCTTGATAAAGTGAGCAAATAAAATAGAATCTTTTTATTGTCCATTTTGCTCGAAGGCCACAACAATGAAAGTAAAAAATATTTTTTCCATCTTCTGTTTTTTATTCTCTTCTTTAGTATTATCGCAAGACAATACAACACGGCTAAGCGATGTCCCCTATACTTTTAAGCCAGAAAAACTTCAAGCGATCCATAACTCTTTCCAATTTATACGTTCTTATGTTGATTATTTTTATCTCCTTAGCAAAGAAAATAAAACCCAATTTTTTGCTATTTCCCCTCTTTGGAATACAAACGCTTGGTGTGTAGGCGACGCGCATGCTGAAAATTTTGGAATTTTAATTCAAGAAGATGCTAGCCCCATTTTTACGCATAATGATTTTGATGATTCTGCTCCTTGCCCTGCTATCTTAGATCTTTTTCGTTTCATGACCAGCTCAAAACTCTATGATCAAAATATTTCCCATGAATCAATCCTTGAATCTTACAAAGAAGGTCTCCAAGGAAAAACAAGAGAAATGCCTAGCAGTATAAAAAAGATGATGAAAAAATCTCTTAAAAAAGGCCTCTCCCCCAATAGCAGTGAGGTCATCGAAAACCGTATTGTTCGTCAAAGTCAAATGAGTGAAATTGATTCAATCACTGGCACTCAAATAAAAAATATCATTAAAGAACCCATTTGGGATATGGTCAAAACAAGTAAAATAACAGGAGGATCTGGGGGCCTTGAACGCTACCTCATTTTAATTTCAAGTGATAAAGGGCCTATTCTTCTTGAACTCAAAGAACAGACATCACCGGCCATCTATCCGGTTACCCCAAATGAAATTCCCACGACAGATATTCGCATAAAACAAACGATCAGTTATGTCCAAGGAGCAATGGCCTCACATTACTACAAAGTGGTAAAAATTAATGATAAATGGATGCTGCTAAGGCCACGGTTTGGAGGCAATATCACAATAGAACTGGCCACACGAAGTAGAAATAAAAATGATGACATTATTTATTATGAAGCTTACAAGCTAGGCATGATTCACGCTCTCTCGCTTGCCACCCCCCAAACATGGTCTGACACTCTTGAAGATATTGACATGTATCTTTTAGGCAACGATCTACAAATGATGACAAACAAATTTAATGATAAATTTGATGAATTAAAAAATCCACGCTAACAATTTTAACTTATCTTAAACTTACCGACCATTGATCTTAATTGAGAAGCTTGACCTATTAGCTCCTCCGCTGAGGAGGCCGATTCTTCAGCACAGGCCGTATTTGTTTGCGTCACTATATCAATTTGAGTGAGGGCCTTTACAATTTGGGCAACTCCCTCCGCTTGTTCATTAGAAGCATGAGAAATTTCATTGACGAGATCTGTGACTTTCGTTATTCCGAGCATGATTTCAGTTAAGGCCTTAGCAGTCTCAGAGGCCATTTGAGTTCCATAGAGAGTTTTTTTATGAGAATCATCGATAATCTCTGTCGTTTCATGGGCCGCTTTTGAACTGCGTTCCGCAAGATTTTTAACTTCTTCAGCAACAACAGCAAAGCCCCGCCCATGCTTACCTGCTCGTGCGGCTTCCACTGCTGCATTTAGTGCTAGAAGATTTGTCTGAAAGGCAATTTCATCAATCACTTTAATAATTTTTGAAATTTTGTCACTAGATGTATTGATGTCTTCCATAGCGGCCATCATTTTTTGCATCTGTTCATTTCCTCGATGCGCACTTTTTTGCGACTCATCAGCAAGTTGTCTTGCCTGACTAGCATTCTCAGCGTTTTGCTTCGTTTGACCGCCGATGGTGGCCATGGAACTTGAAATTTCCTCGAGAGCTGAGGCCTGTTCAGTTGCTCCTTGTGAAAGTGATTGACTGGCACTGGCCACTTGCCCTGCTCCGCCTTTCACTTGATCAACGGCGATTGTTACTTCAGAAAGAACCAAAGAAATTGACTGTAAAGAATTATTAAGAGCATCTTTTAAAATAGAATAATCACCCTCGTAATTTCCTTCAACCCGATGAATAAAATCTCCCTCGGCCATTTTTTTGATAATTTCAAGGGCCTCTTTAATGGGAGTCAGTAAACTTTCAACAATTAAATTCATTCCTTCAGCGATAGGACGAAATTCAGGATGGATATTTTTCTCATTGGCCCTCACGGAAAGATCACCTTTTTTAGCGGCTTCAATTAAAGTTTTTGATTCCTTTAAAAGGGAACGATTAATTTGGGCGATATTTCTTAAGATGAGTAATGAAATACCCAAAATTATAATAAACGTGATGAGATAAAATATTTTTAATTTTTTATTAAGACTATCAAAACTATAAGCGTGAGAGTAGCTTTCTGAAAATGCCTTTTTAACAGCGCTATAATTCGCCGTTAAAAAAGTTTCTAGCTGTATTAGCGAGTCATTAATTTTTTTAATTTTTTGTTCGGCTTCTGTGTCAGGAAGTGGCTTATCACCGACTTGAGATAAAATCATTACTTCCGTTTGAATTTCTGTCAGTAAATTTTCAACGGCAGCCGAATCTATCGTTAGTTGAAGGCCTAAAATCTCACCTACAAATCCACGGGCATTCGTTTCAATTTCGCTATAAGAAATCTGGAGATTATCTGAAAGACTTTTTTTATCAGTTGTTTGTGAGTACTTAACTAAGAAGCCTGAAAGATCGTGAATTTTATCTCTAAATTCACCAAAATAATTTGAGGCATTTGAACTTTTAAATGTTGTAACTGAGTCATTTAAAAGTCCGGTCAAGAAGTATTGACCGGAAAGACCAACAGACAGCGCAAGAAGAGAAAGCATGGTTACAAGTAGAACCACTTTTGTTTTTAAGCATAATTTATCACTTAGATAAACAAAAAGATGAAATGATTTTTTTGAAGTAACCATGCAACACCTAGCTTATTTTAATGTTATTCGCACTGATTAAATTCAGCTTTTGCTTTTGGATAAGCGACGCAGAAATCAAGATTGCCATCAGTCCCTTTTAAATCTACGTTATCAAATTTAGCATTGATGATTTTTGTTTTTGTAATATCAACACGAGCATTGCTACAAGCTTCTAAGGCCAACTTCTGACATTCATCAGCGCTCGCTGCTGGCTTCATTTGATCACATTCTTTTTTTCCGCCACACTTAGAATAAGATTCTGCATCTTTTCCTTTGCAGGCCGTTCTGTTGTAATGGATTTTGCAAACACCTGCTGTCGCAGCACCAATAAAAAGAAAACTCATGACTGTTACTGTTAGCATCTTTTTCATAGGAACATCTCCTTAATTATTATTAATAATGCTTTAATTCTACCATCAAATGTTATTTTAATAACAATAAATATTAAATGACTTAATTGTTTTTTTGCAAAAGTGGATGAAATAAAACAACTATTTCAAGACAAAAAATCCTTCGTCTCCCTCAAGAAGAATTTTTTCTTTCCGGGAATTAAAATAATAAACGGGAACTTTGTCTTGGAAAAAATGGCGAGTAATCTTCCAACTTATTTTATCAACTAAAATGTCATAGCTAATAAAACCAAAACGAGTTGAAGCGTTTGTCACAGAAAACTCTTTCCAACTTGGAGGAACTCCGGCAGCAAGATGTAATTCATTTTGGGTTTCACGAATAAGCATTTCACGAAGAAGAGAAAGAAATTCAGCGCAGGCCCAGCCATGATCACCATCGCCCATACACCCTCCCCCCGTTTTAGGGTGAATGGCCTCAGGCCAAGTGAGTGTTGGCGTTGCTTTTTTTAAAAGGGCGTCAATAATAAGAAAGAAACGCTCATCAAAAATGGCCAATAAAGCACGAGCAAGTTGAATAGAAAGATAGGGATTAAGGCCAGTATGAATTATTTTTTGAAAAAAAAGGCCATCATAAATTCCCTTATCCCAAAGATAGTCAATCGTAGGCTTCACCCAATAATCGTGATTATCGTATAAATTAAGGGGAGAAATCGCGACAAGATTTCCGATGGCCGCGCAGTCCATAAGTCTTGACGGAGAACAAGCCAGTTGATGAGATGAATTTTTTTGCGCCGTAAGACTCATCACCTCATGAAGTCTTGCAACATATTCATCAGTAAAATGAGAAATCCAATCTGTCTTTTTTTTAAGTTTATCGCCTAACCACAAAAGCTCTTTGAGGCCTGCTATTGACCAAAAATTATCCCAAAAGTAAAAATCATTTGGGCCAAAATGCTCAGCTGAAATTCCGGCCGGTAAAAGTCCAAACGTCGTGTCATCCTTATTTTCTTGACACATTTTTTCAATCCACTTGGCCCCTTTAAGAAGCTCTGGATAAAGTTCATTGGCAAGCTCAACATCACCGCTATGGCGAAGATGATTAATGATCGTGAAGAGGGCCTCACCGTTACTGTCCCACTCACCATTTTGGCTTCGAAAAAAACCACTTCGTTTTTGAGATTTCATACAGGCAAAAATTTTACTTCGAACACGATCCTGCCAACTAAGATTTTCGTAGGCCAAAGAAAGAAAGGCGCTATCTCTCATCCAATTGGAATGATAAAAAAATGTTCCTGGGGTAAAGTGTTCCCCGTCATCAAAAACATGAATGTGATTTTTTAAAATATTAAAAGCCTTATTAAGCTCTTCATCGGGAATTGAAATCATGAGTCCTTTTTTTTCGTTTTCCTTAAAATAGATTTCAAATTCAGATCGAGCGACGCTTATATTATCAACACTTATTTTACTAAAACGCGAGTTTGGATGATCCGTAATTTTCCCAATTAGGGCAAAACTTTCTATTGATTTTTTTTCTCCCGGTTCGAGAGTCAAATCATACTCACAAACCCCAGAAAGAATTCCTGACTTCGATTTTAGCCCATTTTTTTGTGGCCGCGGAGAAAAAAGAGGATCTCCTCCATGGCGGTCAGAAATAAAAACACGTTGAGGATTTTGCCCTACAAGAAGTCCTGGACGATGATTAATTCGCCATAAATTATTTTTAAATTTAAGATGATTAATGTGTCCTATCGTCAGAGGATTATAAGGCCTTACAGCAATTCCAAAGATCAAACTTATTTTCTTATCTGACTTATTTATTAAATGATGTGAAAAATCTACTAATTCTTCTCCGTCAACATTTAAAACATGAGCACTCGATGACCAAACAATTTCTTCCGCGACTTCATACTCTGTTATAACTTTCGGAAATTGTCCGTCTAACATTTGTTTTGATTTTATTCTCGGTGGTAAAAAGATTTGATCATTAAATTTTAAATAAGGAAAAAAAGAAGGCCCAAAAGCAGAAGTCGTAAGCATCCCCACAGGATCAATCATACTTTCGCGTTTACTTCCAGGTATTCCTAAGGAAGTCCAATTCCTTCGCGTAAGATTGACTGTCACAAGGTTCACTCCCGTAGGAATAAACTCCACATTATCAGGATTCGTTTGCCTTTCAAGCCAATAAGGCCAAACCCAATTTAAATTACTTTGATTGGCCATGGTGTTATTTAAGCCAGAAAGAACTAGTCCTAAGCCTTGACTTAAAAGTTCAGAAGGAAAAAAAACTTGTGATGGTTTTCCAAGATGGAAAAGTCCATCTAAAAAGGAGCAAAGATGCTCGTTGCCTGTCATTTTAAAATAAGACTTTAATAATTTATTAAACATAATTAAGGGTAGTTTACGTAGCGTATTATTACAATCTAACAACACATTCCTAACGAACTCTTAAATATACAAACACTGCTTAAATTAGTCAGGATGAGACATGAATATTTTTCATCAAAAAATCCAAGAAGACTTCAATCAATTAATTCGACAAGAGCAAACCCTCTTTCTTCCTGAAAATTGTGAGCGCATTGATCTGCATTGCCACGATTGTAACAGCGATGTTCCCGATGAACTTTGGGGAAGAATTTTACGAGTCCCAGAAACTTTTTTGCCCACTCATAAACTTCTTCAATGTCTTGATGAATATAAAGTTACGGTAAAAACAATCACCAATCATAACAATGCTCGAAGTTGTTGGGAGCTTTTAGAAAAAGGTATTGATGTCTTAGTTGCCGCAGAATTCACCTGTCTTTTTCCCGAAATGGGCATTCAAGTTCATGTTCTCACCTACGGCTTTACTCCAGCACAAGAAAATAAATTAAACAAACTTCGCCAAGATATTTATCAGTTTATGGCCTACGCCGCAGAAAATGATCTTCCAACTGTTTTAGCTCACCCTCTTTTTTTTCATCTTGAAAAAAACAATGTTCCTCAGGCCTATCTCGAAAAAATCGCCATTTTATTTAAGCGCTTTGAAGTCTTAAATGGCCAACGAGATGTATGGCAAAATCTTTTAACGGGAACATGGATTAAAAATTTAACGGAAGAAAAAATTTTAAACTGGAGTAAAAAACATAATATAAATCCTAAACATTATAATGAAACGGTATGGCCTAAAAAAATGACAGGAGGTTCTGATGATCATATGGGCCTTTTTGCTGGACTATGTGGAACAATTGTCAAGATAGATTCAACTCAAGAAAAAAAGATCCCCAAATCAAAACTTATCTTACAAAGTTTACGTAAGGGGGATTTTACTCCCTACGGAGATGTTGCCTCTCATGAAAGATTAAACGTGGCCTTCTTAGATTATTTTTGCCAGCTAGGCCTTCATATCAAAGAGCCAGGACTTTTAAGAATGTTTTTACACCAAGGGGATTTGAAAGATAAACTCATTTGTCTAGGCATTAGTAACGCTGTTCAAGAACTGAAGCGCCACCGCTACACAAGTAAATTTTTTAAAATTTTCCATGAAGCTCTCGGCGGGGTAAAACCTGGTATCCTTACCAAATGGACAATTAATAATGACTATCTACCCATTGCAAAGAAGTTAGAAACTGTCGCAAAAGTTCGAAGAGAAAACCCCAAAGATTTAACAAAAGTTTTAGCAGAATTTATTCCTTTTACCTTTACTCACCTTAATAAAGTTCTTGCAGAAAGAATTGTTAAAAAAATCAATCCCATGCTTCATCATTCTGCCAAGGAAAAATTAAGCTTCAATGACATTATCCGTAAGCTTGAAGTTCCTAGTCACTTAAGAAATCTCTTAGGGCAAAATGAAAACGAGACAAATTCAAGTCATGATTTTAAAAAAAATATGGCCTCTATTAATATGCTTGAAATTTTTGACGAGCTTTCATTTCCGGCCTTATTTTCTGGCGTCATTGCAACTTCAAGTCTTGTCAGTACACGCGTTCTTTTTGGACAGCGAAAGTTTTTAAATAAGCTATCAATGGATCTTAATCGTTATGAACACCCTAAAAAAGCTCTTTGGCTTACCGATACACTCAAAGACAAAAATGGCGTCTCACATGCTTTACAAAGTAATTTAAAAGAAATCCAAAAAAGAAATTTACCCATTGATTTTCTTGTCTGTAGTAATACAATTACTCCAGAAGATCATTTAAGAGTCACACCCTCTTTAGGAGAATTTCATCTCTTTGATTTTGACCAGCAAAAATTTAATGTCCCTAATCTTCAAGAAGTCCACCGTATTTTTTATGAGGGAGGTTATGATCGGCTCATTTGTTCAACAGAATTTCTCATGGGGCCAGTTGGCCTTTATTTAAAAGCGGCCTTTAACGTTCCCCTTTATTTTTATCTTCATACAGATTGGATGGAATTTTTTTCCAGAAACTCCGATCTTGATGAGCACAATCTTGATCGTATACGCCGCCTCCTTCGTGCCTTTTATCGCTCCTTTGATGGCATTTTTGTCCTTAATTATGATCATGCCAAATGGTTATCATCGCCGGCCATCGGTATTTCAAAAAAGAAAATTTTTAAAACGGCCCATTGGACGGAAAAACATTTTTATCCTATTGATGAAAATAAATCTTTCGTTTTTCCAGGCATCAAGGAGAATGAAAAAGTTTTACTTTATACGGGCAGACTCAACGAAGAAAAAGGAGTGATGGAACTTCCTGAAATTTACAGACAACTTAAAAAATCGCATCCTCATTTAAAAATGGTCATAGCAGGGATGGGGCCTTCTGAAATTGACCTCAAAGAAAAAATTCCTGAGGCCATCTTTCTCGGTTGGGTCGACAAGGAACAATTAGTTAAAATTTATTCGGCAGCAGATCTTTTAATTTTACCTTCTCGCTTTGATACTTTCGGTCTTGTTATTCTTGAGGCCATGGCCTGTGGCCTTCCAGTGGCCGCATACGATGTTAAAGGGCCAAAAGACTTAATTCAAGATGGGGTTAATGGTGTCACCGCTTCTACTCAAGAAGGCCTTATTCTTAAAGTATCTTCCTTACTTTCTTCCACTGAAAATCTCATGAAAGCCAAACAAGAGGCCCAGGCGTCAGCGAAACTTTATGACCCCCAGAGTATTATGGACCAACGTTTAAGCGATCTATGTCTTTAAAACAGTTCAGTATCTCTTCTTTAAGTTTTTCATCATCCCAAGGTTTTAAAATATAATGAAATCCTTTGGCCCCTGTGAGAAATTTCAAGGCGTTCTTCACGTCATGACCGATCTTGCCATTGATGTTTAGTAATTGCTCACTCCCTCGGGAATTGAGCAATTGTAGTATGAGGTATGAGCAGCTACGATGTTTAGTGACTCGCAATTATTAAAGACCTGCTGCTTTACAACGACTCTCCACGATCTCATTTCGATTCCCCTGAATCGTACGAATCAGTCTTGTACGCTCACATTCCCAAGCATCAACGGGATACATCTTATCCCAGGCCTCAAATAATTTTTCATTTTTTTCAGAAATAATATCCGCCTCAGGATAGGCCGCGTCCATGTACATATAAACTCTAGCAACTCTTCCTTTCGCAAAATCCATGGGCTCAAATTTTCGTCCTTCAATTTTGGCCTTGCACTGGCCAAATTGACCTTCGCCCGAAAGCTCGGCCATATTATAATTGGAACGAAGCCCATTTAGCTCTCCCACTTCTGGCCAAAGATTATAAAGATCAGCTTCCATGAAATTAAATTTTTGATTTGTCCGCGCACATACTCTGCCTCGACGAGAGCAACCAAGACCACTTCTCCATTCAACAAATGAGCGTCCAAAGTTTTCGGCAGGAACCACATGCTCCCATTCTAAGCGATGAGCGCGAGCATCATCACGACGGGGAATATAGCCACAACTTTCTAAATCAATTTTTTTATCTTCATACAAACAATGACAATAAATTGTATAAGGATGTTTTTTTTGTACTTGAGAAATAAGTTTTTTCGCTTCGACAAAATCCATGACAGAGGCATTGCCAAGCTGATCCGATTTTTTTTCTTTTTTCTGAGTAATTTGAGAACCTTCTTTTTTCTCACTAGGTTTTATTGGAGCACGCGCACAAGAAACAAGCACCAAAAGACATACCAAAAAAAAATTCATAAAAACTCACATCTTTTTTTTCAAACATTGAACTACATTAAAGGAAGCTTGATTAACTTTTTCTTTTTGACAATCATTTAAAACACTTTCTGTATGCTCTTTGCAATCTTCAGGGCGAGAAAAACGCGACTCATACTTCATGCAATGATAAGTCATAAGTTGTTCAAGTTGTATCTTTTCATCATCAAGATAAGGAGTCATCGTTTTATGAATTTCTTTTTTAACTTCTTTTTTAAATTCTTTATCTTTTTTTTGTCCTAATTGCTTTTGCGGTTTTTCTTTAATTGGCTTTTTTTTAAAGAAGGCCTCTTCACGCAAGCGACGATAATAATCAAGAAGTTCTAAGCGTTTTAATTCCTCTGCGCTCATGGTTTTGGGTTGAATTGTTGTCACATGAGTGACAACGACAGGAGAAGATAGCGGAGGATTCTCCTTCTCTTTTTTTTGAGTAGTAGAGCAAGAAACTCCAAGCGATAAACAAATAACAAGAAAGAAAAACTTCATTTTTTCACCTCAAAATTCAAGCAAAAAGGGCCTTAAAAGCGAGAACTAATAAAATCACACCCGCAATAATCTCAGACCATTTTCCCATATAGTGACGAGCACGATTTCCAATAAAACATCCTAACAATGAAATAGCAAAAGTCACGACCCCAATAAGAAGAATTGACCAAATTAAATTGACATTGTAGAGAGCAAAAACAAGTCCGATGACAAAAGCATCAATGCTTGTAGCGACGGCCAAAAAAAAGAGACAAGAATAATTTTGACACTGACATTCTTTGCACTTTCCCTCCTCTTCACTTTCATGCCCCCAAAAAGCGTCATACAAAGTTTTAAGGGCAAGCACGAAAAAAACAGCAAAGGCAATCCAATGATCGAAGGCCTGAATATAATCTTTAATAAATCGCCCGAGACTCCATCCCAGTAAAGGCATCAGTGCTTGGAAAATACCAAAGGTGCCGGCAATTTTAAGAAAAGGCCCTAATTGAATACGCCGTAACTTTACTCCACAACTAATCGAAGTCGCAAAAGCATCTAAAGAAAGTGCAAAAGCGATTAATAAGACGGTCACAAAACTCATCGATTGCTCCATTGAAGAAAAGTCGCATCCTACACTTTTTCTTTTAAAAAATAAAATTTGATTTTTTTTGTAACTACTCACACGTTTTCTTAAAGTGCTCGATCTTTCGAGCAGATTTTGGGACAGAGCTCGAGACACGACTGAGGCTTGCTCCGGCAAGCCGCAGGGAAGTGTCTAGAGAAATGGCCCGAAAGATGCCGAAAGGGCGAGCAGTTACATTTTTTTAGCTTTTAAGCTCAATAAAGATAACGATCCCAATGATAAGTAAAACGTAAAACCCTAGAACAATATCCCAAACCCATCCCTTAGGATTTTTTTCAAACTGACTCACAAAATAAGGAGGGAGATCCGGATCAACAAGACTCAAGCGCTGTTTTTTCTTTTTTTTAGATTCATGAACAAGCTCACCACTTAAAGGTGGCTTTTGTTCAGGCTCAATGATGTTTTTTATGCTCGAGTTCATGCCCCAGTTTATCGGTTAAAGTTTTGCAAAACTTTAAAAAAAGTTGGGGCAAAATAAACGAATATCCAAGTTTAAAAACAGCCTAAACCATTGAAAAAACTAAGGCTCTTTTGTAGCATTCCTAAGATTGACTCTTTTTTGAGCGATATAAAGGGCCGTGGTTAAAAGAAGCACGATGAAGCTATAAATCACGGTTGCTCCCCACGCCACATTTTTTTCATCAAGACCGCAGGCAAGACCGATAATGATAGCAAACAGCAAATTCGCGGCCGTTTTTTTCGCACCTAATTTTACTCTAAAACGAACAAGCGCTAAAGCAGCACCAATAGCAAATGCTCTTGCTATGTTATTATTCACAAGAACCATCACGCCTGTAAGGCCAACACACAAAAAAAGCATATTGGAACAACTTTGAATGAGACAGACAAGTTCTTCAACTTTTTCATCTTCATCATACAAAAAATAGGCCGAAATAAAAGTAATTCCCGCGATAATGAAACCTAAGACAAGTGAGTGCCCATAAAGAAGCGACATCTTTTCAAAGCTAAGATTAGTTAAATCTTTCGTCGCTTCTTCAACTAAAGAGATAGTACCCTGATTTATTGTCATCATAGTGTCCTCGCGAGAGCTTCAATACTTAGGCATGCATTAAATCATTAGCTTGAGAATTCACTGCATTTAAATGCATTCCCATTCCCCAGCAGTATTTTGAAAAACTTGTTTTGGATAAATTAAGTTCTTGAAGCATACGCTCACACCACTCAGGAATAATTTCTTGATGCTTAAGCTCCATAATGACGTCGTCACTATTGCTATAAGAATCAATAAGCGACTCAACACGATCACGAACTTCTGGGGCAATAGAGTTATTTACTGATGCACTCACCTTAGAAAGAACCTGATTGTTCACATCGGTATCGAGAGTCACTCTAAAATTATCTTTTTCAAAAGCGAGTCGCTTGTAAGATATTTTTACGGCCGGGTGAATTTTGTATGTTTCTACAAGATAATTTAAGGTTTTAATATTTTGCTTAAGTTTTTCAACAGAAAGATCAGGGTTAATTTCAGAGAGCGACTTAACATCAAAAAGAGTGATTTCTTTTGAATCTAAAACTCTCTTATAAATTTCGTCATTAATATAAAATCGCTCCTTAATCGTAACGCCATTTTCTTTCTTTTTAATTTCAAGTAAAGGATTAGTTTTTGACCAAACACCATCTGGGCCATAACGGCGTACGCGAACTTTGTAACGTCTTTCTAGTTTTGAAAAATGATGCTTAAAAAAATCGGCACTGTCGCTATCAAAATAAACAGAATCAATAAGGGTGAACTGAGTCTTTGGATCAAGATAATGCAACTTCGAGTAAGCTTGGCAGTAATTTAGGATGGTGTCTAAGTTCCGCTTTGAAGTCAAAAATTTTGTTTCAACTCTTTTAAAACTTGTCTGTTTTTTTATTGTATTACTCACAAATTTATCCTCAACTTTTAGAAGGTATGCGTAGAAATGATTAAGGCGAACCTATGAAAATTTTAAGTTGATTCCAAGACTTTGTTTCGCATTACGTAAAAGATTCCTATAGAAAATTTATAATACACCGAGTTGTTTTATCATTAAAAATGTGACGAACGCATAGATGCAGCGCGTTTTCATTTTTTTAGATTTTTGATAACAATTTTACTAAGCTAAAGATGTCCCAGTATTTATTTATCAAAGGATAGAGAGATGAGTTTTTTTTCCAACAAATACAGCTCAATACTCGCAGTGTTCTTTGTTTTTGCGCACACGGTCAAAATTATCTCCTCCTCTCACACGACCCGAGCTTCCTTACAAAAAATAAACCCTATTTTGAAACAAAATTACAGCGAGGAAGAACTTTTATCGTCACTCTTAAAAGTCCTTGGGAAAAAATTCCGAAAAACTTGCAACAAAATCTAAGGGCCATCCACCCCAGTGAGCTTATAAATGAGAATGCCTCGCTCCCTTTTCGTGCGCAAGATGCTGATCCTCGCCTTCTTGATTTGATCAAACAAGTGAGGCCCAGCAATATTAGTGACTCCATCCGCCTTTTTTCTGAACTTGAAAAAAGGGCCACCCGCGATCTTGATGTCAAAAAAAATTCAGGTAATAAAAAAACGATGGAACTTATCACGGAGGCATTTAAAACTCATGGCCTAGAAGTAAGTACTCAGTGTTATGCAAAAAAACGCTACGATGATGAGTGCAACATCATTGGAACGAAACGAAGTCTCAATCCTCAAGCGAAAAGTATTGCCGTCGTGGCCCACCTTGATTCTGTCAACTACGACAAGGCCGGTGCTGATGATAATGCAAGCGGGATAGCGGCGCTGATTGAACTTTCAAGAATTGTCAAAAATTACAGCTTTGAAAATAATATTATTTTCATTGCAGTCAATGGCGAAGAAACAGGATTAAACGGTAGTAAAGCTTACGTTGATCATCTGAAAAAAAATGGTCAAGTTTCGGACTACTCGTTTGTCGTGGCCCTGGACATGATTGCTTATAATAAAGATGGCATTGTTAATTTAGAAACAAACAGTGAATTTTTAGATTATGTTGAATGGGTGGGAGTTCAAGCAAGATTATATACCAAACTGAAGCCAAAAATAGTCACTCCTGCTTGGGGAAGTGATCATGTTCCTTTTCTCGAAGAGAAAATTCCAACTTTTCTTCTCATTGAAAACTGGGAAACAAAAAATCCTTGCTACCATAAGGCCTGCGACACACTTGATAAGCTTAACATCGATTATGCAGCAGAACTGATTAAGCTTAATTTAGCAGTCGTCGTTCAAAAGGCAGCAATTCTGTTTTAGCACTGTCAGATTTTGTTAAATCTTTATCCTTGTAAGGCCGTGACTATCACTAGACAATGAATTCCTACTTTCAAGGATAAAAAAATGAAAAAAAATTTATTATTTTGTTTTCTCGTCTTTTCTTTTTTAACTCAAACTTTTGCCTCGGCAGATCCTTTTAATACTTATCGCTGGAATCGCAAAAATGCTCTCGATCAAAATGGAAAAATTGATAAAGGCCCTTGGTTTGAATGGTGGTATTATAAAGTTGTTATCCCTGAAACAGGAAAATCTTTTTATTTTGTCTATGGTATAGTGAATCCTTGGGATTTTGATCAAACACTCAAAGGAACAAGAACCTATGTTGGAATGGGAGATTTCGATGCTAAAATTTCCACATGGGAAAATTTCCCACTCAATTCTTTTAGCGCCAAATATAACGAAACATTAATTGATGTTGCTGGCAATCTTGCCACTGATAAAAATTTAATGGGTGATATTACCGATGAACAAGGAAGAAAATTTTCTTGGAACATCGCAATTGATAAGCGCTGGGCCTACAATGCAACAGGTTGGGCCACAGGCACAGGAATCACCAATATAGAATGGTACCCTGCTCAGGCCGATGCTCGCTGTACAGGAAGTGTCATGAGCGATGGAAAAAATTATGATTTTAAAGATGCTCCCTGCTATCAAGATAGAAACTGGGGAAAAAGTTTTCCAAAATGGTGGGCCTGGATCGTTTCAAATAAATTCGAAGGGCATCCAGACTCTGCCCTCGCGATAGGGGGAGGATTTCCAAAAGTGATCGGGGCAGACCTCATTCAATCGCTAAGCATTGGTTTTTTCCACAAAGGCAAAGAATACAGTTTTCGCCCCAATGAATTTGATAAAGTCACCATGGAAGTTAAATGGGGCAAATGGGAAACCGAAGCCACTTCAAGAGATTTTAAAAATCGCCTCGTTGTTTCAGCTTGGGCGCCCAAAGAGAAATTTTTGGACCTTCAGTTCATGACCCCCACAGGTGAATACTATCACGACTATGAAACACTCACAGGTAACGTTAAAGTAAAACTTTTTGAAAATAAGGGTGGCCTCTTATTTCCTAAGTGGGAATTAGTTGATGAGCTTAATTCAAAATATGCTGGAATCGAATACGGAAGCCCAGAAGTTTATGATATTGAGCAATTCTTAAATGAAAATAAAGTGCTTTTTTAAAATCAGAATAACAAAAAAAATCAAGTATTCTTAGTTTTAGGTGATAAGCGCCTACTTCATTTTTATTGCTAAATTCTACTTCGCCGATCAATAATTAGAATAACGATTTTTTGCGAATAAATGAGCGAGGTGTATTTTGCGTCCTAATAATAAAAATGGATTTTCCTTACTTGAAGTAATGATCGTCGGCGGGATTTTGGTTACTCTTTCCATGGGCGGCCTAAAACTCATGAAGATGCAATCACAATCGACAACCAAATTTTCCTTCGATAGTGAAAGCACTTTTATTATAAATGAAATAGCAGGCCTTTTGTCCGACCCGGTAAAATGTATGAACACTTTAGGGGGCAAAAACGCTGTCTCCACAACTTCAGGGATAGATGTTATTAACTTAACAAAATTCAGATCACGCGACGGTGGAGCTACTTCAGGATATGGTAACGGCAATATTGAAATTAAATCTTACAACCTAAAGGGGACGAATCCTTCTAGCTCTCATGCAACGACACTAATCATTAATTTCATTAATAAGAAAGTTTTAAATGAAACAAACGTAAGGCCTCTCGTCTCCAAAAAAATTGAACTCTATGTTGATGTCGATGGCTCTAATAACATTACTAATTGCTACTCACTTTCTAACGCTCCCGATATTTGGAGCCGAGGCACTGGGACTGATATTTTCTATATGAATGATGTCGGGATTGGGACATCAACACCATCGTCTGCGCTTCATGTAAAAGGGGGTGCGAATGCTACAGGCTTTGCAGGTATTTACTCTCAAGGAGTAAACGCTACAGATGCGCCAGGTTTTTGCTCTGTTAATAACACGAATGGTCTTTTTGGATGCGTTGGTGGTGCTTCAGCGGTTGGTTCCTTTGGGCCAACAGATACAACTGTTGGCGATTTTATCGTTTCATCTAGAACAAACATGAGATTCGCAACAGGGATGCCTGGTTGGAGCATAACAACCCCTGTTGCAACGACTTCAAAGATGTCGATTCTATCCAATGGTAGGGTCGGGATAGGCACAACCACCCCGCTTTCAAAATTACAAGTCGTAGGCGGTATTCGAGCAAACAAAGGGAATGGAAACACTGATACATCTCAGGTTGGGTTTTCGTATGACGAAGATGGCGATACAGGTGTTTTTGCTATAGGGGGAACTCCTTTTAATGGAAGTACTTTAATACTTAAAAATGATAATACACTAGGTTTGTCAGTTGTTGGCGGCAACGTCGGTATAGGAACATTAACCCCTGGAGTAAAGCTCGATGTTAATGGAGGAATTAAAGTAGGAGGTTTAGGGCTATGTGATTCAGGCCATGAAGGAGTGATTCGTTATAACTCAGGCGCAAAACAGATGCAGTTTTGTGATGGAACAAACTGGATCTCTATGGTTCCCCCTCCCTCAAAGACCTTTAAAGTTGAGTCGCCCACCATTCCTACTCATACCTCAGCAACCACGTCAGTAAATTGCCCTGCAGGAACGGTTTTAACTAGCTGTAAGTTGCATGTCGTTTCAGGAGATGGAATGTCGATGCATTTTCAGGAAAGAATCTCTTATACTTATACAGGGTCACTCATCACAGGCTGCTCTGTCAGCAGTTTTGATACTGATGATACATATAAATTAGTCCTTATTTGTGTTAGATAGTGTGGCCAAATTATACGCTCTGAGGCCTATGCCACATGATAAGAATAAGGCTTAGGCCACAAAAGCCGTGAACGTAATTAAGAGGCAAAAGTATTTGGGCCGCAATAATACCGAGAACACTTAACCACTGCGAAAGCGACCATGTAAAAGTCATTTTGGCCTGATACCCATGAGTCGCGTTAGGTGAAGTTTCTTGGTCTCTTCCACGGGCCAATATTTTGATAGAGTAAGCGACAAGCTCCTCATTTGTATTACCATATAAATAATAATAACTAGAAGCTGCCGCTAATCCAAAAGCCAAAGTTGTTAGAATATAATCAACGTAAGGTATCGTTGAAAGGCTCCCTTTAGGAAGAACAATAAAATAGGCCACGGCCCAAAAAAGAAGCCTCGAAGAAATCATCACATACCATAAAACGTTAATTGAAATTTTTGTTTTCATAAAATTTTAATCCTTAATTACATTTAATATAACAAATAACTTGCTCGGCCACACGGCAGCCAAAAACTCTAAATTTTTCATTTGGACACAACTGACTTGCTCTTTCTTGCGCTTGCGTTTTAAACGAAGAAGAAACCTCTTCAGTAGGTAAATCTTTTTCTTCATCTTGTTCAAAGGCCTTGCGAGGATTAAGACTCGACTGTTTTTTTAGAGGGAAACTCATTTTCCAAGTTCCATCAGGAAGCATTTCTTCGCGAAAAAAAGTCGATGTAGAACATGATGAAACAATAAGCAAAAAAGGGAAAAAATATTTAAAAAATTTAGCGTTCATCAATCACCAATTTTATTTTTCCTGTTCGTGAAACACGTTCAATTGTGTTTGCTTTTACAACTTGTATTTCAATAAAGCTCATAAATTCGTTAATTGAATAGGTCGATTTAATATCCCGACTATTACTATAAATTGCTTTTATGAGTTCGTCTTTGTAAGAATCATCAAGGTCGACATTTTCTAAAATAAGCCATAGTTTTTCAACTAATTTTTCATTTTGAAGTTGAGTGAGAAGACGAATCTGATAGAGAGGAACTGTAATGCTTAAATCGGAAAAACTTTTTTCAATATCAGAGATCTGAAGACGACAGGACCAAATATTAATCTGCCCATCGAGCCGGCCCATAAGAAGAAATTTAGCTTCGTTACTGCCACAAGGACATGACTCATGAAGGGGAAGAACTCTATCCCCTGTTTTATAACGAATAATTGGCATACATTTTCTAAATAGGGATGTGACAACAGCTTCTTCATTGATGACTTCGAGATGAACATATTTTGAAAAAAGATGATGTTCGCCCGTTTTACAATGAGCACACTGATAGGCCAAAGGCCCCGCATCAACTGAAGCATACCCTGCTGACGAGAATTTTTTTGTCTTCCAAATTTTTGACAGAAAATCTTGGGCCCCTAGAGAGAGATGTTCCCCAGCATAAAAAACATGAGGGATTGAAAGGTCGATGTCTTTTTCCTTGCAAAAGTTTGCATACGTCACAAGAAGAGTAGGAAGTCCGAAAACGGCATCAGGCTTAAAGCGCGAAAGATAAGAGACAATTGAAGAAATTTCGCCAAGGGCGCCAATAGGAAGTTGTATGGTTTGACAAAGAGAAAGTGCTCTATCCACCGCTAAAAAAGAAGACCAAAGATTTCCTGCCGCAAAAAGATTCGCAACAATTTGATGAGGTTTCAATCCTTGGGCCACAAATCCTTGCGCCAGCATGGTGCCCACCGTTTCAAATTCGCCATCAGTATAAAAGGCGTATTTACTTTTCCCACTGGTGCCCCCAGAAGAAAAAACATAACCCGGTTCTAAATGACTCGTGATGAGTTCCCTACTTTCAAAGATAGGATAATCACTGAGAAGTTTTGCATCACTTAAGGGGAAATCTTCTAATTTAATGTCTTGGTTTTTAAGATGGTTTTTAAGATGGTTTTTATAAAAAGGGATAGTTTCTACTGACGATTCTAAAAATGTTTTTAGATTTTCAGATTCTTCGTCGGCAACAATCGACACGAGATCACGTAGAACATGCCTTCCATCATGAGGAGCACCAATCATTCCCTCCATGACAAAACCAAGTGGGGCAAAACGCTTCATACCGATACGAGAAAGTAGAGAGAGGTAATCCTTTTTTTCACTTTGAAGTAGTCCATATCCACAAGATTGAAGATAAAAAGAAAAAGGTTCAAGCTGAGATAAAAGGTTATCCAGATTTGAATATTTTTTTAAAATAAGCGAACGATTAAGTGGCGAGGAGCGAAGAAAAGGTTTTGTTTCATAATGAAGAAGATAGTTGTCACCTTTTTTAACTTTTCCGTTTTCCATGACAAACGAGTATTGTCCCCGAAAATCTTCTTTCAGGATTTCAACAAATTCATCACTGTAAAGTTGTCCTCTTTGAAGAGGGAATTCATTAAAAGAAAGGGCCAAAGCGTCCATCAGTTTATCGACATCAATCCCTTCTTCAAAAAATAAATTTTGTGAAGAAGCACAGGCCTGTTGATCCCAAAGACAAACATCTTTTGCGATAGACTTTGCGAGAGTATTTAAATCATTTTGCTCAAAATACTTTTTACTTAATACTTGAAGAGAAATTTTAGGGCCAAAGTCTAAAAGTTTTACTCCACGTCCTAATTCTTTTGAATACGACGCGAGCATCTCTTCTCCTCCCCAAGCTAAGATGGCATTGACTTTATTTTTAAGAGGCCTTTCAAATTCGCTATCGCCACCTTTCCAATGAAGAATATAAAATTTATCAGAGAGAATTTCATGAGGATCAACTTGAGCAAAGGATCGAGAAAAAATCTCTGGAAAAATTTGATTTTGTGAGCTTAGTTTTAAAATAGAAATATTTTTAGTAAGAAGGCCCATTAAAAGCGAATCAATGCATCCTAAAAAAACATTTCCTGCTGACACGTGAAGAAGTGTCCCAAGAGGAAACGCGGCCAGTTTTCCTTCAAAGCCTTTTGCAGGTAAAAAATCATCGAGAATTTTATAATGACCAAATTCGGCGTTGAGGCGTTTTATAAGATTATTTTTATCTAAAAGCTCAGGGATGATTTTTAATGTTTCTTCAATCATGGCCTTTGAAAAGGAAATTTCAGAAGGTAATTTCACTAAGGCTTCCTCATAAAAAGGCGTTCCCTTCTTCCAGCTTTGCCCTAATTGATGAAGGACATTTAAAATATCATCAATGGGTGTCGCTGCTAAGATTTTTTCTTTTAGCTTTGCTTCTTTTAAAATTTGTTCAATATTCATATTCATCTCAATTATTTCAAAAGTTCGACGGCCTTTAAAGCGCAGCCTTTATGCTTACTCACACCAGCACGCCCAAGAAGTTCTAAAGTTTGTCCTTTAATCCCACAAGAACAACGCCCCAAGCGGCCATAATCGGTGGAGAGAAGACTGATGCAGGGATAACTATGATTATAAGAACAAAGAAAGTGAAGAAGTCCAATTTCTCCTTCAGGAAGAACTTTTAAATTTTGAGGGCCACGAACATAAACACGAGCATAATTTGGAATATGCATTTTTCCTAGGCGACAATCAACATAGGGAATACCGTGTTCGACCATTCCAAAAAGGTCACGACAATTTTCTTCAGGAATTCCTAAAGACTCCTTAATGAAGCGCCGAAATTCACTTTTAGGAATCTCTTCGTCTGCATGATTTTTCCAACCTCCGCCCGTTTGAACCCAAGAGTTAGGCGGTAATTTTAATTTTAGATCATGATCTTTTAAAATTTTATAAAGAAAGGCCGGAAATCCAAGAATTCTTACAGCTAATTTCTCTTTCTCAAATCGCTTAAGTGTTTCAATAACTCCATCAACATTAAGTTCAAAATCTTTTTTTTCTTCTCGCCACTCAATCGCGTAATAAACTTCAGATCTCCCTGTGAAAGAAGTTAGAAGTTCATCGGTAAAGGCCGTCCCTAAATCTGTTGCCACATTAGGATCATAAGTAAAACACAAATAATTCACCTTTTCATGGCCTGTTATTCCTAAAGACTCGTGAATTTTATAGGCCAATTTTTTGACGTTATCTAAAGAAAGTTGATCTAAACGTTGCTGACTTTTTTGCCCGCCTGTTCCTGAACTTGTCAAAGTTAAAACAATTTCTTTTTCAGGGACAGATAGAAATTCTTTTTCTTTAAAAAGATGCACCATCAGCGCAGGAACTTTTTCCATATCTTCTTCTGAAGAAATTAAAGAAGGATGAAGTCCTACCTTATCAAAAATAAATTTAAAAAAAGGATGGGAATTATAGTGATGAATGGCCATTTCTTTAAAACTTTCTCGAAACAAAGAAAGGGAGTCAGAAGAAAAATCAAAAGGATCACTTTCAAATAATTTTTCAGTATTTTTAAATTCGCTCATAATGTCTCGTCGATTAATTTTGGAGTAAGAGCAATGCTCTTCCACGTTTTAAAATACTCCTCAAGATAACGTTGATTCACTCCCCGTAGTTTAATATTTTGAAAATCAAAAATTTCAAAAGTTCGACTTAAAATCAGATAATCACGTCGAAGTCCTTCCTCAACAAGGTAGGCCGGTAAAAAAGCACAAGGAATAAATTTAGCAGCAAGAACACTTTCAAGAATTTTGGGCCTATCCGCACGAACAAGCATTTCGATATAGCGTATGCCTCTATCGCGAAGAATATCACTCATGCGCTTAATAAGCGCCGTATACGCAACATCACCAGACACTTTCCCCCCCACAATAAGACAGTGCCCATCAATATGAGAAACAGACATGAACATTTCAATACTTTGATCTGGACTTAAAATAATGACGTTAGGCTCATTGAAAGGAAAAAAGTTAAAAGAAATATTTCCTGCATTTCGAAGACTCTCATAGCGGAAATTTACAAAAGCAGGAGCTTCAACATATTCAAGCGTTGGAGGCTCATGAAGAACTCGTGTTGGTTTTTCTGGGACGACACTATTAATTGTTTCAATCCCAAGTTCGGCAGACGCAATATCAACTAATGATTTTACTTTATGATGAATTTCATAGGCCAGATGACGTTTAGCGAATGCCCTTTTATCATAGAGCGCGGCCAAACAGTGTGTTTCATAATTTAACGTCTTATGGACATTTGGAAAAATTCCTAATTTTTTGTAGCCAATTTTTTCCGTAAGACTTTGCGCTCCTTCATGAACAGTTCTTGTTGTCGCATAACAAAGTTCGACAGGGCCTACTTCAAACTGAATATACTCATGCCCAAAGTTCATCATTTGTTCCATAAAATGCTGGCCACGACATTCCTGACGAACAACTCCTGCAAAGACTTTGGCCAATTTATGTTGAACATCGTAAAGATAAAGAACAGAAGCAATAAGAAGGCCTTTTTCTTCGGCCACAAACCAATAATGCCCCGAACTTCTAATAAACTTTTCGATAAGAAAAAAACTTTTCATCATGGGATCAGGATAAGTTCCCTCGTAGACGTCATGATAAAGTTTAGAAATTTGAAATGAGTCACTTACTTGTGCCAAACGAATAGTCATACTATCCCCTTAGTTATGAATCCATCAGCCTTTATCATAATTCCCCTTAGATATAAACTTAGCTTGACTAAAAGTGCCCAAAAATACATCGTTTTTATGTTTCTTTTTTAATTAGGCCAGGAGTTCGTGATGAGTTTTCGTCTTGTTTTTTGGATTTCAATCATTATAGGCCTTATTCTTCGCCTCTGGTTTCCTTACGATATGGAATGGAAATTCGATGAAAACTGGATGTTCACGAATGCCATGAGTACTATCGAATCAGGCCATATTCCTCTTATCGGAATGGTTTCTAGCGCCAACATAGCTAATCCCGGTTTAAGTCTCTGGATTTTTATACTCATCGGTCTTGTCGCCTCAACTCCGATTGCCATGTTTTACGGTGTTGTAATATTAAATATTGCGGCCCTTTTCGGAATGATTTTTTTTACCGCCAAAAAAATTACTTCTGAAGTTGAAAAAAAAATTTGGTATATGGGATTGGCCCTCTGGGCGATAAGTCCTTTGCCCATTCTTTTTTCAAGAAAAATTTGGGCCCAAGACGTCTTGCCTTTTTTTTGTATGCTCATTGTCTGGTTCCATTCCCTTCGATCAAAATGGTGGGGCGCCCTTTGTTGGGGAATTTTCGGGGCCCTCATTGGACAAATACATATTAGTGGCTTTTTCTATGCGTTTGCTTTTTTTATCTACACGGCCATACGCGATTTTCGTTTTACTAAAACTTGCCAATGGGGATTTTGGTTTTTAGGAAGTTTCATAGGTGCCGTTCCCCTTCTTCCGTGGCTAAATCATCTTTGGCAACATCCCACACCAAGCTCTTACAGCATCCATCACTTATTAAGTTTTTCTTTTTATACTCACTGGATTTTAAATGCTCTAGGAACTCATCTTTTTTATATTCTCAATAGTGGATTTATTAAACTCATGGCCTGGCCAATTTTCTTTGGTGTACCTACTTATTTAGTAGCTTTGGCCCATCTCGTTCTCCTCGCTTTTTTGATCAAACAAATTTTCGAGCTTTTTAAAAATCGTAAAAAAGAAAAATTTTCTTTAATCCATTTTCTTTTTCCAGAATCACAAACTCTTCAATATTTTATTATCCTACTACTCTTTTTCTCAATACCTCTTTCTCTGATCGGTGCAAGAATTCATCCCCATTATCTCATTATCTGTTTTCCTTTTATTCAAATTTCTCTGGCCTGGATTTTTCAAAACAAACCTAAAACTTTTATCACAATCCTTGTTTTACAAGCGCTCATCAGCCTTAATTTTGCTCTTTATATTCACACAAACAAAGGCGCCCCTCATCTTCCTTATGGTGAAAGCTATGGAGAGCAATTAAAAAAAGATGAAAAAAATTTATGATCATATTTTTAATTCTAACGACATTTTTTCTGCTCTTTATCTTACGAGAATACCTTCTTTCAAAAATAAGAAATAAACTGAAAAACAAAATGCAATGTATTTCTATCTGCTCTGAAGAAAACTATGCTGAGATTCTAAAAGAACTTGAACAGGCCAAGATAAAATACTCCGATCATGCCTTGGCCCCAAGCGTTTTTAGTGGCGACTTATACTAATCGCACTTGAGTTTTCCAGTATGGAAAACTCAAGTTGCCTCGTGTATACCTGCTTGTTTGCTTGAAAAGCAAACGGCATTCGGTATACTTCTTTCAAAAAGACATTGGACAAAAGAAATTTGGATACAAAATGAGCTGACTGAATCTTTTCTTAAATTGCTAGGCCCTAAATATAAAATAGAAATCACTGAAACGGCCATCGTTGTAACGAGCAAAGTCTAATCAATTATTTCGATTTTGCGATGATTTTTTTTGAAGCATGATCGAGCTCAGAATTTAAAAGAACAGATTTATCTTCTTTTAAATTAGTATTATTTTTTGAAACGGGAAATATAAAATAGAGATAGTCGAGGATGTGATCAATTTTTTCTAAAGCTAAAATCCCAGTAGTTCCAAAAGATGGCATCTTTGAATAAGGATGAAATTTTTCAGGTTCAATAATAAAGTTTTGCAACCAATTTCGAGAATGTCTATTAATCAGTTCTGATGTTAATTCGCCGCCTATTGTTCCACCTTCACTTCTAATGAAATGGCAACGGATACAATTAATTTTAAATTGCTTAAAACCATTTTTAATTTTTTCATTCAAAACTCATGACATACCTCACGTCTGCTGGGGTGAAGCCAAAAGATCTCTTGCACAGTGCCAAAATAGCACTGGCTACCGGTGTCAAAGTCCCCCTAAATAGCGTATAAAAAATGAACAATTGTTTAAAAATCTCATAATAAAAACGCCTCAAAATAAGGATTCTGATTTTTAGGCAAAAATTTTTTTAGCTAAGAGTTTAAAATAACACAAAATGAGAAAAAAATTTGATGGCAATCTTTATTGGCCCAACTTTTGCTTTGTAATATAAAAACAAAAATGATCATGAACGATCAGTTTGTTGTCCTAACACTAGAACAAAGGGAGAACTATTATGAAAATTGCATACTCAATTATTTTAGGCGCTATTGCTCTCAACACTTACGCTTTTGATTTTCAAGTTAGAATCGGTGCCCCAATCGCACCAATGCCCCCAATGGCCCCAATGACTCCTATTCCCCCTATGACTCCCATCCCTCCTATGAGACCAATCGATCCGATCGGTCATAGCATTCCAAGAGAAGCAAGATCTGATCAAGAATTATATGATGCCCTAAGAAGTGCTCAGCAACTTCGCTCTATGTTTTATCGCTCAGGAATGAACCCTCAGCTAAGGGCAGATTTCGATTATAAATTAGGTGGCATTGAAGGCCTAATTTCTGAAGCCATTAGTGCAGGCCCACGAGATTATCACTTTGCTCTTGCACGTATGAACCAAGCAGAAAGATCTCTTGATCAACTTTCCTATGATCTTGAAAGAATGGTCAATGAAAGTCTTGAAGATACTTTCCGGAATCAATTACGTGATGTGAAAAGAAATGTCGTTCAAGCAGAAAATATTTTAAAACGCCATATCGATGGAGGAGTTGATCAAGGTCTTCATCAGCGAATTCAAATGAAATTAAATCAGGCCATCATGGAAGCTCAACGTCTTGAAAATTTCATGTATTCAAGTTCAATGAACTCTACTTACCGTGAAATTTTTGTGAGTACACTAGACGCCTTAGAAAGCAAACTGAGTGAAGCTTCCCAAAAAGCATCTCATTCTCGTCCAAGAGAGGCCTTAAATTCTATAAATCAGGCACAGCAATTAGGAGCGAACCTCATTCGCGATTTGGAAATGATGTCTAACGAAATTTTAGAAGAGCAGTTTAAAAATGAAGTGAGAGATGTTCGTGCCTTCATTAAAGATGCCCGTCTTCTTCTTGGAGAACTTGTAGATCGTGTTGTTTTTGTCCAAAGATTTGAGTGTCAAACTCTAAATGCTCAAAATCAATTCTCTTATACATATGGACAAGATTTTAATTCACTAAGGGCCAGGACGATTCAAAGTTGCGTCAACTTGGGTTACCAAATGAAGATTTGTGAGAGAAGAACTTACTGCTACTAAATTCTTGAGGAACAAATGAAACAAGGCCTTTTTCTCTGATTTTTATCAAAGAAAAAGGCCTTTTAAATTTAGGTTGTAAGTATCACTCATTATCATACACTCAATAATATAAATCTTGCGCTACTCCCAGGAGAGATAAAATGAGTGAAACAAAAAAAACAATCTACGATTTTGACGTATTAGACATTAATGGAAAAACGATTTCACTTTCTCAGTATAAAGGAAAAACGCTACTTATTGTCAATGTGGCTTCAAACTGTGGTTTTACTTCTCAGTACAAAGAACTCGAGGCAATCTATAGGGAATATAAAAATCTTGGCCTTGAAATACTGGCCTTTCCTTGCAATCAATTTGGCGCTCAAGAGCCCGGCAATCCAGAAGAAATAAAAAATTTCTGTAGCTTAAACTACGATGTTACTTTTCCCCTTTTTTCTAAAATCGATGTTAATGGAGAGATGGCCCATCCTATTTATGACTTTCTTAAAAATGCTAGGCCAGGAATATTAAACTCGAAGCCTATCAAATGGAATTTTTCAAAATTTCTAATAAATAAAGAGGGCCTTCCTACTCATCGCTATGCTCCGAGTACGAAACCCAAATCTCTTTTAAAAGATATTAAAAAATTACTTTGAATTCAGGTATCGACTTAGCCATTATTAGTGCTCAAATTGCTCAATACTATAAGGCTTATTATCCTGATCAAGAATCTTAATTCGCACTCGAGGGTTATTTATTACTTTTGAAACGATAAGCTTTTTATATTCATCTTCATCAGGAAAAATGAAGTGGTTTGCGCTATCGTTTATATAGCCGACATTGCTTTCAAGAGATTTTCTCATCTCTTTATAACTTTTCCTTTTTCGAAGTGATTCTAAAAGTAAGTACTGAGCATCTGTTTTACTATTTCCAAAACTGTCAACTACTGTTGTTGAAGGAATATTTAAAAGAAGGGGCGACGCTGCTTCTTGAATTTCATGAATGGCCTTTTGATATGACCCACAGCTTCGATTTAAATAAACCAACTGACCCTGTCCATTTTTTTCACGAGTTTTAATCCAATCACCAAAATCGACATTCGAAAGAAGAGTTGAACTTGAGTCACTAGGATCAGGAAAAACTAAGTAGATTTTTTCTTTGAGTCCATTAGGAAGCGTTCTTGTTCCTTCTTTAAATTTTGCCTTAGGACTTATTCTTGTTAGATTTTTTTCATCACCATCTGAGTGAGCTTCTTTACTTAAATAATCAAGCTTCCCAGATTTAATTTGATCTTCTAAAAATTGAGGGAAGTTACTAAAAGTTCCTGCTTCTGATTTAAACTCAAATCCTTGATCTTGATAATAAGAAAGATAGGAATACATCACATATTTTGAAGTCTCGTTTTCTAGGTTGGTGCCTACAAAAATAAGTCCCGTGAGAGTTTCATCTTTCCAAAGACTTTCATAATCAGGACCATCTCCTTTTGGAATAAAGTCACCTTTTTCTGTTTTTTGTAATTCGACATCAGCGCTGTACTTTTTATCTCCCATACTCCAACTGATTTTTTGAGAAACTTCAGTTGGATTTATCGGATTTTGAATTGCCGGAAGTCGACTTACGTGAAAACCGTATTCATTTCTTGCTGTTTTTCCGTCAATACTATTAACTCCCAGGATGATAGGTTGTGTTTCTGTGGCATTGCTCCATGTTGATGACATCGTAATATCCGTAAGGGGATTTTCTTTTTCACCAAAGAGAGGTTTTAAAGATTCATGCGACATTTTATAAAGTTTTGAACTAAAGATATCTTCCAAACGTTCCCTTTTTGCTTTTTCAGAAAGATTTACGGCCATTAATTCAAGAAGTTCATTTTTTTGAGGAGAAGCAAGATTTGTAAGTATGGGAGTTAGTAAACAGTATTTAAGAGCGTCGGTATAGGTGAAGTTTGATTTATTTCCCATGACCTCCTCTTTTAATTTTTTAAAAGTAGCATTATTCATCGTTTCTTTTTCTTTTTGACTAAGACAAGAATTTGTAGCGTCGCTTTTTGATTTTAAATCTAAAAGTTTTGGATAAAGAGAAATAAGATCGTTATAGGCATTTAATGATTTGGCATAAATATTTTGCATGACCCCCATAATGAGATCTGGTTCTTTTTCAAAAAGATCTGACTTTAAAATAGCGAGAAAAATGGGCGCATGTTTTTCAAAAATAAAACCATCCGGTTTTTGAAAACGAAGAAGGAAGTTTTTAGCATTTTCCTCACTTAATTCCTTTGACGAAAAGTTAACGCTACCCCAGGATTTTTCGTCAAAGTCTTTTTTGCAAAGATCTTTAATAAGAAAATCACTTACCTTATGTAAGTCCATGAGAGCGAGCGTTTGAGGAGAACAGTCTTCTTTCTTTTTAATACTAATCTCATCCGGTACGCAAGGTCCTTTGATTACTGATATTTTAATTTTAGCATCAGACATCATTAAGACTAATTCTCCGTCAGGAGAAAAAAACTGAGAGCGGACATTTCCATTATGCTCGATTTTAATTTCACTTCCTGTTTCAAGGTTTTTAACAATTGCTGTTGCGTCATCAGGAGCTGTTAACACCGATTTTCCGTCAGGAGAAAAAGAAGCAGAACGGACAGTTCCATTATGCTTAATTTTAATTTCATTTCCTGTTTCAAGGTTTTTAACAATTGCGGTTGCATCCTCAGAAGCTGTTACCACTGATTTTCCATCTGGAGAAAAAAAAGCAGAACGAACAGCTCCATTATGCTTTATTTTAATTTCATTTCCTGTTTCAAGGTTTTTAACAATTGCGGTTGCATCCTCAGAAGCTGTTACCACCGATTTTCCATCAGGAGAAAAAAAAGCAGAACGGACAGCTCCATTATGCTTAATTTTAATTTCATTTCCTGTTTCAAGATTTTTAACAATTGCTGTTGCGTCCTTAGAAGCTGTTATCACCGATTTTCCGTCAGGAGAAAAAAAAGCAGAACGGACAGCTCCATTATGCTTAATTTTAATTTCATTTCCTGTTTCAAGGTTTTTAACAATTGCTGTTCCGTCGAGAGAAGTTGCTAACACCGATTTTCCATCAAGAGAAAAAGAAGCAAAATAGACAGCTCCATTATGCTCAATTGTAACTGCTCACACCTAATCAGGAATATTACCACTAAAAGCTAAAGAAATCGCTTCAAGTGATGAATATCCTCTGTATCTCATACTTTTTATGTAACT
>Ga0247844_1002324_pt1 | contig 31418 bp, 29 predicted proteins | sample LaCtaG_FD_192421 | JGI IMG/M metagenome (GOLD analysis project Ga0247844, IMG submission 192421) | Freshwater microbial communities from meromictic Lake La Cruz, Castile-La Mancha, Spain - LaCruzMarch201714.5m_1 | ecosystem: Environmental > Aquatic > Freshwater > Lake | place: Spain: Castile-La...
TTGTTTCTTTTAACTCAACTCTTGGGACAAGAGCGTAAGGACCACCTAGCAAATCAGATTTACCAGGTGCTCGCAGCACTGCGTAATCATTTGATTGATCTTTAACTTCAACTTCTAACATAAATTTCATCTTGTTTAGGTAATCTAAAATTTCACTCGTTCGGGAGTTTTCGGTGTGTAACCAGGTGGTATTGCCATCATCAACTAAAAACATCTGATCAATTACATGTCCCTGTACATCAAGTATTAAAGCTTCAACCCATTTTCCAGCCTCTAACTTTTCAAGATGCTGGGTAGTTAATGCATGCAGCCAAGTAAGGCGATCTTTACCTGAGATTGAAATAATTCCACGATGAGATAGATCTGCCCATCCATCACCTGCTACCAATGCTTTTTGCTCCTGATTTGGCTCACCAAAGTGCCAAATAGCACCCTTATCAGGACCTGACTCAACTAATACGGCGCTCATTACTTACCCGATTTATTGGAGCACTTACTACACAATCCATAAACAGCAAAGTGTGTTACATCTGTCTTAAATCCATAATCATCAGCCAAAGTGTTAACAAAATTTGCCGCAGTTTCAATTGGGGCGTCCCCAATTGATTCACACTCAGAACAGACTAAGTGCAGATGGGTTAACTTTTCCGCTGCATGATAGGTAGCACCACCATGACCTAAGTGGGTGTGTAGCACTAAACCAACATTTTCTAGGGTTTCAAGGTTTCGATAAACAGTTGAAAGATTAATTCCAGGGTGGGTTGCTCGAACCTTCTCCGCTACCTCTTCCGGTGTGGCATGTCCGAGTTGTCTAACCGCTTGCAGCACTAACTCACGTTGTGGAGTAAGACGAAGCCCTTTTTCCCGCAGCTCATTTGGCTTAGCCATGGGATAAGTCTAACTGGCTATTTAGTACCACCTAATTTCGAGAGGTTATGCGAGATTTAGCACGCAAAAGGATTAAGTAAAACTGACAACCTAAGCAAAATCCAAAGGCCGCATTTAGAAAGGCTGCGCCTAATGCGAAACTTGTTGCAATTAAAAACACCGCAGTGTTCTCAGTTAAGCCACCAAGAAGTGCGGTTGCGGCAAAGAGTGCGCCAATTAGTTGAGCAAATCTTGGAGCTGCTTCATTCTCACTTGGTACTGGCCCTGAAAGACGAGGCTGAATCAAATTACGATAGATGAAGCCATAGAGTGATCTGCGAAGTCCAAATAAAACAGCTGATAAAAAGACTGCAAATTGAAATCCAATAATTAAATTGGACTCTGTAACTAGTGCTGCTGATAAAACTAAGGTTGTAATTGCTGCTGTGTATCTTGGTCCTCTGGCATCGATTAAACGCACAGGCTTTGTTTGAATACTACTTGACACTTCTTTCTCCTTTGTTAGATAAATAAAATTAATTTTGTGAAAATAAAAAACAAATTAACTATTTATCCAACAAATACAACCCTTATTGCGGGCAAAATCAATTACGCGCCGCTTTGTGAAGTAAACAGGTTGTATAACGAACATGGGCACATTTTATAATATTTATAAGATTACTTCTTGCAAAGTGTTTGCACAAAAGCGCTAGATAGCTTTGATCGCTTTGATAAGTTGATCACGTTTTGGCGCACCCTTAGCCCTTGCAACCTCAAACCCCTTGCTGTCTAAAAAGATGGTGGTTGGGGTAGAGCGAATATCAACCCTTCTAACTAAATCAAGATTGGACTCGGCATCAACTTCAACATATGAAATATCTTTAAATGGTTTGACTACATCTTGAACAATTGCTTTTGCAGTTCTGCACTCAGAGCAGAAGGTGGTTGAAAATTGCAGGATGGTAAGGCGGCTGCCATATTTCCCATCGAATTCACCCTCTGAAATCTTTACCCTTGTTCCCTTTTTGATAACACCCTTTTTAGCGCGCAGAAGTAGCCCAATTACTGAGGTGAGTGAGATCAGTAAAAGAAGTGGCAACAAACTTTCCATAGCGGTATTCTTGCACTCTTATGGCACGCCTACTTCTACTTACAAACTCAAGCGGTGCTAGCGCTGATGTGATGCCATCCCTTAGCTTGTTGCAGCATGATGTGAAGATCTTGCCAATTGAGGCCTCAGTATTAGTTGAACCACCAGTAGTTGATTGTTTGTTAATTGACGCACGGCGTGATGTGCCAGCAGCTAAATCATTTACCAAGTTAATTACCTCAACTGGGGTTGATGTGCCGATCATGGTTATTACAACCGAAGGTGGCCTATCTGCGATTAATGCAGATTGGGGAATTGATGATGTAATTATTGATACCGCAGGTCCTGCAGAGGTGGACGCTCGAATTCGGATTGTGATTGGCCAATCTGCAATTGCGCAATTAGCAAGTAATCCATCCTCTGGTGAGATTAGAAGTGGTGAGGTAATAATTGATGAGTCCTCATACACCGCCAAGATAAAGGGACGAGTTCTTGATCTAACATTTAAAGAGTTTGAATTACTTAAGTACTTAGCCCAACACCCAGGCAGAGTATTTACAAGATCTCAATTACTTCAAGAGATCTGGGGATATGACTACTTTGGTGGAACTAGAACTGTTGATGTTCATATCAGACGACTTCGATCAAAATTGGGACCAGAGTTTGAGGCAATTATTGGAACAGTGCGTAATGTTGGCTATCGCTTTTCAGTACAAAACAATCAAACAACAGCTGATATTAATTAATACCCCTTGCAACACTTAAATCACCTATCTAAATCACAACAAGAAAGTGTTTTAGCTTTAATAAAAGCTGCTCATGATTTTGATGGAACGCCACCAATCGCAGAGCATGTGTTACTTCACCTTCGCCATGGTGGTGATAAATCAGATTCACACATAGTTTTTGAAGAGGACAATCAAGTAATTGCATACGCCCACCTTGATACAACTGATCTAGTTGCAGGGCCTAGTGTTGAAGCAGTTGTCCACCCAAGCCACAGAGGCAAAGGTTTGGGATCTCTTATATTAAAAGAAGCAATAAAAGTATGTGGTGATAAGACTCGAATCTGGTCACATGGTGATCTGCCCGCTGCAAAAGCAATTGCTGCATCGCTAAAACTTGAACGTCTTTGGTCAAATCTTTTAATGAGTAAATCACTAGGGGACATACAACCAGTAACTTCCAAATACTCAATCCGCACATTTATTCCTGATTTTGATAATCAAGCTTTCTTATCGCTAAACAATAAAGTCTTTGCTAACTACCCAGATCAAGGTGGGTGGAGTGAGGATGATTTAAAGGTAAGGCTAAATGAAGAATGGTTTGATGAAAAGGGTTTTTTTGTGGCGGAGGATAAGGGAGAATTAATTGGATTTTGTTGGACCAAAATTCATGGCGCTCATACCCATTCACACAGTGGCGAAGATGATGATCATGGCCATGACGCACTCGGTGAGATCTATGTTTTAGCAGTCAACCCTGATTACAAAGGGCAAGGTGTGGGGCGAGATTTAACTATCTCTGGCCTTAATTACTTAAAATATCAAGGGCTAAACAATGTGATGTTATATGTTGGAGTTGAAAACAAACCAGCCTTTAATCTTTATAAATCACTTGGTTTTAATGAGTTTGGCAGTGATGTTATGTATCGGGTTAAAAGTTAAGTTATAAATCTTCAGAAAAGGTAATTAAGCACTCAATATAACTATCACCTTGAATTCCTAAGTTTTGGGCATTAGGAGGAGCTGTTACAGGTTCTATACAAATACCATCCTCATCCTGGCTATAAACCATCCAGTAAGGCGTATCGCACTCCATTGTTAATCTGGCAGCTCCCGGCCAAATAATCTCAGGAACTCCCTTTATCTCTATAAATGTGTCATCCCATGGTGGTTGGGTTGGCGTGATGATTTCACCTGTTGGCAGGTAATCATCACCTCTTTTAAACATCTTATTAGCTGCAAATAAAAGCTCAGCTGAATCTCCCTTGCCGATCTCACGAGCAAACCATGGATGAAAACCTAGAGTTACCGGCAGATCACAACCATTTGCTTCGTAATCAAGTGACCAACGAATGGCATTATCTAAGATCTCATAACTTTGCGTAACAGTTGCGCCATTAAAAGGTGATGGCAGTTCTAAGAATTGTCGGCCGCCGCCAATATCCTCCCAAGAAGATTGTGCGCCATATCCAATAAATGCATGCGGTGGATCAAAATTATTTGGCAATTGATGCTTATTACCCTTTGAATCTTTAATGATTCCATCTTTAATTCTTCCAGCAAAGGGAGCCATAGAAAACCATCCCCAGGTTAAATCCTGTCCACGAAAAGGAACTGCAAATTGCATATCCCGCCACTGCACAGATGCAAGACGTGCTCCTTGATCTAAATCAATTGCTATTGAGATTTGATCTCCATCAATGTTTAACACCTACTCAATCTCCTTTAGTGTTGGTGGGTTTGCACCACTTCTAGAAACAGTTACAGCAGCAGCCTTTGCAGCCCGGTTAAGCATCATTTCTAACCGCACCCCACCCAAAGTATCTAGACCACCTTTCACAATTGCCTCAACCAAAATAGCACCTACAGTGTCACCAGCACCTACTGTGTCAGCAACTGCAACTTTTACAGCATCAACAATTACCTTTTCACCTACTCGATAACCTGCTAACCCTTTGTCACCAGATGTAACCACAATCAGTGATGGCCCCTTTACAAGCCAATTATCAACAACCTGCTCAATTTCAAGAGATGGGTAAAGCCACCTTATATCTTCATCACTCACCTTTACAGCTGATGAGATTGAAACCCACTGCTCAACTTGCTTCACGTATAGATCACGATCACTTATAACAGCAGGCCTAATATTTGGGTCAAAAACAATTGGCGCGACCTTTGCTACAGATTGCGCCCAATCAAATAAGACAGAAGCTCCCGGCTCAATTGCTGTGGCAAGGGTTCCAATGTGAAGAAGTACTGGCCATTCAGTTTGAGGATTTGGTAGCCAATCTAAGTTGAAATCAAAGGTGGCAGTATTTTCAATTACAAACTCATAGGAGGCAGATCCTGTATCACTTAGTGAAACTATTGCTAAACATGTTGGCTTATCTGAATACTTTACGTAATCAAGTTTTACACCTAATGCGACCAGGTCACCTTTTGCCATCTGACCATAATCATCAGTTGAAATTCCATCAATAAAATGTGTATCAATTCCAAGTTTTGAAAGCGCTTTTGCTGTGTTGGCCGGTCCACCACCAACAATTGATTTTCGCTCTGAACCTTCTGGAATTAAATCAATTAATACTTCACCTACCACCCAAACTTGACTCATTAAAGCTCTTCACCTTTTCGAGCCAAAAACTCAGTCAAAACCTCAACTGCAAACAAGTGATCTTCAACTTGAGGTAATCCGCTAATAATTAAAATCCCTTTAAAACCTTCATCTGTAATCAAAGGAAGCGCCCCACCGTGAATTGCATGTGTTTCATCTTGTAAATTGTTTTCTTTATGCCAATCAACCCCACGCTCTTCAGCCGAAACTCTTTCATACATAGTTGAATGTTGCTTTAACTTAACCACCGCCACTTTACGATTGATCCACCAATCATTTTCAGGCTTTGAGCCTTGTAGGGATGCGTGGAAAACAATCCAATCACCAATTCGCACCTGAATCGCTAAAGGGACTTTTCTTTGATTACCTAAAGTAGTTGCAATCTCACCGATTTCAATCGCATCTGAATTTGTAAGTGAGGGTAGTTTTAATATTTGCTCTTCTTCTAATAATTGATTGCTGCTAAAGCCACCCGTTGTCATACCCGTTAGCCTATTGGAGTTATTACTTGGAATTAAAGGCTGCGATATCTTTAATAATTTGCTCAAGATTGATTTCAGGTGACCAGCCTAAAACCTGCTCAATCTTTGATATATCAGGTACTCGCCTTTGCATATCTTCAAACCCTTCTGGGTATGCCTTCTCATAAGCAATCTTTTTAATAGTAGAGGATGATCCTGTAAGTTGAATTACTTTCTTAGCCAACTCCATAATTGTGATCTGCTGGTTGTTTCCAACATTAAAAACTTGACCCACAGCTTTCTCTGAATCCATCACCAAAAGCAGGGCTCTAACAGCATCATCTACATGGCAAAAACATCTAATTTGATCACCTGATCCATAAACAGATAGTGGCTCATTCTTTAAAGCAGCAGATACAAATCTTGGGACAACCATTCCGTAATGGCCAACCTGACGAGGACCTACAGTATTAAAGAATCTAACAATACGAATAGGAAGTTTATTCTCTAAGTAATAAAAGTATGCAAGGCTTTCATCCACTGCTTTTGCTTCACTATATGACCAACGTGATTTAAGAGGATGCCCAATAACCCGATCATCCTCTTCATTTAAAGGCACCTTGTCATTCTTCCCATAGATCTCACTGGTTGAGGCAATTAAAACTGGCTTTTTGTGTCTATCACACGCCTCAAGCACAACCTCACTGCCTTGAAGATTTGTCTTAAGGCTCTCTAGTGGTTTATTAACAATGTTAAAAACACCAAGTGCTGCAGCTAGGTGAACAACATAATCACTTTCTGCTACGAGTTTTTCTACAATTGACCTATCTAAAACATTACCTTTATGAAAAGCAACTTTGCCTTCAACTTTTTCTAAGTTTTTAGGTACTCCAGTTGATAGATCATCAAGGATTACTACCTGATCACCTCTGGTTACAAGATTCTCGACAAGGTTAGAGCCAATAAAACCAGCTCCACCTGTGACTAAGTATTTCACTAAACTAATCCTCTGGTATCGAGTATCAAAGTTTCTCCCAGTTTTTTCAGATCAATATAAGCGTGAGGAGTAGCGAGGATTGCTAAGTCATATCCAACTTTTAATTCGACAGATTTTTCATTATTCCACTCACTAACTAAGTCATCATGCCAAGAAACTTGGGCACCTTTGCTCTTCAACCCATTTATTAAAGCAGTCACTGGTGTTTCTCTTACATCTGCCACATTTGGTTTATAGGCAACACCGACTACTAAAATTCTCTTATCTTTGAGCCCACCTAATTTCTCTTCGGCCCTGCCGACAAAATATCCAGGCATCTCTTGGTTAATCTGATCAGCTAAATCTATGAAACGAGTGGGAGCACCTAGTTCACGTGCTTTAATTGATAAGTAGAGTGGATCAACTGGTATGCAGTGTCCTCCCACTCCAATGCTTGGATAGAAGGGCATGAATCCATAAGGCTTTGTTGCCGCTGCTTTTATCACTTGGTTCACATCTACTCCTAATTTTTGACAAAAAATCAAAAATTCATTAATAAATGAAATATTTACATACCTAAAACTATTTTCAAGTAATTTTGCAGTTTCAGCAACTTCTAGTGAATCACATTGAATTACCTCATCGATAAAACTAGAGTAAAAATCTATTGCTCTTGTACCAGCCTCCTTGGAAAGGCCAGCGACTAGTTTTGGAGTGTTTTTAACTCCCCATGTTTTATTTGAAGGGTCAATCCGCTCAGGTGAGAAAGCAACGTGAATCTGACTTGGCTTTAATCCAGAAAACTGGGCGAGCATTGGGGCAATTAGATTTCTAGTAGTGCCAGGTGAAACAGTTGACTCAAGAATTACGAGAGTGTCCTCCGATAGGTGGCTAGCAACAGACTCTGTCGCCCTCTTCACGTATGTCAGATCAGGTTTTTGATCTGGCGTTAATGGAGTAGGCACACATATTAAGACAATTTGTGCCTCTTTTATCACGGAGAAATCTGTTGAGGCAGTCAGAACTCTATCAAGTATCAACTTTTTAAGATCCAAATCGGCTATATCTTCAATAGTTGAAACACCATTGTTTACTCCCAAAACTTTTATCTCATCAGAATCCACGCCTGAAACTAAGAAATTAGAATTGGCTGCAGCAACTGCCAATGGAAGCCCAACATAACCGAGACCAATTATTGCTACCTTCTGCTTCAATTTAGGCCAGCTCTTTAATGGCATCTTTTGCCTGATCAGAGTTTGGAGCAAAGGAGATAATTTTCTCTTGAACCTCTTTTGCTTTTACTAAGTCACCTGAAAATTTATAGAGCTTACAAAGTTCTAAATAATTCTGAGCGTTCCATGGATCATATTTAGAAACGGAGTTTCTAAGCACGATGAGATTCTCAACGTTCTGATTTTCACTCTCAAAAAAAATCAGGGCTCGTAAAAAATCAAGATTTCTTGGGTCACCACTTGATAAGTTTTTGATTTGAATGAAAGCTTCCTCTTTATAGCCCATATCAGCCATTACAAGTGAGACCTGGAGTTTGTATGAAGGATCAGCAAGCGGATTTGTGAGAACTTTACTTGCGTAATCAAAAACACGATTTCTATTTTCAGTGATAGCGGGATTGGCTAAGCTTTTAACTACCAAAACATTACTCTCAACTCTAGATAAACTTAAAGTCAAGATAACTATTGGAATCAAGGTGATAAATGATAGAGCTGGTTGAAATAAATTAATTTTCACTAATTTTTTGTTAGATGAATTATTTACTACACCGCTACCTTGATCATTTTTTGAAGATGTATTCTGTGCTAAACCTAAAACTGCACCTCCCAGCAACCATCCCCAAACAGAAACTCCGATGTTATCAATTGAAATTAAAGACTGCGCTTGAAATCCAATCCAAGCCGACAATACCGATAAGGACAATTTCAAATCATCCCCTGTCGAGCGCATTACCAATCTTACTCCTGAGGTCAAAATAACAGCCATTAAAAACAAATAAGATAAACCAACAAATATGCCACCTGTAGAAAAAAGTTGTATTACAACATTGTGTGCGTTAGTGCTGTTCAGATCAAATCCATATCTCAAAGGATAAGTGGCTTCACGAAATTCTTTAAAGAATGCTCCATATCTATCAATACCAATTCCGGTTAATGGATTGGCCTGCCACATTTCTATCCCTGCGCGCCAATAATAACCACGCACACTTACAGAATCCTTATACAAAAGATTAGCTAGTGGACCTTTTTGCAACATTCCTAGAATTGCTAGCAAAGTTAAAAACAATGCAAATGGAAGAGCTAAGAGTCCAGTTTTTCGAGACTTGGCTAAAAAGAGCAAGGTTATATAAAATGTGCATGAAAAGAAAATAATTAACAAACCCTGACGAGACTCTGATCTAATAATTGCCAAAAGAGACATAAGTATTACAAGGAGTGAAATTACTTTATATAAAGTTGGTATCCGCTTTATAAATAGCCCAAACAGTGAAAGAGATGCAAGAATTGCCAAAATTGCTGAAGCAAAGTTTGGGTTTCCAACCGTAGATATCATGGAATTGTATGGGTTATCCCACTTGATAAAATCATTTCCAAAAACTTGCATAAGTCCGTAAGCGCTTAAAATCACTCCCGTTAAGATGGCAACTTTGAAAATACGTATAGAATAACTCAAGTCAATTATTCGTGCCGCATAAAGAAAAATTATGCTCAAGGCCGCGTATTGTAAGAATCCATTTCTTCGCTGAGTTTCACCAATTAATCCCGTGATTCTAACATCGGTTAATAGGGTTGAAATAAGCATGGTGCCTAAAAAAAATAAAACAGAAAATAAATTCAAGAAATTCTGACTTCGAAAAATCATAGGGTTTTTGCGATATGAATCCAAAAGATGCCCAACAAGCCAACCACTTACAATCAAGGATAAAATTAGTTTTGGAGTGTTAAACGGATCAGCAGCATTTGTATTTACATATACGGTGACGCCTGCAACTCCTAGTATTAAAAACCAAACTGAGTTTGACTTACTATAAGTCATGCTTAATGAGTTCGACTTAGCCACCTGTTAATCCTATCTAATAGATTGAGCCTGACTTCAAATATTGAAGTCAGGCTCAATCTTGATATTCAGTCAGTCAGGGGGCGATTAAGCCTTTACCTTCTTCTGAATTTTTAGGACCAAGTTTGTCAGTGTCGTAATCAAGGTCTTAAGCGATGCAACAGTTGTTGCTAATGCAGTTACAGCAGCAAGTGCTGCAGCTCCTGAATCAGTAACTGTGGCAGATGCAGTAATTGTCTTTCCTTGATTAGCAAGCGCCAAACCAGTTCCACCAAGTGCAGTAAGTGTTACCACACCTCCTGCTGATGGCATATACACAGTGAACTGGAATGAACCAGCTTTAGCGCCTGATGTTGAGCTAGCTATTGATGCTGAAGTAAATGATCCAGCTGCAGTCATGCTGTCTGCAGTTGTTGCAGTGCCAGTGTATGAAAGTGCACCGTTGACTGTAATACCAGTTGATGTGAAAACATTGGTATATGCGCCAGCTTGCATTTCTTTACCAGCTGCATCAACAGGAGTCACGTAAATTCGTGCTCGCTCATTTGGTGCATAGGTAGCTTTATCGAATGAGATCTTAACATCTGCAATAACAGCATTTTGGACTGTAACTGTTATCTCATTTGAAGTAGCTGTTGCAAGTGCAACAGTTGCTGCATCAATGATCTTAAGCTTGGCTGAACCAACTGCAATTGCAGCTACGTTACAGTCGTGTCTTAAATCAGTTGGGCTATAGGTACATTCTACTGGAGTTGTAGATCCAGCAACTAAAGCATCAGCAGCTGATGAGGCCACGATATAAGCCTTTCCAGCCCACTGTGCACCATTAGCATCTAAAGCAACTCCTCTTGCAGCTTTGTCATTTGCACCAAGCTTAAGAAGTGGAGCTGCAACTGTTGCAGTAATTGTTTTTGCAGTTGCTGAGTAAAAGGTCAATGTCTTAACATAAGTTAAGCCAGTGACTGAGCTAGTAATTGTTATAGTGCTTGTTCCAGCAGTACCGTCATTACGAACTTTAAACTCGTAATCACCAGTTGCGGCAACTTTAATGCTTTTACCGAAGACAGAACCAGCTTCATCACCAACTACGCCAGGACCGGTAACAGTGGCTGTTAACGAATCTTGAGCAACGGTATGAGAACCTGCGGCGTTTCTATTACCAACATAGATGAACCCAATATTGCTAGCCGATGCAGTTGAAACTACAGAGATAGCTGAGTCAGCTCTAGCTGCCACACTAGAAGTCTTGGTTGTGGTTACACCAGAAATGAAGGCAAAAGAGCCTCCAGCAACAGCTGTCTTTGATGCATCAGCTGTTGCAGCTACAACAATTGAAACATCCTTAGTAACAGCAGTTCCAGCAGTACAACCACCTGAGGCAGCACAAGTAAGAGGTGTTGCAATGATTGTATATACATAGGTACCTGCTACTAGTGCAGTATTTACACGAGTCGCAACAGTTAACGATGCAGTATCAATGTACAAATACGCCGTAAAACCGTTATAGGTATTACTTGCTGCTGATGTAATATGAAGCGGAGAAGTAGGTGTGGCAGAGTCAACACCAGTTGTTGCTTGTGACCAACCTGAAGCATCTGTTACTCCATCTGCTTTTTCAATTTCTCCAACTACGCCACCTGAAACAGTGTCCACGTAGGTCAAAATTGGCATCAATACACTTGATGCGGTTGAAGGTCCTGATTTCTTTGCAACCAACACAGAAATTGAGTCAGTAGCTGTCACGCCAAGTAAACCTTTAATGGTTACTGAAGCAGCAGTTGTTGAGTCAGAAAGGGCAGTAGTTGCCGTTCCATCCACAACATCAACAGTAATAGCAGCTGGAGTTGCTTGCACAGGAACTAAGCTAAGAACACCCAGTCCTAACGCTGCAACAGCAACAAGTGCTATTCGTTTGAAGTTTGTCTTTGTAGACATTTGTTTCCTTTCGTTAGTCGCAACTAGGAATTTCCCAGTAGCGGCTTCGAGATGAGTCGCACGTGCTGACGCATCTCTTTCCCCCTGTGATATCCGGATCACAGGAGAAACCTGTTTGTTAGGCCTCATTTATTTGACCCCTTTGGCGCCGATATTGATCGCCTGAGCAAGGATTGCGCTCTTGCTAGAGTTCAGAATTATACGGGTAGTTATCTCATTTGGAATCGCATCGACATCTAACCCACCAGAAGCAGCCACAAATAGGGCTGAATCCACAGTTGAATCTATATATAGGGTGGCTATTAGAAGGTAATTTCCGTTAGAAAGGCGGGCAATGGTGGAAGCTGAGCCGGATTGGGTCAATGGGAACCAGGATCCTGCCACAGTCACAGAAGGGCTTGCAAAGTATGAAGTGCCCGCGCCATCAACTGTAATGGTTTGGGAAATCAAGGCATTAAGAGTTGATTCACCCAGTGATTGAGCATATGAAACCAGCACATAACCATCCGGATTAGTAATTGTTGATTGAGATGAAACAGAAAGTGTTCCAACATTTCCGGTTGAATCAGAAACCGTGAACCCTGCTGGTAGTCCATCCTTGGAAAGACCAGCAAATAATGATTTTGATGTACGGAAATTAACTGCAGAATTATCTTCAATAAGTTTTTGATTTGAAAGATCTAAACTTGTTTCTGCAGGAGTTGGAGTTGAAGATTGAGTAGAAGCTGGTGCTTCCTGAGTCATAGTTAAAACAACAGAACCATTATTAAATTCACTTCCAGTTACAGTGTTAAAACCTAGGAAAGCCACCATTACTATAAGTAATGAAAGTGCAACCTTAGAGGATTTCTTAGCAAGCTCTGCTGCCTTCTTATATGTTCCAGAAAGTGCGTCAAGTGCTGTAGAGCCAGTTTTCTCGTCCACGACCCATTCGGTAAGAACACGAATAAATGAAGCACGGGCACGTTGTACAACATGGCGAACATTCTTCTCACTTGTTCCAATTGCAGTTGCAATCTCTTTAGTACTCCGGCCTTCAACCTCCCACATAACAAGTGCTGTTCGTTGTGTCTCAGATAGACGTGATAGTGCCTCTCGAATAATTGACGCATCTTCTGCGGCAGCAAGAGTTGCATCCATTGGGATGTGGTTCTCTGCTGCGATCTCAGATAAGCGCTCTTGTGTTGCATCTGAATCAATCGCAACCAAGTTTGGGCGAGATCCTGTTGCACGAATTACATTCAGACAAAGATTGTTAACTGTGGTGCGCAGATATGCCATGGCGCGATCAGCAGTATCTAGCTCTGGGGCTGCCAAGATGAAATTAAGAAAGGCATCTTGAACAACCTCTGCTGCATCAGCATCGCTGCGAAGAATTCGGCGGGCTTGAGCGATAAGTGATGAGCGGTTTTGGGTATAAAGGGCGGATAAATCAGAGACAGACCACGCAGCAACAGTCGCTGGGGCCTGAGCCTTCTTACGAAGTGACACTTTGATTTCTCGCTTTCGATGAGCCAACGTCTTGACCCCTCTACTTAGTAAGACACCAAAAGAGGGTAAATGTTGTTCCCCTGGGGTGAAAATAGGAAGATTTCTGCAGAAATCTGGTTAATTAAGCGTGGGCCCTGTCGGGATCGAACCGACGACCCACGGATTAAAAGTCCGTTGCTCTACCGACTGAGCTAAAGGCCCCACTGAATGCCGCACTACAAGGGCGAGGCTGAGCAATATTAGCGGATTAAATGTATATAAATGACTACAGGCCCATTAGCTGTGCTTGCCGATCAAAGTCAGGAACTGCACTGCGAACCTGACTAAATGAGCCTTGGAAAAGGATTTCACCCTTATCCATATATATCACCTGATCGCAGTTACGAACAGTTGAAAGCCTATGGGCAACAATTAAAACTGTTACAGATCCCTTCAGTTTATTTATTGAATCTGAAATGTCCGATTCTGTTTGCCCGTCTAATGAGCTGGTAGCCTCATCAAGTACAAGTAATTTGGGCTTGGTAAACACAACTCTAGCAATTCCTAAGCGCTGGCGTTGGCCACCACTAATTTTTGTTCCGCGCTCGCCCACTTTTGTATCTAATCCTTGAGCTAACCCTCGAACAAAATCAGCAAGTTGGGCTGTTTCTAAAGCTTGCCAAACTAACTCGTCAGTTGCAACCTCTGTTGGATAACCTAGAGCTACATTACTTTTAAAACTTGTATTTGAAATTCTCACATCTTGCGGTACGTATGAAATAGCACCTGGCCAGGCAGTAATTGAATCAAGTGGGCTCTTACCAGAGATCAATACTGACCCATTATCCGGTTGAAGTACACCTAGAATCACATCAACCAATGTGGTCTTGCCAGCACCTGATGGTCCAACAATTGCAATTGATTGACCAGAACTGACTTCAAAAGAAATATTTCTTAAAGCATAATTCTCTTTCTTAGGATATCTAAATGATACTTCTTTAGATTTTATCACTCCATTGAAACCTACATGATTTGTGTTTAACTTGTCATTAGTATTTTCTATTTGCTTAATATTTGCCAAAGAGTTAATAACTTCAAGAGTTGGAACTGCTGAACCCATACTATTTCTAATCTGAATTAAACTCTGCTGTAGGCGCATAATTGCAGGTGCAATACGTGTTCCTGCTGCAAGAAACACTGTCAAAGATGCAACTGCATGCTTTGCGTCTTGGATAGCAAATTGCGCTCCAGCAATGAAAACTGCACCAACTACTAGCCCAGATTCTATTACGTACTTGCTTACATTAGGCATAAACTGCATCTCTGCCAATACATCTGAGTGCCTAAGTCTTATTTCCCCAATTTGCCTTGCGTAGTAATGTCTCCTATTCCTGACCACTGATTCTCGATAAGATTCCAATACTTCTACTATTTTTTCATCACATGCGATAGACAGTTCAGAATTTAAATATCCTAATCTATGGGCGCGCACATTCATGGTTTGGTATAAAACAAGTCCAAGAAAACCGAAAAATAAAATAGTTGTAAATGCAATTAGGGGGTCAACAACAAAAAGACCTACAAGCATAATTAAAAGCAGGGAACAATCTGCAACAACGGTTACTGCAGCCCCAAGCACGCCTAAAGTAATTGATGTGACACCTGAAGTGAGCGCATAGGCGGTCTCTTGCACTGTTTTCTCTTGTACTTTAATTATTGACTGGGAGAGTAAACGTGAAATCAAATTAGATGTTATTAGTGCACTTCGGCGACTTAGAAAGAAAAGAATTTTTTTGTAAAAACAACAGATAGCACGGTGCGGGAAACAAATATGGCGGCAGCAAGTAACCCTAATAATGCGACTTGATTTTGAAAACTTAATCCTGATATGCCCAGTACATCAAGGACATCAGCAACCCTGTTACCAGGCTGCTGAGACTGCACACCGGTAACTGCCAAAGCTCCAAGAACTCCCATGGCGGCAACGCCCAGCAAATCTAAGAAGCCAAGTCCTATTTGTAAAAAAGCAATTGCGACTATTTTAGGACGATCAGATCTCGGCAATGTTTGGACTGCCTTAAATACCACTGACGAAAGTAGAAAATATTTAAGGCGCGAAACCATCATTATTAATTCCTCAACCCACTCCAAAATTTATGCGCAAATATCGTCGAAGTTATAAAATTTACTACTCTTGTTGAAGTATCTGGAAATAAATACTCACGCGGTGGAGATTTTGAAACCGGTCCAGACTCAATTACTTCAATTGATTTCAAAACGCTTTGCTTTTTTATTCCACTCATCACTATCGAACCAGACTCAAGCGCCTCTGGCCTCTCCATTGAATCACGAATTGTGATTGCCTTAAATCCTAATATAACTGATTCTTCGGAAACGGATCCGCTGTCCGACAAGACTAATCGAGCCTCTTTTTGCAACATACAGTAGTCAATAAAACCAAAAGGTTCGTGGAAAGATATTAATGGATTAATTTTACTCTCTATTTTGTCTAGTTTACTTTTTGTCCTAGGGTGCGTTGAAACTACAATTGGCAATCCAAACTTTGCTGCCACCTCATTTAAAGTCTCAACTAAATCATATAACCTTATTGGATCATCAACGTTTTCTTGACGATGTGCGCTTATCACAAAGTACTTTCCTGGCATGAGCTTTAAATCCTTTAATATTTTAGAAGAGGCAATTTTTTCACTTAAATTTAAGATGACTTCACATAACGGCGACCCGATCACACTAGTATTCCTTGGTGATAGTCCTTCACGAATTAAATTATCTTTTGCAGTGCTTGTATATGCTAAATTAAAATCAGAGAAATGATCAATGATTCGGCGATTAATTTCCTCTGGAACATTTTGATCAAACGCACGATTTCCTGCTTCTAAATGATAAACAGGGATACCTTGGCGCTTGGCAATTATTCCAGCCAAAGCACTATTTGTGTCGCCAAGAATTACCAATGCATCTGGCGGATTTTTTTCAAATTCTCTTTCAATAGCTGGAAAAAGACTACCTAAGAATGATCCAAGCGTTGTGCTTTCATTACTCAAATATAAGTCGGGTTTTCTGATTTTTAACTCACTAAAAAAAATTTCTGAAAGCTTTGCATCATAATTTTGGCTAGTATGGATCAATCGATGGTCAAAAGTTTCATCAAGTCTTTTTATAATTAATGACAGCCGAATTAGTTCTGGCCTAGTTCCAACAATTGTTGTAATCCTAGTTTTATTCATTACAAATACTTCGCCTTATAATCGACAAATTCCGGTAACTTACAGATTAATTCCACTGCTTGTTCAACATTCATTTGATTAGTACTATGAGAAGTAAAGGCAGTCTCTGGTAAATTATCTCTCTGACCTTTGTTAAAGTAAATTTGATAATCTAAAGTACGTGTATCGAGAGGCACTTGGAAGTATTCTCCGTGGTCAATCGCTCGACTACCTTCTTCACTTCCTAATAATGATTCGTATAGTTTTTCACCGTGCCTGGTACCAATATGATTAATTCTTAATTTACCTTCAACGCCCATTATTTTACTGACCGCTGCGACCAAGGTTTCGACTGAACAAGCGGGTGCTTTTCTCACAAATAGATCTCCATTTGAAGCATTTTTAAAGGCATACCTGACAAGAGAAACTGAGTCTGTAAGTGACATCATAAACCTGGTCATTTTAGGATTCGTTACCGAGATTGGCTCCCCCTTACGGATTTGGTCTAGGAAAAGTGGGATAACTGAACCTCTTGACATCATTACATTCCCATATCGAGTTATAGATATTTTAGTTTTACTATCTGGAAAATTTCGTGCGCAGGAGTTTGCAATTTTCTCCATTAATGCTTTAGTCATGCCCATCGCATTTATTGGGTAAACAGCTTTATCAGAGCTTAAGCAAACAACTCCTTTAATACCATATTTAATAGCGCTATTTAACACATTCGAACTTCCGGAGATATTTGTTGCAGCAGCTTGCATCGGAAAAAATTCACAAGAAGGGACCTGTTTTAATGCTGCTGCATGAAAGACATAGTCAGATCCATCAATTGCAGGATCGGTGCTGGCCTGATCTCGTACATCACCAATAATAAATTTTACTCTTTCATCCTTTAAATTATTTCTCATTTGATCTTGTTTCGCTTCGTCACGACTAAAAATTCTGACCTCAGATACTTCCTCGGCTAAAAGGTGTTGAACCATTGTTGAACCAAAAGAACCAGTTCCGCCAGTGATCGTAACTACTGCAGATTTAAGACTATTGTCCACTTTATCTCCACCTTCTATTCTGTTCGACCTATTCTATTTTGGTCCAGTCAGCATAAGTTGAAAGCATTTGCCCGATCGCGGGTATCTCATTATAACCACCTTCTTGCCACATTCGTAGATTTCGCTCAGGATCAACTGTAATTAAACTTCGATTGATTGAGTTTTCTGCCTCAAATTTGGTCACAATTAAATCATCACGTCCAAAATTCTTAGCAATTAATTCGATTAATTTGTATTTGTTTACCATGTCTTTTGGTACAAGATGTGCTACTCCAGGTTCATAACTTTTATTTTGTATTATCCCCAAAACAATCTGCGCAAAATGTAGTGTTGTAACACCATTCCATATGTGATTGGTATAGCCATTAATTGTTGCACCATAAGGTTGGGAGAGTACCCATTCCATCAAAGAATTTGCACTTTTTAACTCTTTACCAACAATAGAGCATCTTATAATCATCGAAGACTCGGAGGATTTTTCACCTAAACTCTTAGTGATTCCGTACAAGTCGATTGGATCATGTGGGTTGTTTTCTGAATACCACCCAGACTTACCTGAATAAACACAATCTGTACCAATTTGAATTAGTGGAATTTCAAAATTATTTGCGTATGAATTCAAATCTTGAGGAAATTCAAAATTTATTTTTTTAGCTAAATCTAATGATTTAGAACTATCCTCTTGTATTAATTGTTTGATTAAACCAATACAATTAATAATGTAATCTATTTCTAATCCATTCAAACTTTCTGCAACATTATAATCTGATGTAACATCAATTTGCTTGGTGAAATTCTTGCCAGTAACTGAATTTCCGGACCTATTGAATTCATAAACACTCTCAAATTTACTTTGCAACAAACGGGTTAGAGCTGAGCCCAGCATTCCCGTACTGCCAAAAACAGCTACTTTAGCCATAATGGGAACCCTACCATCATCAAACTTTTTTTAAGGTGTAGATTTATCTCATGTCAGGTAAACCAGTAATTACAATAATCACTCCTGTTTATAACGGTGAAAAATATATATCTGAAACTATTGAATCAGTAATAAATGCACGCTTAAGTTTTCCTTATGAATATCTTGTCATTGATGATGGCTCAACAGACGCAACCTTTAGAATTTTACAAAAATACCAGAGTAAGATTAAGCTTTTTTATCATGAAAACCTAGGCGAATCCGCAACCGTTAATCGGGGCTTAGAGATTGCTGAAGGAGATTTTGTTTTAATAGTTAATGCAGACGACCCTTTACTCACTGAAGACCTAGTTAACAAGGGTTGTCAATACTTAATAGATAATTCAAACGTAGTAGCTATTTATCCCGACTGGAGAATTATTAATGAGTTTGGGAAATCTATAAAGATTAATATCTTGCCAGAGTATTCTGACAGAATAATGATTGGGGAATGCAGGGCGTTACCTGGACCTGGAACTATTTTTAGGAAAGATTCTGCGCTTAAAATTAAGGGTCGTAGAACTAACTGGAAATACGTAGGAGATTACGATTTTTGGCTCCGCCTTAGCAGAATTGGAGTAATTCAGAGGCTTCCTGGTGTTTTGGCGCAATGGCGTGAAAGCCAAAACTCAACTTCAATTTCGCAGCGTGGAATTGAAATGGCCAGAGAGCGAATAGAGGTGACAAGTAATTTCTTAGCTGAAAATATAGTACCTAGATACATCGTAAATATGGCAAAAGGCAATTCACACTACTTAGCTGCCAGACTTGCGTTTTTTGACTCCAGAATCGATGGAAGAAATCTATTGATTAAGTCTTTTTGGTATAAGAGAAGCTGGCCCAGTAATGCAAGAATTCATATAGTGCTTTATTTGCTCTTACTTCCATTAAGTAAAAAAGTAATTGATAAATTTCCTAATTTAGTTGCCAGAATTTCGCAAAGATGACAAAGCGAAAAACTGTTCTAGTTATTGGTATGGCTGACAGTATACATGTTGCGCGATGGCTTAAGCAGTTTGTGAATGAAAATATAGATTTCTTTTTAGTTCCTTCAAGGAAGTATAGAAACATAAATTGGGAATTAGATTGTCTTTTTAAATCCAAATCAATTGCTCGGTATAATGTTATCACACCGTTGAAAATTAATTTCTTACAGGGATATTTAGATTTCTTGAAATATGAGATACTGGCTAAAATTCTTAAAAGCCTTACGAGGTCCAATGATTTAATCAAAATTGTAAAAAAATATAATTTTACCCACATCCATGCGCTGGAATTACAAGGAGCTGGATACCTTTTAAATCATGTTCCTAGAATTTTACTAAGTAAATCAAAAATTATTGTTACCAATTACGGAAGTGATATTTATTTTTACAAGAATTCGGCTAAGGATGTAGATTTGATAAGAAAAACTCTTTCACTAGCTGACTTTTATTCTGCAGAGTGTGAAAGAGACTACGCTCTCGCTCAAGAATTTGGATTCAAAGGAAGAAATTTGCCTTGCATTCCTAATGCTGGTGGCTTTGATCTAAGCAAATATAGAACAAATTTCATGCCCCCATCTAAGCGAAATCAAATTATTATCAAAGGGTACGGTGGAGTTTTTGGTCGAGCAGATATACCCATAAAGTTGATCGAAGAAATAGCTACCGAATTTCCAAAAGTTGACTTTTTGATTTATTCATTAACGAAGGAACTAGAATCAATCATTAATGGTTTCCCACCAAATCTAAAACAAAGATTAAAGGTTTCTAAGGTTAGTAGTCGATTAAAACATCATAGAATCATCCATGAGTTCATGCAATCAAGGATTTATGTAGGTTGTTCAGAAAGCGATGGAGTTAGTACCTCATTCTTAGAATCTCTCATAACGGGTGCTTACCCAATTCAAACATCTACTTCATGCGCATCTGAATGGGTTTCACGAGGTGCAATTTGTTCAATTGTGCCGCTTGATGCTGATCAAGTGCTACAAAGCATTAGGCAAGCATTGCAAAGTAATCAACTTGTAGATAGGGCATCTGAAGAAAATTTCAAAATTGCCCAAAAGTATCTTAATTATGAAGTTATCCAAGAGGATGCTCTTAAATTTTATAGAGCTTAATCATTAAATTATTTGGAGCTATATTTTAAAACCAATGAATCAATTATCTGTACCGATTCAGAATTATTAATTGGTTGATTTGATTTTGCCTCAAGTAGAAGGCCAGTCTTTAAAGAGTATTCTGAGCGAGATATTTCATTAAACTTAGTTGATGAAAAGAGCCCATCAAAAAGCTCTTCGTGAAGTTTTTCACCTTTTTGTAAGCCAATTATTTTTATCCTAGGTTTAACTCCAAGAAAGTTCCCTATACGGTTTACGATATCTATGATTTTAACTTGCTGTCCCATGTTTTGAATGTAAATTCCACTTTCTGGTAGGGATGAAGCAGCAAGTACTAAATTAGCAGCTTCGTTTTGAGACATAAAAAATCTACTAACCTCTGGATCAGTAATTGTCACCGGAATATCGTTTTTCAATTGATGGATAAATGTTTCTATAACTGATCCTCGCGATGCAAAAACATTTCCGAACCTAACCGAACACTGCTTTAATGATGAACCAATAAACACTTCCTCAGAAATTAATTCAGCAATCTTTTTTGTTTTACCTAAAATTGATACTGGATTAGCTGCTTTATCCGTTGAAATGTTTATAAAACTTTGGACACCCAATTCAAGACATAGTTCTGCAACATTAAGCGTTCCCATGATGTTTGTTAAAAAACCCTCGCGCGGAAATTTCTCCAAAACCGTTAAATGCTTCAGTGCTGCAGCATGGATAACAACCTGAGGCTTAATTGTCTCGATAATATTCCCAAGTCCTTGTCGATCTCTAATATCTGCTAAAAAATAACTATCAGACTGAGATGCTGAATTATCTGAAAGTTCCAGAGCCAGTGCATGTAAACCAGACTCATCTCTGTCTAGAAAAAAAACTTCAGAGATCTTAGCTTTTGTGAGTCGTTTGGCTATTGCAGATCCAATTGATCCACCTGCACCTACAATTAAAATTCTTGACTTCCCAAAAATAAGCTGTAAATCATTGTTATTCAGCAACTCGGATTCAGACCGGCCCACAACCATATTGAAGAAATCCTCATATTTAGTATCTGAATCGTGCTGCATGATGGACAGTATAGTGGAGTAATCTGTACTAAATGAAAAAATCTAGTGGAAATTTCTTGAATCAGCATGATAGTAAAAAGCTCTTGCACAAATTTGCTACATGCACATAACCCAATTCGGATTTTGCTATAATGATTCTAGCAAAGTAAAACCTATAAAAGATTTTAACTACAATTCGCTACAAATTTGCAATATTTATTGTACAAAATTGAAATTTTGAAAGGACTCAATTGTTTGGAATTAATTTGTCAATAGTTATTGCAAGTGTACTGGGTGACCAAGGAATCAGGTTTGATAATGTGGTGCAATCTAGAATAGATACTGCTTTGTTTTTTGAATTTAACACAATTTCTTCACGGTTTTCAAATTTATAACCCTTTTTACCGAAGATATCTAAAACTTGTGAAATAGTGGTTCCAATCCCAGTAGATATATTGATGCATCCCTCTCTAGTATCAATTTTTATCAATGACTCAATTGCATAAATCACATCATTAATATGTATATAGTCACGAGTTGTATTTAGATTTGGGTGTATTCCTATTCTGCTTCCAGATTGAATAGACTTGAAGAGTGAACCAATAAAACCATAATCTAAACCTAATCCATAAACATTTGAAATACGCAAATTTGTATGAATTGTGTTCTTTTCAATAAATATTTCTCCTAAACTTCTTTCAAGTGATAACTTTTCATTATTCTCAAGATTAATGGATAACTCATAATGAGCAGTCTTGGAGTCTTCATAAACAGATGCTGAACTCAAGAAAAAACTTTTTTCCGTTTTAAAATTACTTGACTCAATCCAGTCAAACAAATAGGTTGCATATTTGTTTGCGACATTTCTGTCTCTCCATGCGAAAATTGTGATTGTTGATGTTATTGCTGAATTCATGGCATCTTTATAAGATAGCGACTTCATTAGCTTACTGTGAATCAATTTTTGATCCTCTAAAGAATCAGATATACACAGAATGCTACAGTTTTTTTCTAATAATTTATCAATTATGCGAGAAGTTAACTTTCCATATCCAAAAACTACAATGTCGACTTTTAGTGTTTGTAAGGTAATTTTTTTCTCCTAACAAAGTTTCATATCAAAAAATGTTCGATGTTTAATTCAGATCTAAAACTTAAAAATAGTTTTTAGGTACCAGTAAAAATATTTAGGTAAAGATTTAACCAAAGGGAATTTAGAGACTCCCTCTGATCTTTCAATCCAGATAGTTGGTATTTCTGCTATGGGCAATTTCTTTCGTTTAGCTTTACAAATCAGTTCTAAACCAAGTTCAAAGCCATGGGTTGACTCAATAATGATGGAGTTTAAAAAAGTTTTTTCATAAACTTTAAAATTATTAGTTGAGTCATGAGTACCAACACGAGAAATATGAAACAAGCTTAGACCTGCAATTTTACTTAGCCAGCCTTTGAGGAAAGGTGATCCCACAAGTTGCCCACCTTTCATATGGCGTGATGCGACGGCAACACTTACTCCTCTTTCAACTAACCTAACTAAGTCATCTATTTGGCTCACGTCGTCACTTCCATCTCCAGAGACTATTGCTATGAAACTACCGTTCGCATTGTATATACCTTTCTTAATAGCGAATGCCGGGCCCTTGCCTAAATCATTTAAGATTATCTGAAATCTTGGGTCAGATTTATTCAAATTAGAGACATGCGAGATAGTTGAATCATCTGGACTGTCAACTACTACCAAACATTCAAAATTTGTTCTAACAGTTTTTTGAATTCGCCCTAACGTAATGAGAATGTAATCGGATTCATTGAAAGCAGGAATAACTATCGTGAGTAAACTCATACTGTATACAATACAGCACTCTTTATGTTATTTTTTAATTAATTCTTGAATATTATCACTAATTTTTTGAGCAAGTATAGCATTATCTAGGTTTGGCAGAGAGCTTTTCTTATTTTCATAGACACTTTGAATTATTGCTTCAAAATATAGCTTTAATGCATACGACCTTGCTGAGGTTGAGTTCATTCTATTTTTAAAAATTCCGTAATCTTTTAAAAACGATTTCATTTCACTCTCAAATATCTTAGTTCCACTAAATTCAATCTTATAGTTATTTAAATTAAAGGGATATTCTGAATTAACATGTAATTCGCCAAATTCAAAAACAAGGTTAACTTCCCAATTGCTCCGCAAAACTAGCCCCCTTGATATGTTTATTTCAATATTTTGAAAATTACTATTTTCTGAAACCAAATATAATTCTTTCAGGTTTGATTTGTGGTTTTTCTCTAATTTCAATCTCTCTAATGCGGTTAGTGCCTCACCATCTGTAAACCATAATATATAGTCAACAACATGACATAAAAATTCTCTGTGGACACCTCCACCTAATTTGAAGTTATTGCGCCAATTAATTTTGTCACCTTGACCTGATGAACCAATAGTATGCCAATTAGTTTTAATTTTTCTTATACTTCCAAATAAGTGTGAGTCAGTAGCATCCTTAAGCAGTTTTATACCTGGATCAAATCTGAATTGAAAACCAACAAATACATTTCGCTTATTTTTTGAGGTTACTAAACTCAATTCATTCGTTTCTGTAAAATTCAGTCCAACTGGTTTTTCGCAGTAAAGGTCTTTTCCGCTTTCTAAAATTTTTTTACCAAGTGAAAATTGAGAAGCGGGTGCAACGGCCAGGAAAACAATTTGTATTTTTTCATCTTTTAATATTTCAGATAAATCTGTAACCTTTATACCTGTATAATTATTGTAGTCAGTGTAATCTCCACTTTTTCCCCGAGGCAATACAAAGATAGTAGATAGGCATTTAATTGAATTAAGCACAGGCAGTAATTCATGAAAACCATAGTTGCCTCCCAAAAGCCCAATTTTATAATCATTCAGCATTGGGACTCTTGGGTTTATTCCAGTCGTATTTTGGTTCATAAAGATATAATAGCGATCATATGTTTTTCAGTTAAAAAGAAAAGGTTTAATGACAAGGCAATTAGAAGATCAACAAGTAATTGTAGTTGGGTTAGGTTATGTTGGGTTGACTCTTTCTGCATATCTGGCAAATATTGGCATGAGCGTACATGGCGTAGAGGTTAGGGATAGCGTGCTTTCATCTCTAAAAAATCATCGCGCTTTTTTTGTCGAAGAAAATCTTGATGCTATGCTGGATAAGGTAATCAGAAACAATAATTTTAGTTTTTCAAAATTAATTCCATTTTCCGAGCGCAACAGAACATTCATTATTACTGTTGGAACTCCATTAACTGGCACTAATAAACCAAACTTAGATTTTATTCAAAAAGCAGCAACTGAAGTAGCAAATTCAATAAAAAATGGTGACTTGGTAATACTAAGATCAACAGTAAAGTTGGGCGTAACAAATAAAATTGTTAGAGATATACTAAGTTCTACGAACAAAAAATTTCATCTGGCTTTTTGCCCTGAAAGAACTCTTGAAGGAGCAGCTCTCAGTGAAATTGGCTATCTGCCCCAAATCATTGGGGCAGATAGTGATGAGGATCTTGAGTGCGCAACACAATTTTTTGAAAAAGTAACTACTTCTGTTGTTAAGGTTTCAAATATAGAAACAGCTGAAATGATTAAGCTTGTAGATAATATGCAAAGAGATACACACTTCGCAATTTCTAATGAAGTGGCAAGAATGTGCAATAAAATAAATGTTAAGGCTTCAGAAGTGATTTTTGCAGGTAAAAATAAATATCCGAGAACGAATCTAGCCACGCCTGGTCCAGTAGGAGGGCCGTGCTTGGAAAAAGACACTTACTTGCTAAATGACTCATTTAATCTGTCACTTTCCTTAAGCAAGACCGCCCGACTAGTAAATGAATCTATTATAGATGATTCTATAAGTTTCTTTGAAAACTATTTTGGAGAACGTATTTCTAAGAGTAAAATAGATTTTAAAATAGCAGTAATTGGCCTTGCTTTTAAGGGTGTACCTGAAACGAATGACTTGCGTGGCTCCATGGCTTTAAGAATCATTAAGGCACTGAAGAACAAGTTCCGAAATATTCAAATTTTTGGATTTGATCCAATTGTTATTGAAGAGGAAACAAAAGAATTAGGAATTGAATTCGTAAATACTTATGATGAAGCTATGAATAAGAGCGATTTAGTGTTGTTAATGAACAACCATCCAATTATTAATGAAATTAACCTAACTTCTCAAGCAGAAAAAATGAATAGTGGTGGGATGATTTATGATTATTGGAGTCGCTTCGAATCAATAAGTTCTTTACCAAATGGAGTTATCTCTTCTTCATGGGGTTCACACAGCGTTTCATTAAATGAGGGAAATCATGACTAGAGTTCTAGTTACTGGCGGAACTGGGTTTATTGGTTCACACATAACTCGTTTTCTCGTTAAGGAAGGATATTCAGTTAGGGTGTTGGATGATAATACTAGAGGCAAAAATAGTCGCATAAGCGATGTTATTTCTGAAATTGAGTTAATAGAAGGTGATGTTTCAAACTTTTCTTTGACCGAATCGGCATGTAAAAACATCGACATGGTAATCCACTTAGCTTTTATAAATGGTACATCAAATTTTTATAACCATCCCGATAAAGTACTTAATGTAGCAATTAAGGGAATTCTTTCTATTGCATCAGCAATTTCTAAATGGAATATCGAAGATTTAATTCTTGCATCTAGCTCTGAAGTTTATCAGTTTCCAGATACGTTCCCGACACCTGAAAACATCCAAATGGTAGTGCCAGACCTGGTAAATCCAAGATACTCGTATGGCTTAGGCAAAATTATTCAAGAGTATTATTCGTTTCATGCTATGCGCGAATTAAACAATTTAACTATATTTAGACCTCATAATATTTATGGATCAGATATGGGAAACCTCCATGTTATTCCACAACTTTTTGAAAAAGCAATTAGAGCAAAGGAGGTTGGAGGGGAGTTTATTGTCGAAGGAACTGGTGCACAAACCCGAAGCTTCTGTCACATCAATGATTTCATTCAGGGGTTTGCCTTAATACTTAGGGCTTCCAAAGGTAAACAGGTTTTTAATATTGGTTCAAGCGAGGAAGTAACAATTAGTGATTTAGCGGCAAGGATTGCAAAAATTTGTGATGTTAATTCCAATGTGCTGAAAAGCGAAATGCCTGCTGGTGGGACCTTGCGAAGAGTTCCAGATATATCAAAATTGGAAGCGCTTGGCTATAAACCGACGGTGAGTTTAGATGATGGATTAAAGAAGTATTTTAAACAACTATAAGATCTAGTTCAAAGGGTGGTGGCTGGTTATGGAGAAATGCACGTATTGTTCAGCCGACACTGTTCGTATTTTGGACCTAGGATTTCTTCCGCCAGTTAATGTAATGAATGAGGTATCCGAAAATATCTCCCAAATTACTGCCTTTCCTCTCAATCTAGTTTTTTGTGAAGGGTGTGAATTAACTCAAATTTCCAACACAATAGATGGAAGTTTAATTTTTCCTCAAACTTATCCTTATTTATCTGGGACAACGAAGATTTTAAAAGATAATTTCTATGAGCAGGCCAATGAGATCTTAAGTTTTAAACCTTTGAACCATGATCAATTAGTAGTAGATATAGGTTCTAACGATGGGACTTTGTTAAAAAATTATAGTGATAATTGCAGGGTATTAGGTATAGAACCTACAGGAGCATCTCAGATTGCACATAGTAATGGGATAGATACTATTCATGGATTCTTTAATAATGAATCCGTAGAAGAAGTTCTTAATAATTACGGCAAGGCCTCTTTGGTAACGGCATGTAATGTTTTTGCCCATATTCCTGATTTAAAAAATTTAATGCTGAATATAGATTCTATTCTAGAAGAGGACGGAATTTTTATCTCAGAGTCGCATTATCTAATTGGAATGCTTGAAACTTTACAGTTTGATACAATCTATCACGAACACCTACGTTATTATTCAGCCAACTTTCTATCTAAACTATTTTCAGATTTTGGATACGAAATAATAAAAGTGAAAAAGATTCCTACTCACGGAGGTTCTATCCGGGTCTGGGCCGCAAGATCTGGTAAGCACAAGGTGGAAGTAGATGTAGGTGCTTTTCTAAAATCTGAAAAGCACTCTAAGTACTTTGGCTTATCTGCGCACGTAGAATTTGCGACTCAAGTAAATGCATGGAGGCATGAATTCAGAAAAGTCATAGCTGAAATTCGCAGTACAAACAAGTCCATTTATGCAATTGGAGCCCCTTCCCGTGCCAGCACTTTGATTACATACAGTGGGTTAGAAAATAGCGACATACTTGGAGTTGGAGAGATAGAAGGTTCAAATAAGATCGGGCGCTTAATGCCAGGCACGAGGATTCCGGTTATTTCAGAGGATGAAGTGTTGAGTAATAACCCTGACTACTTAATCATGTTATCTTGGCATATTGCTGGCGAGCTAATTCCTAAGTTAATAGAAAAGGGATTTGTGGGTCAATTTATTACACCGCTTCCGCAAATAGATATAACTGCTAAATCCTAAACTATCCTATTCATGAGAACCACTAAGAATACAGGGGCAGCCAATAATCTATTTTTTCAAATTTCAATTTGGTTGGTGGCATTACCACTACTTGCATCACAGATTCTATACACAAGATTTTTGCAAGATGATTATTTCCTTCTAGGCTTCATTAGCAATAACTCATTAACTGATTTTATAAAAAGTGTTTGGCAGGTTCAAGGTGGAAACTTGTGGCCATATGCATTTCAAGGGTTACTGCTCACAAAAAGCTTAAATTCGGTTGATACTGTCAGCATTGCAGCATGGACACTTGTCACAGTAAGCGCAGTATCACTTGCTAATAATCTAGTTCTAAAATGGTTTATGGATAAAGATGTACGCATATTTGGTAGATTTAGGTGGCTATCTATTCTTTCATTATCATACCTTGGCTATGAAGGATTATTTACTCCAGGGCTGATTGCTGCATTTTCATATCATCAAGCTGCTTTTGCCCATTTATGGCCAATCACGCTCCTAATAATTGCACTTGGTTTATTTATAAATAATAGTAGAAATATACTAATAGCATTCATACTAGGAATTTTTATTGGTAATTCAAATATATCGGAATCTTTTTCAGCAATTATTTTTTTGCTACTAATTTTTTTATTGAAAAAAAGAAACTCATTAATTCAAAATATTTTTACCATAAGTGGGTACAAGTTTTATTTTGGACTTCTGTGCGGAACCTTTGCTGGTTTTTCAACAATACTCGTTGCCCCAGGATTTTGGAATAGGGCCCAGATTTCTGTCGGATTTCCTGACAGTGCACAAGATTTTTTGTATAGATTCTTAAAATCTTTTGGCAGTTTCACTGCAGACCTGGCTACTCACCCCATGGTTTGGTTAGCATTTCTTATCGGATTACTAGTTTCAATGCCAGAAAAAATTGGTCAAGATAAAATCATGCTAGTTTCTAAAATTAAATTGTTTTTGTATCTAGGATTTGTTTTATTTACCTCGTTAACTTTTGGTAGTACTTTCGCTTATGTGTCTTGGCACCAATCAACTGGTTTATATCAAGTTTTTATTCCGCTGACTTTTGTATTGGGAGTTTACTCTAAATCAATTATTAAATCAGAGCTAAGGGGAAGACAAAAATCTTTGCTCGCATTTGTTGTTTTAGTCTCGTTGATACTTATGTCGGCTAGAGCTGGAATGGCTTTTAAAGCAAGAGCTGCTGACTGGGATGATGCCTACAAGGTTAACTACTGTATAATTAAAAAAGACGCTAAAGCTAAATTAGTAGGCGCAGATATGATATATCCTGGATTTAATTTGGGTATAGAAGATATCTCTAAATGGGAGTGGATGAGAAATGGTTATGTCACTTGGGTATCTAATCCAAATTTTAAAACCAATATAAAGTGCTGATCCTAAATACTCATTTTAACGAGTAAAACTCTTCAGTCATAGATCCGAATAAGTGTTTGATGCTTTTTTGGTGTTTATATCCTGGTATTAAACTAATTATTTCCTCCATATCATCACGCCTTAAATCGTCGCCATGATGTTCCAATTGAATATTTTTGATGATTCCTAAGTGCAAAGATTTGAATGCACCTTTAATAACATCTAATTCAGCGCCTTCGGTGTCAATCTTAAGTACATAAATACTTTCGATTGAATTTTCTTTTACAACTTGATCCACAGTAGTAACTACAACTTGAGTCTCAACATACAACTTGTTCGGTGCAAATCCAAGTATTCTTGCTTTTAGAGCAAGCCATTTTGACGATAAGTCGGGCAAAATTAAGCTAGAACTGGCTTTGTGTTCGCATATATAAAATTTTGCAACTCCTACCTCTGCGCCGACAGCAACTTGAATAAACTTGACTTGATTCGACTTGATTTTAAAAATCGGGAGCGGTTCAAATGCGATGATTGCCGTGTTTTTAAATATTCGTAAAAAAAGTTTGGTTACTGAGCCTTTATGCGCTCCCACATCAAAAATATAATCACCTAGAATAGGTTTAGGAATTTGTCTTTTGTAATATAACGCAATTCTCAAATGTAAGAAGAACTCTAGCAAGTCCAAGAGTTTTCCGACTACTAAAATTCTAATAGTGCTCCGTTCTGAATGATGATTTCATCATCCTATCGTTAATAGCTTCAAATAATACACCCCCTTCCGGCAATATCACTTTAACTTCATCAAGGTTAAACCGATCACCATCTCTAAGTGCCTCATAAAGCACTCTGGCGAACTCTTGATTATTTCTTGGAGAAGCGAGTCTAATTGCACCAGCAGGCGTTGAAATACTTGCCATTGCAATGAATCCTTCACCAGGTTCGGCCAACATATTTAATCTAACTCTTGCTTTAGGTGAATAGTGCTTGTCCAGTAAACCAGAAGTCTTTATGCCACTATCTGGTGTATTTAAATCAATTTTACTCCCAATTGAGTTTTCAACCATTTCATTTGTAATAGCACCTGGCCTCAGAATCGTTGGAATAACACCCGTGCAGTTAATGATGGTTGATTCAATACCAATATGGCAGCTACCCCCATCTAGAATCAAATCATTTGAACCTAGATACTTTTCCAGTTCTTCACTCACTGCAAGACTGGTCGTTGGAGAGACTGCTCCAAATCTGTTTGCACTAGGTGCTGCCACACCTTGACCTCCTAATGAGTCAAACTCAACTAGCAGGGCGAGTGCTAATGGTTGATTTGGGACTCTTAGCCCGACATTGTCTTGCCCTCCGGTAATAAAATCTTTTGCAAGATCACTTCTCTTGAGGATCAAAGTCATAGGTCCTGGCCAAAAATCTCTAGCAAGTTTTAATGCATAATCAGGAATATCAGTCGCCCACTTACTGATTTGATTTATGGATGAGATGTGAACGATCAGCGGGTGATCAGTTGGCCTACCTTTAACGACGTAAACTTGACTGACTGAATTTTTATTTGTTGCATCGGCTCCTAAGCCATAAACAGTCTCGGTCGGAAATGCCACCAAGTGACCATCTTTCAATGCTTTTGCAGCTTTTGATATGGCAGCTGCAGTGCAATTTGAAATGAATTCCATGCGTAAATCATCCCATTTAATTTAGTTTTGAAATGAAGTAGATGCCCGATACCCTTCTCCTTCTGGTCCCCATCGTCTAGTGGCCTAGGACGTCGCCCTTTCACGGCGTTAACACGGGTTCAAATCCCGTTGGGGACGCGTCAAAGCTGAGTTAACTTCTCATCTTTGAAGGTAAGGCCCAGTAGCGCAGTTGGTTAGCGCGCCGCCCTGTCACGGCGGAGGTCGCGGGTTCAAGTCCCGTCTGGGTC